>Ga0326726_10002609_pt1 | contig 16519 bp, 13 predicted proteins | sample MHFenrmetagenome_2_FD_207603 | JGI IMG/M metagenome (GOLD analysis project Ga0326726, IMG submission 207603) | Lab enriched peat soil microbial communities from Michigan Hollow, Ithaca, NY, United States - MHF15MN | ecosystem: Environmental > Terrestrial > Soil > Wetlands > Peat | place: USA... | reverse complement strand
CACATTCATTGCCCCGGGTTTCAACCCGGGGTGAAAAGGCCCCCCTCTTTACTCTTCCCGGACTTCAGTCCGGGCAGTCCATGGTCGCCAAATCAGTCCCGGATCAGCGGCGGGGGCTGAAGCCCCCCGAGCATTTTTCTCGTTCCTCTTCCCCGGGTTGAAACCCGGGGCAATGTGAAGAGAATGTAGGAGTTCAATGTCCGCCGGGTTGAAACCCGACTGAATATGGAAGTTGAAACCCGGGGCAATGTGAAGAGAATGTTGGATTTCAATGTCCGCCGGGTTGAAACCCGACTGAATATGGGAGTTGAAACCCGGGGCAATTTGAAGAGAATGTAGGATTTCAATGTCCGTCGGGTTGAAACCCGACTGAATATGGAAGTTGAAACCCGGGGCAATATGAAGAGAATGTGGGATTTCAATGTCCGCCGGGTTGAAACCCTACTGAATATGGGAGTTGAAACCGGAGTAATTGAAGAAAATGTAAGAAGTTAATATCAATCGTTCCGACAGGTCGAAACTTCTGAATATGTGGCCTTCAGCCCGAAGATACTTTACAAAACGGGAAAACAGAAATGGCGGGAAAACCCCGCCATTTCTCATTGCCTGGTGTCGTGTCCGAAGGATTACTTGGCGAAGGCGATTGAGCGCTTTTCACGTACGATGGTGACCTTGATCTGGCCGGGGTACTGCGCCTCGGATTCGATCTTGCTGGCGATGTCATGGGCAAGCACATCGGCCTGCGAGTCGCTGACGTTGTCGCCTTCGACGATCACCCTGATCTCACGGCCGGCCTGGAGCGCGTAGGTCTTGATCACACCGGGGAAGGTCTTGGCGATCTCTTCAAGGCTTTCGAGCCGTTTGACGTTACCCTCGGCGGTAACGGCGCCTCGTGCGCCCGGCCTTGAGAGCGAAATGACGTTTGCCGCGTCAACCAGGTCCGCGATAGGCGACTCCTTCTCGACGTCGCCGTGATGAGCGGCGATGGCATTGAGCACCACGGGAGACTCGTTGAACTTCTTGAGGAAATTCATACCGGCAATGGCGTGCGGGCCGTCGGTTTCGGGAAGGACAAGGCCGATGTCGTGCAGGAGCCCTGCGCGCTTGGCATGGCGGACATCGAGCTTGAGCTCCGAGGCCATCAGGCCGGCAAGCATGGCCACCTCGCGGCTGTGCTGCAGGAGGTTCTGGCCGTAGACGGTGTGGAATTTCATCTTGCCGATGAGGGTGACGATCTCTGCCGGCATGTCGGGGATCTGCAGTGAGGAGAGTGCCTCTTCGCCAGCGGTCATGATAACGTCGTCGACCTCTTTCCTGGCGTCCTGGTAAGCCTTCTCGATAGCCACGGGGTGGATAACGCCGTCGACCAGGAGCTTCTGCAGGGTGCGCTTGGCCATTTCCCGGCGAAGCGGGTCGAAACAGGAGAGGATAACCACCTCAGGGGTGTCGTCGACGATGATGTCGACGCCGGTGGCGTTTTCGAAGGCCTTGATGTTGCGACCTTCGCGGCCGATGATGCGGCCCTTGAGTTCATCGCTCTGAATGTGCACGACCGACAGCGCGCTCTCGGTGGCCTGCTCGAAGGAGACTCGCTGGATGGCTGTCAGGAGCGTCTTTTCGGCGATGCGGTCGGCCTTCTGCCCTGCCTCTTCGTGGATGCGGTGAATGGTCTCGGTCGCCTCTTCCCTGGCTTTGGCGATCATGTTGTCGATCAGCATCTGGCGGGCATCCTCGGCAGTGAGGTTCGAGATGCTCTCGAGCCTCTGGTTCTGCTCAACGATGATTCGCTCGAGTTCGGTGGCACGGTTATGCACGTTCTCGGTCTGGTGCCGAAGCTCCTCCTTCTGCTCCTGGAGGCGCTTCTCGATCTCCCTGACGTCCCTTGTCTGGTTGTTCAGGGTCACCTCTTTCTGGCGGATCTGTTTCTGTAGCTGGACGAACTTGTTGTTCTTGATGGTCACTTCGGAATCGAACTCGCGCTTGCGCTTCTTCCACTCCTGGTTCACCTCGTTGACCTTCAGCTCCTTGTAGTCGTTGGCCTCCTTCTGGGCCTCCTGGATCACCTGGACAGCACGCTCTTCCGCTTCGAGTACTTTGGTAGTGCCGATGCGCTCAAGGAACACGCGGCCGATGTAGAATCCAACTGCAAAAAAGACAACCGATGCAATAATAATGAGAAACAGATTTATAACGATTCCCATCAAAAAAACCTCCTTTTCAGACTGGCCGATTGCGGCCGAGCCTTAAAATTGAACAAAAAAAACCCGCACCGTACTGAGATGTGTAAGATTCAAGAACCCGCTGTGACACGGTGGGCGCCTCCTTCAGATGTCTTGCTTCCAATGCGATGTTCAAGAACACCGCTGCAGATGGTTCATCACCATCGTGCAGTAAGGCCTGCAATTGAAATGAAGAGTGGGGCTCCCTGTTCTATCCTGTTAGTTCTTTTACTTACAGTACACCTCAAGTCGTGGTGCGGATATTCCGTCTACTCTCAATGTAACGCTTTAGTGCAAATTGTGCTCGACAAATTCATTGACACGAGCCATTTTCTGCCTGAGCTGCGACAGCTCCTCTTCGAGTTCATTCTTCTTCTCGGCGAACTGGATAGCTGCCAGAACGGCCAGCTTTTTGGGTTCAAGGTCGGGGGCCTTCTCTGCAAAGCGCCTCATGACGCCGTCAACATCTTTTGCCGCCTTCCCGGTCAGTTCGCTGCTCTCTACCCTCAGGGGATAGTTGTCGCCGTAAACATTGACGTTGATCTTTTCCATAGGTATCAAAATCTGGTCTGACCGCCTCTGAGTTCCCTCTCGATCTTCTGCAGTATCAGGGCAAGCTTCTGCTTGACCTGGAGCTTTTCGGCATAGGAAAAGCCATCACCCGAACCGCCCACCACTTCGACGGACGAACCTTCTGTTCCGGGCAATTTAAAGGACCTCAAAATGTTCTGGAGGCTTGAGACCTCAGATTTCAACAACTCATTTTCCTTCCGGCATTCGGACAGCTGAGCTACAAGCCTGCCTATGTTCTCTTCAAGGCCGGCCAGGATATCATGGCCGTTTCGCTCTTCCGCTGCATCCATGGCTTACACTGTGGATCAAACTTGCCGAATTACCGCACCAAGTTCACTCCTGGCATTGTCGCTGACTTTCGAGACAACGGAGCTTATCAGCTCCTCGTTCATCGTACCCGACCTGTCGGCCAGCACAAGCGAAATCGCGATGTTGCGCGTCTCGCCCTCCCCTGCGCTTGCGTCTGTGCGCTCGAACACATCGAAGACCTGCACCGACCTGACCAGCGGATCGCTGTTTGCCGCCAGGTCGACAAGGCGCTGTACCGGAATATGGCGGGGAAGCACAAATGAAAGATCCCTTTCTACAACGGGAAACTTTGACGGCGGTTCGTAGACGACGCCCGGATCGAAACATTTCTCAAGTACCGCGACGTCGATTTCAGCGACAAACACCACCTGATCGAGTCCGAATGCATCGAGCATCTCCTCCCCGACCCGCTGAACCGTACCGGCCTTCAACACGCACGGCTTCCCGTTTTCGACCACTGCGATTTCAATGCCAATAGTAAAATCATTATAAATATTAAGTGCTGATTTATCAAGTAAATTCAGCTTCTCAAGCAACATCTCCGCAACTCCCTTGATATCGAAAAAGTCGACCGGATCGTTGCTCTGGCTCCAGTTCCTCGGCTCCCTCCGGCCGGTCATGACCAGCCCGAGCAGCTCCCGCTCCCGGTATGCGGCAAGCGGCCCTTCACCCCTGCGCTCCCCTTCCGGCAGCATGGCGAAACCGTGCGCCACTTCGAACAGCCGCAGATCGCGGTTGCCGTGACGGAAGTTGTGTGCCGCGACCTTGAGCAACGATGCGGTGACGTTGGGACGCAGCACCTCCAGCTCCTCGCTGATGGGGTTGAGCGCCCTGACGTGGATGCCGCCGAAGCGGTCCGCTTCCTCGAGCCTGATGAGGGGGTTGGTGAGCGCTTCCCTGAAGTTCAGCCCGATCATGATATTGCGCAGGTAGTCAGGGAAATACTCCGGCACCTTGCGCGAGGTCGGGTAGCTTGATACCATGGCCGGCGAGGGCTCGATGTTGTTGTAGCCATAAAGGCGGGCAACCTCCTCGATGAGGTCGATCTCGGCTTCGATGTCGACCCTGAACGAGGGTACGGCGAAAGCTATGGAGTCGGCGTCCTGGGAAACCGAACCCTGGGAAACCGCCTTGATGCAGATCTTGCCGAGGATCTTCACCATGTCGGAGGCGCTGATCGAGCTTCCGAGCACGGCGTTCACCCGACCGGGCCGGAGGGAGACGATCTTCGGGTTTTCGGGCATGCTCCCGAACGCTTCGGTGTTGGCGACGGAGCCGCCGGCCAGCTCAAGGATCATGGCGATGGCGTACTCGGCCACGCGCTTGACGTTGCGGGGGTCGATGCCCCGTTCGTATCGGTACGAGGAGTCGGAGGACAACTGGAGCTGCTTGGCCGTCTGCCGGATCGAGGCCGGGTTGAAATAGGCGGCTTCGAGCAGGATGTCGGTCGTGTCGTCCGTGACCGCGGAGTTCAGGCCGCCCATCACCCCGGCAATGGCCACCGGGCCCTCGGCGTCGCAGATGGCGAGCATGCCGGATTCGAGCTCGTATTCGGACTGGTTGAGGGCGGCGATCTTCGCCTGGGAATCGCTGCGGACGATGATCCGCCGGCCGTTGAGCCGGTTGAAGTCGAAGGCGTGGAGAGGCTGGCCGAACGAGTGCAGGATGTAGTTGGTGATGTCGACGATGTTGTTGCGCGGACGCAGGCCGATCTGCTCCAGCCGCCTCGAGAGCCATCTGGGCGACGGGCCAACCTTGACCCCCCTGATGATCGTCCCGGAGTAGTAGGGGCAGGCATCGGTGTCATGGACCTCGATGAGGCCGCCGCCCCTCGAAAACTCGCGGACGGGAGCTTCGGGGTAAACAATCTCGCTGCAATCGGCCAGTTCACGGGCGATGCCGAGGTGAGACAGCGCATCGGGCCGGTTCGGCGTCACGGCGATGTCAAGCACCGTGTCGGCCTCGAGGTAAGAGGCAAGCGGTTCACCGACCTTGCACCCTTCATCGAGCACCATGACGCCGTCATGGTCGTCGGAAAGGCCGAGTTCGTCGGCGGCGCAGATCATTCCGGAGGAGTGCTCTCCGCGGATCTTGGCCGGCTTGATGGTGAATGTTTCGCCTGAGGCGGTCGCCAGCTCGGCGCCGATGCCTGCCACCGGCACGAGCATCCCGGCCTCGACGTTCGGGGCGCCGCACACAATCTGGCGAGGCTCCCCCGTCCCGGTATCGACCATGCATATACGCAGCCGGTCGGCGTTGGGATGCGGACGAACCTCTTCGATCCGCCCGACGACGACCCTTGAATCGGGCAGCTTCTGGGCGAACACCTCTTCGACCTCAAGGCCGAGGAAGGTGAGGCGATCGACAAGTTCTGGAATGTCCGGTGAAAAGGCGGGAATGAACTCTTTGAGCCAGTTTACGGAGATTTTCATAGGAAGGAATCCGCTGCTTTCGTGAACAGGAATCCCTGAAAATCATGGGGAAATCGCGGAAGATCTTCAGAGACACCTCAAAAAAAAAGCCCTGAACCTTTGAAGAACAGAGCCTGTACCGTGTATCCTGCGTTGTTGACCACTCTGCCGGCCCGACTCCCTGTGCCAGGGTCACCGAGCCTTGTCATGAGTTTACTACGTGACCCCAACGGGATTCGAACCCGTGCTACCACCTTGAAAGGGTGATGACCTAACCACTAGTCGATGGGGCCAATTATGTTTGGGGTGATTGAGGGGACTTGAACCCCCGACCTCCAGGGCCACAACCTGGCGCTCTAACCTGCTGAGCTACAACCACCATGTGATTCACCAAGCCGTCCTTCTGTATGCCCGACAGGACTCGAACCTGTAACCCTCAGCTTAGAAGGCTGATGCTCTATCCATTGAGCTACGGGCACGTCACTCCTGTCGCTGCTCTTCTGGTCGGGGCACCGAGACTCGAACTCGGGACCTCCTGCTCCCAAAGCAGGCACGCTACCAGCTGCGCTATGCCCCGTCTGAACGGAAGGCTCACAATATACGACACGAACAGAAATTGCCAAAAAATAATTTCAAAAAACGCGACCGCCGCAAGGCGCAGTAAGAACAGAAGAAAAAGGCACCTAAACCCCGAATCGACGTCCGAAAAATCCGACGACGAGCGTCCTGAGCTCATCATGGGTAAACAACCCGGCCGCCTCGTCGCGCGATACGATCCTGCGCTGCCGCAGATGCATCTCGGGCCACTCATCGAGAACGGATTCCACTTCGAGCGGAAACACCTGTACCGAATAGATACCGGACGGGCGGCGGTACCGGTAGATCCCGATCGACTCATGTCCGATCCGGCCGATGACGCCGGCCTCTTCCCACCCCTCCTTGGCGGCAGACTCCGCCGGCGACATTCCGCTTTCGACATGCCCTTTCGGAATGATCCATCTCCCCGACCTGCGGGCGGTGATCAGAAGGACGCCGTCGCTGGTCAACGGGAGCACGCCTGACTGTATAAAAAGCTTTTCAGGTTCGTTCGCCATAAATGCCACCATGGTGAGGATTCGACAAGCCGATAAGGCGTGCTGGTGTACTCCCGGCACGTCAGAAGCCGAAAAAAAGATACGGTATTTCGATCACTTTCCCTGCCTTTTCAAGCCTCCTGCGAAAGTTTTCAGGCCGCCCACTGAACACCCGGGAACCGGCACTCAGGGAAGCTACGGCCAGCCTCCGTAAAATGACTCAAACATCCCTTCAGCACTGTGATAATTCATCCCGATTGAATATGTTTTAACTGTTGATCACCGACAACATCCACCCTCAAGGTTTATGCCATCATGAAAGCCATCATTCCCGTCGCCGGCGTCGGCAGCAGACTCCGTCCGCATACCTACTCCCAGCCCAAGGTGCTCCTCAATGTCGCGGGCAAACCGATCATCGGGCACATCATGGACAAACTGATCGCATCGGGAATCGACGAAGCGGTGATCATCGTCGGCTACCTCGGGGAGATGATCGAGGAGTACCTGAAAAAGAACTACCCGATCAAGCTGACCTTCGTCACGCAGGCCGAGCAGCTTGGACTGGCCCACGCCATCCACATGTGCCGTCCCTTCGTGAAAGATGACGAGCCGCTGTTCATCATCCTCGGCGATACCATTTTCGACGTCGACCTGATGCCGGTGCTTGGTGGCGGGGTCTCGACGCTCGGAGTCAAGGAGGTTGCCGATCCGAGGCGTTTCGGCGTCGCCGTGACCGAAGGCGCCACGATCATGCGCCTGGTCGAGAAGCCGGACGAGCCGGTGAGCAACCAGGCGATCGTAGGGCTCTATTTCCTACGGCAGGCCGGTACGCTCTTCCGCAGCATCGCCCACATCATCGACGGCAACATCCGGACCAAGGGCGAGTTCCAGCTCACGGACGCCCTGCAGCACATGATCGACAGCGGGGAGCGGTTCACCACCTTCCCGGTTCAGGGGTGGTACGACTGCGGCAAACCCGAGACGCTCCTCTCAACCAACGAAGTGCTGCTGCACACGCATCACACCAACAGCAACATAACCGGGTGCATCATCAACCCCCCGGTCTTCATCGCCGACTCGGCCTCGGTCTCCAACTCGATCATCGGGCCGAACACCACCATCGCCGAAGATGCCGTCATCTCCGACTCGATCATCCGCGACTCGATCATCGGCCAGAAATCCCAGGTCAGCGACATCATGCTCGAACGCTCGATCGTCGGCAACAACGCGTTCCTGTCGGGCATGGGGCACGAGGTGAATATCGGGGACTATTCGGAAATCCGGATGGGGTGAAGAATGTGACACGTGGTGCGTGACTCGGCAGAGTCGTTTTGACTTTTCCATTGGAACCAAGCGACCTGCAGGAGCTATAAGCCCCATCTTTCAGTAGACCCCCGCAATCCTGCATCTACCTTAAAAAGGGGACTTGCATAGCTGAACGCTATTGATTACATTTTGTCGTTGATTTTACCCGGCACTCCCATTACCTATGGACACGGTGCCAAAAGCTCTCAGCAGGAGTATCTCCTCGAGGCTTGCCGAAAGGCTTTCCGTGTCCAGTCTGTCCCCATTGACATACACCCGCACGAAATCCTTTCCGCAAACGGCACGAGAGACTGCTGTTTTTTGTCGTTCGTTTAACCAAAACCGTACTGAAACATGTCACAATCAAGGTATTTCTTTACCTCAGAATCTGTTTCCGAAGGCCATCCGGACAAGGTAGCTGACCAGATTTCCGATGCGATTCTCGACGAGTTCATCAAGCAGGACCCCAACTCCCGCGTCGCTTGTGAGACGTTCGTGACCACCGGCCAGGTGATCGTCGGAGGTGAAGTCACCACCAAAGGCATTGTCGACGTCCAGACCACCGCTCGCAAGACCATCACCGAAATCGGTTACACCAAGGGCGAGTACATGTTCGACGCGAACTCCTGCGGCGTCCTCTCCGCACTGCACTCGCAGTCGCCCGACATCAACCGTGGCGTCGACCGCAAGGAAGAGATCGCCGACGAGTTCGACCGTGTCGGAGCTGGCGACCAGGGTATGATGTTCGGTTACGCCTGCACCGAGACCCCCGAGCTGATGCCGGCCGCAATCCAGTTCGCACAGCAGTTGGTCAAGGTGCTCGCCGACATCCGCAAGGAGGGCAAGATCATGACCTACCTCCGTCCCGATGCCAAGAGCCAGGTCACGCTCGAGTACGTCGATGAGAAGGTAACCCGCGTTGACGCCGTGGTCGTCTCCACCCAGCACGATCCGGAGCCGGCAGGCATGAGCGAAGCCCAGTTCCAGGAACTCATCCAGAAGGATGTTATTGAGAACGTTGTCCGCAAAGTCATTCCGGCCAACCTCCTCGACGCCAACACCAAGTTCCACATCAACCCGACCGGCCGCTTCGAAATCGGCGGGCCCCATGGCGACACCGGCCTGACCGGCCGCAAGATCATCGTCGACACCTACGGTGGCGCAGCCCCGCACGGCGGTGGTGCATTCAGCGGCAAGGATCCGTCGAAGGTCGACCGCAGCGCTGCCTATGCCGCGCGCCACGTTGCCAAGAACATCGTCGCCGCCGGCCTTGCCGACAAGTGCACCGTCCAGGTCTCCTACGCCATCGGCGTCGCCCGCCCGGTGTCGATCTACATCAACACCCACGGCACCGGCAAGTTCGGCCTCTCCGACGCACAGATCCAGGAGAAGGCAGAGCTGATCTTCGACCTGCGCCCGCTGGCCATCATCCGCCGCTTCAACCTCGACCGGCCGCACGGCTGGTGCTACCGTGACACGGCAGCCTACGGCCACTTCGGTCGCGAGATCTTCCCCTGGGAGAAGACCGAGAAGGTAGCCGAGCTGAAGAGCGCCTTCGGCATCTGATCATCACAACCTATGACGCGCGCCTCTGCAGACAGCAGGGGCGCACGGCTTTTGAAACCCATAACACAGACACTGAGAACATGACCACAGAAGCTGCAGTGCTCGATTATAAAGTGGCCGATATTTCGCTTGCCGAATGGGGCCGCAAAGAGATCGAAATCGCTGAGAAAGAGATGCCCGGCCTGATGGCTACCCGTAAGAAATACGAAGGGCAGAAGCCGCTGAAAGGCGCACGTATCGCAGGCTCCCTGCATATGACCATCCAGACCGCCGTGCTCATCGAAACGCTCGTCGACCTTGGCGCCGAAGTGCGCTGGGCGAGCTGCAACATCTTCTCGACCCAGGACCATGCCGCAGCAGCCATCGCCGCCGCCGGTATCCCGGTGTTCGCCTGGAAGGGCGAGACCCTGGACGAGTACTGGTGGTGCACCCGCCAGATCCTCGAGTTCGAAGGCGGCAAGGGCCCGAACCTGATCGTCGACGACGGCGGTGACGCAACCCTGATGATCCACCTCGGCCACAAGATCGAAGAGAACCCGTCGCTGCTCGAGAAGGCTCCCGGCAACGCCGAGGAGAAAGCCCTCTACCAGCAGCTGAAGGATGTCTTCGCCGAAGACACGAACCGCTGGCACAAGGTCGCCGCCGAAATGAAGGGCGTCTCCGAAGAGACCACCACCGGCGTGCACCGCCTCTACCAGATGATGGAGAAGGGCGAACTGCTCTTCCCGGCCATCAACGTCAACGACTCGGTCACCAAATCGAAGTTCGACAACCTCTACGGATGCCGCGAATCGCTGGCAGACGGCATCAAGCGCGCCACCGACGTCATGATCGCCGGCAAGGTGGTCGTCGTGCTCGGCTATGGCGACGTGGGCAAAGGCTGCGCACACTCCATGCGCTCCTACGGCGCCCGTGTGATCGTCACCGAGATCGACCCGATCTGCGCCCTGCAGGCCGCCATGGAGGGCTTCGAAGTCACCACCATGGATATCGCGGTCAAAGAGGGCAACATCTTCGTCACCACCACCGGCAACAAGGATGTCATCACCCTCGAGCACATGAAGCAGATGAGGGACGAGGCGATCGTCTGCAACATCGGCCACTTCGACAACGAGATCCAGGTCGAGAGGCTCTATGCCGACACGAGCGTCACCCGCCTGAACATCAAGCCGCAGGTGGACAAGTACATTTTCGCAGATGGCCACTGCATGTACCTGCTGGCCGAAGGCCGCCTGGTGAACCTCGGCTGCGCCACCGGCCATCCGTCGTTCGTCATGAGCAACTCCTTCACCAACCAGACGCTCGCCCAGATCGAGCTCTGGAAGAACGACTACAAGGTGGACGTCTACCGCCTGCCGAAGCAGCTCGACGAAGAGGTCGCCCGTCTGCACCTCGAGCAGATCGGCGTGAAGCTGACCGTCCTGACAAAAGAGCAGGCCGACTACATCAGCGTGCCGGTCGAAGGCCCCTACAAGCCAGAGCACTACCGCTATTGAGCGACAAGCGCAATTGCAGTACAAACAGAAAAGGCAGCCCGGAAAGGCTGCCTTTTCTGTTTGATATCTGAAGCGGTCTATGTAAGTAAATCGTGGCGGGCGCCACTCACTCCATTTGCTGGGGCGGCAGGATTCGAACCTGCGGATGTCGGCTCCAAAGGCCGATGCCTTACCACTTGGCGACGCCCCAATGCAGCGGAAACGAACCGCTAAAACAGGGCTCAAGTATACGCAAAAATCGGTTAAAAACACAACATACCGTCTCGAGGCGGCCAGTGGAAAACTCCCCTGCCACTATTTCCTCCGCATTTTTTACCTTTGGTTTTATACCCATCCCGAATGACGCCATGACGAAAATCAAAATCTGCGGCATCACCCGCATCGAAGACGCCATCGATGCCTGCTGTGCCGGCGCCGACGCCCTTGGCTTCAACTTCAGCCGCTCGAGTCCCCGGGCGATCACTCCCGGATCGGCCAAGGAGATCATCGCCAGGTTACCCCCATTCGTCACTCCGGTCGGCATTTTTGTAGAACACTCCCCGGAGGAGATCAACGATCTTTGCCGACGCTGCGGACTGCAGGCAGCCCAGCTCCATTCCGACGCCTACACCCCCGAACAGGCTCTGGCGATAACCGAGTCAAGGGTGATCCGCGTCTTCAGGCCAGGGCCGGGATTCAGCATTGACAAGGTGAGGAGGTTCGCACAGGAGACCGGCTGCAACGGATTTCTGTTCGACGCCTACAGCCCGGCAGCGGCCGGAGGCACCGGAGAGGCCATCGACGCCTCGACCGCCCTCGAACTCTTTGACGGGACCCGTGGGTTCGCCTGGGCGCTGCTCGCAGGGGGTCTCAGGCCGGATAATGTCAGGGATGCCGTACAGCGCGTTCGGCCATGGGGAGTCGATACGTCGAGCGGCGTCGAATCGTCCCCGGGCATCAAGGACCGGAAGAAGATGATCGCGTTCGTCGAAGCGGTGCGCGAAGCCGACCGCGCCGTCAGGAGTTGCTCTTGACGTGCCTGAGCACGATCTCCGATGCCGTTTCGGGAAGCTCGAGCGTGATCAGGTGGCCGCACTGGGGCACGCAGAGATAGCTGCCGGTAGCGGTCATCTCCTGGAGCTTCTTAGCGTTTTCGCAGGTCATGATCGAGTCACCTTCGCCACCCACGAACAGGATCGGCACCTTTACCGACTGGACCATCTTCGGAAGAGCTTCGGTGGTTTCAAGCGAGGTGATCTGCTCTGTTGTCTGACGGATGGCTTCGGTTGCACAAAGACCGAGGCTTTCAAACCCGATCATGATGTCGTGCTGCATCACCGTGTTCTTGGCCAGGACGAGCCGGGCGAAGATATAGGCGGGCAGCCACCAGGTCAGCCCCCTCAACAGGTTGTTGAAGATGAAATTGATCGTTGTCGGAGCAGCTTTCGATATGAACTCGTTGTTCGGAAGGTAACCGAAGTTGAAGAACACCATCGATTTGACGCTGTTCGGATACTTGTAGGCGTAATCGAGCGAGACGAAAGGCCCGAAAGAGAAGGCCGCGATGTGAAAATTCCGGAGTTCAAGCTTCCTGACCAGTTCATCGAGATCCCGGGCGAAGTGGTCGATATGATAATGGTTCGCCGGATCGTTCTCCGACCAGCCATGCCCCTTCATGTCATAAGCCACGGTCCTGATGCCCTGGGCGTTGAGCGAGCCGATCACGTGGTGCCACCACATCCACCAGCAGTCCCACCCGTGAATGAGCAGCACGGTCTCCTTCGCGTCCCGTGGACCTGAATCATGATAATGGTGCAGGAGGCCACCGACCTCGACGAAATGGCTGTTCTCCATGAGCGCAAGCTCATAGGTGGCCCGGCGCTTTTCAGAGGTGTTCGTGGATTGCTGTCTCTTGAGGAGTTTTTCGCGGTAGTCGCGGAACTTCTGTGATGAGGGATCTGGCATGTTTCCCATGGCTGGCGATGATGATTTTCATGAGAGCCGTACTAACAAAAAGTACGAAAAATATCATCAGACACGTCAGATTTCCTGCATTCAGGAGGCATTTAAAAAAAAAGAGGCTGCCTGAAAGATCATTTTACAAATGAATCGGACCACTCTCTTTATTGTCTATCCTGAACGAAGCAAAGCGAAGAGACAGGATCCGGCATTTTCTCACTTAGCTCTTCACTCAGAATCTGCAATACATCAGGGATGTTCAAATGGATTCTTCGCCCGACTTTGTCGGACTCAGAATGACAAATGTGAGACCTGCTTAAACGAAGAACAAATAGAATAGGCTGTCTTGAATTTCGCTTCTGAGACAGCCTATTGGAGAGATTGGCGTGGTTCAGGATCAGACCTGGACGTAAACCGATGATTTCGCGCCGCAGATCGGACATTTCTCGGGAGGATTGCCCAGCTCCACATGACCGCAGATCGGGCAAAGCCAGACCTCGGCGGCCGAAATGTCCTGTCCGTTCCTCACCGCCTCGATGGCCCTCTGATACAGCGCGGCATGAACCTTTTCGGCCTCTACCGCAAAAGCGAACATGCGCTTTGCCGGATGGCCCTCAGCCTGAGCCTGCTCGAGCATAGGCGGATACATCTCGGTATGCTCATAGGTTTCACCGCCGATGGCCGCCTCAAGGTTCTCGACCGTCGAGCCTACACCGCCGAGTGCGGCCAGATGCCCCTCGGCATGGATTCTTTCCGCCATGGCGGTCGTTCTGAACAGCTTTGCCACATTTGAGAAGCCCTCCTTTTCGGCCTCTTTTGCAAACGCGAGATACTTCTGGTTCGCCTGGCTCTCGCCGGCGAACGCCGTCTTGAGGTTGTCGTTGGTCGTAGGCATATGAAAGGTCTCCTTTTCTGATGGTTGAATGATCTATGGTTGTGGATACCGCATGAACACTTTGCGTCCCTTAGTGTAGCATACCGGACAGAAACCTGCAACCCCCTGGCAACGGATTCCGCGGTTGGCTGAAAAAACTTTGGCCATCGCCCTCAACAACATTGAAAATTCTGGAAAAACAATACATTACGGTTTAGTTGACAACCCTTCGCGATCTGTCGCCAGAGGATTGCCGTTCCTTCATTCCTATGTTCTGCTGCAATGTTCAGACCAAAACTGTTCACGATTCTTCCCGAGCTGAACAAAAATCAGCTCGTGCGCGACATTATATCAGGCATCCTCGTGGGCATCGTTGCCCTGCCGCTTGCCATCGCCTTCGCCATCGCCTCCGGGGTATCCCCTGAAAAAGGGTTGATCAGCGCCGTCATCGGCGGATTCTTCATCTCTTTCCTCGGCGGAAGCCGGGTGCAGATCGGAGGACCGACCGGCGCATTCATCGTCATTCTTTACGGTATAGTCCAGCAGTACGGCATCAACGGCCTGATGATCGCCACCATCATGGCCGGCGTCATCCTGATCGTCATGGGCTTCTCCCAGCTCGGATCGCTGATAAAATTCATCCCGTACCCGGTCGTCGTCGGATTCACCAGCGGCATCGCCATCATCATCTTCTCGAGCGAAGTCAAGGACTTCCTCGGCCTGGATATCGCCAAGGTCCCCGCAGACTTCATCGACAAGTGGGCCGCTTACATCAGGGCCCTGCCTACCGCAAACGCCGAAACCATGCTGATCGGCATGATGGCCCTGCTGATCATCGTGCTTTGGCCAAAGGTCTCCAGAAAAATCCCCTCTCCGCTGATCGCCCTGATCGTCACCACGGTCGCCGTGCAGATGCTGCATCTCCATGTCGATACCATCGAGTCCCGCTTCGGTGAAATTTCCGCTTCAATACCGGCCCCATCGTTCCCGACACTCGATCTGGCGACCATCAGGCATCTCATCATGCCTGCAACCACCATCGCTATCCTGGGAGCTATAGAGGCGCTGCTCTCGGCCGTCGTGGCCGACGGCATGATCGGCGGACGCCACCGTTCGAACATGGAGCTCATCGCCCAGGGGGTCGCCAATATCGTCTCCCCCATCTTCGGCGGCATTCCAGTCACCGGCGCCATCGCACGAACCGCCACCAATATCAAGAACGGCGGGCGGACACCTATAGCCGGCATCGTGCACTCCATCACGCTGCTCTGCATCATGCTCCTCTTCGGTTCATGGGCGAAGCTCATTCCGATGCCGACCCTCGCGGCCATCCTGATCGTCGTCGCCTGGAACATGAGCGAGCACCATGTCTTCCGTCAGCTCCTGAAAAGCCCGAGAAGCGACGTCGCCGTGCTGCTCACCACCTTCGGCCTCACCGTGCTGTTCGACCTTACCGTCGCAATTGAAGTCGGCATGCTGCTCTCGGCCATCCTCTTCATGAAACGCATGGCCAGCCTGACCAATGTCGGCCTCATCACCGGCGAGCTCAAGGATGAGGATGAGTCGGACGATCCGAACACCATCTACACCAGATCCATTCCTGAAGGGGTCGAAGTCTTCGAGATCACCGGACCGTTCTTCTTCGGCGCCGCGTCGAAGTTCAAGGACGCGATGCATATCGTCGGCAAGTGCCCCGCAATCCGCATCATCAGGATGCGCAAAGTGATGAGCATCGACGCGACCGGACTGAACATGATGAGGGAACTGCTCACTGATAGTGGAAAAACCGGCACGAAGCTTATCCTGTCGGGCGTGCACGTACAGCCGCTGTTCGCCATGCAGCAATTCGGCCTCGCCGACCAGATCGGTGAAGACAATATCTTCGGCAACATCGACGATGCACTGGACCGGTCCCGGGAACTGCTAGGACTTCCCCGTCTGGGCCGCCCCTCGGGTTTCGTCCCTTCTGTCGAGCGGGAAGGCGCCCGGAAGGAAACAACGTGAGCCGCGGGATCCATCCTGAAGGGCCATTATCGGCTGGATCCCGCGACTCTCGAAAAGCACGATGAAGAACCGGTGGTTTACTCCTTGCTGCTGTAGGTGCGTATGCTGGCGATCGAATCGATATCGTAGTAGGTGTTGATCGCCGAACCGTCACCATCTTCAGTCACCCTGAGAAACAGGTCGCTGATGAAGAGCACGGCATCCTCATATGTCTTGCCCTCGTTGATCTGAAGCTTCACCCCTTTCCTGATTTTCCTTGACATGGTACCGTGAAGAGGGACCGAAGCGTATTCGAGAACCTTTTCCCACGTCTGAAGCGGACCTGTGGCCATACAACCTCCTGTTGAAACTTTTCTGATATTTTACCTTAATTATTTAGAACTTTTTACAATTTAGTCTTATTTTTTAACATATCAAGGGCCGAAAACAGGATTTACGAAGCAAATGGCACATATCATCTTCTATGAAAAGCCCGGATGTTCCGGCAATCGCAGGCAGAAAGAGTGGCTCCTTGCAGCAGGCCATACCCTTGAGGTACTCGACCTGCTCGGCCATGGCTGGACCGGCCCGGAGCTTCGACCGTTCTTTGGCGGCAAACCGGCCAACGAATGCTTCAACCCCTCAGCGCCGGAGATCCGGGACGGCCTGCTCGATCCATCGACCATTTCAGACGGGGAGGCGCTCGAGATGATGGTCGGCAGGCCCCTGCTGATCAAAAGGCCGCTTATGGTCATCGAAGGCCGTCGACTGC
>Ga0326726_10002608_pt1 | contig 16520 bp, 15 predicted proteins | sample MHFenrmetagenome_2_FD_207603 | JGI IMG/M metagenome (GOLD analysis project Ga0326726, IMG submission 207603) | Lab enriched peat soil microbial communities from Michigan Hollow, Ithaca, NY, United States - MHF15MN | ecosystem: Environmental > Terrestrial > Soil > Wetlands > Peat | place: USA... | reverse complement strand
AGATCAATGCCGACAGAAAACTGATCGAACTGGTGGATATGAAGGGATTTTATCTGACTTACCTGAAAAGCAGAATCAATCTGCCCCTCATCCGGGAGTCAAGAATCAAAATTGCCCATAACGCCATGTTCGGGGCCGGTCAGGATCTTATCAAGAGCCTGTTTGACGAATCGATGGTCAACTGTTATCACTGCAGTATCAACCCGGGTTTCGGAGGCATCAATCCTGAACCCATGCCGCAGTACATCAGCGAGTTCATAGAGTTTTTCAAGGAGGTTGAGACTGATGTAGCCATTATCAATGACGGCGATGCAGACAGGATCGGCATGCTCGACGAAAACGGAGTGTTTGTCGATTCCCATAAACTCTTTGCCATTATTTTGAAAGATCTTGTCGAAGAGAGGCACCAGAAGGGTGAAGTCGCAAAATCATTTGCGCTGAGCGATGTCATCGACAAGATATGCCGCAAAAACAATCTCATCATGCATGAACTGCCTGTCGGATTCAAACATGTCAGCAAACTCATGACAACCAACGATATCCTTATCGGCGGCGAAGAGTCTGGCGGCATAGGTATCACCTCGTTTCTGCCGGAACGCGACGGCGTCTATACCGGTCTTCTGGTACTTGAAATGATGACGCGCAAAGACAAAACCCTTTCGGAACTGGTGCAGGAGCTCTACGACGAGTACGGATTTTTCTGTTTCAGCCGACATGACCTGCACGTAAGCGAAGAGAAAAAGCAGGCGATTATCGACCGTGCCTCAACCGGAGAGTTGACATCCATAGCCGGATACAAGGTTTTGAAGTTCAACGATCTCGATGGATACAAGTATCACTTTGAGGGCGGATGGATGATGATCAGGCCGTCAGGCACAGAACCGATACTGCGGCTCTATTGCGAAGCGGATTCTCAGGAGAAGGTAGACAAGGTTCTTGCCTTTGCGGCAAAACTTGCATGAACCTGCGCTGATAAAACACGTTGAATTCCAAGGCCCTGAATTATCGGGGCCTTGATTTTTAAAAAGATACATGCGAATACAATTTGCTGCTTTTTTAGCAAAATAAATGAGCAGGAATTCTGATCGGCTGACGTCTGATATTCAGGATGTTCTTCAAGCTGGTAAGCAGCAGATCGAATTTATTGTATTCATGAACGATACAGCAGAAGCGACGATAGCCGGCAAGGCAGAAATAAGGGCATTTCAGAAATCGGGTATGACGTCAAAAGAAAAGTTGTTTAAAAGTCTTGTAGCCGAGCACCAGGAGATGGTGATCAATACCTGTTACCGATTTGTCTTTAACCGTGAAGATGCGGAAGATCTTGCTCAGGATGTGTTTGTTGAGGTATTCCGATCGCTTGAACAGTTCAGGGAAGAGTCCAAGCTCTCAACCTGGATATACAGGATCGCCGTAACCAAATCGCTCGACCACCTGCGACGGATGAAAAGGGTAAAGCGGTTCGGCACACTTAAAAGAATTATCGGTGTTGAGGATCCTTCAGCGGAACTGGCGGCACCATTAAGTGAAAACCCTGCCGAAGCACTGGCCGAAAGCGAACGGTCAAAAATATTGCAGGATGCCCTCAGCCGGCTGCCCGACAACCAGAAAGCAGCCTTTCTTCTCAGCAAGCAGGATGGTTACAGTAATCAGGAGATTGCTGATATCCTCAAAACATCGGTATCAGCCGTTGAATCTCTGGTGCACAGAGCAAAAAAAAGTCTGCACGACAGACTTTCATCCTATTACCAAAAGAATTGAATTTCAGTAAACCACAAGATTCCGTGAAACCTGTCGTCAAAAATAAATGAAACAGGAATATAAAATGAAACAGAGTTACGAGAAGATAGAGCGAGAGGTAGCCAAAACAATGCAGCTGCTCGATGAGTTGAAACCTCTTGAGGTTAACCATCACTTCAGGGCTCGTCTGATGCAGAGAATTGATGCCGAGTGCATGGAGGGATCGAGGCAGGTAAAGAGCGGCTTCAGCAGGTATCTTGATGCCCGGCTCGCATTCATGGTACTGCTTGTTATCATCAATCTCGGCTCTGCACTGCTGTCGCTGCAGAACAGTGAAACCCAGTTGAGCGCGGGGATCAGCGAAGTGATTGACAGCATGAGTGATGATTATACAACTCAGGAGTTTGCCTACTACGATCAGACCGCCGCGACAGCAGCAGATTCCGGAGTAAACGACAACCGGACGCCATGAGCGGATGCGGCGTATTGTTCTTAAGTATTATTGTTGAACGTCATAGATGATGATTTCGCAACATGTTAAACAAATAGAAAAACGATGAAAAAGACCATGATGATGTTAATGGCGGCCGGACTTCTGGGCGTCAGCACAGCTTCGGCTGCAACGGATACCAACCGGACTTCGAATGCCGATACGGCAGCGATGCGCGGAACAATGTGCAACCCTGTGCTTAACGGCAGAAATGACTGCCGGAACCAGTGGCAGCAAAACGAACGAGGCATGGGGCCGAATGCACCGATGCAGCATATGAATAGACCGAATGGAAGAGGCATGAACTGCGGCGTATCAGGAATGCAGCAGCAGCTCGGATTGGACGAACGCCAGAGCGCCGAGATCGAGAAACTACGTCAGAAACACTTTACACGAATGGGTGCCGGGCGACAGGAACTGGCAACGCTCAACGGCGATCTGCGCATTGAGTCGCTTAAAAGCCATCCTGACAAAAGAAAAATCGAACGTCTCTCGGAACAAATCGGTAAAAAGCATGCCCTGCTTGCCCGCATGAAAAGCAGCCATATAATTGAAGTTGCCTCGGTATTGACACCTTCTCAGCGCAGTAAAATGCAGAAAGTCATGGAGACTCGCCCGATGCAGGGTAATTGCGGCATGAAGTGTCAATAAAACAAGACCTGTGTTTCCGTCCAACAGGTTCCGGTCACGCCGGGAGCTGTTGGATGATTCAACACTCTGTTCAGCATTATTCTTGATTTGTGATTTTCCCCGGGGATGGGCTTTGCAGTCATGATTCCCGGAAAACCTGACCTGACGATACCATGGATTTTTTTACTTCAAAACGAGTTGTCACAACATTGGTGGTGTTTCTTGTGGTGCTCAACATAGCGCTGCTCGGGGTTCTTTGGCGGCAGAACAGTTACCGACCGCAAACGGAATCCGTAACCCGTCAGTTCCATCGTCAGAATCCGTTTACCGGGCCGCTGGCTCTCAGTGAAGCTCAACGCATCAGTTTCGAAAAACTCCGCAAAGAACATTTCAGCAAAGTCAGGCCTGACATGAAGGCAATTGAATTGCTGAAAAAGCAGCTCGTTAAAGAAGCTCTGAACGATAAGCTCGATAATCAGAAAATCGAGTTGCTTGCCGACAGCATCGGCTCACGACAGGCCACAATAGAAAAAGAGCTGGCCCTTCATTTTCATGAACTGGCCGCAATCTGCAACCCGGCACAGCGCGATTCGCTCAAAACGGTACTTGATAAAATGACTTCACATAGATTTACCAACAGAAGAGAACGGGGCGGCTTGAATCCTCGCCAGAGTCGCGGAATGTTCAATCGTAACGGAATCGATACTGAACTGCGAAAATAACGGCGTATCAATCCTTGACCGGTAGACCTTTTTTTATTGATTCTGCGGTTTTCCGACCTGTCGGGATACATGTGGAGGTCTACTCTGACTATGGCACCAAGGAAACCTGGACATACAGTAAGTCATGGCCATCAGAGCACAATCCCGACAACCGGCGGCTTCAGAAGGGTTAATGCGGCCTCCTGAATTTCCCGCTCACTTTGGCCGCAACAAGTTCGGCCTCTTCACGAAACAGCAGTACAGCAAAAACAGAATAGATCAGCAGCAAAGCGACTTTCACTGCAATACCGTTTACGGCAGGGGAAATGAACTGCAGAATCGAGATCTGAAACCACGCAAGTGCAACACCCGCAGCAAGGAGCAGACAAAGCTTAAGCCAGTCATATCGAACAGGAAAGAATTTCAGTGAATACCAGGTCATCACCAGGCACATAACGAGTGTACCTGCAACGATTGCGTAGGCTGCCCCATCCATGCCGCTGATCGGAATAAGCCACCAGCAGAAAAGAGCGGTTACTGCCGCACCTGCAAAAGTCACAACAGGCAGGTATCGGGTGTTGCCCGTAATAAGCAGTCCGGCAGAGAGATTGGTGGAGACCATATCGAAAACATAACTCAAAAAAATCCATGGCAGTATCGAGAACCCTATCCAGTATCGGGGAGGGAGCAGATAAAATTTGCCTCCGAAGTGATAACTGACAAGGTCGGGAACAAAAAAAGAGGCTGCCAGCGCCATAAACATGGTAAACAGGGTTGAAATGCTCAGGATGTGCCTGAAGAGCTGTTTGGCATCGGGATCTTTTGCATGCTGAAGAAAAAACGGCTGCCATGCAAAACGAAATACCTGTATAAAGAGCTGGAGCACAACTCCGAAGGCCGCAATACGTCCGTATATGCCCACAATATCCGAGGCCTCGAAGCCTTTGCCATAGATACGCTCAATTTCTTCAGGAGATATCCTGATCAGTATGTTCCGGTCAATAAGATGAATCAGAAGTCCGGCGATCCCTGTCGGGACATAGGGTAAACCGATCCGCAGCATTTCGCGAAGCTGCAGTGTTGAAAAAAAAAGTCTGAACTGCTGAAATACAGGAATCACCAGCAGGAGGCTTACAAGAGAACCAAGTGCCTCCGCAATAAAAACACCATGCAGTCCGGCATTGAACTGCATAATGAGCAATACCGCACTGAGAACAACAGCAATAACGCCTGCGACTCTGGCGACCGCGAATTGCAGCGCTTTTCTTTTAAGGCGAAGCTCAGCAAAAGGTATGACCAGCAGGGTGTCGAGCCATAGGATCAGTGCCGCATATCGGATAAAAGGAAAATCCGAGGGCGAAAGACCTATCAGTTGAGAAATATCCGGTGCAAACAGTGCAATAAGCAAGGCAAAGAGGGTTGATGTCAGGAACAGGCAGATAAACGCTGTTGAAAAAAACTGCGTTTCATCCCTCTCTTTATTGGCTGAATCTGATGCTACCTTCAGATAAGAGGTCTCGAGACCGTAGGAAAACAACACATTTGCCAGCGCAATATTGGCATAGACAATGGTCTGTACACCATTATCGAATGTGGTAAGCTTGTTGGCATAAAGGGGAACCAGAAGATAGTTGAGACTGCGGGCAAGAATGGAGCTCGCACCGTAGATAACGGTATCTTTGAAAAGAAGTTTCAGTTTTGAAAACATGCAGGGAAAAAATCAGACAGCTTTAATGCGTACCTTTATGTTCAATATCGGAAGTCCCGTTTACATTGCCATTACCAGCCTCACGACGCTTCCGAAGCTCCTCCTCATCGATCTGAAACCTGCCATCCTTTTGAATAACGGGTATTTTTGATATCACATCCCGCAGATGACGTTGCGCTTCCTGCTGATGCTGCTTGAGCTTTTCAAGTTCATCGCCATAGAGACCAACGGGATTATCCTTGTCGATCAGCGTATCTCTGAGTGACTCAATTTCCAGATTCTGCTCTTTTTTCATATAGCCGACAAAGCGGGAGAAGAGAAAGAACAGCAGAGCAAATAATATCCATGACAAAAACATCAAGACGACCCAACTCATTGTCAAAAAGCTTTATGATTAAGCAAAGCAAATGGTAATTGTTCAATTTAGCCGATATTACAGTTTATAAAAATAGAAACCGATCATCTTTTCTTTATTGAAGCGTCAATTCAGCTGAAGACCATGAACGCATTATCCCCTAACCGGCATATCACGGAGGCCGGAAAATCAATTCTTGATCAGGAAGCACAAGCCATTCATCTGATGGCGGAACGGCTTGATGAAAGCTTTTCCCGCGCTGTTGGGCTTCTGACATCGTGCAGCGGCAAAATCATTATCTCCGGCATGGGAAAATCAGGCATAATCGCTCAGAAGATTGCCGCAACCATGGCATCCACGGGCTCGACAGCACTTTTTCTCCATCCGGCAGATGCCGCGCACGGCGACCTGGGTATTGTCAGCCAGAATGATATCGTCATCTGCCTGTCGAAAAGCGGCACAACGGATGAACTGAACTTTATTGTCCCTGCGCTCCGCCAGATCGGGGTTACTATCATTGCCATGACAGGCAATCCGCGATCTTTTCTTGCCCAGAACGCCGACATAACGCTTGACACCGGAATAGAAAAAGAAGCCTGTCCTTACGATCTGGCACCGACCACCTCAACAACAGCGATGCTTGCAATGGGAGATGCTCTTGCAATATGCCTGATGCAGGAGAAAAACTTCACGCAGAGAGATTTCGCCCTGACTCATCCCAAGGGATCGCTTGGACGAAGATTGACGGTGAAAGTTTCGGATATCATGGCCAAGGAGAGTGCTGTCCCGCTTGTAAAAGAAAATGCCCCGGTTACCGATCTCATTCTTGAAATGACCTCAAAACGATATGGCGTAAGCGCTGTTGTTAACGAAGAGGGCCGTCTTACCGGGATTTTTACCGATGGCGACCTTCGACGCCTGGTGCAGAACGGTGCCGATTTTCTCACTCTCACTGCCGGCTCGGTAATGACTGCCGGCCCGAAAACCGTTACGACCGCCACGCTGGCCAAGGAGTGCCTTGATATCCTTGAGACCTACAGGATAACACAGCTTATGGTATGTGACAATGAACACCGGCCTGTCGGCCTTGTGCATATTCACGATTTGATTACACTGGGGCTGTGAGAAGCTGGGCTATATGCGGGGAAAGTTTGGGGGAATAGGAGTTATGGGACAAATGAGACTTGTACAAGAAATGAAGACGCGGCGAACCAGATTCTTGTTTCCGTTCCACTGCGTCTGTGCTGTTCACGGGCACTCCTTATATATCTGATAATCTTTTTCTATTTTCCACCCGTGCGCCTTTGCCCGATTTTGCCGTGAGGTATACTGCTTAATGACCATCTCGATAACTAACCTTAATCCAGAAATAATGAAACGAAACGCAACAACACCAATGACCCGTCTATGGATCATGCTACTGCTTGCCGGTATGAGTATGCTTACCGTTCCGGCACTCTCCAGTGCCGGAACGCCAAAGATTGGCGACAGCTATGGAGGTGGAATAGTCTGTTATGTAGACAGTACAGGTCAGCATGGCCTCATTGCCGCCAAATCGGATGTAACAGGTCACTCTGCCGGCAAGGCGGAAGGGTACTCTACATGGTATGAGGCCGTTGAAGTTGCAAATACTTTCGTGGAAGGTTATTGCGACTGGGTTTTACCGAACAAGGAACAGTTGAATCAGCTCTATTTGCATCGCAGCGCTGTTGGCGGTTTTGCAGACACTATCTACTGGAGTTCAACTGAGGGTGACAGCAATAACGCATGGGGCCAGAACTTCGTCAGTGGAGACCAGCTCATCGGGCGGAAATCGAACGGAAGCCATGTAAGAGCTGTGCGAACTTTTTGATCTCCCGCAATCCCTTATGCCATACAGCAGTCAAAGGTTACACTTGAGGTGCTGAAACGTGTAATAATCTCATAACGAGTAAAGGCGCATGCAAATGCGCCTTTACTCGTTATAGCTCAACAATCAAAAAGGGACGGGTACTGCCGGTTATCGACCAAGCGCTTTGAGCATGGCGTCACCGAGGTCCGCCGGACTGTCAACAACATGAATACCGGCAGCTTCCATGGCTCTGATCTTGTCATCAGCGGTTCCTTTTCCACCCGAAACAATTGCTCCGGCGTGACCCATACGACGACCCGGAGGCGCAGTACGGCCGGCAATAAATCCGACAACCGGTTTTTTGAAATATTTACTGATATACTCTGCAGCCTCTTCCTCTGCACTTCCGCCTATTTCACCGATCATGATCAGCCCTTCGGTTTCATCATCATTGGCAAACAGTTTAATGGCATCAATGAAGCGTGTACCGATAATCGGATCACCACCGATGCCGATACAGGTTGACTGACCAAGCCCGACCTGGCTGAGCTGATGCACCGCTTCATAGGTAAGGGTTCCGCTGCGTGAAACAACGCCGATACTCCCTTTTTTATGAATGAAACCGGGCATAATACCGATTTTAGCTTCGCCCGGCGTAATAACACCCGGGCAATTCGGCCCGACAAGAACAGCTCCCTTCTCCTGTACAAAGGCATAAGCTTTCATCATATCGTTGACCGGGATGCCTTCGGTAATACAGATAATCACTTTCAGGCCGGCATCGGCAGCCTCCATGATGGCGTCAGCAGCAAATGCGGCCGGAACAAAAATAACTGTCGCATTGGCTTCCGCTTTCTCAACGGCATCACGAACCGTGTTAAACACCGGTACCGGCCGGCAAAACTTGTCTTTGTCATTACCATGATAAAGGACCCCTCCCTTTCCCGGAGTGACTCCAGCAACCACATTGGTCCCATACTCGAGAATCTGTGAGGTATGAAAAGTTCCTTCTCCACCAGTTATACCCTGCACAAGCAGGCGTGTATCCTTGTTAACTAAAACACTCATAGTGCAGATTAATTAATATTTATGGTTACTGAATACTCCGTCTCGAAATCATAAGGAATGCTGGAGCTGCCTTGCAATACCGAGCAGTTTTCCCTCTTCGAAAAAATTACAGATCAAATGCAATCCAACAGGAAGGTTCAAACTGTCAAATCCGACAGGCACACTGACAGCAGGCATGCCGACAATACTGGCAGGAACCGTGAACACATCAGCCAGATACATTTCAAGAGGGTCTCCGGTCTTGTCACCAATACCGAATGGTGGAAACGGAGATGTCGGTCCGGCAATGACGTCAACCTTTTGAAGCGCTTCACGGTATTTGTCCTGAAAGACCCTCCTCACCTGCTGCGCTTTCTTGTAATAGGTATCGTAGTATCCCGCTGAAAGCACATAGGTACCCAGCATGATTCTGCGCTTGACCTCCCGGCCGAACCCCTCGGTTCTGGAGTTGACATACATTGCCGCCATATCTTCCGAGTGTTCCGAACGATAGCCATACCTTGCGCCGTCAAAACGGGCAAGATTTGATGAGGCTTCGGCCGTGACAAGAATATAGTAAGCCGCAATGGCATAATCACTTTCAGGGAGAGTGATGTCAACGAGTTCCGCTCCCCGGTCACGAAGTTCGTTAAGCTTGCCTTTCACGATACGGGCTACATCCGCATTAAGGCTTTCGTGAAAAAACTCCGCAGGAACTCCGATCCGAAGCCCTTCAACAGAAACTGCCTCCATATCAGCACGATAGTCCGTCACTTCATGCAGCGAAGAGGTTGCATCACGCCCGTCCTTACCTGCCATAACGCCAAGCACCAGTGCTGCATCATCACAGTTCAGGGCAAGCACCCCTATCTGGTCGAATGATGAGGCAAAGGCCACAAGACCATAACGGGAAAGTCTTCCATATGTAGGCTTTAAGCCGACAATGTTGCAGAAACCTGCCGGCTGGCGCACAGAACCTCCGGTGTCGGAACCTAGAGCCACCATGGCCAGACCTTTGGCCACAGCTGCCGCAGAACCTCCAGAACTTCCGCCTGGTACTCTTGTTTTATCGAAAGGATTGGGCACATTGCCAAATGCCGAATTTTCATTCGAGCTTCCCATGGCAAACTCATCCATATTGGTTTTGCCAAGGAAAACAGCATCCTCCTCTTCAAGCCGGAGAACTGCTGTTGCGTCATAAACACTTTCGTAATTCTCAAGAATTTTCGATGCGCAGGTAAGTCCGGCACCTTTTATGGCTATATTATCTTTGATAGCCATCGGCATGCCGAAAAGTTTTCCGGGTGTTCCTCCTTCCCTGAGTTTCCGGTCAAGGGTTCTTGCCCGCTCCAGTGCCTGCTCATGAAAAACGGTTATATAAATATTGTCATCGCGGCACTGATCTATACGATCAAGATATACACGCACGACCTCTTCACAGGTTACCGTTTGTGAGAGCAGCCTGGAACGAAGATCTTCGTAACTACTTAATTCCACGTCTTTTGTGAATTATTTTAAGAGGATATTTTACGAAACTGATACCTGCTAACCATTTAGAGAAAAATGTGTATCTCTGAGCAGGTTATGCGTTCCGTGTAAAGTTTGTATAATAAGAAATAACTGCATATTATTCACTCAATTTGAGGTGTTTTCGTCATCAGGAAACATCAGCATCAAGTCCCTGTCCGCCCTCACGCGATAAGGAGTAATAAGATTTATGGCTCTCATAAAAACAATGACTCAATCATCATCGGTTAAACCGAAGTGGTTTTCCTCAGACAGTGACAATGAAGACAACAGGATACAGACTGAATTGAAATCATCCTGCCAGCTCCCCTGCCATATTGCTGTGATTATGGATGGTAACGGACGGTGGGCCCGACAGAAGGGTAAAACAAGAATCGAGGGGCATATTGCCGGTGTCGACTCAGTGCGGGATATCGTTGAGGCCTGCTCTCAGCTCGGCATAAAATATCTTACCCTTTTCACCTTTTCTACAGAAAACTGGAAGAGACCGGAAAAAGAGGTGACTGCACTGATGCAGCTTCTTATCAAGGTGATAGGAAGGGAATCCCGAAAACTTCATGACAACAACATCCGCCTCAATGTCATCGGTAACATGAACAGTCTGCCGGACAAGGTACATGAAGTACTGAAGAACACCATAGAGCTCACCAAGAACAACAACCGGCTTATATTGAACATTGCGCTCAGTTACAGCGGCAAATGGGATATAGTACAGGCCTGCCGCGCCATGTTTTTTGATGTTCAGGCAGGTCAGCTTGATCCGGCAGCTATTGATGAGCAGATGCTCGCTTCTTACCTTTCAACAGCTGCGATGCCCGATCCCGAGCTTCTGATCCGAACCAGCGGAGAGTTCAGGATAAGCAACTTCATGCTCTGGCAGAACGCCTATTCGGAAATATACTTCACAAATGCCTACTGGCCTGATTTTCGTCGTTCACAGCTGTATGATGCGCTCTTGGAATATCAGAACAGGGAAAGAAGGTTCGGTCAGACAAGTGAACAGATTCAAACTAAAAATATAGCCTCAAGCAAGCTTTAACCCGATTGATCCGTACGTATTCATGAAAAAAAAGCAAAAACTGATAACATTAGTTCTGATTGCTCTCGCAATTAATTCCGCGGGAAACACTGCCGAGGCAAAAACGCGACCCAGTGTGGCCGCTCCGACAAAAGTCACCGAGACAAAGCAGAATTCCTACACGGTTACATCGATTTCATTCAGCGGTCTTGAATCGATCAGCGAAAAGGAGTTGATTGCAAGCCTTCCGATCAAAATCAAAGACCGGATCGCTCTGCCCGGAACAGAACTCTCCAACGCGATGCAGTACCTCTGGCAGCTCCAGCTTTTCAGCGACATCAGAGTTGAAAAAACCGACCTCGGCCAGCAGAACATCGCACTGAAATTCACGGTAAAAGAACTGCCGGTACTTGACAAAGTCACCTTTGAGGGAAATGTAAAGTTCAAAAGCGACGAACTGCTTGAGAAAATCTCTCTCGGAACCGGTAAAAAAATCAATGAACAGGATCTGCTTACCGCTGCCAACAAATTAGAAAAGTTTTATGCATCAAAGGGATACCTGAGTGCAGGCGCTGAATTCAAACTGAATGAAAGCGGTAAAAATCATGTCAATGCTTCGTTCAAAATAAGTGAGGGGCCAAAGGTATCTATCGAAAAAATAACCTTTCATGGAAACAGTGCCTTCAGCCAGAAAAAACTGAGAGGCGTTTTCAAGGAAACCAATCAGAATTCATGGTGGCGCAAAATTTTCGGCGCCCCAAAACTTGAACAGGAAAAATTAAGCGAGGACAAAAACCTGCTTGCCGAGTTCTATCGCAACAACGGTTATCGCGATATGCGGGTCGTTCGAGATTCAATCAGTTACACTGCCGATAAAAAAGGGCTCTGTCTTGATGTTTACCTTGAGGAAGGCAGGCAATACCATATCCGCAATATAACCTGGAGCGGCAATACAAAGGATTTCGCGACAACTGATATTCTCAATACAAACTTCAGGATCAAAAAGGGCGATGTATACAATGCCAGGTTGATCCAGGAACGACTGAATTTCTCGCAGGACAACACTGATATCAGCTCGATCTATCTGGATCGCGGCTACCTCTCCTTCAGAACAAAACTGGATGAACAGGTCGTCAAGCCCGACTCTGTTGATCTGGCGATTTCACTGCGTGAAGGTGAACAATTCCAGCTGAATACGGTCAATATCAAAGGTAATAACAAAACAAAAGATCATGTTATCCGCCGTGAACTCTACACGGTACCGGGTGACATGTTCAGCCGCAGTAAAGTAGTGCGCAGTATCAGGGAGCTCAACATGCTCAGCTATTTTGAACCCGATCAGATATCGCCTGACGTCCAGCCGAATCCTGAAAATAATACCGTCGACATAACCTATAATGTCGCAGAAAAACAGACCGACACCTTTAACGCTTCGGTAGGTTATGGCGGCACAGGATTCACCGGAGCACTCGGTGTGACGTTCAATAATTTCTCACTCCAGAATATTTTCAACCCTGACGCATATACACCGATACCCCACGGTGATGGTCAGAAACTCGGAGTGCAATGGCAGTTCGGGACAAGCAATTACAATACACTGAGTCTCTCATTTACAGAACCATGGGCATTCGGCGGCCCGACTGCAGTCGGATTTTCAGCATTTAAAACCCATAGCGCTTACGACTATACTGATGACAGCATTGACAATCCGACAGTCATCGATCAGTATGGCACAACCCTCTCTATCGGCAGACGCCTGAAATGGCCGGATGACTACACCTCAATCAACTGGAAACTGAAATACCTGAACAGTAAAGGCGGATTTCTGAGTTTCATCCAGGGTCCCACAAACGCTCCCGAAACGGCTGATGAGTACTCAATAACCCAGACCATCTCGCGCAACAGCATTGACAGCCCTATCTACCCGCGGCATGGAAGCAAAAACACATTTACGGCGGAACTTGCCGGCGGTCCGCTACCGGGCAGTGTTGATTTCTACAAGTTCAACGGCAGCTCGAGCTGGTATTTCCCTATTTCAAAAAAGCTGGTCTGGAATATTTCCACTCAGCACGGTTATCTGGCAACGTTCAGCGACAGTGACTATATCCCCTATACGGAGTACTTCTATATGGGCGGCAGCGGCATGTCCAATCTGCCCACGGTTCCTCTGCGGGGATATGATGACAGAAGTCTTGGCTCACCGCTTGAAGCGGGTTCATCGCTTTATGCCGGCAAAATCTATTCAAAGTTTACTTCGGAAGTGCGTTACCCGATAACCATGTCGCAATCGGTAAGCATTTTTGCACTTGCATTTGTTGAGGCTGGCAATCTCTGGCAAAATGCAAAGGATGTAGATTTTTCTGACCTGAAAAAATCTGCCGGTGTGGGCTTGCGGCTCTATCTGCCGATTATCGGTCAGATAGGTCTTGATTACGGTTATGGATTCGATGCAGTCAAGAGTGTTCCTGAAAAAACAAAACAGGGCTGGAACTTTCTCTTCAGCTTCGGCACGACCGCTGACTGATCTACTGACTTAAAACCGATACACATATACACTACTTCTCTACATACCACGGAGAAGTAGTGTTTTTTTTCGGTATTTATTGGATATTCTGAATGAACGATATATATTCTACCTATGTTTTATGGTTGTTATTCCCGCAAACAAAAATTATGGAGGATTTTATGAAGAAAACTTATTCATTACTGATCGCAGCTCTTGCAGTTACATGTTTGGCTACTCCTGTTCAGGCCGCTAATCATTATGGGAGCATATTTGGCGGTGCTGTATGGATGAATGACTCTGCATTGAATACCGGCATGACAGGAACTGCGGCTCTTGGCTGCGATTACGGCAGCACCCGCCTTGAGGCGGAAGTCGGCTGGCAGAATAACGATATAGATTTCAACAACGACGATGTAAACCTGTACACACTGATGAGCAATGGTTATTATGACGTTGACCTTGGCGGTGTTGATCTCTATGGAACTGTAGGGGTAGGTGTTGCTGAAACTTCAAGCCCGAATTACTACAGAGGCGACAGAACAGACTTGGCTTACCAGTTCGGTGCCGGTATTGCCGCTCCAATTGCAAACAAGGTAAAGCTTGATGCAAGGTATCGTTACTTTACCACTATCGACAATCCAAGCCTTTCAAGCCACAGTGCTCTGCTTGGTGTTCAGGTTGGATTCTGAACAGATTATACCCAAAATAAAAAAGGAGGCTGATGGCCTCCTTTTTTATTTACAGTGAAATATTTCTCAGTCAGGAACTGCTTTTCAGACGGGATATTTCATCCCGGAGTCTTGCAGCCTCTTCATAGTTTTCATTGCTTATTGCATCATTGAGTGCAGATTGCAGCTCATCGAGCCTGGCATCCGGACTGAGTGGTGCAACAGAGAGATTTTCAGTTTCCGATGGAAGCGCTTCTTCCTCGTCACCATCCTCTTTCTGTTCCTCTTTGATACCTGCTTCATTCATTATCTCTTCGGTAACATACAGAGGGGCATTGAAACGGACTGCAATGGCGATGGCATCACTGGGGCGTGCGTCAATTTCATGTACTTCACCATTCACCTCACAGACGACCTTGGCATAAAAGGTCTCGTTATGCAGTTCATCAATAATGATTTCATTCACGTGCAGATGAAAAGCATCGGCTATGTTTTTGAAAAGGTCGTGAGTAAAGGGTCTCGGGGGTTTTATGTTTTCAAGCTTCAGAGCAATGGCCTGCGCTTCGAAACCACCGATAATGATCGGCAATTTGCGCTTTCCTTCCAACTCATAAAGAATAAGGGCATAGGCTCCGTTTGTATGGGGACTGGTCGAAAGTCCCAGAATATCTACCTGAAGTTTACGCATCGGCTGAAAAAAAATTTACGTTATACCTGGGATTTTAACGGTCAACCCCGGCATTCATTAACAGTAAAGTACAGTTAATCATTTCGTCTTCAAAAAATCCTGTACTGCATCAATAAGTTTCGGCAGAACAACATGCACATCACCAACGATTCCATAATCGGCAACATTGAAAATCGGTGCGTCACGATCGCTGTTGACCGCCACCACAATGCCTGCGGAACCGATACCGGCAAGATGCTGCACAGCACCTGAAATACCGCATGCAACATACAGGGCAGGAGCAACCGTTTTTCCTGTCTGCCCGATCTGCTCTGAGTGTGGGCGCCATCCCTCATCAACAGCAGTGCGACTAGCCCCGACGGCTCCCCCGAGAAGAGCGGCAAGCTGTTCCAGCAGTGCAAAACCCTCTCTGCTGCCCATGCCTCTGCCGCCTGACACAATGATATCGGCTTCAGCCACATCTAGTATGCCCGAACGCATAATAATCCTGCTGACTGCCGGATAGAGGCCCTCTGCGCTTATTTGCAGCGGCTGAAGTGTGACGAATTCTATATGGTTATCGACGGATGAAACCGACATGGATCTGCGGGAAGGAATCGTGTAGATCCTCAGAGTGCGTTCCGGCTTAAAAGAAGCCATGGCCGAGCCGGAATATACCGTTCGGGAACAGCCGCCGCTGGCATCTGATTGATTGAAGTGCAAGCACCCCGACAAGAGAGATGCCTGAAATCGCACAGAAAGCCGTGGGGCCAGATCTCTGCTGAGTGCTGAATCGGCAAAAAACAGGGATGAAAAAGTCTCACGGTTCAGAATATTGCCGATAAGACGAAGATAAGACTCCTGATTGTATAATTTTAGCCCCTCTTCACTGGACTGATATATCACGCCTTTTCCTGCAAGGCATCCTTCAAGCTGCCGGGTATCAGCCGGACCGGCAATAAGGCCTTCGACGGTTGTGTCATTCAGTGCTGCCGCCAGCTCCTGAACCCTGTTCCAGGTCTCGATGGATGTTTTTTTTACCACTCCATCTCTCTGTTCAAAAAAAACAAGCAATTTATTCATTACGGCGGTAGCTGGTTAATCGAGTTCAGAAAAGAGTGCGCTCTCTAGTGAGCAGCCGAACCAGCTCTGTTTCATCCTCCACAAAACGGCATATTTTATTCCGGTAAACAGGCTCGATGTTTGCCACAGTCACAGAAGCCGTCTCTTCCGTGCTGACCTGGAGCTGTTCTATCGGCTTTTTTCTGGCCTCCATAATGGCTTTGATACTGGTTTTGCGGGGCTGATTCAACCCTTTTTCCGTACTGAGCACTGCCGGAAATTGACAATCGATCTGTTCAATTCCCCCTTCAATCTCCCGTTCAACATGGAAAAGCTCTCCGGAAACGTTCAAAGCGGTAATCCCGCTGACTGACGCAATCCCGAGCAGCTCACCGAGCATCGGAGGGACCTGTGCATGCTGAAAATCGGTAGAGTGCTTGCCGCAAAAAATGAGATCGGGCAGAAGCCCGGAATAAAATACAATCAACGCTTTGCTCAGCAAAAGGGCTGTAAGACTGGGGTCTGACGGTGCGCTGTCATTCACCAGAACTGCACGGTCTGCGCCGAGGG
>Ga0326726_10002607_pt1 | contig 16520 bp, 12 predicted proteins | sample MHFenrmetagenome_2_FD_207603 | JGI IMG/M metagenome (GOLD analysis project Ga0326726, IMG submission 207603) | Lab enriched peat soil microbial communities from Michigan Hollow, Ithaca, NY, United States - MHF15MN | ecosystem: Environmental > Terrestrial > Soil > Wetlands > Peat | place: USA... | reverse complement strand
GAGTTCGCGGCCGCCGTCGGTGTGACGCAGCTCGAGCGTGAGGTGATCGGGCGGTAGCACGTCGAAGCGATCGGCCCACTCGACGATCACGATGCCGCGAGGATCGCCGACGACGTCGTCGAGCCCGAGCTCGGGCAGCTCGGCCGCGCGCTCGATCCGGTACAGATCGACGTGCCACACGATCAGCCGGCCGCCGCGATACTCGTGGACCAGCGAGAACGTCGGGCTGTGTGCCTCGCCGCCGCCGAGCGCGGCGACGAGCCCCGCGACGAGCGTGGTCTTGCCGGCCCCGAGCTCGCCGACGAGCGCGATCGCATCGCCGCCGGTGACGAGGCTCGCCAGGCGAGCGCCCACCGCCTCGGTCGCCGCCGCGTCGGGGAGGATCACGCCGGTTCGGCCGCCAGCTCGGCGGCGAGCTTGTCGTCCCAGTGATCGGCGGTCTTCGCGATCGAGTGGACGATGTCCTCGAACTCCTCGTAGTCGAGGTGCTCGAGCCCGCGAAGGATGCGCAGGTAGACGTCGCCGGTCTGGGGATGGATCGCGAAGGCGGCATCGCCGGTCTCGACGAACGACAGCGTGAGCAGCCGGCGCGCCTTCGCCTCGTCGAGCTTCGGCGCCTTGGCGACGCGTGACAGCAACAACAACACACTCTTCTCCGCGAGCACGTGGATCGTCACCACGGCCGTGCCGCGCTGGATCATCCCGACCCCGTCCTCGCCGAGCGGCGGCAGGTTGAGGTTCCGCTCGCGCCCGAACCGCGCGAGGAAGTTTGCGACGCGCGTACGTGGATCGGAGGCGAGGTTCTCTGCGTCGTCCATCCCGTGACCGTATCAAAAGAGGTATAGAGAGGCGTGTCCAGGCGGCCGGGTATCGTCGTCGCAGGCGTCGTGCTGGCGCTCGCGGGCTGCGGTCACGACCACGGCCCGCCGCGGGTCAAGAACCTGCCGAAGCCCGAGCTGGACGAGCAGAAGAAGCCGATCCTCCAGCCGCTGCGCGGTGGGTCGGCGCGCTCGACCCGGATCGCGAACTACAAGATCGATGCGAGGCTCGATGCCGCGCGTCACCAGATCGCGGGGACCGAGACGCTGACGTGGACGAACACGGGCGCGAGCGCCGTCGACAGCCTGCCGTTCCACCTCTACCTCAACGCGTTCAAGAACGAGAAGTCGCTGTTCATGCGCACGACGCACGGCGAGATGCGCGGCGCGCACGCGACGGACAGTGGCTGGGGCTGGATCCAGATCGACTCGCTGATGATGGGCGGCGTCGAACAGGTCACGAAGCTGAAGGCGCAGGACGCGCTCGACGAGACGGTGACCGAGCTGCCGCTCGCCCAGGCGGTACAGCCCGGGCAGACGATCGAGCTCGTGTTCAAGTTCACGGCGCAGCTCCCCGAGGTGTTCGCGCGCACCGGCTACAAGGGCGAGTTCCACATGGTCGGGCAGTGGTTCCCGAAGATCGGCGTGCGCGTCGGGCCACCCGGGCTCGAGCACTGGGAGTGCGCGCCGCTCCACGCCAACACGGAGTTCTTCGCCGACTTCGGCACCTACGACGTCACGCTCACGGTGCCGAGCACGCTCGTCGTCGCGGCGACCGGCGTGCTCGTGTCCGCGACGGAGTCACCGGGGGGCACCCGCACGCTCACGTATCGCGCCGAGGACGTGCACGACTTCGCGTGGATGGCCGACCCGTACATGCGACCGATGAGCGGGTTCGCGAAGGTCGAGGACGGGTCGGTGAAGGTGATCGTGTGGTACCGGCCGGAGCAAGAGGCGTTCGCGACGCGTCACCTGCAAGCCGCGATCGGCGCGGTCGAGAAGTTCTCGCAGTACTTCGTGCCGTACCCGTGGTCGATCATGACGATCGTCGATCCACCGGTCGACGCCGCGATGGGCGCCGGCGGGATGGAGTATCCGACGCTGGTCACGACCGCGGGCGACTCGGTGTTCGTGCGCCCGAACATGCGCATCCCCGAGTACGTGACGGTGCACGAGGTCGGGCACAACTGGTTCCAGGGCATGCTCGCCTCGAACGAGGTCGAAGAGGCGTGGATGGACGAGGGCGTCAACGAGTGGGCCGACGAGCACGTGATGGCGGACCTCTACGGCGCGCGCACGAGCATCATCGACTGGGCCGGGTTCCAGGCCGAGACCGGCGCATTGCGCGTGGCGATCGCCGACGACCCGAGCTCGCTGCCGTCGCCGATCGCGACCGCGGCGTACGCGTTCGTCGACAACGACGCCTACGGCGAGGTCACGTACGGCGTCACGATGCGCGCGCTCGACACGCTCGAGCACGAGGTCGGTGGGACGAAGTTCCTCGCCGCGATGAAGGCGTACGCGAAGGCGTCCGCGTTCCATCACCCGACCGGGCGCGATCTGTACACGACGCTCGAGACCCAGCTAGGCCAGGACCTCGAGTGGTTCTTCGCGCCGGTGTTCCAGCAGGTCGGCGGCATGAAGCTCGCGCTGCGCTCGGCCAGTTGCCGGGCGGCGCATCCGCCCCGTGGCGTGATGGGCGACGGCGCGCAGAAGAAGGTGATCACCGAGACCGAAGCGCCCGACGCCGGCGCGTGGGAATGCGACGTGGTGGTCCAGAACACCGGCGTCGTGCACGTCCCGGTCGATGTCGAGCTGCGGTTCGCCGACGGCTCGACGGAGCGCAAGCGCTGGGACGACCGCGGAGCGGGTGCGTGGGAGCGGTTCACGATCAACCGCAGCTCGAAGCTCGTCGGCGTGCGGCTCGATCCGGACGGCAGCCTCGCGCTCGAATCGCCGATCGCGAAGCAGTATCGCCTCGACGGCGATGGCGCGGCGTCACTGCGGGCCGCCGCGCGCGCGGCGTCGTGGACGCAGACCCTCATGCAGCTGGTCGGACCGTGATGCGCGTGTCGCTCGGCGAGCTGGTGGGCGCGGGCACGCGCGCGCTCACCCGCTACACCGGCACGCTGCTCGCGGTGTTCGTCGTCCAGACGATCGTCGTCACGTCCGCGATGCTCGCGATCGCGGCCGTGCTCGCCCAGGCATTCTCGCACCTGCCGATCTGGGACGACGCGGTCGATGGCGACCTCGTCTCGCTCGTGACGTGCATCCGGTTCGCGAAGGCGAATCTGTTCGCGTGCGGCGGCATCGCGCTCGGCGCGGTGCTGCTGTGGCAGCTCGCGTCGTGGTTCCTCGTCGGTGGTATCTACGGCGTGCTCGCGCAGCGCCCCGAGGGTCGCGCCGAGACCGCGCGCTGCTTCGGCGCCAGCGGCGCGTCGACGTACCTCACGTTCGCGCGGCTCGCGCTGTGCTCGGTCCCCGGCTGGCTGCTCGTGCTGTTCGTGTTCGCCACCTGCACGAACGCCGTGACCACGCGCATCGAGCACGCGTTGACGGTCTGGGACCTCGTCGGGCCCCTGGCGATCGCCACCTTGCCCGCGCTCGTGGTCATGCACGTGTTGTGGACGGTGACCGACTACGCGCGCGTCGAGCTCGCGCTGCGCCACGAGACGCACGACCCCAGCGTCATCGCCACGTACCTCCGCACGGTCGTGTTCGTGATCAAGCGTCCGCTCGCGCTACTCCACACCGGCCTCGGCTGGCTCGGCTTCATCATCATCACGCTCGGCTACACGTACCTCGCGAGCGGTCACCCGATGTTCGGCGCCGAAGGCGCGGTGACCTTGTTCGTGATCCGCCAGGGTGTCTCGCTCGCCCGCATGGCGATCCGCTTCGGCGTCCTCGCCGGTCAGCTCGAGCTCGGCGGTACGCGGCCGCTGCCGCCGCGCAAGGTCGACGTGAAGGCCGAGCCGAAGACGGCCTAGACCAGCACGCCCGGATTCATGATCGCGGACGGGTCGAGCGTGCGCTTGACCGCGGCGAGCGCCTCGCCGAACGCGGGAGGACGCTCGCGGCGATACCACGGCATGTGCGTGCGCCCGACGGCGTGGTGGTGCGTGATCGTGCCGCCCGCGGCGTGCACGGCCTCGGAGGCGGCGTGCTTGATCGCGCGCCACTGCGCGAGCTCGTCGCCGGCGCGCGTCGGCGTGACGAACGTGTAGTACGGTGCCGGCCCGTCGGGATAGACGTGGGTGAACCGACACGCGACGATGCCGCCGCCGCTGTCGGCGAGCGCGGCGCGGACGGCGGCCGTGACCTGGGCGTGCAGTGTTGGGAACTGCGTCCACGTGCAGGCGGTCTCGAACGTGTCGCTGGTGACGCCGATCGAGAGCAGCGCCGACTGGAGGTACGGCGCGTCGAAGAACGCCTGCTTCCACGTGCTGGCGTCGCCGACGTCGCGCTTCTGCGCCGAGACCTCGCCGCCGTGATCGCGGCCGAGCTCGAGCGCGCGCGCGAGCCACGCGTCGAGCGGGTGATCGGCGGACTCGAAGCCGACGAGCAGCACCGCGCGGCCGTCGAAGCGCACGCGATGCAGGCGCGCCTCGTCGGGATCGAGCAGGCGCGCGTTCGAGGGTTGGAGGCCCGACTGCGCGAGTGCGCGGGCCGCGGCCACGCCGGCCTCGAAGGTCGCGAACGCGAGGCTCGCCGACGCGCGCCACGTGGGTTTCGGCACCACGCGCATCCACGCCTCGGTGATGACGCCGAGCGCACCCTCGGAGCCGATCACCAGGCGCTGCGGCTCGGGGCCCGCGCCCGACGCCGGGTGGCGATGGGTCGCGATCGTGCCGCGCGGCGTGACGAGGGTGACGGCGTGGCAGTGATCGTCGATGTGGGTCGGGCCGGTCGCGTAGTGACCGCCGGCGCGGGTCGCGAGCCAGCCGCCCAGCGTCGAGAACTCGTACGACTGCGGGAAGTGCCGCAGCGTGAGGCCGTGCGGAGAGAGCTCGTCGTCGAGGCGTGGCCCGAGGGTCCCCGCGGCGATGCGCGCGAGCCGGCTCGTGGCATCGACCTCGAGCACGCCGGCGAGCGCGCCGAGATCGAGGCAGACCACCGCCTCGCGATCGGCTCGCGCCGCCGCGGCGTCGACACCGCCGACGACCGACGTGCCGCCGCCGAACGGCACGACGGCCCAGTCGCGGTCGTCGCACATGGCGAGCACGACGCCGACCTCGTGCGCGTCGCGCGGCCGCACGACGAGATCCGGCGCGGCCGTGTAGTCGCCGTGAAACCCGGCGACCAGATCCGGGAACGCGCGGCCACGCGTGCGTGACGCGCGATCGCGGGGCTCTTGCGACGCGAACGCGGCGACCGCGCTCGGCACCGCGACGCGTGGCGGCTGGAGCGCGGGCTCGTCGGCGGGAAGCGCGCGCAGGGCCGGCTCGGCCGTGGGCACGAGCGCGCGCGCGAGCTGTGCGAGACCGCGTCGCGCCGTCTCGTCGGGAAACTTGTCCCGCCACCCCCAGGCCCACAGGCTGCGCTCGCGTTCCACGTGACCGATAGTGGTGTATCGTCCGCCGCATGTCGACCACGCCCACGCTCGAGAAGTTGCTAGCCGACAGCGGTCTCGCCGAGAAGTCACAGGAGGTCGACAAGAACCTCGTCCGGTTGCAGTGGGGATCGGCGTTCGTGCTCGTCGGCGTGTCGGGCAGCGCGATCGTGGCGATCGCGCCGCTGTTCCGCGAGCCGCCACACGACAAGATCGTGCCGTTCTTGAAGAAGCTGCTCGAGCACAACGCGTACATGGGCGGCATGGCGTCGTTCGCGATCCAGCCCGATGGCTGGGTGATCCTGCACGCCGGGCGTGCCATCAAGGGCATGGATTCGAGCGAGTTCGCGACGATGGTCGCCGGCGTGGGTCGGTTCGCCGACCAGTTCGACGACCAGCTGATCGCCGAGTTCTACGCCGACCAGCCCGAATCGACGAACCAGGCCCCGGTCCAGTAGCCGGCAACTTCGTCGTTGTCAGCCGGCCCGCGATTGGCTATGCGTGCGGTCGTGGAGTGTCCGAACGAGTCGCAGGTGGCCGCGGTGGTTGGGGATGTGGCGCTGTCGGTCACCCGCGGGTTGGTCCTCGATCACGTCGATGACTGCCCGTCGTGCCGGGCGCTGCTCGCCGGCCTCGTGCGCGACGAGGCGGCCGCAGCGCACGCGTGGCAACCCGGCCAGCGCGTCGGCCGCTACGTGATCGGCGAGCCGATCGGACGCGGCGGCATGGGTGCGGTGTGGCGAGCCGAGGATACCGAGCTCGGCCGAGCGGTCGCGCTCAAGCGGCTGCATCGCAGCGCCGAGCGCGGGATCTTTCGCGAGGCCCGCACGGCCGCCCAGCTCCAGCACCCGAACGTCGTCGCGGTCTACGAGGTCGTCGACGATCCGCAGGCGCCGTTTCTGGCGATGGAGCTCGTCGATGGCGTCACGCTCACCGCGTGGCTACGAGAACAGCCGCGGACCTGGCGCGAGATCGCGTCGGTGGTCGCGCAGGCGGGTCGCGGGCTCGCCGGCGCGCACGAGCGCGGGCTCGTGCACCGCGACTTCAAGCCCGACAACGTGCTCGTCGATCGCACCGGGCGTGCGCGCGTCGCCGATTTCGGGCTCGCCTCGGTCGACGAGTCGATCGGCGTGGCCCAGGGCAGCGGCAAGCTCGCACGTGCCACCGCGAGCGTGGCCGGCACGCCGGCGTACATGGCGCCCGAGCTCGTCGACGGGGCGTTGCCCGACGTGCGCAGCGATATCTACGCGTTCGCCGTCACGCTGTTCGAAGCGCTACACGGCCAGCATCCGTTCGCCGGCACCACCGTCGACACGATCTGGATCGAGATGGCCGCCGGGCGGATCCGCGATGGCAAGGCGCGCGTGCCGGCGTGGCTCGAGCGCTGCGTGCGGCGCGGCCTCGCCGTGGATCCGGCCGAGCGCTGGCCCGACATCGCGAGCTTCGTCGCCGCGATCGAGCGTCCACCTCGCCGGCGCACCGTCGTCACGGCCGCGCTCGCCGGGTTCGGCGTCGCCGCGATCGCCGCGTTCGCGCTCGCGCCCGGATCGCGTGGCGCCCACGGCGAGTGCGCGCTCGGTGCCGAGCGGGTCGATCAGGTGTGGAACCCGATCGCGCGCACCGGGCTCACCGCCGAGCTCGTCCGGGCCGCGCCCGATGGTGCGCTCGCACGATCGACGACGCGCATCGTCGATCACTGGGCCGGCGCGTGGCGCGCGAGCCGCCGTGCCGCGTGCACCGCCGGCGAGCACCGCCCTGCCCGGCTCGCGTGCCTCGATCACCAGCTCGGCGAGCTACGCGGTCAGCTCGCGGCGTGGTCGACGACCAGCGCCGATCACGCGGTCAGCGCCGCTGCCGCCCTGCCCGCGGCGAGCGCGTGCGACACCGCCGCCGACTCGCCGTTCCGCGTCCAGCCGGTCGTGATGCGGATCGGCGAGCTCAAGACGCTGTGGCGCTCGGGGCGGTCGGCCGAGGCGCTGCCGAAGGTGCCGGCGCTGCTCCGCGATGCCGAGGCGCTCGGCCACCACGACACGCTCGCGACCGCGCTCGTCCTGGCGTCGACGATCGAGACCGAGACGCAGGCCGGAGCCGCGAGCGAGCACGCGAACCGCGCCGCGATCGAGGCCTCGAAGGCCGGCGACGATGCGGTGCTCTACGCGGCGCTCGTGCTGCAAGCCTACGCGCGGATCGATGCCGGCCAGCCCGGCGATGCGCTCGGCATCTGCGATGCTGCCGAGGCGCTGGCCGCGCGCGGCGTGCCCGATCCCGAGAAGGCGCTGATCGCGCGCGGTGGTGCGCTGATGCGGCTCGGCCGCACGCCGGAGGCGATCGCGCAGTACCACAAGGCGATCGCGATGATCGAGCCGGCGTCGAAGACCGACCCGATCGCGCGGATCTCGCTCGGCGTCGCGCTCGGCGGTCTCGGCAACGCGTACCTCGAGAGCCGCGATCCCGAGCACGCCGCCGTGGAGCAGCGCCGCGCCCTGGCCCTGCAGGAGGTCGACTACGGCCCGAACCACCCCGAGGTCGCGCGCACGCTCCACGATCTCGCGCAGGCCGAGGCGAGCCTGCACGACTTCGCCAGCGCCACCGTCCACTTCCGCCGCGACCGCGCGATCCTCGTCGCGGCGTACGGCGCGAAGCATCCCGAGGTCGGCGAGGCCGATGTCGCGCTCGCCAACGTCGCGGTGCGCCAGGGTCGCATCGACGAGGCACGCGCCCTGTTCCACGAGGCCACCACCGAGCTCACCGGCGTGCTGCCGCCGACCCATCAGATCTTCGCGGTGGTCGAAGGCCAGCTCGGGTCGCTCGAGCAGAACGCCGATCACGCCGGCGCCGCGATCCCGCACTACGAGAAGGCGTACGCGATCCTGCTCGCGAACCACGTCGGCGGCGACGAGCTCGCGGGAGTCGAGGTCGATCTCGCGGCGTGCCTGCTCGATCAGAACCGCCTCGTCGATGCCAAGACGCGCGCCGAGGACGCGATCGAGCAGCTGTCGCGCGCCGGCGCGCCCGAGGCCGAGCGCGCGATGCCGCTCGCGATCCTCGCGCTCACCGCGGACGCGAAGGGCGACCGCGCGCAGGCGATCACTCTCGCACGTCAGGTCATGGCCCTCACCACCGACGACGACTCCGGCCAGCGGTCGCAGGCGCGGACGATCATCCGAGACAAGCTGCGCGCCTGGACCGCTACTGCGCGGTGATGTTCGCGCGCCCGCCGCGCAGCACGTACTTCTGGATCTTGCCGGTCGCGGTCTTCGGAAGCTCGGAGACGAACGTGACGCCGTGCGGCGCCTTGAAGTGCGCGAGGTGTGCGCGTGCATGCTCGCGCAACTCCGCCGCGGTCGCGGTCGCGCCGGGCTTGAGCACGACGAACGCATGTGGGGCCTCGCCCCATTTCTCGTGCGGCATCCCGACGATCGCGCACTCCTGCACCGCCGGATGCCGGAGCAGTGCCGCCTCGACCTCGATCGACGAGATGTTCTCGCCGCCGCTGATGATCACGTCCTTCATCCGATCGCGGATCTCGACGTAGCCGTCGGGATGTACGACCGCCGAATCGCCGCTATGAAAGAACCCGCCGGCGAACGCGATCGCCGTGGCGTCCGGATCGTCGAAGTAGCCGGCCATGACGACGTTGCCACGCACGACGATCTCCCCGATCGCCTGGCCGTCGCGAGGCACGTCGACCATCGCCTCGTCGACGACGCGCAGCTCGCCCGACGTCACGAGCTCCACGCCTTGCCGCGCCTTGATCTTCGCGCGCTGCGCCCCCGTCAGCGTGGCGTGCTCCTCGCGGGGCTCGCACACCGTGATGAACGGCGCCGTCTCGGTCAGGCCGTAGACCTGCAGGATCGTCCAGCCGAGCTCGCCCTCGATGCGCTCGATCGTCGCCGCGGCCGGTGGCGCGCCGGCGGTCATGACGCGCAAACCGCGCGGCGCACGCGCGCGGAGCTCCGCCGGTGCGTTCGCGATCGCGATCAGCACGGTCGGTGCGCAACACAGCATCGTGATCCGCTCGCGCTCGACGAGCTCGAAGATCGTCGCCGGATCGACCTTGCGCAGGCACACGTGCACCCCGCCGATCGCGGTCACGATCCACACGAACGTCCAGCCGTTCGCGTGGAACATCGGCAGCGTCCACAGGTAGCGATCCGCGGTCGTCATCGGGTGGTGCACGAGCGTTCCGACCGCGTTCATCCACGCGTTGCGGTGCGTGATCATCACGCCCTTCGGCCGCGAGGTCGTGCCGCTCGTGTAGTTGATCGTCAGCAGATCTGACTCGTCGAGCGCCGGGCGCTCGAAGCTCGCGGGCTCCGAGGCGATCGACGCTTCGTAGTCGACCCAGCCCGGGGCGCCGCCTTCGAGCGCGACCCAGTGCGCGACGCGCGGGCAGCGCGCGCGGATCGCGTCGCAGGTCGCGAGATAGTCGGCATGCGCGCACACGACCTTCGCGCCGCTGTGGTCGATCATGTACGCGAAGTCGTCGCCGGTCAGCCGGTAGTTGAGCGGCACGACGACGCCGCCGATCTGGGGCACGGCGTAGAACGATTCGAGCTGCGCGTGGGTGTTCGGAGCGATGTAGGCGACACGATCGCCCCGGCCGACGCCGAGCCGCTGCAGCACGTGCGACCACCGATCGCAGCGATCGAACAGCTGCGCGTAGGTCAGCCGCCGATCACCGTCCACGACGGCCAGCCGGTCGCTGTAGAGCGAGCGCGCGCGGCGCGCGAACTCGAGCGGTGAGAGCGGGGTCTCCATCGTGCCTCCGCGCGCGAGCGTAGCCGATCGTGCGGGGTTATTGCTTGGTGAGCTGCACGGTCTCGGGGTACGCGAAGCCGTCCGTCCGATACAGCGTGAGCTGATCGCCGACGAGCTTCGCGGCGACGATGCGGTCGGGGTGATGGCTGGACACGCACGCGCCGGCATCGGCACCGGTGGGCTCGGCATCCTTTTCGGGCAGCGCCACCACGACGCCGTTCTCGATCGTGCCGGTGAAGCTCTGCACGAGACCGGTCTCGATCGTCGCCTTGTGGTTGCACGCGAACGTCTGGCTCTTCTTGCCGGCGATGAAGTACTTCTGCGCGAGCACGTGACGCAGCGACACCTTGCGCTCGTCGCCGATCGAGATCGCGAGCGTCTCCTCGGCCTCGACCTCGGCCTCCTTGTCGATCGCGTCGGTGACGCGCGGCTGCTTCATCACCCACGTGCCCTGGAGCGCGGTGGTCGAGACGTTGCGTGGCGACGCGATCGCGTACAGGTTGTCGGTGGTGTCGAACAGTTTCAGCCGCGGCTGGCCGCGGTCCAAGCCGATCCACAGCTCGACGAGGTTGGCGGCGCCCCCAGGCTCTGTGATTCGCACCGAGGCACGGAACGTAGAGCCGTCGTCGTCCATGCGATCGATCTTCGTGACCGCGTAGTCGCGCTCCTTGCCGTCCCACTGCAGCGTCGCGGCGGCGAGGTCCCACGCCAGCGGGCGCAGCGCGAGCTCGTCGCAGGTCTCGAGCCCGACCTGCGCGTGGACGTCGTGATGATCGAGCGTGCCGAGGTCGCCGAGGAAGCTGGCGAGCCGCCGGTTCGCGGCGTCGCACGCGAGGATCGGCGCCGTCGTCGACGGCGCGCGGTAGGTCTCGAGTAACTTGCCGGGCAGGCGCGCGAAGAAGATGCCGAGCGCGGCCTGGCCCGACAGGTGCTGCTTCGGCAGGAACGCGGTGTCGGTGTTGCGCTCCTCGCGGCGAACCTCGGACGCGAACCTGCGCAACGTCGGCAGATCGCCGGCGGCGAGGAACTCGGTCTCGCGGACGTGGCTGCGCTCGTCGAGCGGCAACAGGAGGTACTCGCTCTGGATCCGCTTGAGCAACGCGACCACGTCCTCGGGCTTCGGATCGGCGTGCGCCGCGGCGGGCTGCACGTGCTCGACCAGCGACCGCAGCGCGACGACGCTCACGGCGCCGTTCTGGCCGACGTGGGCGCGGTCCTTCGTGACGTTGACGCCGACGACCTCGCCGGCCTCGTTCGTCGTCGGACCGCCGCTGAAGCCGGGCTCGATGTCGGTCGAGATCAGCAGGCCGTCGACGGCGTTCTCGCGCACGATCCGCGCGTAGCGCTCGTCGTACGCCGGGAACCGCACGAGCGACAGCACCTTGCCGTCCTTCGACACCAGCCCGGCGTGCTTCACCAGGCTGGACCCCGGATACCCGTACGAGAAGATCCGCGCGTCCTTCACCGGCTCCTTCGCGAGCGGCAGGCGGCGGAACCGCTTCACGTCGACGTTCTTGATCCGGATGATCGCGAGGTCGGCATCGGCGTCGGACGCGACCAGCTCGGTCTCGGGATACGCCTCGACGTAGTGGCGCTTGTCGGTGATCTCGACGTCGCGCTCGACGAGGATGCGCTCGCCGCGATCGACGACGTGATTCGCGGTCGCGACGTAGACGCTGTCGTCCGGACCGTCGATCAAGAACCCGGTGCCGGTCATCGACGAGGTCGAGACCCGCACCATCGAGGCCTCGACGCGCGTGTCGTGCGACGGCCGCAGCCCCGCGGCGAGCGCGAGCCCGCCCGCGGCGACCGCACCGAGGCCGGCGACCCATGGCCAGCGGCGTGCCGGGCGGTTCGGCGGCGGCACGGGTGGCGGTGGCGCGACGTACGGTTGCATGGCCATCGGTGGTGGAGTCGGCGCGATCGGGGCGGTTGGCGGAGGCGTGGTCGCGCTCGGCCGGCGCACCGGCGGCGGCAGCGCGGACAGCGCGCTCGCGACGTCGCGGATCGGGGTGGTCCGCGTCTCCCCGACGCGCATCAGCGACGCTTCCGGGGAGACCTTGCCGTCGGCGAGCTTCTTGGCGATCTCGGCCAGGATGTAGGGGCCGTCTTCCAGGCCGTTCGGTTCGACGACGAAGTAGTAGTGCTTGTCCATGCCCGATGGACGCAGTCACCTCGCCGACCGTCTCACCGTTTCGGAATGGTAAGGTCACCGGATGATGCCGGAGGTCAGCCGCCTGGTCACCGCCGCGATGGCGGAAGCGCGGCGACGCTGGCCCGACCTCCCCGGCGACTCGCAACACCTCGAGGACTTCCAGGCGGTCATCGTGCAAAAGCTCGACGGCGAGCCCGACGAGGCCGCCGCGGCCACGCGGCTCGCCCTGCCCGATCTCTATCTCGTCAACGTGTGCCTCCGCGGCGAGCGCGCCGGGCTCGCCGTGTTCGAGCGCCTCGTGCGCGACGAGACCACGCGCGCCGTCGCCAAGCTCGGCGCCCATGCCGCCGCTCCCGAGGACGTGATCCAGGAGCTCCTCGTGAAGTTGCTCGTCCCCGAGGCCGGCCGGCCGGCAAAGCTCGCCGCGTTTGGCGGCCACGGTGCGCTCCACGCCTGGATCCGGGTCGCCGCCGTCCGGACCGCGATCAGCATGTCGCGGCGGCGCCAGGAGCTCGCCATCGAGGACGAAGCGCTCGCCGCGATCGCCGACGAGTCCGACGACCAGGCCCTCGCGTTCCTGAAGTCGAGCTACCGCGCCGAGTTCAAGCGCGCGTTCGCCGAGGCCTTTGCCGAGCTGCCGCGCCGCGCTCGCACGCTGTTGCGCCTCCAGGTCATCGACCAGCTCACGCTCGAAGAGATCGGCGCGTTCTATCAGGTCTCGCGCGCGACCACCGCGCGCCACCTCGCCGAGGCGCGCAACCAGCTCGTCACCGGCACCCAGACCCGCCTCGCGGCGACGCTGAAGATCACCGAGACCGAGCTCGGCGAGCTGATGAAGCTCGTGGCGTCGAGCCTCTACTCGACCCTGCCGCGCCTCCTTCACACGCGGAGCTAGCGGCGGCGCCAGCGGTTCTTCACGACCTGCGCGAACGCGTTGCCCAGGACCGTCGTGATCGGCACGTCGTGACGGGTCGCGGGCACGAGCATGCGCCACAAGAGCCCGAAGTCGCGCGCGTAGACGGCGCGAACAGCCATGTCGGTGTGCACCGACTGGAGCGCCGCGCGAGCGTGGCGGCGATCGACGCGGTCGGCGAACACGGGCATGAAGTCGCGGTACACGCGGTCGGCCTCGCGCCAGAACGCGGCGATGTTGCGCGACAAGCCGTCGGGTTGGATGCGCCGGAGCACGAGCGGCTCGGGCACGCTGTAGAACTTGTTGTAGAGGCACACGAAGCGAAGGAACAGATCGAGGTCTTCGCAGCACCGCTTCGTCGGATCGAACAGGCCGGTCTCGTAGAGCGCCTGCTTCTGCATGATCACGGCCGACGGGAAGATGGGACACGGAAACACGAGGAAGTCCTCGAGCTCGACGTCGCCCTTGGTCGTGCTGATCTCGCCACCATCCGCGAGCCGCGTGCGCATCCCACAGTGAACCGCGAAGCAGTCATCGTGCGCGGCGACCACGGCGGCCTGTAGCTCGAGCTTGCGCGGATCCCAGAGATCGTCGCAGTCGAGAAATGCGATCCAATCGCCGCTCGCGCGCGCGATGCCGGTGTTACGCGCCACGGAGGGTCCACGGTTCTGCGCCAGATGGATGACGATCGCATCGCCGGCCGCCTCGTCGAGTGCGCGGGCCTCTTCGGGACGCGACGCGTCGTCGACGACGATGATCTCCAGCGGCGCCAGCGTCTGGGCACGAACCGACGCTAGCGCCTCCGCGATGAACTTCGACCCGTTGTAGAACGGAATGACGACCGAGAAGCGTAACGTCATGCGGGTCCGTTACGAAAACAGCGACGCCGGCCGGCCGATGCCGCTGTACTCGAAGCCGGCACGACGCACCTCGACCGGGTCCCAGACGTTGCGGCCGTCGAACAGGACCGGCGTGCGTACGACCTGGCGCAGGCGCGCGAAGTCGGGCTGGCGCAGCTGGTGCCATTCGGTGATGAGCACGACCGCGTCGGCGCCCTCGGCGCAGACGTAAGGATCGTCGGCGATGGAGATCGAGTCGCCGAGCAACGCGCGCACGTTTTCGGCCGCGATCGGATCGTAGGCCGCGACCGACGCCCCGGCAGCGCGCAGGTGTGCGATCACGTCGAGCGCGGGCGCCTCGCGGATGTCATCGGTCTCGGGCTTGAACGCGAGGCCCCAGATCGCGACGCGCTTGCCGGCGAGCGAGCCGCCGAACCGATCGACGATCTTCTGGGCGAACGTGCGCTTCGCGACGTCGTTGGCATCGACGACCGCCTCGACGACGCCGAGCCGCACGGCGTTGTTGCGCCCCATGTCGCGCAGCGCGCGCAGATCCTTAGGGAAGCACGACCCGCCGAAGCCGACTCCCGGGAACAGGAACTTCGCGCCGATCCGCGGATCGCTGCCCATACCCTTGCGCACCTTCTCGATGTCCGCGCCGAGCTTGTCGGCGAGGGCCGCCAGCTCGTTCATGAACGAGATCCGCGTCGCGAGCATGGCATTGGCGGCGTACTTCGTGAGCTCGGCGGAGCGCAGGTCCATCACCGCGATGCGATCGCTCGTGCGCAAGAAGCCGGTGTAGAGCCGGCGCAACACGTCGATCGAGTGCGGGTCGTCGGCGCCGATGATCACGCGCGCGGGCTTCAGGAAATCGTTGATCGCGTCGCCTTCTTTGAGGAACTCCGGGTTCGACGCCACCGTGAATGGCTGCGACGTGACCTTGCTGATCGTCTCCTTCACCAGGTCGCCGGTCCCGACGGGGACGGTGCTCTTGGTGACGATGACCGTCGGGGCGGTGAGGCCACGCCCGACCTGGCGCGCCGCCTCGACGAGGTAGCTGAGATCGGCCGCACCGTCCGGCCGCGACGGCGTGCCGACCGCCAGGAACACGACCTCGACGTCCCGAACGGCCAGGGCGGTGTCGGTCGTGAACACGAGCCGCCCCGCCTTCGCGTTGCGCTGCACGAGCTCTGACAAGCCGGGCTCGTGGAACGGAATCTCACCGCGGCGGAGCCGCTCGATGCGCGACTGATCGATGTCGACGCAGGTGACGTGGTTGCCGAAGTCGGAGAACCCCGCGCCGGTGACGAGGCCGACGTATCCAGATCCGATGACAGCGAGCTTCATCGCGGCGAAGGTAACACGGAGGCGCGCACCGACTCCCAGTAGCGTGCAATCCCCACGTCGGGAGGCGTGGTCGGCGTGTACCCGAGCTCGCGGTGGGCCCGATCGACGTTCGCGAACGTGATCGGCACGTCCCCGGGCTGGAGCGGCCGCCGCTCGATGATCGCCTGCTTGCCGACGACGCGCTCGATGATCTCGACGAGCTCCTGCAACGACACCGTCTGGGTGCCGCCGAGGTTGAAGATCTCGTAACGCCCCGGCTCGATGCGCTCGACCGCGGCGACCACTCCCGTGACGATATCGTCGATGTACGTGTAGTCGCGGCGCGACGTGCCATCCCCGAACAGCGTGATCGGCGTGCCACGAGCGATCGCGGCCGTGAACTTCGCGATCGCCATGTCGGGACGCTGGCGCGGCCCGTAGACCGTGAAGAACCGCAGCGCGAACACGCCGATCCCGAACAGATCGCGGTAGGCCGAGAGCTGCAGCTCGTTCATGCGCTTGGTCGCCGCGTACGGCGACGCCGGCCTGAGGCACGGATCGTCCTCCGAGAACGCGACGACCTCCGAACGCATGCCGTACACCGAGCTCGACGACGCGAACACCAGCCTGCGCAGGTCGAGCGCGCGCATCCGCTCGAGGATGACGCCGGTGCCCTCGATGTTCGTGCGCAGGTACTTGAGCGGCTGATCGAGCGACGGTCGGACCCCGGCGAGCGCGGCCAGATGGCAGACGACATCGACATCGGCCGTGATCGCCGCCTCCATCGCGTCACGATCGCAGATGTCGGCGGTGATCAGGCGAAACCGATCGGCGGCCAGGTGCGACGCGAGCTGGGCCGCGTTCGCGTGCTTCACCTCGGCCGGATAGAGATAGCCGTCGAACGAGTCGACGCCGGTGACGCGATGCCCCGCCGCGACCAGTCGCTCGCAGGTGTGCGAGCCGATGAACCCGGCGGCGCCGGTCACGACGATGTGCATCACGGGAGTCGTCTCACGCGGGTCCCTCGGCGACAAGTGGTAGGTGCTCAGTGCGACGTGCTGAGCTTGACCGTCATGTCGTTGGACTCGGCGTTGGCGGTCGCGAAGTCTGGCTTGCCGTCGCCGTTGAAGTCGCCGGCGACAACGCCGTAGGAGAAGGT
>Ga0326726_10002606_pt1 | contig 16523 bp, 16 predicted proteins | sample MHFenrmetagenome_2_FD_207603 | JGI IMG/M metagenome (GOLD analysis project Ga0326726, IMG submission 207603) | Lab enriched peat soil microbial communities from Michigan Hollow, Ithaca, NY, United States - MHF15MN | ecosystem: Environmental > Terrestrial > Soil > Wetlands > Peat | place: USA... | reverse complement strand
CGGCGACGGGATCCTTGCCCTGCTTCGCGGCATACGCCTGCTCGAGCATGACCTCGTAGTACTGCTCGTACGGCATCGGCGGCTCCATCTTGAGCTCGCGGTTCGCGGCGCGAGCGGCGGCGGCTTCACGCGCGTAGCTGCCGTACTTGCCCTGCGACGCGGCCTGGAACGCGTTGCCGTAGACGGTCGCGATCGCGAACGTGGTGTCGCGCGCCATGCGTGCGTTCCACTCGTCGGAGACGCGCTGCCAGCGCGCGGGATCGATCCCGGCGCCCTTCACCACGTCCTCGTGGTTCGCGCCGCCGATGATCGAGGCGTTGATCGCGGCCCAGGCTTCGAGCGACACGCCCTCGACGGGCTCGAACCCACCACCTGCTTGCGCCTTCGCGACCTGCCCGGTCATGTGCCGTTGCATCTGGCCCGTGCGCCAGTTCATCTCGCGCTGGCCGACTTCCTCGTACGAGCCGTGCTTGCGCGCGAGCAGCGCGTAGACCGACTCCTTGACGGTCTGCCAGTGGCCGCGATCGCGAATGCCGAACCGCGCCATGATCTCGGCGCGCGATTCGTCGGTGCCGCCGAACTGACCCTCCGACTCCATGTGGAGCACGGCGTTGAAGAACGAGTCCTCGTCGTCGGGATCGAAGCCGGCGACGTCGAACGACGGGCTCGAGTCATCATCACCGTCGCCGCCGTCGTCCTCCTCGACTTCTGGCTCGGGCTGCGCCGGGCGCGCGTGTGCCTGCACCGGTGGCGGCGGTGGCCCCTGCAGTTGTTGCTTGGCGTCTCCAACGGTCTTCTTCAGCTTGTCGAACAGGCCCATGACGTCTCCTTGGTGGGTGAGTGGGAGTCCCATAGGCAACTCGCGGGCCACGTGTAAGTGCCCGGGTTCGTGTGGGCCTCGTCCACCCCACCACGCAGGAACTTGCTCGATCACGCAGCGGGTCGTGTACACACTTCGATCATGCGGTCCCGGTTTCGCCTCGCGCCGATGTCGAGCGCGATGATGATCTTGACGGCGATCTGTCTCGCGATCCCGATCGTGTTCGCGGTCCAGGTCTGGTTCGTACCACCGCTGATCCGGATCGTCTTCGGCAGCCTCGCGGCGGTCATGGTCGTGCTGTATGCGGCGATCTGGCTGTGGATGCGGCCGTCCGCGTTCGTGGTCGGCCCCGACGAGCTCGAGCTCGTGTGGCCGATGCGCCGGCGCACCATCGCGCGCGGTGACATCGTCCGAGTGCGCAAGCTCGCGGTCGCGGATCTCAAGCGAGAGCTCGGCTACATGCTGCGCATCGGTGCGGGTGGTTTGTGGGGTGGGTTCGGGCTCGCCAGGACCGCGCTCGGCACCATGGAGCTCTGGATCTCGCGCACCGACTGGATCGTCTGGGTGGAGTGTCGCGATCGACGATCGCTCCTCGTCACACCCGACGAGCCCGACCGGTTTGTCGAGCTCCTTCAGGCGAAGTGATAAGGTGACCCGTGTCTCCGGTCACGACCAACGCGAACGGCCGCTGCCGGATCGTCCTCACGGGCGGGCCCGGTGGCGGCAAGACCACGGCTGCCGATCTGTACCGGCGAGAGATCGGCGAGCGGGTGGTGGTGGTTCCGGAGTCCGCCACCATGCTGTTCACCGGCGGCTTTCCACGCTCCGGTGAGCTCCACGCTCGCAAGTCGGCGCAGTGCGCGATCTACCACGTGCAGAAGAACCTCGAGGACGTACAGTCGGCGCGCTACGCGGAGCGCATCCTGCTCTGCGATCGAGGGACGATCGACGGCGCCGCCTACTGGCCGAACGACCCGGCGGGGTTCTTCGACGCGGTCGGGAGCACGCTCGAGCTCGAGCTCGCGCGCTACGACGCGGTCATCTTCTTCGAGAGCGCCGCGGTCGGTGGCATCTCGGTCGAGGGTGGCAACCCGACGCGCATCGAGTCGAACGAGCAGGCGATCGAGCTCGATCGGCGGTTGCGAGAGATCTGGTCGAATCATCCGAACTTCGTCGTGATTCCCCACGACCCGTCGTTCATGAAGAAGATCATGGTCGGCCTGGCCGCCCTCGAGAAGATGGTGGCGCAGCTGCGGTGACGTGCACCGACCTCGCGTCGTGTCATGACTAGGGGTGAAGAAATTCCTCCTCGTGGTGGCGCTCTCGGTCGGTTCGGGGCTCGCGATCCGGATCCTTCGACATCGCCACGGCGACGAGGCGCCGAACGCACCGACCTCGGTCACGCCGAGCCCGCAGGTCGCGGTTTCGCCGCCGGAGGCACCCACGCCACGACCGCCGGTGCCGACGCCGCCACCCGAGACGACACCGCCGCCACCACCGCCGCCGCCCGCACCACCGCGAATCGCCGGCAGCATCCAGATCAGCGATGCGATGGTCTCGCACTTCGCGGTCGCGCCAGGTGTCCTCTACTACTGCGATGGTCACAGCGTGATGGCGCAACCGAAGTCCGGTGGCGCGCCGCAGAGCGTGGGTGACTGCGAAGGGTCGTTCGACCTCGTTGCCGACGCGCAGGGCGTCTTCTACTGCAGCGACCATCATCTGATGCGCATCACCGCGGGTACGCAGGGCAGTCACGTTGTTGCCGATGTCGATTGCATCATGGACGTGCTCGACGCCAAGTACGCCTACTTCGTCATTCCCGGCTTCGAGGGTGTCGAGAACCCGGGCGTGTATCGCGTCGCGCGCGTGGGCGGCACGCCCGAGCGCATCCACACGACGCGCCCGAGCGAGCAGTTCATGCTCGCCGTCGACGACGACGCGCTGTGGATCGGCGCGTGGAGTGCCGGCACGATCTCGAAGCTCGCGAAGACGCCGCACGCCACCGCACGCACGGTCGTCACCGGCCAGAAAGGCATCGTCAGCCTGGCGATGGACGCGACCTACCTCTACTGGTACTCGGAGAACACGACGGAGATCCGGCGGCGCAAGAAGACCGGCGGCGCCGTCGAGGTCGTCGGTCATGACGTCACGCAGGAACCGATCCGCGCCGCTGATGGCCACATCTACTGGTTCGAAGGCGCGGCCGATGACGACAAGCGACTCGTTCACCTCGCGCCGGGCGCCGCCAAGGCCGAGACGATCGCGTCCAAGCTGAAGACGCCGTCGCTGCGCGTCGACGCGGAGGGCGCCTATATCTCCGAGCTCGACCGCGACGGCATCTTCATGTTCAAGCGATAGGAAGACCGGTATCCTGGAGTCGTGAAGCTGGGCATGGTTGTCGTGGTGCTGGCCGGCTGCGGTCGGTTTCACTTCGCCAACCAACCAGATGCCGACGTCGCCGATGCATGCGCGCTCGGGGCCACGTGTACGCCTGCGGCGGTGTGCTGGACCGGCGCCTGTAGCAGTGTCGGCTGCACGATCGACCAACCACTCGATCAGGTGGCGTGCCCGGGCGGGACCTGCGCGACCGGGGTGTGCACCGGCAATGCATCGCCGCCGTTCATGCCCAACGGCAACAACAACTATTTCGGGACCTCGGTCGACAGCGACGGTCAGCGCATCGTTGTCGGCGCGGTCCTCGCGAACGCGGCGTACGTTCTCGAACGGACCGGCACGACGTGGGCTGTCACGGCGACCCTGACGTCGGCCTATGGTCCTCCACAGTCGGACTTCGGCGCCGGCGTCGCGATCGACGGCGACCTGATCGTCGTCGGCTCGCGTTATTCGAAAGGGCCGGGTCAGCCCCCGGCGTCCGGAACCGGAGGCGCGATCGCGATCTACCAGCGCGACACCGGAAACCAGTGGCTCGAGATCGCCGACGTGCTCGGTCCCGACGGTGGCGAGTTCGGCGGCGCGGTGGACATCTCCAACGGCCGGATCGTGGTCGGCGCCGAATACGGTCAGACGCTGTCGAACGGCTGGGGCGACGCCTACATCGTCGAAGGCGCGGGCCCGAGCTGGTCGGTCGTGGCGCGCTTCGACGATGTGGCTGCCGATCGCCTCGGCCATTTCGTCCAGATCTCCGGCGATCGAGCGGTGATCGGATCACTCTGGGATCCCGGCCCGAGCTCGAGCGAGACCGGAGCGGTGCGTGTCTGGGAACGTCAGCCGAATTCCACGTGGACGTTGGTCCAGAAGATCCAGCCCGACGATCCACGTCCCGACGCGTTCGGTCAGGGGTTCCATCTCGCCGGCGATCGGCTCGCGATCGGCGTGCCATGGTTCTCGAACAGCGCGGGCGGAACCGGCGCGGTCTACATCTATACGCGCGATACCGCGACGGGGATGTGGCAATCACCGGGCCCGATCCTGCCGCCAGTCGAGCAGAAGGACGGTAGCTTCGGTCGCGGGATCTGGCTCGACAGCAGTCGCGTCTTCGCGACATCGATCGACTGGGCGTCGATGCCGTCGGGCGCCGTGACGACGAGCATCTATCGGATCCAGCCCGACGGCACCTGGCTCGAGGTCGGCCGGCGTATCGATCCCGGAGGAGGGGACAACGGGTTCTCGTACGGAGGCATCGAATGCGATCTGCAGATGGCGGGTGTGGGCGACGAGGTGGTCGTCGGATTCCCGATTCGCGGATACACCGGTGGCCAGGCGCCCGGCGCGATCGTGTTCGAAGACGTGACGGGACTCTAGGCGCAGCGGTAACCCGTGGCCGTCGCGGCCACGGCGCGTCGGCCGAATCGCTGCAGGACTCCATCGACTTCGAGCCGAGTTGACCGGGCGTGAATTGCCAGCTTGATTTCGGAAGATCGGTGCTAGCGTTGCGGCGCAAATGCGGCGCGCTCTGTTGGTGTTCCTGGTGGCGTGTGGCGGCGGTCACAACAGTCCCGATGCGAACGCGCTCGATGGCCAGAGCGATGCGCCGCACGCGTATCTCGACGCCGCGATCGATGCGGCGGTCTTGCCGGCGTTTCGCAACCCGGTCGGGCTCGGTGATGCGCAGCTGGCGACCGAGGCGCTGCAGCTGCTCGGCGCGAACGTGTCGGGTGCACAGACCCATTCGTGCAATCAGTGCCATGCGGTGACGCGCCAGCAGTTGCGGTACTGGCGCGCGCTGGGCGACACCGCGATGGCGAGCTGCCTCACCGATCTGAACGTGTCGTCGCAGCAGTCGGCGCAGCACATGCTCGATTGCCTGCGGATGAATCCGGCGAACAGCTCGTCGAACTTCCTCACGCAGAAGCTCGGCATCTATGCGAGCGCCGGTCGGCTCGCGTGGTTCGACTACACGTTCTGGATGGCGTACGGCTCCGACGCGCAGGTCCAGCGCGCCGACTTCATCGACATGGCCGCGATGCCGCACGGCTCGACGGTGGTGCCGTTCACGCAGGCGCAGTTCGACATCGTCGCCGAGTGGTTCGTGCGCGGCCTGCCGCTGCTCGACGAGTCGCTGCCGCCGGATCCGCCACCGACGACGTGCACGCCCGCGATCTCGGCCGCGGTCGCGACACACGTGACCACGATGGCGACGCAGGGCTGGCGCGCGGTCAACACCGACAACGCGCTGTCGATGTACGACTGCGGCGCGGCGACGGATCCCAAGAACTGTCTCGCCGATCTGCCGCTCGGCAGCGCGCAAGCGTACGGCACCGGGTGGGACGTGGCCGGCGAGGGTCACCTGCGGATCCTGAAGGAGATCACGACGTATCAGTCGTCGTACTGGACGCGCAGCTCGCCGGATGGGCGGTTCGTCGCGCACGGTGGCGGTGCGACCACGGCGGGCACGATCTGGGATCTGCAGCGCGGCGTCGCGGTCGGCGTGCCGGCCCCGTTCGACCCGGCGTTCTTCCCCGATAACTCGGGCTGGATGTTCCAGGGCACGGGCATCTCGAACTCGTGCTCGATGGCGACGCTCACGTCGCTGACCGGCGTGCAGGCGTCGCTGACGATGAACGAGCCGGGGTGCACGTATCTGTCGCAGGTCGGGCTGTACCAGCACGTCGGCCGCGCGCTCGGCGGCGGCGATTACTTCGCGATCAACGGCCAGTTCTCGTCGGACAACGGCGGCTGGTGGGGCGCGGCCGAACCGCCGGCGTTCTTCGACTCGGGGTCGAGCGCGAACTTCACGCCGATCATGTTCAACGGCACGACGTACATGGAGGCCACGAGTATCCAGGTCGTCCAGCCGTTCGAGGGCGATGACGTGCTGTCGCCGTCGACGAAGCTCGAGATCACGCGCGTGGCGGGTCCGGGTGACGTGCAGCTCGGGTACGTGCTCCACCAGGTCATCGCCACGCCGATGGCGTCCACCTACGTGATCGCGGCCCCGGAGATCGCGCGCTACTGCGTGACCGGCGGTAAGCCGGCGTTCTCGTACGACGAGCGGTGGATCGTCTATCACCACTACTCCGCGGACCGTGCCGATCTGATGCTGATGGACCTGCGCACCGGCATCCCGATCCAGATCACGAACATGAGCGCGGGCCAGTACGCGCTGTTCCCGCACTTCCGCAACGACGGCTGGATCTACGCCGACGTGCGCGACGCGAACACGAACCTCGAGTACCTCGTCGCCAGCGACGCCGCGCTCCTGAACGAGTAGCTCGTGGGCGCATCGATCGATCGCCGCGCACTCGAGGCTGCGCTTCGCCTGTTCGTCGCCACCTTCGTCGTCGACGACAAGCGTACGCAGATCCGCGACCGTCTGCTCGCCACCGATCGCCGTGTCGAGACGCTCACGACGCTGCCGCGCTGGCTCGTGCGCAGTACCCCGCTCGAGGGCGCCGATCGCTCGCCCGCCGGCTTGCGCGCGCGCTTCGGCGAGCTGGTCGGCGTTCACCTCGACGAGGCCGCCGCGAACCGCACCACGATCGCAGACGCGCTCGCGCTCGGACGCTCGAAGCCGTCGCTCTTCATCGCCGACACCGGCAACCTCGCGATGATCACCGTCGCCGACGGATCGGCGCTCCTCTGCTCGCGATTCTGACGATCAAGGCGCGACAGCTACAACGTCTGCTTGAACGACTTCAGGAACCGCTGGATGTCGGCCTCGCCGGGGAGCGGGTCCGTGCCCTGCGCCTCGACGATGAGCATGCAGACGCGGTGATCGAGGACGATCGTCCGCTGCCACGCACGGATCGGGACACCGAGCGACTCGGTCTTGTTGGTGAGCGGTGCGGCCGACGGTGGACCTGCCTTGCCATCCGAGCGAGTGGCGCACACCGCCGTCCACGCGAGCTGGCCGGGTGACTTCCCGCCGACGGTGTCGGTGCGAAGCTCCACGTGATCTTCCAGCTCGGTGCGAAATCGAAAGTCGTTGAACGGAAGCGGGAGCTCGACCGAGAAGCCGCCCTTGGTCGACGTCGCCAGCTGCCAACCATCGCGCAGCGGCGCGGTCGCCTGCGAGCGATACATCGTCATGAACGATCCCGGCTCGACCTCGCGCTCCTCGCCCGGCTGCGCGCCGGCGAGCTTCTGCTCGAGCTTGGCTTTGACCTCCGCCTGCGACGGCTGCGAGTCCTTGCAACCCACGAGCACGAGCGCCGAGACCACCGTGGCGTGGCGAAGCCAGTGCGACATGCGCGCAGCCTATCGCAAACGTGGCACTATGCCACTGCGAGGCGACCTTGCTCAGTGGCGGTCGTGGCCGTGGTCATGATCTCGGTCGTGGTCATGGTCGTGATGGTCGCGATCGTGGTCGCGGTCGCCATCGCGGTGGACGGTCCCGACCGGGCGCGCGCGCACGAAGCAGCCGCCAACTGTACTTACGAGCGACGCGGCGACGAGGAGTTTGATGATCTTCATGGGGATACCGGACCAGACTTCAACTATCGTGCCGCGCCACGACGAGATGACCGCGATCGAGGCTGTCGATGCCGAGCTGAAGCCCGACGAGCTCTGGAGCATGTTCGGGTACTAGGGACGGTGCGCGCGGATGTACGCCGTCGGATCGAGGTAGCCGGTCGTGTCGCGGTCGTAGCCGCCGCCGAGCGGTAGCGGGCGATCGCGGAGCTCGAAGTGAAGGTGCGCCGGGTACGTGCCGTGCGCGGTGCCGATCGTGCCGATGCGCTGGCCGCGACGGACGGTCGAGCCCGGTGCGACCTCGATCGTGTCGAGGTGGGCGTAGAGCGATTCGACGCGACACCCGTGGACGATGCGCACGAGGTTGCCCCAGTCGCCGCCGATATCGATCGCCTGGACGACGCGGCCGGTCGCGGTGGCGTAGACCGGATCGCCGAGGTCGCTGTTGCCACCACCGTTGCCGTTCCAGTCGTTGCCGAGGTGGTCGTTGTCGCCGAACGGCTGCGCGTCGTGATAGCCGGCGGCGTCCGGTGCGCCGACGGGAAAATCGAAGCCGTCGCACGCCGGCAACGACGACGCGGCCGGCCACGGCCTCGTGACGTCGAAGTCCGTGGACAGCATCACGATCGCGAACGTCGCGGCCGCGGCTCCGAGGATGCCGACGATGGCGATGATCGCGATCCGAGGCCGCACCGAGGATCGTACGCCTGACCCGGGTGGGTTCATTCCCCCCGATCGGTGGGCCGTGTATAAGCCGAACATGTACCTTCTCGGCGAGCTCTCCGAGCACCTGCCCGGGATGCGGCTGCGCGTCGAGGGCACGGCGATCCGCGGGCTCGTCCAGCAGGACGATGCGTTCTTCGCGGCGCGCATCCGGACCGAGCCGGTGGCCGAGCTGTTCCTCGCGACGCGCCCGACCGACGGCTTCGAGCTGCGGATCGCGTGGGGCAAACGCATCGAGACGATCGCGACCGGCGATCGCGACTTCGACAAGCAGTTCACCGTCGACACGAATGACGTGACACTGGCCCGCACGTGGCTCGATGCAGCCGCGCGCGCCGCGTTGATCGCGTCGACCTATGGGTTCACGACCGAGGACCTGTCGACGTCGGATCTGATGGGGATCGATCCCTCCAGTCCGCACTACGAGCCTCTCCCGGTCCAGCGTCGCACGTGGACGTACGACCTCTCGCAGGACGAGCTCGCGGTGATCAAGGGCTCGATCGAGCACCAGGCCGAGCGGTTCGCGACCGCGATCACGACCGCGGCGATCGTGGCAGCGCGCTCGCGGCGCTGGGCCGCCGGCTACGCGAAGCTCGCGCCGAAGCTCGATGCCCACGCTTCGACGGAGCTCGAGCTCGGTGGCACGCCGATCCTGTCGGCGACCCGCCACGCCGTCGACGTCACCGTCCAGCTCTTGCGGAAGGTTGGAAAGCACGAACGCCTGCGTACCAAGATCAGCGCCGCGCGCATCGGGATCGCCGGCGACTCGATGGTGCTGACCGAGCACGAGCTGACCAAGGCGGTCTGTCCGCCGCTGCCCCGCGTCACGAAGCGGGCGTCGGAGCTCGCCGGATATCGGCTCGCGTCGTCGACGCGCGACGTGTCGCGGCTCGACGCGATCGCGAGGAACCTGGTCCTCACCGCACGACCCGGTGCGGTCGTGATGAGCGCGCACGACGTCGTGGCGTGGTTCGACGGCGCGCTCGAGGACGTCGCGCGGCTCGACGCCGCGATCGAGCTCGTCGCACGGTGGGCCGTCGACGGGGTGGTCGCCGGTGGGCCGTACCGCTGAGCGTCAGTACGCGATGCGCTCGACGCTGAACGTGCCGGCGATGTCGAGCGTGCCGGTGCCCGTCCACGCGAACAACGTCGCGGAGAACGAGCCGTCGATCGTGTCGCCGATGTCACCGACGTGCGAGAGCGTCACCGTGCAGCTCGGCGCCTGGTCGGGGAACCACGAGCGATAGTCGGCCGCGGGCAGCGAAGTGCCACCGAGCTGGAAGTATCCGATCGCGACGACGTCGCACGTATACGTTCCCGGCGTCGCCGGAGCGGCGAGCGCCACGACGCGATCGCCGGCGCGCGCCGAGATCTGGACCTCGTTGGCGACGAGTGCGGCCGCGGCGTCGGAGACGAGCGCGTCGCTCGCCACGGTCGCGGTCACCACGCCGGGCGCCGGTGCGGCCACGCAATCGCCCGCTCCGGTGAGGCTCGCGCTCGCACCCCACGATCCGAAACACAGGCCGTTCCAGACCGCGCAGCCGACGCTCGGTCCGTCGCTCGCCGCGCCGCAGACGCGCGTCGGCAGCCCGCCGCCACCTTCATCGACCGGCGGAGTCGAGCTCGACGGTGACGGATCGACCGAGGTGGTGCACCCGGCCAGCAACACGATCGCGACCCAGGACCGCATCATCACCATCGTAGGCCGGAAACGCCGCTCACCCGCCATGTTTCTTTTGGGAAGTGACAGGATGTGGGCCGAACCATGCGTATCGCCGTCACATTCGACACGCCCCACGTCGACTGGACCCCGGAGCGGCACGCCGCCGCCATGGCCGCGGAGGTCGCGAACCAGAAGCACGCCGAGCCCGAGATGGAGTACCAGATCGCGCACGCCCTCGAGAAGAACGGCCACGACGTGCTGCTGCTCGGGGTTCACGACGATCTCCGTGACATGAGCGCGCGCCTGGCCGACTGGAAGCCGGAGCTCGTGTTCAACGCGACCGAGGCGTTCCTCGCCAACTCGGAGCTCGACTACCTGATCCCCGCGTTGCTCGAGGCGGAGGGCTATCGCTACACCGGCGCGCCGCCGCTGGCGCTGCTGGTGACGCGCAACAAGGGCATGAGCAAGAAGATCCTCGCCTACCACGGCGTCAACGTGCCGGCGTTCGCGTCGTACCGGGTCGGCGAGCGACCGAGCAAGGACACCACGCTGCGGTTTCCGCTGATCGTCAAGCCGATGCAGGCGGACGCCTCCGAGGGCATCGCGCAGGCCTCGATCGTCCACGACGCCAGCGCGCTCGTCGACCGCGTCGCGTTCGTGCACGACCGGTTCGCGCAGCCCGCGATCGCGGAGGAGTACATCGAGGGGCGCGAGCTCTACGCGACCATCATCGGCAACGGCGACGGCGTGCAGATCTTGCCGATCGTCGAGATGGTGTTCGATACCGCCGGGTCGCGCCCGGAGGATCGGATCGCGACGCAGAGCGCGAAGTGGGATCTGTCGTATCGCAAGCGCCGCGGGATCCGGAACGTGTTCGCGCGACCGATGGCGAAGGCGGTCAAGGACCAGCTCGCCGCGATCTGCTTCGCGTCGTATCGCGCGCTGTGGCTGCGCGACTATGCGCGCGTCGACGTCCGGCTCGCACCCGACGGCCAGATCTGGTTCATCGAGGCGAACGCCAACCCGTTCCTGAGCTACGGCCACGATTCCGCCGAGGCGGCGCACAAGGCAGGCATGAAGTACAACGCGTTCATCCAGCGGATCGTCGACGAGGCGATGGCCCGCGATGCCTGATCGCCCTCGTCCCGAGACCCGCTGCGTGTGCGGCAGCGCGCTGCAGCGATTCTGGAGCTTCTGCCCGACGTGCGGGCGCACGCAGGTCTGGCGCGACACGCAGCGCATCACCGGCGCCGAGTGCGCCGCGTGCGGCTGGATGGTGTCGGACCGCGGCAGCTTCTGCCCGTGGTGCGGCGTCGATATCCACGAGGACGGCGTGTCGAGCGAGGTCCCGCTCAAGGAGCCGAAGGGATTTCGGTTCGACGCGCGGTGCGATCACCGCTGCGGCGGTGGCGTGCAGTACCCGATGCCGTTCTGCCCGTGGTGCGGCAAGCCACAGGTGTGGAACGAGACCGAGCTGTTCGAGGGCACCTGTCCGCGGTGCACCCGTGGCGTCAACGACTGGATGGACACCTGCCCGTGGTGCGGCGAGGACGCGACCGGGCGCGATCTGATCTCGCCGGCGCTCGACGAGGTCCGGCGCCTGCTCCGGGTCGTGGGCATCGCGAACTGGAACTACCGCGTGCTCCTGCGACCCGGCATCTCCGGCGTCGATCCACGCTTCCCGAAGATCGTGGAGCTCGAGCAGCGCTACGTGATCAAGCCGAAGCGCCGCGACGAGATCCCGTGGCGGATGCTCGTCGGGCTGATCGTGCACGAGCTCGGGCACAGCTTCCTGTTTCACCACTGGGCATGGACGCGCACGCCGCGCTTCCGGCGCGTGTTCGGCGAGGTCGACAAGGCCTACCGCGCGATGGACGACACCTGGGTCTACTTCCAGCGCCGCCAGGTCGCGATCGCGCCGGCCGATCACGTCAGCGCCTACGCCGCGAAGCACCCGCAGGAGGACTTCGCCGAGACGTTTCGGTTCTACGTCACGCGGCGGCGCCGGCTCCGCGAGCTGTTCGCCGAGCTCGGCCGCAAGCGCAAGGGCGTCGTCGTGTACGAGAAGTTTCTCGTGCTTCACGACTTCGTCCGCTCGCTGCGCTGATCACGCCACGTACGGCCACACGATGAAGAGCGATCCCATCACGATCGCGAACAACCCGAGGACGCCCTGGTACGGCGCGAGGCGTGCGCGGAGCTCCTGACCGCGTGCCTGCGCGGTCGCGTTCCTGGACAGCGTGTACTTCGTGATGAGACCAAACCCGAGCAGGAAGCCGACCGCCAGATCGGCGATGCCTTGCGCGAGCCAGAACGTCCAGAACGCGGGCATCGCGGAGACGAGCTTGAGATGACGAACGCAATCGAGGATCTCCCACACGCCCCACACCGACATCACGACCCCGATCCAGCCCTGGTACGGCGTGATCTTGTCGATCAGCTCTTTCGCGTTCGGCTTGCGCGCGATGATGAGTGCCGACGCCGCGAGGATGCCACCAGCGATCGTAACGAGACCTGCAAACATGTTCGTGCCTCCCTTTTGAGTTGAGCTGGGAGCTAGAGCAACGACTGGACCACGAGCAACCCCTTGTGTTTTCTCGGGGTTGCGAGATGCTGACCACGCAAGATCTTGCGTACTCGAGCAAGACGTCATGACGAAGCAAACCGACACGACGCTGAAGACGCCCGACACCGTGATGCACGCGCGGACGACGCTGGTCTTCTATCACCGCGATGGAACCGCGGTCGCGCACCTCGACAAGGGCAGGTCGCTCGTCGTCGGACGATCGACGCCATCGGACCTGGTGATTCCGGATCTCGGGCTATCGCGCCAGCACGCGCGCTTCACCTGGGACGATCGCGGCATCTGGGTCGAAGATCTCAAGAGCACGAACGGCACCAAGAAGAGCGGCGAGCGGATCTCGCGCGCGACGATCATGCCGGGCGACGAGGTGGCGGTGGGGCCGGTGATGGTGTCGGTGCACATCCTGTCCGCGATCGAGGAGGAGCTGCGCGGGTTCGATGGCCTCGATCGCTTCGTCGGCGCGCTCGCCGACGAGATCACGCGTGCGCGCACCTTCGGCCGCCCGCTCGCGCTGCTGCTCGTGCGCGGCGCGAACCCGAAGGACGGCCATGTCAGCAAGTGGGCGAACCGGCTGCGCGTCGTCCTGCGCCCGGTCGATCGCGTCGGCATCTACGGTCCGGCCGCCGTGCTGGTTTCGGTGCCCGAGGCGACCCCGGACTCGATCCGCGCGCTCGTCACCGACCTCGGCGTCGGCAGTCCGGCGCTGACGTGCAACGTGGTCACGTTCCCGAACGACGGCAACACGGCCGAGGAGCTCATCGCCGCGCTGCACGCCGCGAAGCGACCGGATGGCGTCGCGCCCAAGGACGCCGACGATTCGGGCTCGGTGATCGCGAAGAACGCCGCGATGAAGCAGGTGATGGCGACCGTGAAGCGGCTCGGATCGTCGACGATCTCGGTCCTGATCCACGGCGAGACCGGGACGGGCAAGGAGGTCATCGCGCGTGCGATCCACGCGAGCGGGCCGCGCAAGAAGGCGCCGCTGCGCACGATCAACTGCGCCGCGATCCCCGGGATGCTGATCGAGAGCGTGCTGTTCGGGCACGAGCAGGGCGCGTTCACCGGAGCCGACAAGTCGGCGCGCGGGATCTTCGAGCAAGCGGATGGCGGCAGCGTGCTACTCGACGAGATCGGCGAGCTGGCGCTGTCGGCCCAGGCCGCGCTGCTGCGCGTGCTCGAGACCAAGACCGTGACCCGCGTCGGTGGCGACAAGGAGATCGCGATCGACGTGCGCGTGATCGCGGCGACGCATCGCGATCTCGAGGCGATGGTGGAGGCCGGCCGGTTCCGGCAGGACCTCCTGTACCGGCTCAACACGATGACGTTACAGGTCCCGCCGTTGCGCGAGCGCATCGACGAGATCCGCCCGCTCGCCGAGCGGTTCCTCAAGGACGCGGCGCGGCAGGCGGACTCCAGCGTGAAGTCCTTCGATCCCGAGGCGCTCGCCGCGCTCGAGGCCTACAGCTGGCCCGGCAACGTGCGCGAGCTGCGCAACGCGATCGAGCGGGCGGTGGTGCTCGCCGAGGGCAAGGCGATCGTGCTCGCCGATCTGACCGACAAGATCCGCGGCGGGGTGCGAGCCACGTCGGCGGTATTCGAGGTTCCGGCCGAGGTGCCCACCGACTACAAGGACCACCTGCGGCGCTACGAGACCGAGCTGATCCTCAAGGCCCTGCACAAGTTCAACGGCAACCAGACCGAGGCCGCGAAGGCCCTCGGTCTGCCGCTTCGGACGTTCGTCCACAAGATCGCGACGTACGGCATCAAGAAGAAGTTCGATCGCTGATCGCGCTGCGCGATCACGCAGGAAGTTGCTCGACGGTGCGACGCGAGCTCGAGCGTTGTCGCTCGGTTACGCGCGGCTTCGCGTTTGCACACACGGTGCGCGATGCGAACCTTGCTCGCACTGTTCGTGCTGTCGAGTTGTGGCTCGAATCCACCACCGCCGATCCACACGATCGAGATCGAGATGATGACGGTCACGCCGATCGTGGCGCCGCACACGCACCCGGCAATCACGGTGGCGACCAAGAATCCGCCGTATCGGCTCGGCATCCGCTCGGTGGAGGTGCTGCACACCGTGGCGGCGCGCAAGGAGCCGCGCACCGACGCCGCGGTCCTCGGCATCATCAGCGCGGGCACGCGCGCCGGCGTGCGCGATGCGATCGCGAGCGGTCCCGAGTGCCGCGGCAGCGATGGCGTCGACGGGCGGTGGATCGAGCTCGCGCCGCGCGGCTGGGTCTGCGAGAACGCGGTCGAGCCGAGCGAAGCCCCGCCGACGGCGGCGGCCGTACCGTCGTTCGACGACGACGACGATCGGCCGATCCACGGCGTCTACGGCGTCGTCCGTGGCGCGAACGCGACGGCCTACGCGAGCCGCGCTGACGTGCTCGCCGATGCGGGCCGCGTGCTGATCGGCTCGAACACGGTGCGCGCGAGCGGTACGGCCGTGGTCGACGGCCGGCGGTTCTGGCGCACCAGCCAGGGCGAGCTGATCGACGAGGCGTCGATCGTCCAGATCTCACCGTCGCGGTTCAAGGGCGTGGCGATCGAGGATCCGCACGCGATGCCAGCGTGGGTGCGCTCGCACCGCGACTCCACGAAATCGATCGTGACCTACGATGCGCCGTCGCTACACGGACGGATCGTCGGCGCGCGCGCGCCGCGGGCGACCGTCACGGTCATGGAGCTGTCGAGCGATGGCGCGTTCGTGCGCGTCGCCGACGCCGAGTGGGTGGACCGGCGCGATCTGCGCGTCGCCACGGTCGCGACACCACCGCCGGAGACCGGACCCGGCGAGAAGTGGTTCGATATCGATCGCGACGAGCAGGTCCTCGTCGCGTACGAAGGCGAGCGACCGGTCTACGCGACGCTCGTGTCGACCGGTAAGTACCTCCACGAGACGCCGACGAGCGTCGCGCGCGTGGCGTCGAAGCTCGAGCACGCGGTGATGTCGAGCGACAAGGAGTCCGTGTACTCGGTCGCCGACGTGCCGTGGACGATGTACTACGACCGCGACTTCGCGCTCCACACGTCGTACTGGCACGACGGCTTCGGAAGTCCTCGCAGCCACGGCTGCGTCAACCTCGCGCCGCGCGACGCGCGCGTGCTGTACCAGTGGTCGTCGCCCGACGTGCCGCCCGGGTGGACCGCGGTCTACGGCGACGAGGATCACCCCGGGTCGCTCGTGCGCGTCCGATCGCGCAAGGATCCGGAGCCCGGATTTCGCGGCTACGCCCGTGCGATGCACGACAAGGTGGTCGCGGTTCGAGAATCGCGCGATGGGTGAGCTCGCTCGACGAGCCGAGAGGTATCATGGCATCGCGTGTCTGCCATGATCGACCCGTCGGCCAGCGAGCTCCTCCAGCGGGTTCGTGCGGCCGAGCGCCGAGGAGATTTTCTCGGCGCGTTCGATCTCGCGCGCGGCGGGCTCGATCGCTATCCCGGAGATCGGCCGCTCGTGCATCGCGCGGCGCTGGCGCTGGCACGAAGCGGCGCGACCGCGGGCGCGCGCAAGCTGCTCGCGACCGTGGGACCCGATCTCGACGACGAGCTGTCGGCGCTCGACGCGCGGTTGTGCAAGGACGAGGCGCTGGCGTGCTCCGGCGACGCGCGGGTACGCCGGGCGCGCGACGCCGCCGCTCGCTACGCCGCGCTGCACGCGCGCAACGGCGCCGCGTATCCGCTGGTCAACGCGGCGACGCTGCACCTGATCGCCGGCGACGTCGAGCGCGCCTCGGAGCTTGCCGAGCGCGCGCTGGCGCTGGCGCTGGGCGCGGCGACCAGCGGCGATCCGCTCGATGCCTACTGGCACGCGGCGACGGCCGCCGAGGCCGCACTCGTGCTCGGGCGTGTCGACGTGG
>Ga0326726_10002605_pt1 | contig 16527 bp, 19 predicted proteins | sample MHFenrmetagenome_2_FD_207603 | JGI IMG/M metagenome (GOLD analysis project Ga0326726, IMG submission 207603) | Lab enriched peat soil microbial communities from Michigan Hollow, Ithaca, NY, United States - MHF15MN | ecosystem: Environmental > Terrestrial > Soil > Wetlands > Peat | place: USA... | reverse complement strand
GTGCGGCCCGATGCCGAACTCCAGCTCGACCCGCACCTCCGAGCGCGGCTTGGCGCGCCGCCACCGGATGGACTCGCGGGTGCCGCGCGCCGCGTCCATCCCGTAGATGGCCCACGCGATCGCTTCGAGCAGCGTGCTCTTCCCCGCGCCGTTGTGGCCGATGATCCCGGTGAGCCCCGTGCCGAACTCGAGGTCCGTGTCCCGGTGCTGCCGGAAGTTGACGAGGTGCAGCCGGTGGAGGCGCATCAGCCCTCCCCTTCCAGCAGCGCGCGCTCCACCTCGTCCAGATACTCGCGCCCCAGCGCGACCAGCCGCGCCCGATCCAGGTCGGCGTCGAGCGGCCGCCTCCCGAGGAACTCCGCCACCAGGTCCGGCAGGGCGTGGCGCCCCGGGGCCCCCATGCCCACCTCCCGGCCGAACGGCTCGGGCCGCCGCAAGTCGAGATGGAGATGCAGGGCCGCCGCGCGCCACGGCCGGAGGGCCTCGTGATTCAGCGCGTGGGCCAGCGCGCTCGACACGTTCTTCACGACCAGCCGCACCACGGCGCCGTCCACGCCGGAGGGCACCTCGACCAGGCGGCCGTGCAGGGCCGCGTCCAGGTCGACGGCCGTCATCCCCGCGGCGTCCAGCCACTCCAGGTCCAGGACGCGACGGGCGGGCGGGAGGTTGACGCGCTCGACGGTCCCGGCGTCGAGATCGGCGAGGAGAAAGCCCTTGGTGAGGCCGTGCCGCCGCTCCTCGCGCCACTCGCCCCAGATGTTGTGGCTGGTGTACTCGAGGGAGCCGCTGTACCACACGCGCGGCGCCACCTCGTGCACGATGTGGTAGTGGCCGAGCGCGACGTAGTCGAAGCCGCCCGCCGTCAGCTCCGCCGACTCGACCCGCGCGCCGCCGTAGTCGGTCACGCCCTCGGGAAAGAGCCCGGGCACCTCGGGGTGCAGCACCAGCACGTTGTAGCGGAAGCGGTCGTCGCGCCGCCACTCCGCGCTCCCGCGCGCGCCCAGCAGCACCGCGTGCGGCACCGCCAGCAGCGAGAGGTCGAGCGCGGGGTAGTCGAGCCGGCGCGTCGCCTCGTCCACCACGTCCACGCCCAGCGTTCCCATCAGCTTGAGGATGGAGCCCGCCTCCACCGAGCGCGGCGTGTCGTGGTTGCCCGCGATCACGACGACCGGAGCGGCGGGGAGCGCCTCGCGCAGCCGCCTGAGTCCGGTGAACGCCTCGATGATGGCGCGGTTGGTCGGGCGTACGGAGTGGAACAGGTCCCCGGCGAGCACGACGGCGTCGGGGCGCTGCGCGATCACCGCGTCCACGGCGCGCCGGAACGCCGCCGCCACGTCCGCTTCCCGCTGGTTGACACCCGAGGGGTCGAGCCGCTGGAACTGGCGGAAACCGAGATGCATGTCCGCCAGGTGTGCGATTCTCATGATCGGAGGAAACGCCGCCCGGAACCCAGGCGGCCTAGTGCTCGCCGAGCGTGAAGCCCGCCTCGCGGTCCCGTTTGGAGTACACCCGGAAGGCGCTGATGGTGTTGGTGCGGACGATGCCGGGGACCTTCACCAGCTGCTCCGTGACGAACTTCGCGATGTCGTCGTACACCTTCACCTTCACGATGGCGATAAGATCGTAGTCGCCCGACACCGAATAGACCTCCGAGACGCCGTCGATCGCGGCGATGGCCTCCGCGGTCTCGGGGATCAGGTCGCGCGAGCAGCGCACCTGCACGATCGCCGTGATCATATCACCGGCTCGTCGGCCGGGAACGGCGGCACGTCGGTCAACCACAGCCCCGCCAGCTCCTCGTGCTCATCCACCTCCACCAGGAGTCCGTCGGCCACCCGCACCGCCTTGGCGTGCCGTGAGGGACCGAGCCGCACGTGGAAGACCGACTCCGCAGCGTTCGTCTCGATCGCGAGCGCCGTATCCACCTCCACGGCCGCGACCGAGGGCTGAGAGCGCCGCGTCGGCAGCACCACGTCGCCTTCCTCGACCTGGGAGGGAACCGCAAGAGCGGCCGTGCGCACGTCGGGCCAGACCACCACCTCGACGCCGCAGATCGCGCCGCCCGCCACGTCGAGCAGGATGAACGAGCCGTCGCTCCCCTCGAGCTCCACCGATCCCGTCAAGCCGCCGGCCTTCTTGCGGCCGCTCTTGATCGCGCCCGTGAGGATGTCCGTCTCCGCGTCCCACTTGTAGCTGATGTGGGGAACGCGGCCCGTCCGCTCGACGACCCGTCCGGCAAGACCCATCCAGTGCCCCAAGTGAAGGCGGGCCGCAAATATAGAGGCCGCCCGGACAGGGAGCCAGACGGCCCCAAACGGGAGTGCTCAGTTAGGAGTGGGGAGAGTTCAGAACAGTTGCCAGACGGCAAGGGAGCAGTGGTACCAGTTCCCAGTCGTGAGGGGCCAGACGAGATGGCAGTACTGACCACTGGTCTGACCCCCGCCGACTGACAACTGGTAACCACTTCAGGACTTCGCCGTCTGGCAACTATACCGACTTCTGTGCGCCGACCCCTTCCTTCTCCGAAGCGAGCCGCGCGAATTCGCGGACCAGCCTGTCCGCCCCCTCCTTCAGGGCCTCGTCGGAGGCTGCATAGCTGAGGCGCACCCAGCGGTCGTCGCCGAACGCCGCGCCGGGCACCAGGGCCAGCGCCTCGTCGGCGATCAGCCGGCGGCAGAACTCGGTCGCGCTCGGCACCTGGGCGCTGAACACGTCGTCCACGCGGAAGAAGAGGTAGAAGGCCCCCAGCGGCTCGACGAACTCCACGCCCGGGAGCTCCTTCCGGAACCGGGACACCAGGTAGTCGCGGCGGCGGCGGAACTGCGCCGTCATCGCCGCGACCTCCGGCTCCACCGCGTCGTTCCCGAACGCCTCGGCGGCGGCCCACTGCGCCATCGTGTTCGCGCCCGACGTCGTGTGCGACTGGAACGCGGCCATGGTCTTCGCCAGCGCGCGCGGCGCCAGCGCGAACCCGATCCGCCACCCCGTCATCGCGTATGCCTTGCTCGCGCCGTCCACCAGCACCACCCGCTCCAGCAGCTCGTCGGGGAGGTCGAGGAACGAGGGCGCCGGACCGCCGCCGTAGTGGATGCGCCGGTAGATCTCGTCGGCGATGATCCACACACCCTTCCGCAGCGCCCACTCCGCGATGGACTTGAGCTCGGGGAGCGTGTACACCGCGCCCGTGGGGTTGCAGGGCGAGTTCATGATCAGGCCCTTCACCGCGTCGTCCCATTCGTTCTCGAGGTTCTGCACCGACACCTTGAGACTCCACTCGGGATCGCCGGCGACCTCCACCGGAGTCGCCCGCGAGAGATGCACGATCTGCGGGTAGCTCGTCCACGCCGGCGTCGGGATCAACACCTTTTCCCGCAGGCCGAACAGGGCGAAACAGGCGTTGAACACCGACTGCTTCGCGCCGTTCGACACCACGATGTTGTCCGCGTTGACCGCACGGCCCCCCGACAGGAGGGAGAGGCGGCGCGCGATCGCGGCGCGGAGCGGCAGGATCCCCTCGTTCGCGGCGTACTTGGTCTTGCCCTGCTCCGTGGCGCGGATGCCGGCCTCGGCCACGACCTTGGGCGTCGGGAAGTCGGGCTCGCCCGCCCCCAGATCCACGACGTTGATCCCTTCGGCCTTGAGGCGTGCGGCCTCGGCCGACACGGCGAGCGTGGCGCTCGGCGTCAGCGCCGCGACGTTACGCGAGAAGAGCGCGTTCATGGGATGACCCGGTGCTCCCGCAGAATGGTGACGACGGAATCTATCGGCAGCGCCGTCACCGTGCCGCGGTACCCTCGCACGGTCTCGGCCTTGAGGAGCGAGTTGACGATCGCCTCTTCGGTGGCCTCGACGGCGGCCTCGAACAACGGGGAGATGTTGTCTCCCGCCACCGTCTCGGCGGTGCGCGTCAGAGCGCCCCGAGCGAGGGGCCCGCGCCGCGCCGACAGCGCCGTGGAGAAGGCGAGGGCGAAGTCGCCGCTCCCGCTGGTCGCCGGCGAGCCGGTGCGCGCCACACCCAGAAAGGCGCGGCGCGCCAGTCGCTCCAACCCCAGCGGGTCCAGCGGCGCGTCGGTGGCGACGACGATCATGATGGAGCCGTTCCCGGCCTGCAGCTCGTTCCTGAGGTAATAGCGCCCCAGCTCGCGCCCGACCGGCGCGCCGCCGATGGTGAGGATGCCGCCGAAGTTGCTCTGCACCAGCACGCCCACGGTCCACCCGCCGAGCGAGGCGGGGAGCCGGCGGGACGCCGTGCCGATCCCGCCCTTCCAGCCGAAGGCGACCGTGCCCCGCCCCGCCCCGACGCTCCCCTCCTCGACCGGGCCGTCGCGCGCGCCCCGCAGCGCCGCGAGCACGTCCCCCTCCGCCACCGGCCGCAGGCGGATGGCGTTCAGGTACCCGTCGTTCGTCTCGCCGACCACGACGTTCGCGGACTGGACGCTCTCGTTCCCCGGCAGCGCCAGCAGCCAGCCGAGGACCGCGTCCGCCACGCGCGGCACGCACAGCGTGCAGGTCAGGACGATCGGGGACTCCAGCTCGCCCAGCTCCCGGAGCTGCGCGATGCCGGTGAGCTTGCCGAAGCCGTTCCCGACGGCGACCGCCGCCGGGACCTTCTCCTGGAAGGGATTGCCGCCGTGCGGGAGGATCGCCGTCACGCCGGTATTGATCGAATCGCCCGACGTCACGGTCGCCTGGCCGACACGCACGCCGGTGACGTCCGTGATGGCGTCGAGCGGGCCTGCCGGCAGAATGCCGATCACCAATCCGAGATCGCGGGCGCGCGGCCGCGGCGCCTGGGCGCAGACGGGGCACGGCATGATGAGTGGAAGCGCGAAGAGGGCGAGGACGAGTCGCACGCCCCAAGATGCTACGGCATCAGGCGCCGCGCGAGCCAGTACCCCACGAAGATGCCGGCTATGGAGCCGACGATCATGCCGGTGATGCCCAGCACCTGCTGGCCGAGGGCGGCCAGCACCGTGCCGGCGATGAAGACGAGGAGGAAGCGCAGCAGCTTCATGTGACTGCACTGTACCACGAGCTGCGAGGGAGGGTCCATATACTTTGCCATGCAAAGTACTTGACAGCCCCAGGCGCGCGGCCTATCCTCGCGACATGACCACATCCCCCAATACGCCGGCGTCGCCGCAGGGGGCGCCGGAGACGCCGGATGCGCTGCAGGCGCGGGCGTTGGACGACCTGCGGTACATCCGCCAGACGATGGAGGGGGCAGCGTCGTTCACGGCGCTGTCGGGGTGGGGAGGCGTCGCGATCGGGGTGACTGCGTTCCCGGCCGCATACCTGGCCGACCACGCGACGACTCACCGCCTGTGGATGCTGGTCTGGCTGGTGGAGGCGCTGATCGGCGTCGTGATCGGCGTCGGGATGACGGTGCGGAAGGCGCGCGCGGCCCGGCAGCCGCTGTTCGGACGGCCGGGGCGCAAGTTCGCGCTGACCTTCGCCACGCCGATGGCGGCGGGGGCGATCCTCACGATTGCGCTCTACTACGGCGGGATGGTCGACATCCTTCCGGGGATGTGGCTGCTGCTCTACGGCACCGCGTTCGCGACGGCGGGGGCGTTCTCGATCCCCACGGTGCCGGTGATGGGGCTCTGCTTCATGGTGATGGGGACGGCGGCGCTCGCCACCCCCTCCTCGGCGTGGCTGGGGAACGTCTTCATGGTGGCGGGCTTCGGCGCGCTGCACGTGGTGTTCGGCGCCCTGATCGCGCGGAAGCACGGTGGCTAAAGCAGGGACCGCCCGGACCGCGCCGCCCAGCAGCCACGCGCCCGAACTCGACCGCCTGATCCACGAGCGGCTCCGGCTCGGGATCGTGAGCGCCCTGGCGGTCAACGAGGCGCTCAGCTTCGCGGACCTGAAGAAGCTGCTCAACACGAGCGACGGGAACCTGAGCGTGCATGCGCGCAAGCTGGAAGAGGCGCAGTACGTCGCGTGCACGAAGACGTTCGAGGGGCGGCTGCCGCGCACCGAGTACCGCCTGACCACCGCGGGACGCCGCGCGCTCGAGCGCTACCTCGAGCACATGGAGGCGCTGATCCGGGCTACGCGCGAGGCGTAGGCTACTTCACCGGGTGGCGCAGGATGGTCTTGAGCTTCTCCGGCTTCACCCGCCGGGGATCCGACAGATAGATCTCGTGGTGCCGGCCCGTGAATCCGAATCCCTTCTCCCTCGCGAACGCCAGCATCGCGTCCATGGTCGGCCCCTCCGCCGCATACGGTCCGACGTGCAGCATCTGGACGCACTTGCCCTCGGCGATCCGCTCGAGCTTCACCGCCGCGACCGCCTTCCCCTTCCCCTTCTCCTTCAGCTGCTCCGCCGCCATCACCAGGCAGCGCTCCTTGACGGCATCCGGCATCCGGATCAGGAGCTTCCAGCGCCAGGTGGTCTTCGACTGCTCGATCATCCATTGGGCTGAGTTCGCGCCGGCGCCCCACCACAGCCCTTCGAGCCCGGGCACCTTGAAGTCCTGGCCGAGGGCCTTCCTGCCCATCTTGATCGTCCACGCCATCGCGTACAGCGCGCCCACCTTCTCCGCGAAGGCGGGCCCGTTGGGATCGCCCGAGCCGTCGATCGCCAGGTAGCGCGCGGGCTTCGTCGCCACGAGGACGGGTCGCCGAGGCTTCACATACTCGGCGGCGTGGAGCTTGTAGAGATCGAGTTTGGTGGCCGTGGCCATGCGGCATCGCCGGGAATAGGGTCGGCTCAAGATGCCGCGGCCACCGCGGCGCGGCCAGAGGCCCGCCGCCAAATTGCCGGCGTTGCGGTCGGCTCCGGCCTCGCAGCTTGAGCGGCCCTCCTCGGGCGGCTACCTTGCCTGCTGGAAGCCGCAATCTTCTTTGACAATTCGGGGGTCGCTCGTGGACGCCGCACCGGTCATTGCCCGTGGCCACAATCTGGCCATCTTCGTTCCGCCCGTCCCGGCGGCCGCCGCGCCGTGCCTCGCTGCCATCCCCGAACACCGCCCCACCATCGTCGTCACCGCCGATGCCGATCGCGCCGTCGCGCTGTCCGGCGCCTGCGGACGCCCAGGCTCACTCGCCGTCTCCGGGCTCGCGCGGGCGCACCGCCTGCTCGCCGCCGGGCCGCGCGACTTTCTCTTCATCTCGGCTGCAGACGCCCTGCAACTGCTCACACACTCGCACCTCAAGTGCGCCGATTTCCAGACGGTCGTGCTCGCGTGGCCCGAACAGCTCGACGACCAAGGGCAGAGCGCGCTCGCCACAGTGATGGCGGAAACGTCGCGGGACTCCCAGCGGATGATCCTGACCGCCGCGCCGGGTCCCGACCTCGACGCGCTGCTGGAGCGCTACGCATTCAAGGCCGTCACCTTCGGCTTCCCCGCCGCGGACGCGCCGGCGGCGCCGGCCACCTGCGGCCCGGCGAGCTATGTCATCGCGCGGCCCGAGCAGTTCGAGGCGACGCGCCGGAAGATCCTCGACGCCTTGGACCCGGAGCGCGACGACTGGGTTGCGATCGCCGCCTGCCCGGTGAGCCGTGCGGCGGCCGGGTCGCAGCGGGGGCTGCAGGCGGACGCAGCGGCGGTCGCCGGCCAACTGGTCTTCGTGATCGAGCCGGTGCAGCTGTCGTGGCTCCGAAGTCTCTTCTCGCCCCTGACGCCGCTCCGGCTCCCGACCTCCCTCGCCGCCCTCGAGCACCGAGCCGAGGCCGTGCGTGCGCGGCTCGCGCGCACCCTGGAATCGGAGAACCTCGACCGCGAGCTGTTCCTCGTGGGCCCGCTGCTCGAGCGGTTCGATGCCGCGGAAGTGGCCGCCGCCGCGCTGCGCCTCGCGGGGTCGGACGGCCTCGCCCAGACGGCCGGGCGTGAGGCCGGCCGGACGGCCCCGGAGCCCGGCGCTTCAGCCCCGACGGGCGTGCCCAGCTTTGCCAGGCTCTGGGTCGGCGTCGGCAGGAAGGACAATGTCCGGCCGGGCGACTTGCTCGGCGCCATCGTCGGGGAGACCGGCCTGGCGGCCGATCACATCGGCAAGATCGACGTTCGGGAGCTGTTCTGCCTGGTGGAAGTTCGCCCGGAGGACGCCGAACGGGTGATCGGGGCGCTGAGCGGCACCACCCTCCGGGGCCGCCGGGTCACCGCCCGGCTCGACCGCGGCCAGGGGGCCCGCCGGTCCGGGCCCTCCCGGCACGGGGCCGGGCCCGGCTCCAGGGACCTGGCCTAGAAAAGCCGAGGCGCCATCCCGGGAAACCCGAGATGGCGCCTCGTTTATCTCAGGACCCTACTTCTTGCGGCAGGCGTCCTTGAGACCCTTCCCGGCGCGGAACACGGGGGCGATGGACGCCTTGATCGTGATCTCCTTGCCGGTGCGTGGGTTGCGGCCCTTGCGGGCACCGCGCTTGCGGGTCTCGAAGTTCCCGAAGCCGGTGATCTGGACCTTCGCGCCCTTCTTCAGCTCGCTCGCGATCACACCGTTCGTAGCGAACAGCGCCTCGACAGTGCGGCCGGCTTCGGCCTTCGACATCTTCGTCTTGGACGCAAGCGCGCCCACGAGATCGGACTTGTTCACCGGGTTACTCCTCCACTGGGGGGTTCGTGGAACAGGGGGCGGGGACACCCCTACATGCCCGGAAACCTAGGTATTTCCTTGGTTTTTCGCAATAGGCAACTTCACGCTTGACCCTGTTTCGCCCCGCTCTCATACTTCCCGCGGCTGATTCGCCCACCCAGGACCCCGCCATGTTTCACGGTACCAAACCCGGTTGGATCGAAGTCATCAGCGGCGTGATGTTCAGCGGCAAGAGCGAGGAGTTGATTCGCCGCGTGCGCCGCGCGGTGATCGCGCGGAACAAGGTGCAGGTGTTCAAGTCGCACCTCGACGAGCGCTACGCGGGCCTCTACAGCGTGAGCAGCCACGACGGGACGATCGTGGAGGCCGAGCCCATCAAGGAATCGCGCGAGATCATCGAGCGGCTGCGCCCCGACACCGCGGTCGTGGCCGTGGACGAAGCGCAGTTCCTCGACGCGGGCATCGTCTCCGTGGCGAACGCGCTCGCCGATCGCGGGGTGCGCGTGATCCTCGCCGGGACCGACATCGACTTCCGCGGCGAGCGCTTCGGCGCGATGCCGGAGCTGATGGTCGCGGCGGAGATCGTGGACAAGCTGTATGCGATCTGCGTGGTGTGCGGCGGCCCCGCGACGCGCAACCAGCGGCTGGTGAACGGCAAGCCGGCGCCGTACGACTCGCCGCAGATCATGGTGGGGGGGCGCGAGTCGTACGAGGCGCGATGCCGTCACTGCCATCAGGTGCCGCGCAAGGACGAGGGACAGGGAGAGTTGTTACGCTGAGAGTCGCGCTCACCGGCAACGTCGCCGCCGGCAAGAGCACGGTGCTCGCCTGGTTCGCGCGCTGGGGCGCGGAGGCGATCGACACCGACCAGCTCGCGCGGGAGGCCGTCGCTCCCGGTGCGCCGGCCCTCGTCGCGATCTACCGGCGGTTCGGCGCCGAGCTCGCGCGGCCGGACGGCACGCTCGACCGCGCGGCGCTCCGGCGGCGCGTGATGGGGGACGACGAGCAGCGTGCGGTGCTGAACGCGATCGTGCACCCGGAGGTGGAGCGCCTGCTCGCGGCGCGACTCGCGGCGGCCGAACAGCGCGGCGCCGGCATCGTGGTGTGCGACATCCCGCTGCTGTTCGAGGTGCTGGATCCCACGGCGTGGGACGTCGTGGTCCTGGTGGACGCGACGGAGGAGACGCGGCGCCGCCGCCTGATCGAGCAGCGCGGCTACACGCGCGAGGAAGCGGACGACGTCATCGGCGCGCAGCTGCCGAGCCGCCTCAAGCGCGAGCAGAGCGACATCGTGATAGACAACGACCGCTCCACGGACGTGCTCGAAGCGCGCGCCCGGGAGGCGTGGAGCACGCTCGAGGACGCGGCCCGCTGAGGCGCGCGCGACCCGCGGCGCGGGCACGTTTTTCGCTTGACACCGGACAGAGGCCCGAATAGCGTTGGGCTGCCGCCAAGAACCCTCGCGGAACCGTGGAGCCGCTGATGTCGAAAATCCCGGACGACAACGTCTACACCGAGGAGCACGAGTACCTTCACGAGACCGACCGCAAGGATATCGTCGCGATCGGCATCACCGACTACGCGCAGGGCGAGCTGGGCGACGTCGTGTACGTGGACCTGCCCGCCGTCGGCGCCAAGTTCGACAAGATGGAGCCCTTCGGCACCATCGAGGCGGTCAAGGCCGTCTCGGAACTGTTCTGCCCCGTCGCGGGCGAAGTCGTCGAAGTCAACACCGCGATCGAAGGCGATCCGTCGGTGGTCAACAAGGACCCGTACGGCGCCGGCTGGATGATCAAGTTGAAGGTGAAGAACGCGGCCGAGATCCAGGAGCTGCTCGGACCGGCGGACTACGCCTCGCACATCGGCCAGTAAGCCCCAGCGCCCCGGCACCCGTCCGGGGCGCTGCACTATACATCCCTCAGCCTCGACCCCCATGTCCTACGTGCCGCATAGCCAAGCCGATGTCCGCGAGATGCTGAAGACGATCGGCATCGCATCGCCGGACGAGCTGTTCGCCGCGATTCCCGCGGCGCTCAAGCTCAAGCGCCCGCTGGCCATCCCCGAGGCGATGTCCGAATGGGACACCGTGCGGGCGGTGAGCGCGATCGCCGGCGAAAACCCGCCGCTGATCTGCTTCGCGGGCGGCGGCCTGTACGACCACTGGGTCCCCTCGATCGTGGACCACGTGCTGCGGCGCTCCGAGTTCTACACGGCGTACACGCCGTACCAGCCCGAAGTCTCGCAGGGGACGCTCCAGGTCATCTACGAATTCCAGACCATGATGTGCGAGCTGTCCGGCATGGACGTGGCGAACGCCTCGATGTACGACGGGGCCAGCGCCTGCGCCGAGGCGGCGATCCTGGCCGGCGGCGTGAAGAAGGACCGGCACGCGGTGGTGATCGCGCACACCGTACACCCGCACTACCGCAGCGTCACGCAGACCTATCTCGGCGCAACCGGGCGCACGATCGCGGTCGCGCCGCGCCGGGCCGACGGCACGCTCGACCTGGAGGCGGCGGGCAAGCTGCTGGGCCACGCCTCCTGCCTCGTGGTGCAGCAACCCAACTTCCTGGGCGTGCTGGAGGATCTCGAAGCGTGCGCGGCGACCGCCCACGCGGCCGGCGCCCTGCTGGTGGTGGCGTTCAATCCGATCGCTGCGGCGGTGTTGAAGAGTCCGGGCGGCTGCGGCGCCGACGTCGCCGTGGCCGAGGGGCAGCCGCTCGGCATCCCGATGAGCTACGGCGGCCCGGTGCTCGGCATCTTCGCGGCGAAGAGCGAGTACCTCCGGAACATGCCGGGTCGCATCGCGGGCATCGCCCAGGACCACGAAGGCCGCCGCGGCTTCGTGTTGACGCTCCAGACCCGCGAGCAGCACATCCGGCGCGAGAAGGCGACGAGCAACATCTGCACCAACCAGGGGCTGATGGCGCTCGCGGCCACGGTCTACCTCGCCACGGTCGGGCTCGAGGGGCTCAAGGGCGTGGCGGAGGCCTCGTGCGTCAACGCGCACGCGGCGTTCGACGCGGTGACCAGGATCAAGGGCTACGCGCCGCTCTGCCCCGGCGGCGAGTTCTTCCACGAGTTCGCGGTGAGAACGCCCAGGCCGGCCGCCGACATCGTGCACCGCGCCGCCGAGCACGGCGTCCTGGCCGGGGTCGCGCTCGACCGGTTCGCCACGCCGATGGAGGATCCCAACGCGCTCCTCATCGCCGTCACGGAGAAGCGGACGGCGGAAGACGTGGAAGCGCTGGTCGAAGTGCTGAAGACGGCCTGAGCGGGAGGTTCCGATGCCCACGCTCACCTGGCACGGCCACGACTGCTTCGTGCTGGAGCACGGCGGGAAGCGGATCATCTTCGACCCGTTCCTGACCGGCAACCCCAGGGCCGACGTGGCGGCCGCGAAGCTCCCGCCTCTGGACGCGATCCTGCTCACGCACGGGCACGCCGACCACCTCGGTGACGCCGTGCCGCTGGCGAAGCGGTTTCAGGCGATCGTCGTCGCGCCGTACGAGCTGGCGCTGTACTGCCAGGAGCAGGGCGCGCCCCACGTGCACCCGATGCACATCGGCGGCGCGCACGACTTTCCCTTCGGGAAGGTCAAGCTGGTGGTCGCGATCCACGGCGGGATGGTCGAGGGGGACGACTCGGGGCGGTTCACCACCTTCCCCTGCGGTTTCCTCGTCACGCTCGGCGGCAAGACCGTCTACCACACGGGCGACACCGCATTGACGATGGACATGCAGTTGCTGGAGGGGCGGGTGGACGTGATGCTCGTTCCGATCGGCGACAACTTCACGATGGGGATCGAGGACGCGGTCCGTGCGGTCGCGTTCGTCAAGCCTGCTGTCGCGATCCCGATGCACTGGGGCACCTTCCCGGAGATCGAGGCGGACCCGCAGGCGTTCAAGCAGGCCGTGGGGAAAGAGGCCACGGTGGTCGTGCTTCAGCCCGGCAACACCTACGACTTCTAGAGGATGCCCATGCAGCCCTTCCCGCTCCTGCCCCGGCCCACCCCGCTGATCTTCGAGCGCTCGAAGCCGGGCCGCGGCGGCACGAAGGTGCCGAAGCCCATCACCGCCAAGCGCCTCGCCGACTGCGTGAGGCCGGCCGCGCTGCGGAGGGACCCGCCGCACCTCCCGGAGGTGCCCGAGTTCGAGGTGATGCGGCATTTCGTCGAGCTGTCGCTCAAGAACCACCACGTGGACCGCGCGCTCTACCCGCTGGGGTCGTGCACGATGAAGTACAACCCCAAGGTGAACGAGGACATGGCGCGGCTCCCCGGCTTCGCGGCGCTCCATCCCTTCGCGCCCGACGTCGCATGCCAGGGCGCGCTCCGGCTCATGCACACTCTCGGCGAGTGGTTGAAGGACATCAGCGGGATGGAGGCGATCACGCTCCAGCCGGCGGCCGGCGCGCAGGGCGAAATGACCGGCATCTTCCTCATCGCCGCCTACCACCGCGCCCGCGGCGACACGGCGCGCAAGACGGTGATCATCCCCGACAGCGCGCACGGCACCAATCCCGCCACGGCGGCGCTGGCCGGCTTCGTGGTGAAGGCGATCAAGTCCGACGCGCGCGGCCAGATGGACCTCGCCACGCTCAAGGCGGCCCTCGGCCCCGACACGGCGGCGCTGATGCTCACCCTGCCGAACACCGTCGGCCGGTTCGAAACCGAAGTCACGGGGATCGCGAAGCTGGTGCACGACGCGGGCGCGCTGCTGTACGTGGACGGCGCCAACATGAACGCGCTGATGGGGGTGGTACGGCCGGGCGACTGCGGCGTGGATGCGATGCACTTCAACCTGCACAAGACCTTCTCGACGCCGCACGGCGGCGGCGGCCCCGGCTCGGGGCCCGTCGCGGTGAAGAAGCACCTCGAGCCGTTCCTCCCGGTGCCGCTGGTCGTCCGGACCGCCGACCGCTACTACCGCGAGTGGGACCGGCCGCAGTCCATCGGGAAGCTGCACGGCTACTTCGGCAACTTCGGGATGATGGTGCGCGCCTACACCTACATCTCGATGCTGGGGCGCGAAGGGATCGGCGCGACCGCCGAGGCCGCGGTGCTGAACGCGAACTATCTGGCGGCCAGGATCGAGGCGAAGTACCCGATGCCGTACGGCCGCGGGATGCACGAATGCGTGGCGACCGGCACGCCGTTCAAGGACAAGTACGGCGTCAAGACGCTCGACATCGCCAAGCGGCTCCTGGACTACGGCTTCCACGCGCCGACCGTGTACTTCCCACTGATCGTGCACGAGGCGCTGATGATCGAGCCGACCGAGACCGCCACGAAGGACGAGCTGGACCGCTTCGCTGACACGATGCTCACGATCGCGGAAGAGGCGGAGAAATCGCCCGAGCTGGTGACCGGGGCGCCGCACACCACCCCGGTCAGTCGCTTCGACGAGGCGGCGGCGGCGCGGAACCCGAACGTGCGGTTCACCTTCGGAGGCTGAACGCTGGCGGCCATCCGTCCGTCCACCCTGCTGCTCCTGGCGTCGGTGGCCGTTTCGGCCGCCTTCGCCATCGTGGCGGTCCGGCGCGATGACAAGCAGGGCTTCTACCTCTTCAAGCCGCTGACGACTTTCATCATCCTCCTCGGCGCCGCCTGGCTCATCAGGCCGGCGCCGCCGCTGTACCGGACGCTCGTGGTCGTGGGGCTGGGCTGCTCTCTCGGAGGCGACATCCTGCTCATGCTCCCGGGCGGCCGCATGGCGGGCGGCATCGCCGCGTTTCTGGCGGCGCACCTCGCCTACCTCGTCGCCTTCAGCCTGGCGAGTCCGGTCGCGCTCTCGCAGCTGGCATGGCTGCTGCCGTTCGTCGCCTTCTGCGGTGTGATCCTCGCAGATCGCTGGGGAGCGCTGGGGAAGCTGAAGTTCCCGGTCGTGATCTACACCGCGGTGATCTGCACGATGGCGTGGCGCGCCGCGATGCGCGGCCAGTCGGTCTTCATCCCGCGCCAGACGTTCCTGTTCGGCGTCGCCGGCGCCTGCCTGTTCGTGGTATCGGACGCGATCCTGGTCCTGAGGCGCTTCGGCCGCCCGTTCGCCGCGGCCGAGTCGCTCGGGCTGGCCACCTACTGGGCCGCGCAGTTCCTGATTGCGATGTCGGTGCGTGGGACCATGGCCTGATCTGCATTAGCCTTCCCGCCTGGCCCACCGTTTGCTAGTCTTCTCGCCGCCTGAAAGCGTCGCAGCGACCCGAACATCCGGGGAGTCCCGTGCCAGCCAAGCCCAAGCGTTCCAACAAGATGGCGCCGCGCCGCAAGGCGGCATTCAAGCTCACCTACGCCACGATGTTCGACCCGCCCGAGGCGCTCCACGAGCACTACGAGACCGCGCTGGCGAGCCTCAAGGGGCGGCTGGGGCGCGAGCACATGCTCCTGATCGGCGGCGAGGAGCGCCGGGCCCAGGAGCAGTTCGAGGACCGGAGCCCGATCAACACCGAGTGGCTGCTCGGCCGGTTCCAGAAGGGGACGGCGGAGGACGCGAAGACGGCGATCGCGGCGGCACGCGCGGCGTTCCCCGGGTGGAGCGCGTTGCCCTGGCAGAAGCGCGTGCAGTACCTGCGCAAGGCGTCGCAGATCATCAGCGAGCGCGTCTTCGAGTTCGCGGCGATTGACTCGCTCGAAGTCGGGAAGAACCGGATGGAAGCGCTGGCCGACGTGCAGGAGACGGCCGACCTGATCGCCTACTACTGCGGCCAGGTGGAGAAGCACCGCGGCTACGTGACGCCGATGGGGCGGGATCCGCTCAAGGGGTTCAAGGCGACGAACACGAGCCTGCTGCGGCCCTACGGCGTCTGGGTCGTGATCTCGCCGTGGAATTTCCCGGTCGCGCTGATGGGCGGGCCGTCGGGGGCCGCGCTGGTCGCGGGCAACACGCTGGTGATGAAGCCCGCGACGGACACGCCGTGGGTGGGTTGCTTCCTCGCGCGCTGCTTCCTCGACGCGGGGCTTCCCAAGGGCGTCGTGAACTTCGTCACGGGGCCGGGGAGCACGCTGGGCGAGGAGCTGATCACCAATCCCGGCGTGGACGGGATCACCTTCACCGGCTCGTACGACGTCGGCATGCACATCTACCGCGCCTACGCCGGCGGGAAGGCGCCCAGGCCGTGCATCGCGGAGATGGGCGGGAAGAATGCCGTGATCGTGTCGCGGCGCGCCGACCTCGATCGCGCGGCGCTCGGCTGCTATCGCTCCGCCTTCGGCCTCCAGGGCCAGAAGTGCTCGGCGGCGTCGCGCATCTTCGTGGAGACGCCGGTCAAGGAGGTCTTCGTCAGGAAGGTCCTCGACCTGCTGGAGCGGACGAACATCGGCGACCCCACGCAGCGCGAGAACTGGCTCGGGCCGGTCGCCAACGCGGCGGGGGCCAAGAGCTACGACGGGTACGTCGAGGACCTCCGGAAGTCGGGCCGGATCCTGTTCGGCGGGCGGCGCCTCACGACCGGGGCGCTCGCGAAGGGGTACTTCTGCGCCCCGACGCTGGTGGACGACGTGCCGGAGAGCCACCGCCTGTGGCGCGAGGAGATGTTCCTGCCGATCGCGATGGTCGCGGGCGTGGACTCGCTCGAGGACGGGATGCGCCGCGCCAACGACGCCGACTACGGGCTCACGGCCGGCTTCTACGGGACCCAGAAAGAGGCGCAGTGGTTCTTCGACCGCATCGAGGCGGGGACCACGTACGCCAACCGGCCGCAGGGGGCGACGACGGGCGCGTGGCCGGGGCTCCAGCCGTTCGGCGGATGGAAGGGGTCGGGGTCGACAGGCAAATCGGCGGGCGGACTCTACTACGTGCAGCAGTACATGAGAGAACAGTCGCGAACACTCATCGAGTAAGAAGCGAGAGTGATGGGTGAGGAGTAATGGGTGATTAGGTGATGGGAAACTGGCTGGTCCTCAGGGACAGGGCGGCGTCGGGGGCCTGGAACATGGCGCTCGACGCCGCGCTGCTTCGGGCGGCCGAGCGGGACGGGCTCTGCGCGCTGCGG
>Ga0326726_10002604_pt1 | contig 16532 bp, 19 predicted proteins | sample MHFenrmetagenome_2_FD_207603 | JGI IMG/M metagenome (GOLD analysis project Ga0326726, IMG submission 207603) | Lab enriched peat soil microbial communities from Michigan Hollow, Ithaca, NY, United States - MHF15MN | ecosystem: Environmental > Terrestrial > Soil > Wetlands > Peat | place: USA... | reverse complement strand
CGACCACCGCTTGCAACGATGAAATCGCCAGGTACGGCCCCACGAACGCACGCTCGATTTGAACGAGCCCGAGGCCACACAGACCACCCAGCGCCATGCCGACCACGAGCAGTTTGGCGATGTCGCCGCCGACGAGTCCATAGAGCGCCGACGCTTCGGCACCCACCGCCATTCTGATCGCAATCTCCCTTTGTCGGCGAAGGGTCCAGATGGAGACTATCCCATATAGACCGCTGGCAGTCAACAACACCGTGAGGATCGCGCTGATCGCAAAGCCCGCGAGAGCTGCTCCTGACACCGTCCTTGCTTCTTCGACGAGTCCGTCCAAGCGACGCAGCGTCGGTCGGCTTATGACGGTGACATCGCGCAAGCCGGCTTCGAGCGCGCGCATTGCCGCCCCGGGGTCGGACTTGGCCCGAGCGATCAATTCGAACTCGCTAAAGTTGCTTTCGAGCAGGGGAAAGTACGCTCGCGGTACTTCATGAACGGAGCTGACGTCGAGGAGATTACCGACGATGCCAACGACGGTCGCAGGCGGACCGGCCGAAAGCGATAGTTGCTGCCCGATCGCGCTCCGGCCGGGCCAAAGACGCCTTGCGAGCGCGTCATTGACGATGGCAACGTCAAATCGATCCTCATCTGAATTTGGCGAACCTGCCGAGGCTCTGTCTGTTGCGGCGAACTCGCGACCGGCAAGAAGGGGAACGCCGAGCGTTGCGAAATATCCCGGACCGACTGCCTGCAAGCTGTAATGGTCGCCTTTATCGCCTTGCCGTCCACTGACTCGAAGTTCGGCGAACCATTGCGGTTTGAAGAGTGGCGCCCCGATCGCCGCGCTAACGGGCTCGATTCCCGGTGTTCGCTCGACCGCCGCAATCGACGCCTGATAAGCGTCAGTGCGCCTGCCAACACCGCTGATCGATCGGCGCGGGGCGATACTCGCAATGATCACGTGGTCAGTCGCGTACCCAAGCCTAGCGTGGCGCTGACGGTTGTAGATATCGAACAGAGCGCACGTGTTCACCAAGAGCATCGTGGCGATGATCACCTGGCACAGGACTATTATCGATGCACGATCGCGCATTGGTACGCCCTTCGGAGATCGACCACCGCCGCGGATCAACGCGAGGGGATCGACGCGGGTGGCCTCGAGGGCAGGGATAAGCGAGAACTGCCCCATGGTGATGGCCGCCACAACGCAGACAATCACCACAACGCGAGTATTGATTCCGGCATCGAGCGCGGACATGAATTGTGCGCTAGTAACGATCGCCGTCAACCAACGCGTGACCATCAGCCCTGCAAGCGTTCCGGGAATGAGAAGCACGAACGCTTCGAGCAGCGTGTAGGACACCACTCGTCGGCGTGATGCGCCCAGGCAGAGACGGATTCCGAGATCCTGACGGGCCGCGGCGATCCGTGAGAGCATGAGGCTGGATATGTTGCTTTCAGCCACGAGGGTGACGAGCGCGATCATGATCCACATGAGCGCCAGCATGGCGACGGCTTCGGGACTGTCGCGAAAATCCAACAGCCGCTCATGAGACTTTGCTCGAAACCTGAGTTTGGGTTGCCCAGCCACACTCCGATCGTTCAAGTCTTGGCTGGCCACATCAAGACTCGTTTGGAGCTCGGCCAGGCTGGCGCCGGGCGCGAGCCTGCCAATGATCATCGCGCGCCGCGAATTTCGGCGATTGAACGTGGGGGCAGTCCCCGTCGCTTCCCCCTGCCGGGTAAACGGAAGCCAGAGGTCGGTTCGGCCCTCTGGGTGAGTTCCCGTGAAGTCCGGCGGCGCTACGCCGATGATTACGAAGTCCGTTGGCCCGATCCGAATACGTCGTCCAATCGCGGTTGGATCGCCCTGGAAGTCACCGCGCCAGACATGGTCGCTGATTACGACCGCTGGCAGGCTCTGCGTCTCTCGTTCATCGGCGACAGTCAATAGCCTGCCGAGCTGCGGGCGAACCGCGAGAGTGGAGAAGTAGTTTCCCGAAACGAGCGCGCTCCATGTGCTCCTCGTCATGGGCTCACCCACGGTGAGGAATGTCATTGAGTACGCGGACAATCCGCGAACACCTCGGACTCGGTCGCGAATATCCAGGTAATCCGGAAATGAGCTCCACCCGCCGCCTGATCCGCCTCGCGCTTTTCCGCCACGATCGTCGGTGGTATTGACCGCAACGATCTCGTTGGGCGACGGTACGGGCAATGCTCGGAAGAACAACTTATCGACAAGCCCGATGGCCATTGAGTTTGCGCCAATACCGATTGCCAGTGTCGTCACGACAACAATGACGAAGACTGGCGCTCGCGCCAGGCGACGGATCGTTCGGACAACGTCTGCGCGTATCGTCGTAACCCAATCCATCGGTCTCATGCGATGACCATCTCCGGATTAGCCTTGTCAGTTCTCACCAGCCGACCCAAGATTCACCGTACGGTGAATTCGGCGAACATGCCGTGCTTGAAGTGCGGCCGGCCGTCTGCCTTCGCCTGCACTTCGCAGAGCATGAAGTACCGGCCCGGCGTGAGGTGCACTGCGACCCAGGCCTCTTTCCCCGGGTAGATGTCGCCGAAGCCGGCGACGGGTGCCGCGGGCGGGAGACCGTTCGAGCCGGAGTCGATCCACGCGAGATACTCGCGAAGTCCGGCAGTGGGCGTCGCCTTGATGATGTCGGCTTCGTGCGCTTCCGTCCCGTTGTTGCGGACGTGGATGACGTGGTGCCCGGCGGTGAAGGGTGTATCGAGCGTGAAAGCGAAGTCCGCGAGGGTGAGCTGGCGCGTCGGAGTGGGCGGGTTCCCAGGCGCGCGCTCGGTCGCGACGACGCGGAGGTCGTGCACCATGCCGCGCGTCAAGTGGTCGCCCTTCCAGCACACGATGGCGTAGCGCCCCGGCTCGAGTCGAAGCCACACGCCGGACGAGTCGCCGGGCATCGTCAACGCGGCACCGCCGACGTCCTCGGCGTTGCTCGGGAAGTCGACGTGCGCTCGCACGCTGTCGGCGTACGCAGTTGCGGTCCCGATCGTGTCGGTGAACCGCACGAGCAACGCCTCGTGAAGGTCCTTCCCGGCATTGTGGAGTGTGATATGGACGAGGCCCGCCGGAATGGAGTCCGGCATCCGATAGCCGTACTCGTCCGAGACGATGGAGAGCTCCGGCACAGCGGCCGACGCGTGCCGGCATCCCGACCACGCGGCTGCGGCGAGCGACATCTCAAAGACGCGCAGCGCGAGCGATGCGGCGGAACGAGTGAGGACGCTCATGTGCGCTCTCGGGCTGTGCTCCGCTCAGTCGATGATCCAGCGGAACTTGCTCTGCATCAGTCGATAGTCCGACCGGTCCGAATGGGTGCGCGCGGTCTGGTCGGCCGGACGTTCGGCGACCGGCGTCGACATGCTGGGAAGATGGATGAGGAACCCGGCCCGCGCCATCGCCGACTATGTGCCCGGCTGTTCAGCGCGCGAGCTAGACCGTTGCGTTGCCAGTGCGGAGAATCATGCCCTGCAATCCCTTCCTCAGGCGGACCCGCCACATCCAATAGAGCAGCACGATGAGCGGGGAGACTCCCAAAGCACCGAGCAGCGGAAGGATTCGCAACGGTTCGGGCAGGAATTTCATTTGGCCAAGGAAGAACGAGCCGGACGCGATGAACAGCCCGAAACACATGCGCCAGAGGTGACGCGCGAGTCGGCGAGCTCCGGTAATGGTTCCCGCACGGAGCAGACGCCAGTCGCCGATGGAAGCGAGCATCGTGACCATGCCGATGAAGGCGACCATCAGGGCCGGCACTCCGTTGGACACCCGCGCCGGGTTGCTGAGGGCCATGGCGACGGGTCTGATCTGGATCAGGGCCAGGACGGAACCCACGAGTGTGACAGCGACGTTGACGGCGTGTGCGTACCGGCCGGCGAGCGGCTTGACGGTCGTGAACGCGGTGAAGACGAGATAAGCCGTGAAGATCCCGCCGATCACCGATGCCACCTTTTGCTCGTAGACGGCGATTCCGGCGGCGAAGATTCCCCCGGTGATCATGGCGACGACGAAGAGCATGCCCGCGCGCCGGTGGAAGGGTCCCCCTTTTGCGACGGCAATGGCAACGAAACCGCTGCCGAGGGCTAGGAGCCCCGCGCCGAAGTGGATGATGAGCGCCAGCCATACCGCGCCTGACGATGAGGCGATCGTCACCTGTGCAGCAGAGGGAGTCATCGGTCCTGCCGTTCGGAATGGGGGCTCCTATGGGTATCCAATACGGCGCGGCCGCAGAATGGTTTCAGCCGCTTGAGCGGGCCTGGGGCCGCAATTCAAAGTTCCGTTGTCAGGTGGTGCGACGTTAGGCGGCCGGGAGCCGACGACTACTTGCCTTCTCGCCGTAACTGCAGTCGCGTGCTCTCACCGCGCAAACGTGCGCCGACGTCCGCGACGCCTCGCATTCGGCCCGCTCCGGGGACACGAGCGTCAAGCTCGTCGCCGCGGATGACTCCCTCCAGAAGCAGGACCCGTCGCTCGAGATCTCTCACGACGAGTGTGTCTCCTATCAGCTCGCCGAGCACCTGACGTGGCGTGCCGAGATCCGTGACGCTCGTGACGTACGTCCAGAGCCCGCGAACCATCTCCCCATCTTGTTCGAGCTCCAGACGCACATGCCCCTGTCCTGTGCGTTGAGACATCCAGGTGCCCGCGACCCGCGCTACAGTCGCGCCGGTTGCGCCCCCGACTGGGCGAAGACAGGACGCGTTGTCCCCAGAGCAAGAATGGCGGTGCCGACGACGACAAGTCGCATCGAAGACCGTTGACGCGGGTTCACATGGCCTCTCCAGGAGCTCATGACTTTTCCTCGATTTCAGGCCACACCATCTTGCTGGCCGCCCGACGCCAGTGCAACGATCGTTACGCGGCAGTTGGACCGAGATACTTGTTCGGCACGTTGTCGAGCGGCGGAACAACGCGACCGGCAGCCTCGAGCAGAAGCTTGATGTTGTCGTAGATGTCGTGGTCTTTCCTGTGTATTTGCGGCAGAAGGCCAAACTGCGCGTATGAGACTGGCGTCACGTCGAAGAGAGTGGTCTCCCAGTCGAATCCCTTGCCCCACGTGATCCCGGAAAGGGCGATGTCAGGTTTCGCTCCAGCCTGGAGTAGGATCTTCAAGATTGGCGCGGAGCGGTTGTGAGCCGAGTTGACGGTGTGGAAGACGGGAGTGTGGCCGTTGAGCCCGTGCCCGTCGACCCACGCTGTCGCATTGACGTCGGCACCCATATCGACGAGAACGCGCGCGACATCAATGTTGCCGAACTCCGCGGCGACGTGTAGCAGTGTTGCACCATGCAGCGGGGTGAAAGCGGATACCATCGACGTGCGGTGATGGAGCAGTGAAGGAGTCGCCCGAATCGCCGCCGCAAGCGCGGCGCCGTCGTTTAGAAGGACCGGCGCAACAACAGGGTCGTCCAGCACCGCGCCCCGATCGAGGAGAAGGCGCAGGCACTGTGGAAAATCGTCGCTCCTGCTGTACATCTCGGTAAGCCAACTGACCGGTGTCTTGTCCTTGACCGGAAGGCGAGGGTCAAGGCCCGCGTCGAGCACCGATCGAATCTGATCGACCGAGTGCAGCTCGAACGCGACCAGGAGCTCGTTGGTCAAGTCCCTCGCAAACGCTCGCTTCCGTAGAGTCATGATTCCGCTCGAGACTGTTTTGACCGCCGAACGCCCGAGTTCACTCGTCGGGCTCAACGATCGTCATAGCGAAGCCACGTCGGAATCTGACTCAGCGGCCCACGTTGTTCCAACCCGCGCTGATCGCCCTGGCGGCACTATGGGACTTTGACGACTTTCGGCACCGTGAGTTGCACGCCGCATTGCGACTGCGTCGGGGTGTCGTAGCGATCCAGCACTGATCGCAACCGCTCCATCTCCGCAGGGGATGCGGTGATCCTGATGATGCCCAGTGGCGAGTTGGTCCGGGTCGAGACGGCGGCGCTTGGCGACCTGATTGGTCGGAGCACCTCGAGTGCCTGATCCGGCGAAAGGCACTGCAATCGAACCGTTTCGCTGACGCGGGCGCTGGGCGCCGGTGCTGTCCGGCGCGACAGGATCAGGAAGAGAATAGTCGCCGCCGTCGCGACACCGAGCCCGATTCGATAGTAGAGCGCAATCCTGCGGCGACGGGATATCACGAGCGCGCGCGCGGCGATCGGGCCTGCCGGAATGGGCGGGTAGAGCTCGCCGAACGCCATGAGCATGTTGCGTTCCCGCTCGGCCACGACGCGTGTGACGCGATCGCAGTCGCGGCAATTGACGGCGTGCGCCCGTGCGTCGCCATAGGCAAGCTCGTCGACCGGCAATGTCGCGAGCATCGATAGATAGGTGTCGCAATTCACCGTAGCGGCTCCCGGTAGCATGGATGCGTGGCGAGGATCGTCCGTCGAATCGACGCGCGCGCCTTGAACAAGCTCGCCCGGACGGAGACGTCTTTCATGTTGAGTATCCCGGCAACTTCCGCGGGCGTTCGCCCCTCGATGTCGCAGAGAATGAACACTTCGCGCTGCCGCATCGGGAGAGTCGCGGCGATCGCCTGAATCAGCTCGACCGCGCGCTCACGGTCCACCCGTGCGCCCGGGTCAGTGACATACAAATCCGAGGCGACGCGGTCTGTCGGGGGCGGGTCTGTCGGACGCATCCGAAGGACGACTCGTCGTGTGATGCGATAGAGCCAGGCGTCGAAGGGGCCATCGCCACGAAAGCTCCACAGTTTGCGATGGACGCGGACGAACACCTCTTGAGTGATATCCTCCGCCTCGTCTCCATCGCCAGAGAGCCCGATCGCCCAACGGAAGACGATGGGCCGATATCGATCGACGAGCGCAGCAAACGCGCCTTCATCTCCGCCTCGCGTGCGCGCAACGAGTTCCGGAGACTCGGCAATCAGAATGGGAAGACCGGTCATCACATGAATGAGCCAGCGAAGCGCCCCTTCGTTTACCTACACGCGCGGAAAATGCACCGTGAGACGCCAGCTCGCGATTGCCGTTCGTTAGCCCGCCTGCGGCGGAGGGTTGGTGCTGCGTGCGTTCGCCGCGGCAATGGCCAAGGCTCGACGACGAGTCATGATCGCTTCGGCATCGGGCGCGCCGAGGACGACGGCTTCGATGTGTCGACAGAACGCCGGCTCGCCCGCGGTAGTGCGGAGCTCGCTCAAGAAGGGATAGACCTTGGCGAAGGTAAGGAAGATCTCGCCGTGAGCGGCGCGGAACGCCTCCGCCTCGATGGCTCCGGCCGTGACCAGCGACGCAGCCATGTCCCAGTAGCCGAGCACCATGCGCCAGCTGGCATTCCGTGGCCCGCCTGCAAGCGCCGCCAGTTCATCGAAGCTCTCGGGATTGAAGTCAGCGAGAAACCACTGGCGGGCCTCCCTGAGGACGGGCTCACGACGGAGGTCGAATAGCTTCAGGTTGAGGGTCGCGCTCTCGAAAGGTGTTGGCATCACTACATGCAACACTGATTCAGGTTGGTTTGGCTAGCGCCCCAGCTCGGCTCCGGGCGAATCTAATGAAGGCGAATGCGAAGCATTCGCAATCACTAAATCGCCCGTCAGCCGCAGCGTCCGTTAGGTTGCTGGTCGAGAGCCTTCCCTGCGCTCCGAGGCGGTAGCCCGAAATAACCACGGGAAGAATCGCCCGAGTCCGCGAAGGAGGCCGATCCCTCCGAGGATGCCTGCGAGGACGCCGACGCCAACGGCGGCGGAATGTCGCGTGCCCCAGCGAAGCAACAGATCAGCAACACCTGAACCAGCAGCAAGTGCCCCAATGCCGAATACCGCGAGACTCGCCGATCGCGCGTTGCGCGCGCTCTCTCAATGCGCCGGTGCGCAACCGACGGTGAGCGTTTCTCAAGGGCCATGGCAGGGTCTATTCATCCAGAGTAGTGATCGGATAGCAACCGGACGCCCGAGCGAGTCGATCGGAGGCATTGTCGACATACGATCCACTGCCGCTTCGATTCAGACTCGGAGACGATTAGCCGCGATCAACAGGCCGATGCCTGCGACCGCCAAAAGCCCGCCGTAGATGGCCCACTTTGTCTGGCCAGTCATGAAGCTACCCGGAAGGATGTTGATTCCCTGGAGAATCCAGACGCATCCCACGAGCAGACATAAGACACCTGAGACGTTCAACGCGATGCGCATCAGTGACGAGAAATGATAGGGTGTACGTCCGCCTAACGCTCGAGTCTTGCCGCAAAGGATTCAACTAAGAGTTGCGGCACAGCAGCGACAATTCAATAGCGATCACCATGTCAGCTGCAGCGTTCGTCAGGCGGGACGCTCGCCTGGCTCTCCCTACCGGACGTGGACGGCGACGCCCAAGCCGCGACTCGAGGAAATGAACACGTTCCCGACCGCGCGGGCGGTGACCCGGCCGGACGAGGAATCGACCGTGACGACAGCACTGTCCACGGTGTGCCAGATAACCGGGACTGCTTGGTAGTGGGCGTCTGCGACATCGCCGCAGGTACCGCCCTCCTCGTAGCGCGCGACAAAGGAGTCATTGACCCGAATCGTGGTGTCGGCAGGCGAAACGCGAGCCAAACCGACCCCAGCACATGTGATCCGATCTCCGCAGCTCACCGCCAAGATGAGCGGGAGCGAAGCCGTAATCATTAGAGCCTTCACTGCGACCTCACTGCGGATGCAACCGAACGCCCAAGCTCACCTACAGATCTGCGTCGGTTGGGGACGAGCCGGGAATGGCTATGGGCTGACGCGGTCGCCGATCCAGGGATCGTCCAAGTCAGATCGCCCGTAGTACATGTCCTCAAACGAGAGCCGATCGAGCCCCGATCGACCGTGAACGCGAACGATGATTTGCTGAACGTCGACCGCTTTGGCCTGCAGCCGCCACAGCGCACGCGCGATACGTCGGCCGAGGACCTTTTGCGGCGGACACCCAGCGGCCTCGGCGGCTGTCACGGGAGGGCCGAACAGCCAGGTGTGCTGCATCACGGCAGCGGCGGTGCGCGACGAATCCTCGACCACGATGCGCGCGGAATCTTGTCCGAACCATTCAATGTCGAGGACGGGATATGGGCCCGCGACGCGTTGAAGATTGGCGTTGATGGCCGCGGAAGAAATGGGGGCTTGCGACCGAAGGTTCTTCGGCGCGACAACGAGGGAAGCCGCGAGAACAACGGCGAGGAGTCGAGTGGTGCGTGCTAGCTGGGGCATGTCAACCTCCCTCGTCGACCGTGGTCCAAAGCTCCTGCCGCATCACGACAAACCCGTGTTGCTCATAGAACTCGCGGGCGTCGGCGTTGAACGACCACACGTCCAGCGCCAGTCGTGTGATTCCGGCCTCTCGCGCGAACTCGCGAGCGGCATTCAGTAGAGCCGTACCGAGCCCGTGACGACGTGCGGGCGGCAAAACGCCCATCTGATGAATGTAGAGTCGTTCGACCGGGTAAGTGATTCGTTGCGGTATGTCGCCCGTCAGGTGCAGCGTTCGCTAGATGGCGGCCTGTGGGAGCTTGCCGTGCTTGAACATGTCAAACCACAGTGCCTCGTTCGTCGCGGTAAACATACCGAGTTCGGCGAATATCGCCCGGGCGAAGTCGACGGCGGCGAGCCCGCTTGCCGTGATCACGTGACGATCGCTGACCGCCGGTGACTCAACATAGTGCGCGCCACCTGAGTATTCGCTCGCGTACGTCGGCAAATAGTGTCGCATGTTGCTCGTGTGCCGCCGGTCATCCAGAGCATGCGCGCGCGCAAGAGCCAGGGTGCCGGCGCAGATCGCGGCAATAGGCGTCTGCGTCGCGAGCAACGCGGCAATGAGTGATTCCAGGGTGGAGCGAGGATAGGCACCGCTCTGCCAGAGATCGCCGCCCGGGAGAATGAGGAGCTCAACGGTCTCGTGGCGAACGGCCGTGAGCTCGAGATCGGGGATGATGCGAAGCCCACCCATTGATACGACTGGGGCGCCGGTGAATCCGATAGTGCGGATCGTACGCTTGCCCCAACGCCGCAGTTCCGCAAGCGCATGGGCTGGCTCCCAATCGGCAAAACCGTCGAAGATGAGAACGTAGACAGCGCGTTGGTCTGTCATAGGCCTGTCGTAGGAGCGATGCCTGTCGCCATCTAGCACCAAAGTTCAACCACAACCGAATCAATAAGAGCGCGCGGCGGAGCCGCGCGCCATCCTTAGATCGGTTGTCAGCGGCAACGTTCGTCATACGGCCGCATCAGGGACCGAATCGCCCAACGGCTGGAAGCACAAGCCGGTGAATTGGCCGAATAGAGCCGACTGAATCGGCGTAGCGGCAACAATCTCGATCTCCCAGCCACCGAGCCGAAACAACTGCGCGCTCGCGGCGCGAGTTGCGTCGATGACCTCATTCAGGACGATCTGATACTGCCCGACTTTGTCTGGTCGGCCGTCGCTCGGTTGCCAATAAGTGATCGAGGACCGCGATTCATCCAGACAGCGTACGACGCTCGTGACATTGAGGATTTCGAAGCGCTTGGTCGCGCCGGCGATGGTGACCGGAAAGCGCTGGATGGCATCGGTAATGAGCGAGGCAAGTTTGTTCCCGAGCGCGGCCGACACAACCGGCATATCAAAGTCGGCGAGCGTGAAATCGAGACTAGGTCCGGGGCGCCGAAACTCGATGTGAAGTGGGCCCGGATCTGGAAGATGCCGGCCTTGCGTGAAAGTTCGCGGGTCAAGTGCGTCGCCGCTCGCAGAGGTTGGGCCTCGGAGGTACCACCTGGGGCGGCCAGTCGTGTCGTCCGTAACGCGGTAGAAGCGTGGCACTTTCAGGTTTAGAGAGAGCGTATGGCCGTCATGAAACGGCGGCCACAACCCAAGTCGAGTTCATGCCATTGATGGGCGGCTTACTTCTCCGCCACAAACACAAACCGTGACAACCGCCTTTCGCGGGTCAGCTTGTAAACTGCGGCGAAAAAACGCTGCAGCCCGTCAAACCGTTCCTCGCCCTCGATCTGCAATAGGTCATCCCGGTGCTTTTGGCGGGCGGCGTGCCAGCGCCCGGACGTCAACTCGATACTTCCGGTGACATCTTCCCGGCGCAGCAGGTGGAACCCTGCTTCTTTGACCGAGCGCTCAGTTACCTCGGGGGGTACAAACAAAAAGAAACCAATGTTACTGCGTGCCGCGAGCTCTTCATTGGAGACCGGCCCGGTGAGCACAACCGGGTCCGTGAACAGGATGCGTCGTCCCGCTTTCAGGACGCGATACCACTCACGCAATACGCCCAGACGATCACGGAAATGATTCATCGAGTCACTACACACGATCGCATCGAAGGTCTCAGCGTCGAAAGGCAGACGTTGATCCACGTCAGCCGACTGAAAGTCGGCGTTGGCGATCTTGGCGGCTAACGCAGCCTGTCGAGCCGTGTTCAGCCCTTCTTCGTTGATGTCGATGCCCGTGATGCGGCACCCGTGCTTGCGTGCCAAATACAGGGCCGGACCGCCAGAACCGCTCGCAACTTCCAGCACATGCGGTTGGGGAGCAAGCTGTAACCAACTATAGAACGTGTCATATTCCTCGGCGGTAATCCAGCTATTCTGACCGATGTCCTCGCCGTACGTCTCACGGCGGACTTCCGCTAACACTTGCTCCTTGAAGTTGCCATAGGTGCTATTGTAGAGATCAACGCGGTTTGACATATCCGCTGCCCCGTGCGAGTGAATGATGGCTGAGCCCCCCAGCGCCGTACCGAAGCTGCGAGGGAATCATATAAGAGTGCGCATTTGGCATGCGATACCGGACGTGCGCGATCGATGGATTGCCTCGGGCGCTCGGAGGGCTCGCGAAGTGGCACATGAGGCTCCAGCCTTCGTCCTCTCTCGGAACCGCCGTCGACGTGCCAAGACGGATCTGTCGTCTGACTGAACGCAGGACGACCCTCCCGTTCTTGCTCGGCGGACCAGCGTATCGACGCTTGATGAGTGACGGGCTCTGTCGTCAAGCCTAGCTTGCCGTATGACGCCCGAGCTCACCTGCGGCGAGTCAAATAGAGGCGAGCGCGAAGCCCTCGCAATCCTCAGATCGCCCGTCTGGTGCAGCGTTCGTTACGTGTCACGGACACCGGACCAGAGAATCGGGGACGGCGGACGCGAGTATCAACTCGATCTGCCGCACGGAGGTATCGCCGGCGACAAACGAAATCGCGGCAGATCCCACCGCGGGCTTGCAGGCCCAGAGTCGGGTCGCTTCGCGGCCGGAACCATGCGCGAACGAAACAGCGAAGCGTCCGAGTGGAGTCACTAAGGACAGTCTCGAGTTGGTTGTCCCAACCGAGCGTGACCTTGGCGCCGGCGACGGGCCGATGCCAACGGTCGACAACACGGCCGCTGGCGGTCGCAAACGCGTCGCACGCGACGAGCGCTGCCAGTACCGGGGGTAGCAGGAGATGCGGGACTCTTACCATATTGTGATGGCTGGGTGACACCAAAACGCTCAAGCTCAGTTGCAAGCGAGTCACATAGAAGCGCCTGCGGAGCAGGCGCAATCAGTCGATCGCTTGTCCACTGCAGCGCCACGCTAGGCAGGCCTCACCGTGATCTCGATCTGCTTCAGGCGAGAAGCAACTTCGACGAGAGCTTCCTTCTGAGTCGAGAAGCCCATTGAGTCGCGTTCAATCCTAGCCAAATGCTCGGCGATGTCGCGCACGGCGGCTCCCGCCGCGAGTAATCGATAAACGCCGCCGACGTATCCGTCGTACTCATCCTGCGCCTCTGGCACGTCCCGTACACCGATTGGGTCCCAGTCGCGAATGAGAACACCGCGGATGGTGTCCTGAATGTCTTTTGCCTGCCTTTCGGGTCGCAGCCTACTCGATTTGCTTGAGTGCCGCGGCGAAGAGAGTCCGGACATCGTTGAGATGCGTGGAGGCGTCATTGTTGTAGTCCATGAGGCGGTGCTTGTAGTTGCGATCCTTGGTGCGTTCCTCCACGATCACGCGCACGATCTCGAGGGCAGGGCGTCGATGATGGAATCCGCCTGTGACCTCACGCGTCGCGCGCTCGAGCGCGCAATAGATGCTCCACCGCTTCGCACTGGGGTCGCATTCCCGATTGTCGGCGCGGTTCCACACCGCGTCCGACGACAGCAGCGCGTCGGCGCGCGTCAGGATCTCACGGTCGAGCGCATTCGGCGCAATCTGCCGGGCGGTGTCCACCTGGAAATGAACGGCCGAGTCCTTCGCGGAAAATCCCGACACCGCGTACCAGCCGTTGTACGTTCGAATGACGCCGGCGCCGCCCGCATATAGCTCGACCTCGACGTCATCGGCCGATGCCGCCAGATCGGCGGCGGTCACTTTGCGCACGCGGTCCTCGAGTGCGCGAAAATACGCCTGAAGGTTCGCAAAGGTGACCGTCGAATCGTCGTTGAATTCGGCGAGGCGCGCGTTTCGGTACTTGCCGGGTGCGATGACGTCCACCAGCCTCCGCGCCTGCTGGAGCACAGGGGCCTCGGCATTGACCATTCGACCAGCCCACACGTCGCTGGGCGCGGCGCCCGCGCGCCAAACGCCGGTGGTGATTGCCTTCGAGCGGGCGATGGAAAACACCGTGGCCTCGTCGAAGAATGGCCCGCAGTTGCCTTCGGCACGGCCTTGGACATTCAATAGCCGGCAGTCAACAGGCAGCGCCTGGTCGCTCGGCGCGACCGTCGCACGCGTCGTCGCGGCGCGGCCGACCATGTCGTCAACTGCTCTCTGCAACGCGCAGCGAACGCTGATGGTCTTCGCGTCGGGAGTGCACGGGCTCGCGTCGGAGCGGTTCCACTGTGCTGGCGACGCGATCATCGCTGCGGCGCGCCGCACGATCGCGGCATCCCACTCACCAATCGCAGCCTCTCTTCGGGGAAGGGCTGCGCGGGTGTCTCCGGCGGCCGCCTGCGCGCTGGTCCGCGAAGCGGCGTTGAGGATGCTCGCGAGGGCCAATACCGCGGCGCGTGCGTTCATGTTCACGTCTCCTTGTGCGAGGCCCCGGGGACAACGGCGTCACACGTTCGACACGACGAGCCGGGAGAGCGTTCGGGCGACGTAGCCGTCGCGAATGGTCAGAGGCTCACGACGCTGCGAAAACGTCCAAGACGTTGAGCTCGGCGTTGATCGAGCGTCCGCTGGCGACAATGCACGACAGCAGCGACCGCACATACATCATCGCTCATCTCCGTATGTTCTCAGACGATTTATGGAGACTGTGACGTCATCCGGCACGAGCAGCGAATCGGCGATTCCGGCGATCTCCTCGGCTTCGCGCCAAGCACGCTTGAGGTCGGCCAACTCGCCTTCGATCGCACGGCGCTCGGCCTCCTCGTGAAGCGCCATCTCCAAGGCCAGGCGATGCGCTTTGGGGAGCGCGAACAATCCGGTCCTCGAGTAGCCATTCGCGATGGGCGCCCGCCACCATTGCCGGCCGGAGCCCGACGTCAGGGGCGTGGTGATCGCCGCGCCCACCGTCGAGAGATGGTCGAGATAGCGCTCCGCACTTCCCATTGATTCAATTTCTCTAACCGCGTCGGCGACGACGGCCGTGTCGCCCCCGAATCGATTCACCTTCGGAACCACAATCGCCGCGATGCGCTCGGCCTCGCCACCGACGAACGTGCCCTGCCCGTTCTTGAAGCGCAGGTTGATCACGAGCTCGCCGTTTTCGCCGCGCGCCAACGACGTCTCACCAAGATGCCGCCGCCGGACGTGCAGTACGGAGCCCCTGTCAGTACGAATCTTCGCGACGACCGACTCCGGCTTGCCGTTCGCGACGTTGATGCTCCCCCCGATCATCGGTCCGACGAGGCCGATGCCGAGGCCCGCGGCGACGCCCGCGCTCAGCAACGTCGCGATCGCGGCTACCCCGCCTCCAGCCACGAGCAGTTGTCGACGGCGCCGCCGGCCGAACTGGTCGCCGTATCGCCACGCGGCGAACTCGGGACGCAACGGCTCACCAATGCGAACCAACGTCGTGCCGTCAGCGAGCTTGGCCAGCCCGATGTTGTCCGTGGCCACCCGTCGCCGCGTGTCCCGGTAGAGCTTTTCCGCAGCCTCGATCACCTCCCACCGCTCCTCGAGCGGCGACAGGTTCCACCGCTCACAGTGCGAGCAGACTACCCAGAGACGGCCCTTGGCCGCGTCGAAGGCGAGCCGTTTCCCAACCGGGAACGTCTCGAGCGCTTCGTTGTGCCCCAGCGCCTTATTACAGAACAGGCACGTCGCGTACATCCGTTGCTCCCCTCCTCGTCGAAGTCCTGACGTCCGTGCCGATGGCGACCGGGGGCCGGCGCGACTCGAGACATCTTGAGTCCAGATCGTCGCGGCAGCGGCGAAGTCGTTCCGCGCAACTGCCTCGTCTTGCTGGCGCCGTTTCTCGCGAACGATCGCACGGTCGTCCGTGGAATGATACGTTGACGAAGCGGCGATGAGGTTGTGCTGTTAGGCTGACTGCGCGGCCGAGCCTGAGTCAGGATTGCGCCGCGCCGCTGATTGAGAAGTTAGCCGCACTCGGCGACGATCACGGCGTTGTCGAACGAGCCGGATGGCCACCACGGCTCCCAGTCCACTCAATCCGGCGCCAGCGACGATGCCCACAAGTGGTTCGAGAAGGGCGATCGCGAAGGCCCCAGACGCAACAAAGAGGATGCTCAACATGGCGCGAGCGACGCTTCGCAGCGTAGTCGCTTGGCGATACCGTCCGGGGCGATATGGCCGACGCGGCGGCCGCGGCGCGGCGGCAGCGACGGCTGTAGGCGGTTTGCGGCCCGGGGGGGCCAAGCCGACCTGCGGCAAGCGTTTCAGGCGTCCAATCATCGTCCGGAGTAAACTGTGATCGATTCATGCCGTCCATGAGAAGATCCTCGTGTTCAGCCTAACCCCCAGCTAAGCTGCGACGGCGCGTTCGCCCGATGGCTACTGTCTCGGCTCATACCGCATCGCCACCGCTCCTGAGCCGAGCTCCAGCCGACTCACGAGCTTCAAGTCGACACGCTTCGATAGTCCCGCGAACAACGTCGGCCCATGGCCCGCTAGCCTGGGGTGCACCACGAACTCGTACTCATCGATCAAACCCAGCTCCGCCAACGCCAGCGGGAGCGTCACGCCTCCCGTGAACAGTCCCTTCCCCGACTGCTGCTTGAGCCGCTGAACGGCCTTCCCCAGATCCCCGCGCACGAGCTCCGCGTTCCAATCGACCCGGTCCAGGGTGCTCGACACGACGTATTTCTTTGCCGCGTCGATCGTCCGGGCGAAGGGTTCCATCCAATCAGGCCTCGCTCCCGCCGGCGCCGGCCGCCGCCACGCTGCCTCCATCATTTCGTAGGTCACCCGGCCAAAGAGAAGGGCATCGGCCTGGGCGATGATCGCGGCCGCGTGACGATGCAAGTCTTCGTCCGCGATCATTTCACGATGATCGCAGCACCCGTCCAATGTGACGTTGATGGAATACCGAAGGGGTCGCATTACGTAAGAATATCGCCGATGGTGAAGCGGAGCACACCATGCCCTTCACCCCCCGCCG
>Ga0326726_10002603_pt1 | contig 16534 bp, 13 predicted proteins | sample MHFenrmetagenome_2_FD_207603 | JGI IMG/M metagenome (GOLD analysis project Ga0326726, IMG submission 207603) | Lab enriched peat soil microbial communities from Michigan Hollow, Ithaca, NY, United States - MHF15MN | ecosystem: Environmental > Terrestrial > Soil > Wetlands > Peat | place: USA... | reverse complement strand
CGATCGCGAGCACCACGAGCGCGAACATGACCCACGCGAGGCGGCGCAGGAACTGATCGTGTTGCGCGGCACCCAGATCGGAGATGAGATTCGAGCTGGTTCCCGATCCCGGCGCGACGAAGCTGGGCTCGACGATCGGTGACGTGCCCGATGCTAGACGAGCGCGCGGCGCCTCGATGCCGTCGTTCGAGCCGCGCGCGAGTGCGTGCGGGATCGCGACGCCCGGCAGCGTGTTGTGGGCCTGCAGCGGCATCGGCAGCGGCAGCGGATGCGCGCGGCGATCGAGCCAGGTCACGGCCTCGCCCGGCGAGCACGGCGACGGATCGAGGACGATCGCGCGGGTCTTCAGCTGGTCGATCGTCGCGAACGGCTCGAGGTCGGCGGCGAGCGCGGCGGCATCGGGATAGCGATCCTCGGGCTCGCGCGAGATGCACTTCGCGATGATGCGTGCGAGCTCGGACGGGATGTTGTCGAGCATGGCAGGCGTCGTGCCGAGCAGCGCGGCGAGCTGCGCGGCCGGGCCCTTCGATTCGCCGTACGGGCGGCGGCCGGCGATCATCTCGTACATGACGACGCCGAGCGTGAAGACGTCGCTCTGCGGGGTGCACGAGCCGATCATCTGCTCGGTCGGCATGTAGTCGTAGGTCCCGATCATCTGGCCGACCTGCGTGACGTCGCCGTTGAACGAGCTCGCGACGGAGGACTTCGCGATGCCGAAGTCGATGACCTTCACGTAGTCGGGATCGTCGCCGCGGCGCTCGAGGTGGATGTTTGCGGGCTTGAGATCGCGGTGGATGATGCCGAGCGCGTGGGCCTCGGCGAGCGAGCTGCACACGCCGCGCGCGATCGCGACCACGCGGCGCCACGCGAGCGGTCCGTGCGCGCGGTAGTGCTCGTAGAGGCTCTCGCCGGAGAGCAGCTCCATCACGAGGTAAAGCGTGCCGTCTGGTGCCTCGCCGGCATCGAACGCGCACACGGTGTGAGGATCGGTGAGCAGCGCGAGCGCGCCGGCCTCGCGGCGAAACCGCTCGGAGACCGCGGGATCGTTCGCGAGCTCGGGGTGCAGGACCTTGATCGCGACCGCGCTGCCGTCCTGATCGGTGCCGCGGTAGACCGCGCCGAAGCCACCGGCGGCGAGCTTGTGCTCGATGCGGTAACGACCACCGAGCACCATCCCGAGACGTGGATCGAGCTTCTCGACGACCGTGCGGTCGGGATCTGCTTCGACGTGCGCCATTGCCTATAGATACGGACAAAGGGGCTGTTCTGTTTAATCCCGTTTTGCGAGCGCGTACGCCAGGTTCCACGCTTGCGAGACGGGAATAAATCGCTGAAAACGAGGATCCATGGAGATCGGCGTGATCGGTTGCGGTACCGCCGGCTCGGCGGCGGCGATCTTGCTCGCACGCGCCGGCCACGCGGTGACGGTGCTCGAGCGCGTCGCCGACCCGAAGCCGATCGGTGCCGGCATCATCATCCAGCCGACGGGTCAGACCGTGCTCGCGCGCCTGGGGTTGCTCGAGATGATCGCGCAGCGCGGTGCGCGACTCGAGCGGCTGTGGTTGCGCACGCCGAGGCTGCGCACGCTGGTCGATCTGCACTACGCGGCCGTGAACGAGGCGTGGTTCGGGATCGGGATCCATCGCGGCGTGCTGTTCGAGGCGCTGTACGACGCGGCGCGTGTCGCGGCGAAGGTGGTGACCGGCGTGGGGGTCCGCGGGTTGCGGCGCGACGGCGCGGTCACGTACGCGGTGTGCAGCGATGGCGAGCACGGGCCGTTCGAGCTCGTGATCGTCGCGGATGGCTCGGTATCGGAGCTGCGCACCGCCGCCGGCGCCACGCAGCGAGACACTGCGTATCCATGGGGCGCGTTGTGGTTCGTGGCCGACGATCCCGAGCGCGTGTTCACGCGCGAGCTCTATCAGATCGCGTCGCGCGCGAAGCGCCTCTACGGCGTGCTACCGACCGGGCTCGGGCCGCGTGGCGACGTGCCGGTGGTGAGCCTGTTCTGGAGTCTCGCCGCGAGCGCGCTCGACGCGTGGCGCGCGGCCCGGCTCGACGCCTGGAAGGCCGAGGTCCGCGCGCTCGATCCGCGGATCGACTTCGTGCTCGACGAGATCACGGACGTCGACCAGCTGACGTTCGCGCGCTATCGCGATGTCGCGATGACGCGCTGGCACGATCGCGGCGTCGTGTTCATCGGCGATGCCGCGCACGCGACGAGCCCACAGCTCGGCCAGGGTGCGAACCTCGCGCTGATGGACGCGCTCGTGCTCGCCGAGGCGATCGCCGACGCGAACTCGGTCGATGCCGCGCTCGACACGTACTCGCGTCGCAGGAAGCGACATCTTCGTCACTACCAGCGCATGACGCGGATCCTGACGCCGTTCTTCCAATCGGACTCGGGCGTGTTCGGCTGGCTGCGCGACTGGACGTTTCCGATCGCGAACGCGCTGCCACCGCTTCGCGATCACATGATCCGTACGATGGCGGGCGTGTCGCTCGGGTTCGGGCGCCGGGCGATGCTGCTTCCATGCCACAATGGAGCCGATGAGGCTGGTGGTGCTTACCCTGGTCGCGGGGTGTGATGTCGTCTGGGGCGTGCCGGCCCAGTACCAGCAAGACGCACCGATCGACGTCCCGCTGATCGATGCCGCGCGCGACTCGGAGACCTGCGTCACGTTCGACGGCGCGATCGAGGCCGACGTGATCTTGTTCGTCAACACGCCGACGCAAGGTCATCCCACCGAAGGGGTCATGAACGTCGGCGTCGCCGTGCAGTCGCAGGGCCTGCTGCGGTATCTCGTTCCGACGCTGACCGCCCGTCAGCACATCGCGGCGGTGACGCTGATCGCGCCCTACACACCGAGCTCGCACACGTGCGGCACCGCCGTCACGTGCGGCAGTTGCTCGACGATCGCGGCCGACGGCCGGATCGATGTCGAGTACGCGACCTCGATGTGGGACGAGCCCGTCGCGTGCTACGCGAAGCCGACGACCCTGACGTCGTGGCAGATGACCGGTGCCCTCGGCGCGATGGATCGCAGCGCTCCGGTCGGGCACGCGCAGTACGCGAAGGGTACGGATCTCGCGATCGACCTCGATCCGGCGGCGCTCCAGCCGTGGATCCAGAACGGCAAGGTCTCGGTGATCTTGACGCCATCACTCGGAGCGGTCGCGCTCGTCCCGCAGAAAGACTTCCCCACGGCCGACCAGGCCTGCAACGCGAATCAGGCACCGACGAGGCTGCAGTTCAAGGTGTGTCAGTGACGCGAGGCGGATCGCCGGCCCGCGGCGCGATCGCGAGTGGCACGTCGTCGCGGCTCGGCTCCGCGATGCCGAACTCGTAGTCGTCGAACTTCGGCTTGCGGTTCTGCCACCAGTACGCGGTCGTGCGACTGGACCAGTTGTTCGTGATCTTGCCCGCGGTCGTGTACCAGTTGTGGCAGCTGTTCCAGACCGAGTGCAGGAGCTCGCGCTGGAGCTTCGCGTTGTAGTCGGCCATCGCGTCGCGCGTGATGTCGAGCCAGCGCGCGCCGCGACGACCGAGCTCGTCGAGGCAGCGCGAGATGTACCGGACCTGGCACTCGATCATGAACAGGATCGAGTTGTGCCCGAGGTTCGTGTTGGGACCGTAGAGCAAGAACAGATTCGGAAACCCGGCGACCGTGATGCCATGATGCGCCTCGGCGCCGTTCTTCCAGGTCTCGGCGAGGTGCGTGCCATCGCGACCGACGACGTCGATCGGCGCGAGGAAGCTCGTCGTGTCGAAGCCGGTCGCGTAGACGACGGTATCGCACGGATGCGCGGCGGTGTCGGCGGTGACGATCGTGTCGGGCGTGACGCGCTCGAGCGGTGACGTGACGAGGTGGACGTTGTCGCGCGCGAGCGCGGGGTACCAGTCGTCGGAGATGAGGATCCGCTTGCAGCCGATCGGATAGTCCGGGGTGAGCGCGGCGCGCAGCGCGGGATCGGCGATCTGCTTGCGCAGGTGACGCATCGCCATCCAGTGGACGATCCTGGACGTCAGGCTGCCCTGGCGCAGTGCCGGGAACAGCGACTCGGCACGCGCGTAGATGAAGGCGCGATACCACCGCCGCACGAGCGGGACGTGCGCGAACATCCACTTCTCCCAGCCGCGAAACTCGCGGTCGTGGCGCGGGATGAGATATGGCGGCGTGCGCTGGAGGACCGTGACGCGGCGCGCGCGCTTCGCGATCTCGGGGACGATCTGGATCGCGCTGGCGCCGCTACCGACGACGACGATGTCGCGGCCGGTGGGATCGTAGTCGGCGGGCCAGCGCGCCGAGTGGAACTGCGCGCCGCGAAACTCGGCGATGCCGGGGAGCACGGGCACGTTCGGGCGATTGAGCTGGCCGGTGCCGCTGACGATCGCATCGGCGGTGAGGTCGCCTGTCGACGTGCGCAGGTGCCACTGGTGATCGCGAAACTGCGCGGCCTGGACCTCGGTGCCGAGGCGGAGGTGTGGCGCGAGGCCGTAGCGCTCGACGCAGCTCGCGAGGTAGGCGCGGATCTCGGGCTGGTGAGCGAACTTGCGATTCCAGTCGGGCTTGGGCGCGAACGAGAAGCAGTAGAGGTGCGAGGGCACGTCGCACGCGGCGCCGGGATAGATGTTGTCGTGCCACGTGCCACCGACCTCGGGCGACCGCTCGAGGATCGTGTAGTCGTGGCCGGCGCGCTCGAGCGCGATGCCCATGGAGATGCCCGCGGCACCTCCGCCGATGATCGCGACCTTCACACGTGCATCTTAGCCAGGACCGCGGCGTAACTGGGCTCCACCGCGCGCTTCGGGAGCTCGGCGGCGATCGCGCGATGCAGCGCGGGGAGGCGGAACCACGGCACCGTCGGGAGCAGGTGGTGCTCGAGGTGGTAGTTGACGTACAGCGGGGCGACCGTGGCACGGGCGAGGACGGACGCGTACGTGGTGCGCGTGTTGCGGAACGGATCGTCGGTGCGCTCGAGCCCGGCGTGCTCGGCGAGCGAGCGCAGCCGCAGCACCAGGCTGAACATCGTGAGGTAGGCACAGACCCACGCGAGGTAGACCCAGCCGAGGACGAGCGCGAGCACGACGTTCGCGAGTACCGGCTTCCACAGATTCCGGATCCCGGCGCGCGCGTGATGCCGGAACCCGCGGCGAGGTGCGCGAGAGATCGAGCCACCGACGTTGAACACGAGCAGGTCGAGATCGATGAGAAGTAGCCCGAACACGCGGCGGAGGCCGGAGAGCCCGGTGAGATCGCGCACGAGCTTGCGCCGGAACGAGGCCGAGGGCATCGGCTCGATCGGCGCGAGCCCGAGATCGGGATCGCGCTCGGTGCCCGTGTGCGCGTGGTGGCCGAGGTGATGGCGGCGATAGCGCGCGATGTCGGACCACACCGGCGCGGCACAGGTGAGCTCGGCGACGAGATCGAGCCCACGGGTGCGGAACAGCGTCCCGTGCGCGGCCTCGTGCATGATCACCGCGAGCGCGAGCTGGCGGCCGCCGAGGATCACCACGGCGAGCGGGAACAGGAGCGGGAGGTAATGCACGGCGGTGAAGCACGCGGCGATGACGAGCCAGGTCGACGCGATCGCGTACAGGCCCGCCGCGTTCGACGTGCGCGTGAACGCGCGGATCTGATCGCGAGACAGCCCGTAGAGCTCACGCGGCACGACGGACCTCGGGCTTGGTCAGCCGCTCCCACAGGCGTCGACCGAAGGTGTCGAGCCGGACCGCGGCGTCGAGCATCGTCTTGCGCGCGGCGATGTCGACGAGCGGTTCCGGAAGACGCGGATCGAAGATGATCTTGCGGAGTACGTCACCGCCGAAGAAGAACGCCTCGCGAGCCGCCGCCCGTGGCTCGAGCTCCACGGTGGCGAGCCAGCGCTCGATGCGTTCGGTCGTGGCGGTGTACGAGCTCGTGAGGCGTTCGGCGTCCCACAGCGTGCGCGCGCGGGTGTCGGTAGCGGGGTCGAAGTCGGCGCGGTAGACGAGCGCGCCCGGATCGAGGCCGAGCGCGAGCAGCCGATCGTGGGTGCCGTGGAGGTTGTCGGGACGAACCTCGAGGCCGCGCGCGAGCGGGCGAAACCCGAGGAGCTTGAGCGCGCGCGTGCGGTGGCGTGCGGCGGTGCGATCGCGCGACAGATCGGCGGTGTGTACGCACAGCCAGCCGCCGTCCCAGCGCCGGACGAGCTTCTCGAGCTCGCGCCAGGCCGTGACGTGCCGGGTCATCGGCGTGTTGACGCGATAGGTACCGCGGCCGGTCGTATCGATCGTGCCGGCCGCGACGAGGCGCGCGAGCGTGACGCGAACGTTGTTCTCGCTGAGGCCGAGCAGCTCGCCGCACTCGACGAGGGCGGCCGACGACGATTCGTGATCGGGAGCTGTCGACAGCAGCTCGAGCACGATCCGTTTCGCCGTCATGACCCGATATTACACTATCCGCCGGTTCGCGCAATGACTTGTAATATTGCGACGGTGATAGGGTTCCCGGCGATGACGACCCAGACGATGATGGACACGCCGCTGACCCTGGACTGGATCGCCGATCGCGCCGAGCGCTGGATGGGAACCGGCGAGGTCGTGTCGCGATTGCCCGATCGCAGCCTGTCCACGACCACCTACGCCGGCGTGATCCGGAATGCGCGCAAGCTGGCGCGCGCGCTGGTCGGCGCCGGGATCGAGCGCGGTGATCGCGTCGCCACCCTGATGTGGAATCACGCCGAGCATCTCGAGGCGTACTTCGGGATCCCGCTGGCCGGTGCATGCGTGCACACGCTGAACTTGCGGCTGCACCCCGACGAGATCGCGTACATCGCGAACGACGCCAAGGACCGGTTCCTGATCGTCGACGACGTGCTCGTGCCGCTGTACGAGAAGGTCGTCGCGGCCGGCGCGAAGTTCGAGCGCGTGTTCGTGGTGCGCGGCGGCAGCTACGAGACGTTTCGCGACGCGGCACCGGAGGTCGCGTTGCCGGCGCTCGCCGAGTCGGACGCGCTCGGCGTCTGCTACACGAGCGGCACGACCGGGCGACCGAAGGGCGTCGTGTACTCGCACCGGTCGACGATCCTGCACACGCTCGTCGCCACCCTGCCCGACTCGCTCGGCATCTGCCGCGCCGACGTGCTGATGCCGGTGGTGCCGATGTTCCACGTCAACGCGTGGGGCCTGCCGTACATCGCGGCGATGTGCGGCGCGAAGCTCGTGTTCCCAGGGCCATACCTCGATCCGCCGAGCCTGCTCGAACTGATGGCGAACCAGCACGTCACGATCGCGGCCGGCGTGCCGACGATCTGGATCGGCATCCGCGACGTGCTCGAAGCGAATCCCGGCAAGTACTCGCTCGAGCCGAACGTGCGCATGGTCGTCGGCGGCTCGGCGGCGCCCGAGCAGCTCATCCGCGACTTCGATCGTCTCGGCCTCAGCATCTGCCACGCGTGGGGCATGACCGAGACCTCGCCGATCGGCACGGTCTCGCGCGTGTCGCCCGAGCTCGCGCGTGCCGACAAGGACGCGCAATACCGCGCGCGCGCCAGGCAAGGCCGGCCGGTGCCGCTCGTCGATCTGCGCGTGCGCAACGAGGCCGGCGACGTGCCCAACGACGACAAGACCAGCGGCGAGGTCCTCATCCGCGGGCCGTGGATCGCGGCGTCATACGCCGGCGGTCACACGCCCGAGCGGTGGACCGCGGATGGCTACTTCCGCACCGGCGATGTCGCGCGCATCGATCAGCACGGTTACATCCAGCTCACCGATCGCATCGCGGATCTCATCAAGTCCGGTGGCGAGTGGATCGCATCGCAGGAGCTCGAGAACGCGCTGATGGGTCATCCCGCCGTGCGCGAGGCCGCCGTGATCGGCGTCGCTCATCCGAAGTGGGGCGAGCGCCCACTCGCGGCGGTCGTGCTGCGCGAGAACGCGACCGCGACCGCCGACGAGCTCCGCGCGTACCTCGCGCCGAAGTTCGCGAAGTTCTGGCTGCCCGACGCGTTCGTCTTCGTCGATGCCATCCCGCGCACGTCGGCCGGCAAGTTCAAGAAGACCGAGCTCCGCGAGCAGTTCCGCGACCACGCCTGGTAACGGACGTGAGGACTCGACGCCCACTTGTGGGCCCGGCGAAAACCCGATACGACACGTAGAGATGGCCATGTCGGTGCGCTCGCTCGTCAAGAACGCGGTCTTCGACCGCGTTCCTGGTTTGTTGCGCCGAGGCCCCACCGCGTCGAAGCGCGTCGCGCTCACGTTCGACGACGGTCCCGACGAGATGACCCACCGCTACCTCGAGCTCCTGGACGATCTCGGGGTGCCCGCCACGTTCTTCGTGGTGGGCGAGCTCGCGGCCGCGTATCCCGAGCTGATTCGCGACTACGTGCGACGCGGGCACCAGGTCGCCGGCCACGGCTACGATCACACCCGGTTCACGAAGCTGTCGCGGCGCGCGCTCATCGATCAGTGCAAGCGTACCGATCAGGCGATCGGCGGCCAGCCGACCGGCCGGCCGTGGGTCCGGCCCCCACACGGCTCGCTCGACATGCGGTCCGTGTTGACGCTGCGGTCGACCGGCTACGTGGTGGCGATGTGGACGATCGATTCGTTCGATTACTCCCAGCGCGATCCGGCAAAGCTCGCCGAGACCTGCGGTCCTGATGTGGTCCGCGGCGGCGACGTGCTCCTGTTCCACGAGGGCCAGGAATGGACGCTCGAAGCGCTACCTCGCATCGTCACCGCGTTGCACGCCTCCGGCCTCGAGTGCGTGACGATGCACGACCTGTTCGCGCGCTAGTTTCCGAGGTACGACCCGAGCCACTTCGCGAGCGCTGGGTACATCTCGCGTGCGGCCTTGCCACCGACGACGGCACCGACGTGGCCGCCCGAGACCTCGAGGGTCTTGGTCTCCCACGATCCGATGTGATCGAGGAGCGCGGTCGCCGCGGCGGGAGGACAGATCGTGTCGCGACTCGCGGTGATCACGAGCGTCGGGCATCGGATCGCCTTCAGCGATACGGTGCGGCCAAAGACGCGATGCGTCCCGGCCACGAGCTGGTTGCCCTGGTAGAGATCGCGGATGTAGCGCCGGTACGCTTCGCCCGGGAACGGGATGTTGTCGCTGGCCCACGCGTCGAGCGCGAGATAAGCCTCGCGCGCCTTCGGATCGGTCGCGAGGTCGGGCATCGCGACGAGCTTGCCGAGATCGATCGTGGGCCGGAGGGCGACGAAGCCTGCCTGCATCTGCGACGGCGCGACGTTTCCAGCGTCGGCCACCGCGTCGGCATCGAACCACTGCGGATCGACCATGCAGCGCAGCTGCCCGCCCGACGCGAAGTCGATCGGTGCCGCCAGGGTGACGAGCGCGGCGAGCTGATCGGGATGCTGCGCCGCATGAATCGCGGTGAGCGTCCCGCCCATGCAGTAGCCGAGCATGCCGAGCTGATCAGAACCGGTCTCGCGCAACACGCGCCGCACCGCGCGCCGCAGCCGCGCCAGCACCGCCTCCCAGTCGAGATAGCGATCCTCCGCCTGCGGCGCGCCCCAGTCGAGGCACCACACGTCGTAGCCGGCGCCCACAAGCGCCTCGACGAGACTGGCACCCGGCCGGAGGTCGAGCACGTACCAGCGGTTGATCAGCGACGGCACCAGCAAGAACGGCTTGCCGCGCGCGGCGACCGGCGCACCACCGATGTCGGTGAAGCGCATGCCCCCCGGCGAGCGGAAGCGATACAGCTTCGCGCCGCCTTCGAGCGGGAGCTCGTCACGCGGCGTCTGTGCGAGTGGCGGCGCGACGGGGCGCGGAACCCCGAACGCATCGCCCCACGCTTCCGCGACGGTTCGCGGGAATCCGATCAGCTCGTCCATCGTTCAGGCCCCGGTCGCCGCGCCGAACTTGCGCGCGGTCTCGAGCCCGAGCTTGCGCGCCTGCGTCGACAGCTGCGCGCTGTACGCGACCGCCTCGTTCGCGAGCTGCGCCCAGTTCGCGATCGCGGCCTGCGCGCGCGTGAACATCTGCGCCTCGAGCGCGGCGTACTCGGCGGCGAACGTCGTCATGCGCGCGTGGGCCTCTGCCATCACCTGCTGGATGGCCTGCTGGCCCGTGGTCCATGCGGTCATCGGGTCGAAACCCGCGAACGGGTTCGATGCGCTGGGGGTCTCGGTCTTCGGGGTGTTCGGGATGTTGGTCTCGGTCTTCGACATGAGTAGTAGCTCCTTGTGAGACCCACCCTAAGGACCCGATCCCGACCTGTCAATCTCGTTTTGCTGCATCGCAACATTTTTTCTTCGTCGGGCGATTTGATTATCTATTGCATCGCGACGTGATCGTTTGATACGCCACGGCCATGACGAAGCTGCCCGAGAGATCGCTCAGCCGCGAGGTGGGAGACATGAACCAGCCAGCGGAGGCCCGCGCCTATCGCTACTACGTCCTCGGCATCCTCGTGCTCGTCTACACGATGAACTTCCTCGATCGGCAGATCCTCAGCATCCTCGCCGGACCGATCAAGAAGGAGCTCGCGCTCACCGACACGCAGGTCGGCCTGATGGGCGGGCTCGCGTTCGCGGTGCTGTACTCGACGCTCGGCATCCCGATCGCGTGGCTCGCGGATCGCTCGAGCCGGCGCCGGATCATGGCGTACGCGCTCGGCATCTGGAGCGGCTTCACCGCGCTGTGCGGGTTCGCGACCGGCTTCTGGCAGCTGTTCTTCACGCGCGTCGGCGTCGGCATCGGTGAGGCCGGTGGCGTGGCCCCGGCGTATTCGATGATCTCCGACTACTTCCCCAAGGAGCAGCGCGCCCGCGCGCTGTCGGTGTACTCGCTCGGCATCCCGATCGGCGGCGCCTGCGGCATCCTGTTCGGCGGCCTGATCGCCCACGCGATCAACTGGCGCTACGCGTTCATCATCGTCGGCTCGGCCGGGCTCGTGCTCGCGCCGATCTTCCGCGCCACCGTCAAGGATCCGCACCGCGGCGGCGTCGATGCCGCGGGCGCCCCAGCCGCCAAGGTCGCGCCACCGAGGTTCGCCGAGGTGTTCCGCATCGTCGCGCGCAAGAAGACGTTCTGGCTGATGGCGTTCGCCGCCGCGATGTCGTCGGTGTGCGGCTATGGCATCGCGTTCTGGCTGCCGTCGTTCTTCGACCGCAGTCTGCACATGTCGCTCGTCGACAGGTCGTGGTTCTTCAGCGCGCTCACGTTGGTCGGCGGCGGCATCGGCATCCTCGGCGGCGGGCTGCTCGCCGACAAGCTCGGGTCGCGCAACCGCTCGGCCTATCCGCTGATCCCGGCGATCGCGTTCGTGATCGGCCTCCCCTGCTTCTTCGTCGCGGTGAACACGTCGTCGCTGTGGCTCGCGTTCCCGCTGTTCTTGATCCCGACCGCACTCAACCTCGCCTGGCTCGGCCCGGTGCTCACGTCCGTGCAGCACCTCGTCCCCGCACACATGCGCACGACCGCGTCGGCGATGTTCCTGCTCGTCAACAACCTGCTCGGGATTGCCGTCGGCTACTACTACTTCGGCGCGATCTCGGATCTGCTCCGCCCCACGTACGGCGACGAGTCGCTGCGCTACGCGATCTACACCGGTCTCGGGTTCTACGTCGTGTCGTCGATCCTGTTCGCGCTGTCGTCGCGCACGATCAAGAAGGACTGGGTCGACTAGGGCTTGCGCTTGCGGCGCGGCGGCGGCGTCTTCGCGCCGATGCTGTCGCGCACGGCCTGCTTGAGCTCGTCGAGCTCGCGGCGCATCGCGGCAACGTCATCGCCGCGACCCGGCTTGTCGTCGGGCTCGTGCGCTTCCGGCTCGGGCGCCGGCGGCGGCGGCCCGACCGGGTACGACGGCGGCGGCGTGGCGTAGCCGGGGTACTGCTGGTACGGCGCGCCGAACGGCGACCCCATCCACATCCGGGTGAGCGCGTCGGTCGCGGCCATCGGGATCTGCGTGAGCGGGTTGTAGCTCGCGACGGCCTGCACGCCGCGCTTGGCCTGGAGGTACAGGTCGAGCGCGTTCGTCACGTAGCGGCTGAAGAACTCGGCGAGCGAGTCATCCGACAGCCGGATCATCTGGGTGAGGAGCTGGACCGGCAGGAACTTCGCGGCGTTCCCGGTCTCGAGCACGACCTGAACCAACGTCGCCTGCGTCAGGTCCTCGCCGGTCTGGGCGTCGACGACGCGCAGATCGGTCCCGCCGCGGATCTTCGCCGCGAGCTCGTCGAGCGTGACGTACCGGCTGTCGCCCGTGTCGTAGAGGCGGCGATTGCCGTACTTCTTGATGAGGACCGTCGCCACGGGCCGCACCTTACGGGGCGCCGCGCCGCGCTGCAAGCGGACTTTTTGCTGCATTGCAAAAACAGGCTTGACACGACGGGGGCACGGTCGCTAGCGTGCCCGCCATGTCAGCCCGGATCGCTCGTGTTGCGCTGCACTGCAGCATCGCGATCGCGATCACCGGGTGTGGCGGTGGTGGCGGCGGCCCGTGCACGCGAGACGACGAGTGCCCCTCGCACTTCTGCAAGGCCGATGGCACCTGCGGCCCGGCCCCGGTCGATGCCTCGCCGGGCAGCGATGCCCCGGATGGCAGCTCCGGCCTCTGCACGCCGAACCACGACGGCCAGCTGACGCCGAACGAGATCCCGCTGGTCGCCGGCCGGATGGCCAACTTCCGCATCGCGACCAACGCGACGTGGAACACCGCGGGCACCGCGAACCCCGATGGCTCGCGCCACTGGACGTTGACCGGCACGCTGTCGGGCGATGCCGACAAGGTGATCGCGCTCGCGTCGCCGACCGGCACGTGGTGGCACCCCGACTTCGCCGCGGCCACGTACGCCGCGCCGCTGTCGGCGAGCTCGGACCTCGCCGGCGTGTTCCACGTCGACGCCTCGGGCGTCACGCTGCTCGGCGTCGTGTCGCCGACCGGCGGCGCGACCCGCACCGAGCTCACCTACGATCCACCGGTGAAGATCCTCGCGCTGCCGTTCGGCGCCGGGTCGATGTGGAGCTCGACCAGCACGGTCTCGGGCTACGCGCAGGGCGTGATCACCGCGTACACCGAGACCTACGACTCGCTCGCCGATCAGGTCGGCACGATGACCACGCCGTATGGCGACTTCCCCGTGATTCGCGTCGCGACCGATCTGACGCGTACGGCCGGACTGGTGACGCTCTCGTCGACGCGAACGTTCGCGTGGGTCGCGGAGTGCTTCGGTTCGGTCGCGACCGTGACGTCGCAGGACCCCGCGAGCGGTGCCGAGTTCAGCGACGACGCGGAGGTGCGGAGACTCGCACCGTGATGCCCTTGCTCCGCATCGGTCTCGTCGCCCTCGTCGCCGGATGTCCCAGCTTTCACGCCGGCCCGCTGCCCGGCGCCCCGAGCGACGCGACGTTCGTCGACGTCGACGGCGTGCACGTCCACTACCGCGAGACCGGTAGCGGCACGGCGGTCGTCCTGCTCCACGGCTACGGCGCCTCGCTCGAGAGCTGGGCCGGCGTCGCGCCGGATGTTGCGGCGCACCATCGGACCATCGCGATCGATCTCAAGGGCTTCGGCTGGACCAGCCGCCCCGACGGCGACTACAGCCCGGCCGCCCAGGCCGAGCTCGTGTGGCACGTGCTCGACAAGCTCGGCGTCGACGATGTCGCGATCGTCGGCCACTCGTGGGGCACGTCGGTCGCGCTATCGATGGCGGTCGCGCACCCGGAGCGTACGCGGCGGGTCGCGCTGTACGACGCGTACGTCTACGACGATCAGGTGCCGAGCTTCTTCCGCTGGGCCCAGCTGTCGGGCCTCGGCGAGGTCCTGTTCGGGCTGTTCTACACCGAGCGCATCGAGGATCGCGCGCCGCTCGCCTATCACGACGAGCGCTGGGTCACCCAGGCGCGCGTCGATCGCGTCGAGCGCGAGCTCGATCGTCCCGGCACGGTCGCGGCCGCGCTCGCGGTCGCGCGCGGCCATCACTTCGCGGCGCTGCATCGCCAGCTCGCCACGTTCGCCAAGCCGGTGCTGCTGCTGTGGGGCGCCGACGATCAGGTGACGCCGCTCGGGTTCGGCCACCGCCTCGTCAACGAGCTCGCGAACGCCGAGCTCAAGACGTACCCGCGCTGCGGACACATCCCGATGGTCGAGGCGCGCGCGTCGTCGACGCGCGACCTCGTCGCGTTCCTCGACCTCGACCGTGCGACGCCCGACGCGATCCCGGTCAAGCCCGAGGCCCCCGCGCCCACCGAGCCTGCACCCACGGCTGGCGGCGGCGGCGGTGGCGGTGGCGGCTCTGGCGAGCACGACGTGACGATCGCGCCCACCGCGACCAGCTTCGGTCCACCGCCGGTCGACGAGGCGCAGCTCCCGCTCGGCGCCGATCTCGCGGCGCTCGGCGCCGAGCTCACGCCGCGCCGGTACGCCGCGCCGCGCGAGAGCACCGAGCTGGTCGTCCACGGCGCGCTCCGCGTGCGCGAGGCCGGCCTGTACAACCTCGATCTCGATCGCGGCCTCGACAGCGCCGGCAAGCCGCTGTTCCCGATCCCGCTCGGCGGCGGCCAGATGCTGACCTCTGGCGATCTGCGCGCGCGCACCGACGTCGGGTTCTACGCACGTGGCGTCGGCGTCGCCGTGAAGGCGCGCATCGACTGGCTCGACAACGTCGCGCTCGGCGGCACGCCCGATCTCGCGGGTGGCTCGCCGGCGACGAGCGGCGGCCAGCGCCCGACCGCGGTCGTCATCAAGCGCGCGTGGGGCGAGGCGCTGACGCCGTTCGGCACGCTCGCGGTCGGCCGCATGGGCGCGCACTTCGGCCTCGGGATCGCCGCGAACGGCGGCGACTGCGAGGACTGCGACCACGGCGACGCCGCCGATCGCGCGGCGTTCGTGTCGCCGCTGTTCGGCCACCTCGTCGCGGTCGCGTACGACATCGCCGCCCGCGGGCCGTTCACGCAATCGCGCGACGGCGGCCACGCGATCGGGCTCGAGCCGAGCGACGCGGTCGCCGGGCCCACGCTCGCGATCCTCAAGATCCACACGCCGGCCGCGCTCGCGCGCCGCGCCGCCGCGGGGCTCACCAGCGTCGAGTACGCCGTGTACGTCTCGCATCGCACGCAGGACCGCGACGTGCCGGGCTCGTACCTGCCGAGTGCCGCACCGCCGGTGTCGTTCACGAGCAACGATCTCGTCGCGCGCGGGTTCGAGGCCACCGGCACCGGCGCGTGGCTCCGCCTGACGAGCGCGCGGTTCCGCGTCGAGGCCGAGCTCGCGTACGCGTCGGCGAGCATCGCGCAGCCCTCGCTCGTCCCCGGCGCCGCGATCACCGAGCCGGTGACGTCGAGCCAGCTCGGCGTTGCCGTCGAGACCGACGTCGAGCTCGGCGCGGGTCGGCTCGGCGTCGACGGTGGCTACGCGAGCGGCGACTCCGCGCCCGGCTTCGGCGCGTTCCCCAGGCCCGGCGATGCCGCGACGATGCCCGGCGCGTTCGACGGCCCGCAGGCGAACCCACCCGGCGATCGCACCGTCGACAACTTCCGCTTCCATCCCGACTACCACATCGATCAGATCCTGTTCCGCGAGATCATCGGCACGATCACCGACGCGATCTACCTCCGCCCTCACGTCCGTGCCACGCTGCTCGCCGTCGGCACCGGTCACCTGGAGCTCGGCGCCGCGCTGATCGCGTCGTGGGCCGTCCAGGCGACGTCGACCCCGAGCGGCCAGAGCGCGCTCGGCGTCGAGCTCGATCCCGAGCTCCGCTACGCGAGCCGCGATGGCTTCGCCGCGACGATCGACTACGGCGTGCTCCTGCCCGGCGCCGCGTTCAACAACACCATGCTCGAGGCCAAGCCCGCACAGGTCGTGCGCGCGCGGCTGGGGTTCGCGTTCTGATGCGGACCTTCCTCCTCGTGCTCGTCGCCGCGTGCGGCGTCAACCAGACCCCGCAGCCCGATCCCACCCCCGCGCTGCCGAGCTGCATCCCGAACCGCGACGGCGTGATCGACGCGAGCGAGCTGCCGATCGCCTACGGCGCGACGCTCGCGTATTACGCCGGCACGAACCGCACCGTCGATCTCGCCGGCAAGAGCGGCATCTTCGACCTGTCCGACGAGCGTGCCGACGACACCGTCGTCGCGCTCGGCCCGATCGCGCTCGGCACCCAGTGGTACGCCGATCAGTTCCCGACCGGCGCGTTCGTCGTCGACGCCGGCAGCGGCCTCGACGGCATCTACCACCAGGACGATCGCGCGTTGTGGCTCGACGGCACCGCGTCGCAGCAGCCGATGCCGGCCGCCGGCAAGACGCTCGTGCGCTACGCCGATCCGGTCGCGATCCTGCGCTTCCCGCTCGCCGATGGCGCCATGTACACCACGACCGCCGCCCTCGCCGCCGCCACGATCGACGGCCTGCCGTTCATCGGCACCGACAAGGTCGACATCGACGTCACCGCCGGCGAGCGCCTCGACGTGCCGTACGTCCAGTTCTCGCCGGTCTTGCGCGTGCGCACGCACGTGACACGCACGCCGTCGACCGGTACGCCCGTGGTCGGCAAGCGCACCACGATCTTTCT
>Ga0326726_10002602_pt1 | contig 16535 bp, 12 predicted proteins | sample MHFenrmetagenome_2_FD_207603 | JGI IMG/M metagenome (GOLD analysis project Ga0326726, IMG submission 207603) | Lab enriched peat soil microbial communities from Michigan Hollow, Ithaca, NY, United States - MHF15MN | ecosystem: Environmental > Terrestrial > Soil > Wetlands > Peat | place: USA... | reverse complement strand
CGCGCCCTCGCGGGCGGAACGCGTGCGCGCGGACGTGCTCCTCGAGGACCTCACCCATCAGACTGTTCATGGCGCCGCGCGCCGATGCGATGCGGCGCAACACTTCGCCGCATTCGGCCTCTTCCTGCAGCGCGCGAGTGACGGCATCGAGCTGGCCGCGGATGCGCGCGACCCGTAGGAGCAGCGGTTTCTTCCCGCGAATGGTGTGCGACATGGCGTAGCATAGTCCCCTAGACTATGCGGGGCAAGCCGCCCTATCGTGGCTTCCGCGCCCGGACGGTGCCGGCGCTGTCGACGTCGAATCGGACCGATCGCGTCCCGGAGGCGAAGACGTCGTAGCAGCCAGGCTTCAGGGGGAATGGGCCGGCTTGGGTCGTGAACCCCGCCACCGTGCGACCGTACGTAATCCGCGACGGCAACAACCGGCTGCCGTCGGCGGCGATCGTCCACATCGCCCGCTCCGTCCCGCACACCAACACGCTCAACCCGTAGACGGGCGTGGTCAACGAGGACTGCGGGTCGTTGACGACCAATACCAGCGAGTCGACGACGGCCGGCGCGGGAATCGAGAGGAACTTGTCCGGTGCCGTGCAGGCTCCACCGAGCGCGAGGACGAACAGTCGGGCGAGCGTCAGGGGGCGCGGCATTGTCGGCACGTGCCGTAGAGCACGAGCTCGTGTCGGTCTACGCGGAAACCGCGCGGCGCCACGGCGGCAATGCCCTTGGGGCAGCCGGCGACGTCATAGACGCGATGGCATTTGCGACAGTGAAAGTGATGATGGTGGTCCAGGCCCGCCGGTTCGTAGCGCGCGGGGTCCCCCGGGAGCTTCACGACGTGCACCGCTCCGTCGTCGACGAGCGCGGCGATCGTCCGATAGACGGTCGCCATCCCGAGTCCCGGCACCGCCTGGCGCGCGCCGGCGTGTATTTCGCGCGGCGACACGGGGCGGCCCATCGCCTCGAGCACATGGATGATCGCGGCGCGTTGCCGTGTGCTTCGTTCCATGGGAACCGGTCGCGACTGGAATTGAGAACAAGCTATCAGTAAGCTGGCGACCGGACAACGGCCGCCACGAACCGCTCGTGAGGAACCCGTTGCATTGTTAATGAGAACTGACTGTCATTAAGGCCCGGTCTCTCCCGTTGCGGTTCGCTCGCTGTGGCCGTGACGGGGAGATTCGGGGCAACGACACGCAGACTCACACGCGCGAGGCGGCAGATGGCGGCGACGACGGGGGCGACCAGCGGCGGTATGGATCGGGTGGCCACGGTCACGTCGGCGGTTTGCGCCGTCCATTGCGCGGTGTCCCCGGTGCTTCTCCCGCTGCTGCCGGTCGCGCTCGGACACTTTGTCGGCCCAGGCTTGGAGGTCGGCTTCGTGCTCACGGCGATCCTTCTGGGCACCGTCAGCCTCGGTCACTCATATCGCGCGCTGCACCGAAACCGGCGCCCACTCGCCGCGTTCGCCGTCGGAATCACGATACTGATGGCGTCCAAGATGGTCGGTGAATCGGCGCGCTGGCTCGACTTGCCGGCCGTGATCGTGGGTGCGTCGTGCATCATGGCGGCACACGTCATGAACCTGCGCATGAGCCGTCGAGAGCGCGCGCCCGGCGTCTGTCCGTGCCCGTGTCACGAACCCTCGCCGACGTGATCCCTCGCTCGGCGTGAACGCTCGGACGAGGTACGCCGCATACGCCGTTCTGGCCGCGGTGGCCATCGGCGCCGCGACGCGGCTCGATGGCTGGACGTATCGCCATTTCGTGATGGTCGACGTGTACGAGCACGATTGGGGGCGACTGTTGCGAATGGTCGGCTACCTGCCGACGTGGATCGCAGTGGCGGTCGGCGCGGCGGCCGCGGACCGACGAGTGCGGACCTGGCGCGAAGCCGCGACGACGCCGTGCGCATTCGTGTTGTACGCGGCGACCTTGGGAGGGCTGGTCGCCGAACCCCTGAAGATCCTCATCCGCCGCGACCGACCCGACGCCGGACACGGGACGTACATGTTTCGAGCGTGGTCCGATCGCCCGCTATCGAGCGCCGGCTTCGGCATGCCGAGCAGCCATGCGATCGTCGCATTTGGCGCGGCGGCGATGTTGTGGCGCGTCTATCCCAGGGGACGCGCGCTCTGGGTCGCCCTGGCGATCGGCTGCGCGGCGACTCGCGTTGCCAGCCACGCCCATTTTCTCAGCGACGTCGTGGTCGCGGCGATGCTTGGCCCGGTTGTCGCGGTGGCGGCGACCAGAGGAAATCCGGCACCAGTGCTCGCGGGTCGCCCATGACGATCCCTTATCCACGCATCGCTCCGGAAATCGTTCGTATCGGGCCGTTGGCGCTGCGGTGGTACGCCGTCATGTACATCGTCGGCTACGCCGTCGGCATCGGCGTCGCCAAGCGGCGGGTGCGCCGCGGCATGGTGCCGTTCGACGAGTCGGCGGTCGACGCCCTGGTGGGTTATCTCATCGTCGGCATGCTCCTCGGCGCGCGGGTCGTCTACGTGCTGGTCTACGACCGCGCCCACTACGCGGCCGACCCACTCGACGCGCTCGCCGTCTGGCACGGCGGACTTTCGTTTCATGGCGCCGTGCTTGGCATGGCGACGGCGTGTCTCGTCTTCGCCCGCCGGCGCCACATTCCCTTCTGGTCGCTCGCCGACACGCTCGCACTCGCCGGCACGCCCGGACTTTTTTTTGGCAGAATCGGCAACTTCATCAACGGTGAACTGTATGGCCGGCCGAGTAGCGTGCCGTGGGCGATGATTTTCCCCACCGATCCCCAGGGCATCCCGCGACACCCCTCTCAACTCTATGAAGGACTGTGCGAAGGGGTCCTGCTGTTTCTCGTGCTGTGGTTGCTCGAGCACGCCAGCACAGGGGGCGGTTGGTACCGGCCGGGGCTCCTCGCGGGGGCGTTTCTTATCGGCTACGGCGCGATTCGATTCTCTCTCGAGTTCACGCGCCAACCCGATGCACAGCTCGGGTTCGTTGCGGGCCCTTTCAGCATGGGACAACTGCTGTCGGCGATCATGATCATCGTCGGCGCGACGATCATCGTCGCCACCGCACCGCGGCCTGCGCATCGAGTCTGAGAGAAGGCCGGTCGGACCCGCACGCATGGCTCAAGGGTAGTATAGGCCCGTCCGCCGCCTTTCAGAAATCGTCCCCGCCATGCTACTTCAGTACGGGATGAACGCCCGCGACCTGACCGCTCTGGTCCACCTCGTCGGTTTCGGCACGGGCATCGTGCTCTATGCGATGCTCGGGGTCATGACGCGCCGACGTTTGTCGCACGTCAGCGCGCCGGCCGAACGACAGAATGTCGATCGCGTGCCGTTGGCCGCGGCGCTCCTCGGCGTGATCTGGAACGTCGGAGCCATGGTGGTCTTCGCCGCGCGCGACTTCGGCGCGAACTACGAATTGACCTGGGTCGCGGCGATTGCGTACGGTGCGCTCGGGTTTCTGCCCGCCGTCGTGGTCCACTCGACCCTGCGTCGAGCGCAGCGCGCCGACTTCGCGTGGTTCCTCGGTGTGGCGTACTCGGCCAGCGGCGTCGCCGCCGTGATGCACGTCGCCGACGCGCTTCGCGGACAGACGCCGTCGTCGGCCGGACTGCTGCTCCTGACCATCACCTATGGTGGCTTGCTCGTGGCGCTCGCGGTCACCGAGCGCCGCCGGCCGGGCTTTCAGCGAACGATTCTCGCCGTCGCACTTGCGGCCTTCGCCGTCTCGGCGCTGCACCTGAGCCGCAACCAGGGAGCGGCCGACCAGGGCCCGTGGCTCGTCGAGCTGATCGGCCACCACGCGTCTCTGCCCCTCGTATTGGCGATCCTCTATCAGGACTATCGCTTCGCGTTCACGGATCTCTTCCTGAAGCGGGCGCTTTCGTTGCTGGCCCTCGTGGGTCTCGTGTCCTTGTTGTACGCGCTCTTCGCGGCGCCGCTCGTCGATCCGCATGCGTTGGCGGCGCGGCAACTGGCGCGCGACGGCTCGCACCTCTGGTCGACCGGAGCGCTCCTCGGGCTGTGGATCGTCACGGCGCTCGCGTACCCGTTGATCCAACGGCGCATCTTCCATTTCGTCGATCGAGTGATCCTGCGGCGACCGGACTATCGCGTATTCCGAGGCGAGCTGGCGAAGGCGCTAAGCGAATCTCGGAGTCCGAACGAGGCGCTCGACGCGACGTGTGCGTTGCTCGGTGGCGCGCTGGGAGCCACGGGAGTCGCCTGGCGGCCATTGGCCTCGAACCGCGCACCAGACGCGGCGATCGAGGTCGACCCTCACCGCACGGGCGCATTGATCGTCGTTCCGACCGCCCTCGCCCCGACTTTCGAGATTCACCTCTCCGAGTTGAGCGGGGGCCGCACGCTCCTGTCGGACGACTTCCTGTTGCTCGACGCCGTCGCGGCGCTGCTCGGTCGCCGCATCGACGAATTGCGAATCGACGCGGACCGCCGTGCACGCGAGCAGCGCGAGCAGGAGATGCGGCAGTTGGCGGCGGAGGCGGAGCTTCGCGCTCTCCGGGCACAGCTCAATCCACACTTCCTGTTCAACGCTCTCAATACACTGGGCCACCTTATGCAGACAGCGCCCAACAGAGCGCTGGCCACGTTGTATCAGCTCACGAATCTGCTGCGCAAGGTCCTGCGGCGGACCGATGGAGGCTTCGTCGCGCTCCGCGACGAGCTCGACATCGTCGAAGCGTATCTGGCCATCGAGCACGAGCGATTCGAGGAGCGTCTCGCCGTGTCGATCGACGTCCCGAAAGAGCTCTGGCACGCGCGCGTCCCGCCACTCTTGCTACAACCGCTCGTCGAGAACGCGGTCAAGCACGGGATTGCTCCAATGCGGGAGGGAGGACGGGTCACGGTTCTGGCGAGACGCTCGGACGCCGCGGAGGCGGACGGCTTTCTGACGCTGATCGTGTCCGATACCGGACCGGGATGGAACGGAGCGCGCGAGGCGCGGAGCGGCGTGGGGCTGGAGAACATCGAGAACCGTCTTCGTCACTACTTCGGCGCGGCCGCCGCGATGACGATTCGCCCGACCGTCGGCGGCGGCACCACCGTCGAGCTCTGTCTGCCCTTGGTCGGCGATCGGGCGTTGGCCGTCGCCAGCTGATCCGACTGTGGACTCATGACGACCGCTCGTATGATCAAACCGACCATTCACTTAGGAAAAATGGCGTCGGACCGGGGATCGCCTATTCTGCCCATGAGCGATGGCCCCCCCCACCCCTACGCGTACGCTCGCCGGTCCAGCGCGGCGACGGAGTCGATGACGCAACTTCGCGTGGTCATCGCGGACGACGAGCGCCCGGCGCGCGCGTTCCTGTCGTCCATTCTCCGCAATTTCGAGGACGTCGAGCTCGTCGGCGAGGCGGCCAGCGGTGCGGAGTGTGTGGAGCTCATCGAGCAGGTCAGCCCGGACCTCGCCCTCATCGATCTCCAGATGCCGGAGGTCGACGGCCTCGGAGTGGTGCGGCTCATTCGGAAGGACCGCTTGCCGCTCGTGGCGTTCGTCACCGCGTTCGACGAATACGCCGTTCGCGCCTTCGAGATGAACGCGGTGGACTACCTGCTGAAGCCCGTGGACGCGGCGCGGCTGCGCAACACGGTGAACCGGGCGATCGAGCGGCTCGAGCGAGCGGACTTGCGCCCGGGCGACGGCGAACGGCTTCGCGCCGCCGCGACCGAGTACGCCGCGTCGCTGCCGCCGACGACGCTGCGACGGATTCCGGTCCGCAAGCGTGACGACATCTACCTCGTCCCGGTCGATCAGATCGTCTCGATCATCGCCGATGGAGAGTTGCTGCACCTCGCCACGAAGCAGAACGAGCGCTTTACGATCACCTACCGCCTCAAGGACCTCGAGCACAGGCTCGATCCTTCACAGTTCGTTCGAATCTCGCGCGGCACCCTCCTCAACGTCGGTATGATCCAGAAGATCACGCCGATGCCGGGAGGGACCTACGTCGCGGTCACGCACAGCGGCACGCAGCACCAGGTGAGCCGCATTCGCGGCCGCGTGCTGCGCGACCAACTACTCCGACTGTAGCTCCTTAGAAAGCTGCCTTCAGGCGGAGCTGGAAACTGCGCGGCCGGCCCACGGACGGTCCGCTGAAGAACGCCCCCTTCAGCAGGTACTTCTTGTTGAACAGGTTGTCGATGTAGAGCTCCGGCGTGAACTGCGTGCCACCGACGCGCACGGCATAACCCGCTGCCCCGTTGACGATGGTGCTCGGCGAGACGTGGATCCCCGAGTTGAAATCGAACAAGCCCTGGCCGATCGAGCAACTGCAGTCGCTCGGGTCAACGCCGTTGGTGAGCCCGGAGCCGTAGATCGCCGTGCCGCTCAGGAAGAAGTTGCTCGGCGAGTACGTGGCGCTGGCCACCATCGAAAGCCGCTGGTCGTGGTCGAGGTCGAAGGAGCCACTCGGTGGCTCGCTGGGGAAGAAGCCGCCGGTGATCGCTCCGTAGCCATAGGCGTGGTTGAGCGCGGCGTTGATGTAGCCGGAAACCGGGCCGCGCGGTTGGATCTCGAGCACGCCCTCGATGCCGGTGATCCGCACCTGCTCGATGTTGACGTCGGTGACGATCGCCGAACCGGGCACCGTGTTGTCGTCGATGCCGGGGCTGCTTTCCTTGCGGTACGCCGAGAGCTTCGCGACGAGGCCCGCTTCGGGGAACCGCTGAACGAGGCCCGCCTCGAAGAAGTGATCGCGCTCGGGCAGGGTCGGTTGCGCGGCTTCGCCTCCCTGCGACGCGCTGGTGATCGTGCGAAGGTCCTCGATGTTGGTGGGCATGAAGAGCCGCCCGTAGTACAGATAGGCGGTCGTCGAGCTCGAGGGATAGAAGTTCACGCGGAACCTCGGGCTCACCTGACTTTGTAGCGGCGTGTCCGGCGCGGAGTGTGAGTCGTAGCGCACCCCGCCCCGGAACTCCACCCATTCGACAGGCGCGTACGACGCCTGCCCGTACAAACCCAGGTCGTGGCCACTGAGATCCACGTTCGACTGCGGGCCGAACGCCGTCACGTTGAAGGTCGAGAAATCCTCATGGCCGTTGGTCAGCGTCGACAGCGTGCCGAACTTGAGCTCAGTCTCGTGCCCAGGTCGAAAAGCGTAGTCCGCCTTGAGGCCGAAGATGTTCGCCGAGCGATTCTCCGCGATGTTGTAGAAGTTCGTGTCGGGGAAGAACTGAAACGCCGGATCGTCGCGCGCGTCGGGGTTGAAGCGGAGCGACGCGTGCCGATAGAAGAGCCCACCGAAGAAATCGCCCGCCGTCTGGCCATCCTGGTTCGGATCGCCAACCTGATGATGCCAGCCAAGGTTGACGAAGCTGTTCCCGTCGTTCTGATGGTCGTTCTGGAACGCGCCACCGCTCGAGTCGTAGGGGACGGCGAATTTGGTCGTCGAAAGATTTCCCTCGAGGGTGAACACGTCGTGCGAGCTGGGAGAGTACTGGAGCTTGCCGAATCCGTAATAGTCGGTACCGTCGTTGTGGAAGTTGCTGATGAGCTTCGAGTCTGGGTCGATGACGACCGGCTCCAAGCGCATGTCGGTGAACTGCCGCGAGCCGGAGAGGAAGAACCCCCACCGACCGCTGTTGCCGCTGACCAGACCGGACTGGCCGTTCGAACCGGTGGGTCCCGAAATCGTCGATCCCGAGTAGCCGCCGCCGTATCCGCTGAAGCTGCCGTGGAAGCCGCCCGAGGGGATCTTGGTCGCCACGTTCACGACCGCCGCGTTCCGGCCGCCGTATTCCGCGTCCCAACCGCCGGTCTGGAAGTTGATCTGGTTCACGACCTGCGGATCGAACAGCTCGTTCATCGATCCGGAGATTCCCGGCGGCACGGGGACGCCGTCGATGTAATACGTGTATTCGGCGTGCTGTCCGCGGATGTGCACCTCGCCGGTCGGCGCGCGCGCCGCTCCCGCGATCGATTGTTGAATGATCTGGGACGAGGTCACCGTCGGGGCGCCGTGGAAATCGTTCTGCTTGAACACCTGATCGCCGCTGCGCGTGTCGACGGTGACCATCGCCGGCGCGACGACGCGAACCGCTTCGAGATTCAATCCGACCGGGGTGAGAGCGAACTTCAACTGCTGCGTCGCGTTCGCCGATGGGGCAATCGCCAGCGGTTGCGTCACCGGTCGATAGCCGATGAGGTGGATGGAGATCGAGTAGGTGCCGGCGCCGATGTTGTGGATCGTGAATCCGCCGAACGTGTTCGTCGTCGTGTTCGCGACGACGGCCCCGCCGGCGTTGGCGATCGTGACCTCCGCCGCTTCGAGCGGCTGGCCATTCGTGCTGTCGGTGATGACACCGGTCACGTCGACATTCACGACCGCGACATTCCTGCCGCCGGCGGGAACGCTTGCCGCCATGGACACCTGAGTCGGAATCACGAAGGCGGCAAGAAACAACGTGTGGAGGAAGCACCTGCGAATCATCAGAAGCCCCGTGGAAGGAAGGACGCAAGACCACCGGCATGGTTCGGCGGTACCCTGGCTCGTAAACGCTACGGAGCGTCAGCGATTTATCGCGCTGAAACTCAACGTTCGGCTGATTTGGCTGGGTGAGTGGTCACTGGTCGCCAGTCACTGGACCCGGAGCGACCGGAGACCTGGCCCGGATTCCATCCTCCGGCCGCAGCAACCGTCCCCAGTTCAGAACGTCGCCTTGAGCTTGAGTTGGAAGCTGCGCGGCCGCCCCACCGACGGCCCGCTGAAAAATGCCCCTTTGAGCAGGTAGCTCCTGTCGAAGACGTTCTCGACGTAGAGCTGGGGCGTGAACACCGACCCGCGGACGACAAACGAGTAGCCCCCCGCCGCGTTGAAGATCGTGTTCGGCGAAACGTGAATCCCGCTGTTGAAGTCGACCAGCCCCGTGCTGACGGAACACTTGCAGTCGGCGGGATCCACGCCGTTGGTCAGACCCGAACCGTAGATGACCAGCCCGCTCACGAAGAGATGGCGTGGAGCGTAGGTGCCGCCCGCCACCACCGACAACCGCTGATCGTGGTCGAGGTCGAAGTTGCCGCTCGGCGGCGCGGCCGGGAAGAAACCGCCCGTGATTGCGCCGTACCCGTAGGCATGATTCAACGCGGCGTTGATGTAACCCGAGAACGGGCCCTTGGGCTGCGCCTCGAGAACGGCCTCGATGCCCGTGACCCGAACGTGTGCGATGTTGACGTCGGTCACGATGGCGGAGCCGGGGACCGTGTTGTCGTCGATGCCCGGGTTGCTCTGCTTGTGATACACGGAGAGCTTCGCCACGAGGCCGGATTTGGGGAACCGCTGGATGACGGCGGCCTCATAGAAGTTGTCGCGCTCAGGTAGAGTCGCTTGCGCAGCCTCACCCCCCTGGGCGGCGCTCGTGATCGTGCGAAGGTCCTCGATGTTCGTCGGCATGAAGAGGCGGCCGTAGTACAAGTAGGCCGTCGTCAACGCGGACGGATAGAAGTTGAGCCTGACCCGGGGACTCACCTGGTTTTGCGTCGGCGTATCCGGAGCCGATTGCGAATCGAAACGGACGCCCGCTCGTATCTGCAGCCGTTCGGTGGGCGAGTAGGCCGTCTGTCCGTAGAAGCCGATGTCGTTCCCATTCAGCGTGACGTTCGACTGGGGGCCGAGGGAGGTCGCATTGAAGGTGGAGAAATCCTCGTGGCCGGTCGTCACCGACGAGAGCGTTCCGAACTTGAATTCGGTCTCGTGACCTCGACGGAGCGTGTAGTCGACTTTCACGCCGTAGATGTTTGCGCCTCGGTTCTCCGAGATGTTGAAGAGCGTCGTATCGGGAAAGAACTGAAACGCCGGGTCGTCGCTCGGGTCAGGGTCGTATCGCAGCGACGAGTGACGGAAGAAGAGTGCACCGAAGGCGTCGCCCCGCGTTTGCCCAGCCGAGTCGGGCTCGCCGATCTGGTGATGCCAACCGAAATTCACGAAGCTGTTGGCGTCGTTCTGATGATCGTTCTGGAAGGCACCGCCGCTCGAGTCGAACGGGACCGCAAACTCCGTCGTGGAGAGGTTCACCTCGAGCATGAAGACGTCGTGCGTATTCGGCGTGTATTGGAGTTTGCCGAAGCCGTAGAGATCGGTGCCGCTGTTGTGGAAGTTGCCGATCAACCTGGTGGTCGGGTCGATGACGAGCGGCTCCAGTCGCATGTCGCTGAACTGCCGCGCCCCCGAGACAAAGAATCCCCACGGGCCATGGTTGTCGCTCACCAGCGCCGACTGCCCGTTCGACCCGGTCGGGCCCGATACAGTCGATCCCGAGTATCCGCCGCCGTAGGCGCTCACATTTCCCTGAACGCCGCCTGTGGGAATCTTGGTCGTGACGTTCACGACCGCGGCGATGCGCCCGCCGTACTCGGCGTCCCATCCGCCTGTTTGGAAGTTGATGTGATCCACGACGTCCGGGTCGAAGAGCTCGTTTAGGGAACCCGAAATCCCGGCAGGCACGGGCACGCCGTCCACGTAGTAGGTGTACTCGGCGTGCTGGCCGCGGATGTGTACTTCGCCCGTCGGACCGCGCGCGGCCCCGGCGACGGAGAGCTGGATGATTTGCGATGTTGTCGTCGTGGGCGCGCTGTGAAAGGCGTTCTGTTTGAAGATTTGATCGCCGGTCCTCGAATCGAGCGTCACGATGGGCTGTGTCGTCACTTGCATGGCCGTGAGAGTCTTCCCGATGGGGAGCAACGCAAAGTTCACGGTCTGCGTGGCGGTGGCCGAGGCGGCGATGGTCAACGGCTTTTCCTCGGCGCGGAACCCGATCAGGCGGACGCGGACCACATAGGAGCCGGGCGGCAGGTTGTGAAAGGTGAAGGCGCCAAACGTGCTCGCCGTCGCGTTGGCGATCACCGAGCCGGCTTGGTTCGCGACGCTCACCTCGGCCGAGGCAAGCGGTCGTCCATTGGTGCTGTCAGTGACCACCCCGGTCACGTCGGCGTTGAATACATCGGCGTAGCCCGATGGGCGCACTGCGACCGCGGCGTCGCATGGGAGCACGAATAGGCCCAAGGCGAACAATCCACGACGAACTGCCCGTGTAGACATCGAAACTCCGACAGAGGCCGAAACGCGAAGGCTCGCCGACATCGTCTCGCGGTGCGGCTTTCCTCGGTCCCCTAAGCGTAGAGACTCACAGGGGAGGCACACGTTCGGTTCAACGTCCGGCCGTGCCCCTCGCACAACCGGCCATGTCGCGACAACGAAAGGTTCTACTGCCGGGTGCCCTAGTGCGTTTTCGTCGCGTCCGCTATATCGTTCGGTCCGTGCGACGCCCGCTTGCCCATCGTCTGGTCACTGCCCTCTGGGGCCTCTGGTTCGCTGTAGTACTCGTCGAACCGGCGGCGATGCCCGCGTGTCCGACGCATGGCAACCATACCGGGCACGCGATGGAGATGCCGTCGCGCTCGACGCACGCAGCGGGGCGACTCGATCTGGCGTCGCATCACGGAATTCCGGAGCACAGCTCGCCCGCGCCCTGCACGTGCCTCGGCGCGTGTTGTTGCGCGCCCGCGTTCAGCGCGCCGATCCACGCAGTCGCCGAGCTCCCCGCTACGACGTTGATCGTCGTGCCGGCGTTCGTTCCGCCGAGCGCCGACGAAGCGCCGGCCCTCGCTCGCGCGTACTCGCATCCGTTCGCGAACGGCCCGCCGACGCCGCGATCGGCCTGACGCGCCACTCAGTGCGCCGCCGGACTCGCCGTTGATCAGTTCCTGAGTCCGCGCCCGCGCCGGCGTCTCACACATCGCTAATGTCGGCTCTCGGCTCGGTGCGTATGCGCCGGGACGTGCGCTATGCACCAACCCTCATTTCAGCCATCGCCGGGACGATCGTGCTTGCACGCGTTCTGCCGACGGCAAACCGACAACTATGCCCAACCGATTGGCATCACCTCGACTATTGGCATTCATGCTGTTCACCGCGGCGAATGCGACGACCGCGGTCGCTGCGGCGCAAGTTGCCCCGGCGAAGGCCGACACGGCCGTCAAGCTTGGCACGGTGAAGATCACCGCCGAACGGGACGACGAAACGAAGGTGAACGTGATCCAGCGGCTGACGCTGCCCTCTTTGGCAAGCGTAACCCCGCAGGCCGTGGAGCGGGCCGTCAACATCGTCGACCCGGAAGACGCCGTGAAGTATCTGCCGAGCATCTTCTTGAGAAAGCGAAACTACGGTGACACTCAGGCGACGATGGCGTCGCGCGTGTGGGGCGTTAGCTCGAGTGCGCGCAGTCTGGTGTTCGCCGATGGCGTTCCCCTGACGGCGCTCATCGCGAACAACAACTCCATCGGTGGGCCTCGCTGGGGCCTCGTGTCGCCCGAGGAGATCGCGCGCATCGACATGATGTACGGACCATTCTCGGCGGCGTACGCCGGCAATTCAATGGGCGCGGTCATGGAGATCACGACGCACCAGCCGGACTCGCTCACCGGATCGATCGAGCAGACCCAGGCGTTGCAGCGATTCTCGCTCTACGGCACGCAACGCACATTCGGGACGGCGCAAACCAACGCGACGATCGGCGACCGGTTCGGCAAATTCTCGTTCTGGGCGAGCGGCAACTACCAGAACAGCCACGCCCAGCCGCTCACGTACGTTACGGGGGCCACGTTCCCGACCGGAACGACCGGCGGATTCACGGAACAGAACAAGGTTGGCGCGGCCGCGAACGTTCTCGGTGCCTCCGGCCTGATACACACCGAGATGACGAACGCGAAGGTCAAGGTCGGTTACGACGTCACGCCGTCGGCACGCCTCGCGTACACGTTCGGCTACTGGAGGAACGACGCCACCTCGGCGGTCGACACGTATCTCGACAAGGCCGGACAACCGACGTATGCGGCGCAAGCCGGATTCGCGAGCGGATTCTACAACCTGAACGAGACGCACTCGGCGCACAGCCTCTCCCTGCGCACGGAGACGCTTCGCGACTGGGACGTCGAGGTGGTCGGCGCGTTGTACCGGATGAACACCGACCAGCAACGCTTTCCGACGACCGCATCGGCGAGCGACACGAGCTTCGGTACAGCCGGCCGTGTCGCCGTGCTCGACGGAACGGGCTGGTCCAGCGTCGACGTCAAAGGTTCGTGGCATCGCGGCGGCCTCGACGCCGCGCACGTCGTGACCTTCGGGGTTCACGAGGACTCGTATCGCCTGCGCAACCCGACCTACAACACTGCGGACTGGCGCGCCGGGTCGTTCACCACCGTCGCGACCGAGGGCGATGGCAACACGCGCACCGAAGCGCTCTGGGCGCAGGATCGATGGGCGCTGACGCCGACGCTCGCGCTCACGGTCGGTGGCCGATACGAATGGTGGCGGGCCTTCGACGGTCTCAACGTCAACGGAAGCACGCGAGTGGTGCAGCCGGTCGTGACTTCATCGCACTTCTCGCCGAAAGCGGTGCTCGCGTGGGATGCGTCGCCCGAGTGGCGGATCACCGCATCGGTCGCTAAAGCCTATCGATTTGCGACGGCCGCCGAGCTGTATCAGCTCATTTCGACGGGCGCGACGTTCACGTCGCCCGATCCGCACCTCAGGCCCGACAACGATCTCGCGGCGGAACTGCGCGTGGCCCGCGGCTTTGCTCGCGGGACGGCGCAGGTCGCGCTCTTCCAGGACGACGTGCACGACGCGATCATCGCGCAGTTTCTTCCCCTCACATCCGACTCGACGAAACTGTTCTCGTACGTGTCGAACGTGGACCACGTTCGCGCGCGCGGCGTCGAGGTGGCCGGAGGAACGAGCGACGTTCTCGTGCACGGCCTGGAGCTGAACGCGAGCGCGACGTATCTCGACGCGCGGACCCTGGCGCTGTCCGGGCGCGCGAACGCGACGGCGCCCGCCGGAAGCGCGGTCGGCAAGTTCCTGCCCAACATCCCCAAGTGGCGAGCGACGTTCGTGAGCACGTATCGGCCAGGCACTCGTTTGGCGTTTTCCCTCGCCGGCCGGTACAGCGGAAAGCTCTACACCACGCTCGACAACGTCGACGTGCATCCCAACACCTACCAAGGCTTCAGCGAGTGGTTCGTGATGGACGCACGCACGAGCTACCGGCTCAATCAGCATTGGTTCGCGTCGCTCGGCGTCGACAATCTGCTCGACCGCAAATACTTCCTGTTCCACCCGTTCCCGCAGCGCACCGTCGTGGCCAGCGCGAAGTACGGGTGGTGAAAAACAAAGCGGTGCGCGCGACCGCGGCGCGGCGGACCTGGCATCGCCGCGCGCGCGGTCTCGCGATCGCCTTCGGCATCGCGTGCATGGGGGTCGCAGCCATGTGGACCCTGCTGAACGCACACGCGGTACTGCTGAGCTCCGAGCCCGCTGCCGGAAGCACGCTGGCGACGCCGCCCGCGCGCGTTCGGCTTGTGTTCAGCGAAGCGCTCGAGCCTACGCTCGCTCGTGTATCGCTCGTCGACAGCGCCGGGCATGCCACGCCACTGGTGGCACGTGGCGATCCAAGCGACGTGCGTGCGATCGTTGCGTCCGTTGCGACGCTTGCACCGGGCGCTTATCGGGTCACATGGCGCGTGGTCTCCGCGGACGGCCATCCCGTGGCGGGCAGTTTCGTGTTTTCAGTCGGTCGACCCACGGCGACCGCCCCGGCAGAACTTCCGCCGGAAAGGGACTCCGTCAGTGCCGCCTGGGGTCCGACGCTGCTCGATGCGCCGCTCATTCCGTCGTTCCTTCGTGGCGCGGGGGTGGGAACGCTCATGGCGTTTGCGGGACTGTTGCTCTTCTTGTCGCTCCCCCGCGAGTCCAAGGAGACGCGCGATGCGAACCACGCTTCGCGCGCATCTCACCAAGCGATCGAACGCCTCGCCTGTTGGGTCGGGCTCGCCGCGTTCCTTCTGCTCGCCGCGCACGGCTTGGCGTGGGTCGTGAACGCTTCTCCGGATCATCAACTCGCGAGCGACTCTGTCGGCGCGGCGCTCGCGACGGGCCCGGGGCGGCTCGAAGTCTCCCGGACAGCGCTGGCGGGGCTCGGCCTCTGGGCGATCTGGCTCGCTCGGCGCACGCGATTGGGCCTGTGCTTCGCCGCGTTGGCGGTCACGGTGAGTGGCGCCACCGGACATTCCGCCGCGCTTCATCCCGTTTGGGCCATGCCCGCGAAAGCGCTCCATCTCCTCGCGGCCTCGGCGTGGATGGGCGGTTTGCTTTGGCTGATCGCGCTCTCGTCGCGACGCCGAAGCGATGGCGAAAGCAATGGGGCGAATGACTCCCTCGGCCTCATGCCCGAGGCACAACGCGTCTCCGCCATCGCACTCGCGGCGGTCATCCTGGTCGCCCTCTCGGGCGTCGCGCAGACCTTCCTGTTTCTGTCGTCGCCGCTCGACGTCGTTCGCTCGTCGTATGGCGCGGTAGTGCTCTTGAAGGTCGCGGGCCTCGCCGCGCTCATCGCGTTCGGTGCTCACCATCGCTTTCGTGTCTTGCCCACGCTCGTTGCCGATCCCGCCAATCCGCGGCGATTCGCGCGAACACTGCGGCTGGAAGTGCTGACCGTGTCGATCGTCGTTCTGCTCGGCGGCTTCCTCGCTTACATCCCGCCGCCCGGTATCCCGGAATCTCATTCAACGGTGACACCTCCATGAACTCGCCCCTCCGCCGCATCGCCATCGTGGTCGGCTGCATCGTCTGCTCGCTGGTTGCCCCAGCGATCGCGTTTGGGCACGCGGTCGTCCTGCCGAAGAATTCGACGCCGGGCGCCTTCGAGCGCTACGTGTTGCGCGTTCCGAACGAGAAGGCCGTGGCGACGACGCGCGTCGAGATTCGATTCCCGGCGGACGTTCGCGTTACGTCGTTCGAGGACGTTGCAGGCTGGCAGCTCGAGGTGCTCACCGACTCGACGAAGCGAGTCGTCGGCGCGGTCTGGACCGGCACTCTCGCGCCGCAGCGCTTCATCGAGTTTCCGTTCATGGCAGCCAATCCGAAGGTGGCGACGCGGCTCACCTGGCCAGCGTTTCAGACGTATGCGGATGGCGAGCGCGTCGAATGGACGGGTGCCGAGGGCACCAAGCGGCCGGCGTCGTCGACGCTGCTGGCTGCGGCGTCGGTGAGCGAATCGATGACTCGGAGTGTTCCGTGGATCGCGGCAATCCTCGCCCTCGTCAGCCTCGGGCTGGCAATGAGGAAGCGGGGCGCCGCACAAGGCGCCTGAGAGCAGTTGGCGCCTGACCAGCAGCCCACGTCCGGCGGCGTCAACCGCGCGGGATGCGCAGCTCTTGCACCGCGGCGCCGTCCTTGCGCGGATCCGACGCGCCGCTGTTCATGCCGGTCTTGACGTTCCGTTGCACCGCTTGCCCGGCGCCCATACGCGTCGCCGAAAAATCTCCGCGCATCACCAGCTGATGGCCGAGCGCGGCCAAGCTCGCGCGGATCGCCTCTGGAATCCGCGACTCGACGTTGACGTCGCAGCCGGGAAACGTCTCTTTCGAGAACCGAGGCGCATCGAGCGCGGCCTGGATGTTCATGTTGAAGTCGACGACGTTCGACACGAACTGCGCGTGCGCCTGCGCCTGATTCCA
>Ga0326726_10002601_pt1 | contig 16538 bp, 17 predicted proteins | sample MHFenrmetagenome_2_FD_207603 | JGI IMG/M metagenome (GOLD analysis project Ga0326726, IMG submission 207603) | Lab enriched peat soil microbial communities from Michigan Hollow, Ithaca, NY, United States - MHF15MN | ecosystem: Environmental > Terrestrial > Soil > Wetlands > Peat | place: USA... | reverse complement strand
GCCGAGGCGAAGCGCCGCAAGCCCGGCGGCGCGGCGGGTCTCGAGCTCGCGGAGAAGGACCTGCGCGCCGCGCACGAGCTCGAGCCCGACGACGAGACGGTGAAGCGCAGCCTCGCCGCGATCTTGGTCGAGCGCGCGGCATTCGAGCGCGACGACGCGCTCGCCGAGAAGCTGCGCGCCGAGGCGACCGAGCTGTCACCCGAGCTCGCCGCGCAGACACCGGCGGTGCGGCTGCCCGTCGAGACGCGCCTGGATCTCGCCTATGACTTGATCGACCGCGGCAGCATCGACGCCGGCATCGACCAGCTGCGCGCGGTCGTGCACGAGTATCCGCAGAATGCCAAGGCGGCGCGCCTGCTGGCGCAGGCGCTCGTGCGACTCGGCACGCAGCAGACACAGAGCCGCGACTTCGACGGCGCAGGCGAGAGCTTCACTCAGGCAGTCGAGCAGTACGCCCGTCTCCTGCCGTGCGACGGCGCGCGCTGTGACTCGGCCGAGCTCGAGCTCGCGCACCGCAACCGCATCTTGTCGGCTCTCGACTCGGGGCGCGTCGATCTCGCGCGCTCCGCGCTCCAGGAGGCGGAGGCCATCGGCCTGCGTTTCGACGACCTGGTGAAGCGCTGGCCCGAATTGCGCGGGGCGCCCTGAACCTCCAGCGCGGCCCGCCTGCTATGCTGCCCGCGGAATTCGAGGAGGAACGCGATGGCCACACACGGTGGAAAGCTCGCTGCCCGGGCGCTCAAGATGGCGGGCGTCGACTGCATCTTCACGCTCTCCGGCGGTCACATCATGCCGATCTACGACGGCGCGCTGGACGAGGGCATCCGCATCATCGACGTGCGCCACGAGCAGGCCGCGGTGCACGCGGCCGACGCTTACAGCCGGCTGAACCCGACGAAGATCGGCTGCGCGGTCGTGACCGCGGGTCCCGGAGTCACTGACGGAGTGACCGGCATCGCGAACGCGTGGCGCGCGAACAGCCCGATCCTCGTGATCGGCGGCCAGGGACCGTTCTCGAATCTGCGCCGCGGGTCACTCCAGGAGATGGACCACGTGTCGATGATCCGCCCGATCTCGAAGTGGGCCGACGCGTGTTACGACACCGCGCGCATCCCGGAGTACATCGAGCTCGCGGTGAGACACGCGACGTCGGGCATTCCCGGCCCCGCGTTTCTCGAGATCCCCATGGACGTGCTGATGGGCCCCGGTGACTTCGACAAGGCGTGGTTCCCGAAGTTCCGCCGCGCGCCGCGCCAGGCGCCCGATCGCGCCGACGTGGTCGCGGCGCTCGAGATCATCGCGGGCGCGAAGCGCCCGATCATGATGGCCGGCACGAGCGTGAAGTGGTCGCAGGGCGGCGCCGCGATGCGCCGCTTCGTCGAAGAGACCAAGCTCCCTACCTTCTTGAACGGCATGGGCCGCGGGCAGCTGCGCTTCGACGACCCGCAGTTCATGAATCGCTCGCGCAAGGAAGCGATGAGCAAGTGCGACGTGTTCGTGCTCGCGGGCTCGCCGCTCGACTTCCGGCTGCGCTTCGGCAAAGCGATTCCGGCGAGCGCGAAGATCGTGCAGCTCGAGATGGAGAACACGCTCGTCGGGCAGAACCGCTCCGCGGACGCCGCGATCGTCGGCAACCTCGGCGTCGCGTTCGAGCAGATGCTCCAGATCATGAAGGAGGAGTCACTGAAGCTCGACTTCCACGCGTGGCGGGATGAGCTGCGCGCGCTCGAGACCAAGATCGAGGCGGGCTTCCAGAGTGAGTTGGCCTCCGACGAGGTGCCGATCGACCCGCTGCGCATGTGCCGCGAGATCCGCGACTTCATCGACGAAGACACGATCTTGATCGGCGATGGCGGCGACATCGTCGCGCAGGCCGCGAAGGTCGTGCCGGTGATGAAGGAGAACTGCTGGATGGATCCGGGACCGCTCGGCACGCTCGGCGTCGGCATGCCGTTCGCCTTGGCCGCGAAGGTCTCCTTCCCCGAGAAAAAGGTGCTGATCATCTACGGCGACGGCTCGTTCGGTTTGAACGGATTCGAGTACGACACCGCGGTCCGCTTCAACCTGCCGATCGTCGGCATCGTCGGAAACGACGCGGCCTGGGGGCAGATGCTGCGCCCGCAGATCGGCATCTACGGCAAGGAGCGCGCGGTCGCCACTTACTTGAACTACACGCGCTACGACAAAGTCGTCGAAGCGCTCGGCGGCCACGGTGAGTTCGTCGAGAGACCCGAAGGAATTCGCCCCGCGCTCGCGCGCGCGTTCGCGTCCGGGAAGCCCGCTCTCGTGAACGTGATCATTCGGCGCGACGAGACCGAGCCCAAGGGCAGCACATACGTCTAGCGGCGACGAGCTCGCGGATCCGAGCTGGGGACCGACGCTGCGCGACGCGCCGCCCGAGGGTCACCCGGTTGCGAACGAGGCGGGTCGCGCCATCGCAAGTGCTTCGGGAGTCACTTTCGCGGGCGGGCGAATCGACGCGCTCGTAGTCGTGCAGTCCGAGGGCGTCGTGCTCACCACGCGCGAGCCGCTCACGACGCGCTTCGGTATCGCCCAGGTGAGGCGCGCGCTGCGCACGCCCAGTCTCTCGCTCCTGCACGTCGTGTTCGCTCCGGCGTCGTCGCGGGCACTCTTGCTCGGGCTCGTGCGCCTCGAGAATCGCGGCGATGAGCCGCTCGCGCTCGAGTACACCGAGATGTGGGACGTGTCGGTGGGCGAGTACCGCGTTGCCGAGGCGGCCTGCGAGCGGCGCTTCGGCGGTCACGTGTTCGCGCTCGCGGAGGCGTCATCCGTCACCCGCGCGCACGCGCCCGAAGTGGCGCCGACTCGCGGGCTCGCGCTCGACGTCGCGGTCGCGGTGCCGGCGCGCGCGCGGCGGCACCTGGAGTTCGCCTACGTCGCGTTGCCGGAAGAGGAAGACGCCGGCGAGCTGGTGCGCGCGTGGCGCGGCGGCGCCGCCGCGGAGCTCGAGCGCATCGGCGGCTCGGGTCAGAGCGTGGCGGCCTATCGCGCGCTCGGCCGCTACCCTGGGCCGCGATGAAGCTCGCCGCTGCCCTCGCTCTGCTCGTGGGTCTCTCGTGGCTGCCGCTCTCCGCTGGCGCGACCACCAGCTCCGACATCGCCGCCGAGACTGGGCGCAACGCGCAGGAGGGCTCGACTCACGTCGCGAGTTTCTGGTGGCTGCCACCGGAGTACTGGGCGCTGTCCGCGAAGGAGCTGGATCTCCCGGCCGAGGAGCAGGCGAAGGTCGAGAAGCTGTTCCGCGACTACGTGATCGTCGGCGTGGTCGAAGCCGACGTGTCGGACAAGCACAAGCCGGCCCTGGCATCGATCGGGGAGATCGTGAAGCGCTCGCGCTTCTCGCGCGGCGGCGAGACACTCGACGTGTTGCGCGAGGTGAACCCGGAGGTCTCGAAGCTCGTCCCTACGCTCGTGTATCTGCTGCGCGTGTCACTCGGCTCGCTTGGCGAGGGGCTGCGCCTGCTGCCCCTCCCGAACGTCGACACCAAGGGCGACCCGGTGCTGTCGGCGACCGCGCCCGGCGAGCTGGAGCTGGAGTTCCGCTTCACCGAGACCGGGCCCATTCACGAGTTCCGCTGGCACGCGCCACTCACCTCGGTCGCCGGCGGACGCAAGTGCCCGAAGGGCGGCGAGCCGCTCGAGGCGAGCTGGAGCTACTGCCCGTGGCACGGCGTGAAGCTCGACGCGGCGAAGCCCGCAGCCCCGAAGGCGGAAGCGCCGAAGCCCTAGTCCGGCGCCACCGGAGCGAACGCGAGGTCGACCTCCACCGGGATCGCGCCCGAGAGTGACTCGTGCCCGCAGACTGCGTTCAGCGCGGCGAGCTGCGCGTCCATGCCCAGGTCGTGCGCCGAGAGCACGATGGGCACCGCGTTGCGCACGCGGATGCGGTGGCCGCCGTCGTACGAGGCGCGCACGGGGATCTTCAGCGGAAGCGCCGCGCCGTGCATCGACAGCACGCCGCTGACTTCGACGCGGACGTCGCCCATCGAGCCCACGTCCGGGAGCTGGGCCACTTCGAAGCGCGCGAGCGGGAAGCTCGCGACCTCGAAGAAGTGCACGCGGATGTTCTCGTCGCGCGCCGGATTGCCGGTGTCGGTGCTTCCGAGCTTCACCTCCACCAGCGCGCTGTGCTTCGGGCCGTCGATGAACCCGTCGAGAGTCGTGAATCCGCCGGGCACGCCGACGGCGTTGTTCTTGATGCCGACGAAGTGAATCGTCGACTCACTCGGCACGAGCCGCCACGTCTGGTTGATCGGGGCGAACTGCTCGAAGTTGTAACAGCCCGCGAGCGCGCCCACGAGCGCGAGCGCGCCGAGCGCGCCGCGGGCGCTCACGAGGAGCTCGCCACGCAGGCCTCGACCACGTCGAGACCCTGCGCGAGGTCGCGTTCGGGGATGTTCAGCGGCGGGAAGATGCGCAGCACGCGCTCCGCGGTGAGATTCACGAGCACGCCTCGGTCGCGGATCGCGGCGTGAACCGACGCAGCCGCGGCCGGGTCGCGCATCACGACGCCGATCAAGAGACCCAAGCCGCGCACGAGCTCGACCTTGGCGCGCTGCTTCTCCGCGAATGCGCCGAGCCGCGCGAGTGTCTCCTTGCCGAGCATCGCCGCGCGCTCCACGAGTCTCTCGTCCTCGATCACCTTCATGACCGCGACGCCGGCGCGACACGCGAGCGGGTTGCCCGCGTAGGTGCCGCCGTGGTCGCCGGGCTGGATGGCGCCCATCACCGCTTCGCTGGCCATGAAGCCGGCGAGCGGGAAGCCGCCGCCGATGCCCTTCCCGAACGTGAGGATGTCCGGCACGACTCCGCCGTGCTCGCTCGCGAACCAGCGTCCCGTGCGGCCGATGCCGGTCTGTATCTCGTCGGCGATCAGCAGCGCGCCCGCGGAGTGACACGCGTCCGCGACGCGGGCCAGATAGTCCGTCGGCGGAACCACGACGCCGCCTTCCCCTTGAATCGGCTCGACGATCATCGCCGCGTGCTCACTCGTGAGCGCGGCGCGCACCGCGGCGGCGTCGCCGTATTTCACGAACGTCGCCTCGCGCACGATGCCCTTCCACGGCCCGCGGTACTTCTCCTGCCCGAGGCAGCCCATCGCGCCGAGCGTGCGGCCGTGAAAGCTGTCGAACGTGGACAGGAAGCGGTTGCGGCCCGTCGCGCGCGCGGCCAGCTTCAGCGCGCCTTCGTTCGCCTCGGCGCCGCTCGACGTGAAGAATGACTGGTGCAGCCCGCCCGGCGCGACGCGCGCGAGCCGCTCCGCGAGGTCGAGCTGCGGCCGGGTGTAGACGTTGTTGGTCGTCTGCATCAGGGTGCGCGCCTGATCGGCAATCGCCTCGGCGAGCGCGGGATGGCAGTGACCGATCGAAGTCACTCCCCAGCCTGCGGTCAGGTCGACGTACTCGCGGCCGTCGACGTCCCAGACACGCGAGCCCTGGCCGCGCTCCAGCGCGACGGGCCAGCGGCGCACGGACGGCATGAAGACTTGTTTCTCTCGGCTGACGAGCTGGTCGAACTTCTGGGACATGATTCACCTCTCGGAGTGCGATTGATCGAAGGGATCAGGGCGACGCGGTTCTCGGAGCGCGGTTTCGGTCCCGCCGGCCGGCGTCGATCGCAGAGGCGAATCTATCCGCGCCGGTGGGACCCTGTACGGGTGCGACGCGGTGCAGGCGAGAGCGAGATGTCGGGGTCGACGCTCATCAGGCCGCGCAGAATGCGGCAGGCGAAAAGGCGTGTCAATCTCGGCGCGTGCGGATTCTCGCTCTCACGCCGCGCCTGCCGTACCCGCCGGTCGGCGGCGACAAGCTGCGCGCGTACGAGTTCATCGCGCGGCTGGCAGCGAAGAACGACGTGCACGTGCTCTCGTTCGTCGAGAGCGAGGCCGAGGTCGAGCAGGCGCGCGCGCTCGCGCGCCGACACGCGAAGATGTCGGTCGAGTGGGTGGTGCAGGCGCCGTGGCGCTCGCGGCTGCATACGCTGATTGGTGTCGCCTCCGTGCTCCCGCTGCAGGTGCACTACTACCGCTCGTCGCGCATGCGTGCGCTGGTCGCGAAGCGACTCGCGGAGGGCCGCTTCGACGGCGTGTACGTACACCTGCTGCGCATGGCGCAGTACGTCGAGCGCGCGCGCGGGCCGCGCCGCGTTCTGGACATCACCGACGCGGTCTCGCTGCTCTACGGCCGCGCGCACAAGATGCGCCGCGACGCATTCCGGGCGCTGTTCGCGGTCGAAGTGGCGCGCCTGCGCCACTACGAGACTCGGCTCGTCCGCGAGTTCGACGCGACGGCGATCATCTCCGAGGTCGACCGCGACGTGTTGATCGCGAACGGCGCGCCCGCCGAGCGACTCGCGCTGGTCGGCAACGGCGTCGACCGCGAGTACTTCGCGCCGCGGGCCCGAAGCTACGACGCGCGCCGGCTCGTCTTCGTCGGCAATCTCGGGAGCTTTGCGAACACCGACGCGGCGGAGTTCATGCTGCGCGAGATCTTTCCGCGCGTGCGCAGCGAAGCGGCCGACGCCGCGCTCGACGTCGTCGGCGTGAACCCGCCGTCCTCGCTGCTCGCGCACCACGGAGTGGACGGCGTGAACGTAACTGGCGCGGTCGACGACGTCCGGCCGTTCGTCGAGCGCGCCGCGGCGAGTCTCTGCCCGGTGCGCGTCGCGGGCGGGGTGCAGAACAAGATCCTCGAGTCACTCGCTCTCGGCGTGCCCGTCGTGACCAGCCCCGAGGGCTTCGAAGGCTTGGGCGCGCGAGGCGAAGAGGACGGCGTCTGCTTGGCGCGCGCGCCCGCCGAGTTCGCGCGCCTCGCCCTCGAGCTGATGCGGGACGGCGCCCGGCGCCGCGAGCTCGGCGCCCGCGGCGCGCGCTTCGTCGCCGCGCACTACGACTGGGACCGCCAAGTCGAGAGGCTCGAGGCGCTGCTCCGCGGCTGAGCGCGACTCAGGTTCCGATCAATGTCTCGAGCTCCGCGAGATCCGCGATCGCGTGCGCTGGACGCGCGCCGGTGTAAGCCTCGATCGCGGCCTCCGGATCGCCGACGCGGCGGGTGATCCAGACCGGGCGGATGCCGAGCGCCGCCGCGCCCGCGACGTCGGCCTCGAGGTTGTCGCCGACGTGCAGAGTCTCTTCGGGCGCGGCGTCGAGTGACTCGAGCGCGGCGCGGAAGATCTCCGGGCGCGGCTTGCGGATGCCGACGTCCATCGAGATCACGACCGCGTCGAAATGAGTCAGGAGGCCCGCGTCCGCGAGCACCGCGCGCGCAGTGTCCGAGTGACTGAAGTTCGAGCACACCGCCAGGCGCACGCGGCCGCGCAGCCGCGCCAGCACGCCGGCGTGGTGCGGGTGGAAGCGCAGGTGCCTGCGCAGCTCGCCCATGTGCGCGTCGGTGAGCACGCGCGCGAGCGCGTCGTCGGGGTGTCCGATGCTGCGTCCGAAGCTGCGGAACCGCTCGAGCGTCGCGACCTCGCGGTGCTCGAGCCGGAGAACGTCGCGGAGATCGCGGTCGACTCGGCCGAGCTGCGTCGCAAACGTCTCGAAATCGAGCCCGTGCCAGGGCACACTCGCCGCATGCAGGAGCCCGTAGGTCGACGGAATCCGCCGCCCGCCGATCTCGACGAGCGGCAGTCGCTCCATGTGGATGTCGACGAGCGTGTCGAAGAGATCGAGGAGTACGGCGCGCACCGGCACGCGGCGCAGGATACGCGCGTGCGCTGGATCGTCCAGGGCGAGAATCTCGAGGTTCTGCGCGCGCTGCCCGACGCGCGCGCGGCTCTCTGTTACATCGACCCGCCGTTCAACACGGGTCGCACGCGCAGACACACGCGCCTGCGCACACGGCGGGACGCGAGCGGCGGAGATCGCACCGGCTTCGGCGGGCAGCGCTACAAGAGCGAGGTCGTCGGTGTCTCGCAGTTCGCGGACCGTTTCGACGATCTGCCCGCGTATCTCGAGCCGCGTCTGCGCGAGGCTCGGCGCGTGCTGCGCGCCGACGGCTCGCTCTTCGTGCACCTCGATCCGCGCGAGTCACACTACGTGAAGGTGTTGCTCGACGCGATCTTCGGGCGCGAGTCATTCCTGAACGAGATCGTCTGGGCCTACGACTACGGCGCGCGCACGAAGTCTCGCTGGCCCGCGAAGCACGACACCATTCTGTGGTATGCGGTCGATCCCGCGAGTTACACGTTCGACTACGCCGCGATGGATCGGCTGCCGTACGCCGCGCCGGGCCTCGTGGGTCCCGAGAAAGCCGCGCGCGGCAAGACACCGACCGACGTGTGGTGGCAGACGATCGTCCCGACGAACGGGCGCGAGCGCACCGGCTACGCCACGCAGAAACCGCTCGCGATCCTGTCGCGCATCGTCGCGGTGCACTCGCGACCCGGGGATCTCGTGCTCGACTTCTTCGCCGGCAGCGGCACGACGGGCGAAGCCGCGGCGCGCCTCGACCGCGACTTCATCCTGGTCGATCAGAACCCGGAAGCGGTGCGCGTGATGCGGAAGCGGCTCGCGTTCGCCGCGCCGAAGACCCTGACGTCACGTCAGTTTGAAGGGCTCTAGAAGCCGGTGCTAGCCTGGCCGCGTGACCCACCCCTCGCGCGCCGAGCTCTTGGAACAGATCCGCAAAGCGGTCGATTCCGAGCCTCTTCCCCGCGCCGCGGCGCTCGCCGCGATGGAGCGGATCGAGCGCGCACCCGAGACGATTCTCGAGCCGCTGCTCGAGGCGGCGCAGGAGTCGGGCCGGCGCGGCCACGGCCGCGTGATCTCGGTCTCGCGCAACGTCTTCATCCCGCTCACCAATCTGTGTCGCGACCGCTGCGGCTACTGCACGTTCGCGGTGCAACCCGACTCACCGCGCGCGAAGACCTGGCTCCTCCAGGAGGTGCGAGACACTTCGCGGCGCGCGTTCGCGAACGGCTGCCTCGAAGCGCTCTTCTGTCTGGGTGACAAGCCCGAGGTCGCGTACCGCGGCTATCGCGCGTGGCTGCACGAGCGCGGCTACGCCCGCACGACCGAGTATCTCGTCGACGCGTGCCGAGTGTCACTCGAAGAGAACCTGTTCCCGCACTCGAACGCGGGGATCCTGTCGGCCGAAGAGCTCGCGCTCCTGCGCCCGCTGAACGCGAGCATGGGCCTCATGCTCGAGACCACGAGCGCGCGCCTGCGCGAGCGCGGGCAAGCTCACTTCCACGCGCCCGACAAGGAGCCGAGCGCGCGCCTGCGCATGACTCGCGAGGCGGGCGAGCTGCGCATCCCGTTCACGAGCGGAATTCTCGTCGGCATCGGCGAGACCGCCGAGGAGCGCGTCGACACTCTGTTCGCGATCCGCGATCTGCACGCGGCGGGGGGTCACATCCAGGAAGTGATCGTGCAGAACTTCCACCCCAAGCCCGGCACGCCGATGGCGCACATGCCGATGCCGAGCGACGCGCTCATGGCGGGAGTGACTGCCCTCGCGCGTCTGATTCTCGGCCCCGCGATGAACCTGCAGGCGCCGCCGAATCTCTCGCCGACGTCGCTCGAGCTCTTGCTGCGCGCGGGCATCAACGACTGGGGCGGCGTCTCGCCGCTCACGATCGACTTCATCAATCCCGAGATGCCGTGGCCCGAGCTCGACGACCTGCGCGCGCGCACCGAGGCCGCCGGCTACGAGCTGCGCGATCGCCTGTGCGTATATCCCGAGGTCGTCGCGACGCGCCCCGACTTCTTCGATCCCGACATGTACCGCCGCCTGCGCGCGGCCACCGATGCCGAGGGCTGGCCCACGGCGAAGAACCCAGGAGCCCCGAATGTCCGCCCCCCGACGCTCGCTCACTGACACACTTCTGCGCGGCTCGAGCGCGCCGGTCCGCGCCGCGCTCGAGCGCTCGCTCGAGGGCCGCGAGCTCACGCGCGCCGACGCCGAAGTACTGCTCGGCGCCCTCGGCCGCGACTTACAAGTGTTGTGCGCCGTCGCCGACGCGGCGCGCTTCGACGACGTGGGCGACGAGATCTCCTACGTCGTCTGCCGGAACATCAACTTCACGAACATCTGCTACGTCGGCTGCAGCTTCTGCGGCTTCGCGAGACACAAGCACGAAGAGGACGCCTACGACCGCGGCCTCGACGACATCCTCGCGCGCTGTCACGACGCGGTGGCGCGCGGTGCGTCCGAGGTCTGCATCCAGGGCGGCATTCACCCCAACAAGGACGGCTTCTGGTACCGCGACATCGTGCGCGCGATCAAGGCCGAGCTGCCCGACCTGCACATTCACGCGTTCTCGCCCGAGGAGATTCACTTCGCGTCGCAGCGCTGCGACGGCATGTCGCTGCGCGACTATCTCGCGATGCTGCGCGACGAAGGACTGGGCACGATCCCCGGCACCGCCGCCGAGATACTCGACGACGAGGTCCGCAAGATCCTCTCGCCGCGCAAGCTCATGACGGAGCGCTGGACCGAGATCGTCACCACCGCGCACGACGTCGGCCTGCGCTCCAGCTCGACCTTGATGTACGGCCACATCGAGACACCGCAGCACGTCTCGTCTCACCTCGAGCGCCTGCGCGAGATTCAGAAGCGCACCGGCGGCTTCACGGAGTTCGTCCCGCTCGGCTTCATCCACCACAAGACGCGCCTGTTCAACGAGCAGGGCTCGCGCCACGGCGCGAGCACGCCGGAAGATCTGCGGCTCATCGCAGTGTCTCGCCTGTTCCTTCGCCCGTGGATCACGAACGTGCAGATCTCGTGGGTGAAGATGGGGCTGAAGCTCGGCCAGGTCGCGCTGATGTCCGGAGCGAACGACTTCGGCGGGACGCTCATGGAGGAGTCCATCTCGAACGCCGCGGGCTCGGAGCACGGCGACCACGTCGAGGTCGAGACGATCGAGCGTTTGATCCGCGAGATCGGCCGCGTGCCGTACGAGCGCACGACGACTTACGGGCGCCGCACTCGGCCCGCCCGGGCCGAAGGGCCGCTCGAGCTCGAGTTGGTGCCCACGCGGGCGACCGAGCGCCCTGGCCTCGCGCTACCGAGCGGCTACTAGTCGCCCTCAAGCGGCGCGCGGCGACGCGTCGATGAGCCCGGCATGAGGCGAGTGTTGGTCACGGGTGGGTGCGGCTTCATCGGCTCGCACTTCGTGCGTCTCCTGCTCGCCGAAGAGCCCGACGCGCGCGTCGTGAACCTCGACTGTCTCACTTACGCGGGCAACCTCGCGAACCTCGCCGACGTCGCCAGCTCGCCGAACTACCGCTTCGTGCGGGGCGACATCCGCGACGAGAAGACGGCGCGCGAGCTGGTGGCCGACGCGGACTGGATCGTGAACTTCGCGGCCGAGTCACACGTGGACCGTTCGACCAAGGCCAAGGCCGGTGAGTTCATCGAGACCAACGTCTTCGGCGTGTACGTGTTGCTCGAGGCGGCGCGCCAAGTGAACAGGCGCGTGCGTTTCCTGCAGGTCGGCACGGACGAGGTCTACGGCGACGTCGCGTATCCCGGCTTCCCGAGTGAGTCGGCGCTCCTCCGCCCGTCGAGCCCGTACTCGGCGGCGAAGGCCGGCGGCGATCACATCGCCCTCGCCTTCCACCGCACGCACGACATGGACGTCCTGCTCTCGCGCTGCACGAACAACTACGGCCCGTTCCAGTATCCCGAGAAAGTGATTCCCGTCTTCATCACGAACGCGCTCGACGACGAGCCGCTGCCCCTCTACGACGGCGGCACGCAGATTCGCGACTGGCTGCGGGTCGAGGACCACTGCCGAGCGCTGCTCCTGCTGCTGCGACAAGGGCGTGCGGGCGAGGTCTACAACATCGGCGCGAACCAGACCCCCGAAGTCACGAATCGCGAGCTGACGGCGATGATCTTGCGCTGCCTGGGCAAGCCCGACTCACTGATTCGCCTCGTGTCCGGCCTGCGCCCGGGTCACGATCAGCGCTACGCGGTCGATACCGCGAAGATCCGCGCGCTGGGCTGGCGGCCGCAGCTCGAGCTCGCCGTGGGCATCGCGAAGACCGCCGAGTGGTACGCGGCGCGCCGCGACTGGTGGGAGCCGATCAAATCCGGGGAGTACCGCGAGTACTACCAGAAGCACTACGGGGCGGCGCCGAACCGCTGACTCGTGCGGCGAGCGCCTCGAGTTCGTAGCGAAGCTGCGGCCGCTCGACGATGCGCCGCTCCACCACGTCGATCGCGTACATGACGCTCGTGTGATCGCGCCCGAACGCGCGCCCGATGTCGGCGAGCGATGCCGCCGTGTAGCGCCGCGCGAGATACATCGCGATCTGCCGCGGCCGCACGACGACCTGCTTGCGAGAGCGAGTCCGCAGCGCCTCGGGCGCCAGCCCGTAGGCGCGGGCGGTTTCGGCGACGATCTCGTCCAGTGAGCGCGCGCGTCCAGGCATGTCGACCGCGTCGAGTGCCTGCGCGACGAGCTCCGGCGTGATCGGCGCGCGCAGAAGCGAGGCGCGAGCCACGACCTGGTTCAGCCCGCCGATGAGATCGCGGACGGACGAGAGCTCGCGCGCCGCGAGCAGCTCGAGACACTCGTCCGGAACGCGCACCCCGCCGCGGGCGGCGCGCTCGCGCAGGATCGCGCGCCGCGTGTCCGACTCCGGCGGCGCGATGCGCGCGACCAAGCCGGAGGCCATGCGCGAGCGCAGCTTCGGGTCGAGGTCGTCGAGCTCGGACGGCGCGCGATCCGCGGAGAACACGACGGTGCGCCCGTGCGCGATCAAGTGATCCAGCGTGTGAAACAGCTCGACCTGAGTCGCGCGCTTGCCCGCGAGAAACTGGACGTCCTCGAGGATCAACATGTTCGCCTGGCGGCGGTAGCGCTGGCGAATGCGGGGCATCTGTCCGGCGCGCAGCGCCTCAGTCACTTCGGTCGTGAACTCTTCGCTCGAGCGGTAGAGCGCCTCGGAGCCCACCTGTCCAGAGATCGCGCGGCACAAGTGAGTCTTGCCCGAGCCCGTTCCGCCGACGAGAAACAGCGGATTGCAGCGGCCGCCTTCGCCGCGCGCGACGGCGCGCGCTGCCTCGAGCGCGAGGGCGGAGCCGGGTCCGACGACGAAGCGCTCGAAGAGCTGCTCCTGTTGTGCGCACGGCTGCGCGACCGAGTCAGTGACTGGCTCCGCGCGCGTCGCCGGCGACTCAGTGACTGACGCCCCCGGATCGACGCGATACTCGATCGAGCGCGCCGCAGGCGCGCACTCTTCGATCATTCGGCCGAAGCGGCTGCGCAGCCAATCGCGTGTGAAGCGATCCGGGCAACGCAGCACCAGCGTCTCGCCTTCGAGACTACCGTCGAGCGTGCGGAACCACGCTTCGAACGCAGCCTCTCCGACGCGCTGCCCGACCGCGGCGCGGACGAGCTCCCACCCCCCAGTGGTCATTTCGCGCTATTTCCCCCCAACCAGAGCCGACCTGAGGCCGATCCAGTTGCCTCGCGGAGCGCGACTCTCCCACGCGGCCTCCGGCACGGCAAAGCCGATTCAAACGCGCCGGTGCTTTCGCCCTCGGCCTACACGGTTGCGGACGAGATTCGCGCACGCGGGTAATGCGCGACGGCGGCCAAGTCGCCAGATTCGCGTCGCTCTTTCGCGGCCAGGCGCGAGAAGTGGTCGCCGCTTCACAGCGCAATGCACAGCCGTTCACACAGCGAAGTGCCACGGAGCGGTGTTCCCTGCGCTCGTCGAATCACCGCTTTTCGGAGCCGATCGCAAGATTTCGAGAAATTTCAGTTCAGGCTCTTCGGCCCTTCGGGAAGCCGAGCCTCGGCGATCCGGAAGCTGAGCAGGCGCAACAGGAGCTCACTTCGAGCCAGCGCGTCGGGGCTCTCGAGGAGGCTCTGTTTCTCGAGCGTCGAGCCGTCGAGCCCGAACGCGATCGCGTTCGCGAGCAACACGGGATCGAGCGCGCGCATTCTCTCGCGCAGCGCATCGCCACCCTCGGCGGAGCCGAGCCGCATGAGCTCGAGCATCCGCTCCTCGAGGTCGCCTCGCGTGCCCTCGAGCGCGCGCTGCGCCGCGGGCGCGAGCTCCGCGAAGCTTGCGTCGTGAAGCAGCTCGGCGTCGACCTCTCGGAACGGCGCGCTCGACTCGAGCTCTCGCGCAATGCGGAAGCGGCGCTCGCCGTAGAGCAAGAGATGAAAGCGTCCGTCGGGCAGACGGCGGTGCTCGACGATGCGGCCCGCGCAGCCGACTGAGAACACGGGCGCGGATGCGGCCATCGCGTCCGCGTCGGGCCGCAGAAGAATCATCCCGATCACCGAGTCTCTCGCGAGCGCAGCCTCAGTCATGGCGCGGTAGCGCGGCTCGAAGATGTGGAGCGGGAGATACGTGCCCGGAAACAAGACGACGTTCGGCAGCGGGAAGATCGCGAACCTCGTCGGGAAATCGTCGAGCGGATCGGTGTCGCTCATGGGCACAAGGCTATACTGCGCGCGCCCCCCTCGGGAGCCCGGCTCTTGAGCGATGCCCTGCACGATGCGCGCGAGCGCGCGCTCGAACGTCTGCGCCGACATGCGCTCCTGCTCGCGCGCGCGTTCGATCTTCCCTTGCGCTCAGTCGACGCGGAGAGTCCGCGCGTGCGCCGTCGCCTCGGCATCTGCTACGCCGACGGCCGCATCCGTATCCGCCTGCACCAGCTCCGCGCGTCCGAGCTGCTGAAGTACTCGGTCATGGTGGACACGCTGTGCCACGAGCTCGCGCACCTGCGTCATCTGAACCATGGGCAGCGTTTCTGGCGGCTCTACCGGCGCATCCTCGCGTACGCGCGGCGCCAGGGAATCTACAGACCCGGACCGGAGCCGATTGCACCCCGCGTGGTGGCGTTCGAGAGACTCCCGTCCGCGATCACTCGCGCACTGCCACGCGAGACAGTGCGGCAACGGGCGCCACTGGGTCAGCTCGAGCTGTTCTGAGCGGAGGCTCAGACCTCTCGAACTTTGTCGTACTCCTCGAGCGAGTTCGGACCGGCTTTGATCTCGGTCTCGATGTGCTCGAGCGCGATCGCCTTGTCGAGAATCTGCGTCACGAGTGCGCTGACGGTGAGCTCATCGTACTCGGCGAGCGCGTCCTCCAGGGACGACTCCTCGACCGAGAGCTTGATTTGCAGCGTTATGTCGATGGCCATGGGCGCTTCCCGCCTCCCGTCGCGCTCTAGCGTTCCTGCGAACCCGATCGATTCCGCGGGGGACTCTTTCGCAGGGGGACGGGACTATAACGAAGGCACTCGGTCGCGCTACGGATTTTTTCCGAAAATCGACTCAGAATTCGCTGCTTTCCGTGTCGCGGGAAGCCCGCGCTTCGGCGTGCGCGCGAAGCGTAAAGACGTCCCAGGCGCCCGCGAGCAGCGCACTCGCGGTGGCGAGCGCAAAGAGCGCGCGCGACGCCGAGTGCAGCGACGCAAACTGCGCGAGCTCGGGGTCACCTGCGGCGAGCTGACCGATCGCACCTCCCGCAGCGACGCGCAGCGCATGGATCTGCGGCGTGATCGCGATCGCGTTCGTGACGTGCGCGAAGACTCCCGCGAGCGGAAGCAGCGCGCGCAGTCGTTCCGCGTTCGTCGGTCTTCCTCTGCGGCGCAAGTCCGCGAAGCCGAGCGCGACACACGTTGCGCCGAGCAGCACGCCGCCGCGATCGAGTGCGGAGAAGCCGTCGGCCAACAGCGACGCCGCGAGCTGCGTCGGCAAGTGCGCGAACGCCGCAGGCACGAACAGTCCACCGAACGCCAGCATCGCTCCGCTCCACACACCGAGCAGCACCAGCCTGACGCGAGACGCTCGGCTGTCTCCGACTCGGTCGAGCGAGTACTCTGTGTCGCGCATGACGCCTAGTTTGCGACGAACCGCCTGCTATTTCTCCTGCGCAGCCGCGCTGTGTCTCGCAGCGTGCGATCGAAGAGTCGAGCCGTACGTCGACCCAGCGGACGAACCGCCGAGAGTCGATCGTCCCGTGCGCGTGCCGGGTCTCGAGAATCCGGCGCCGCGCGCGAGCATGCCGCTCGGTCCGTCCGACGCTGCGAGCGGCGAGCGCAGGGGCGTCGTCTCCGGCAAGCCGATTCGCGGCACGATCCGCCTCGCCAACGGTGTGCAGGCGACAGGCGCCGTGTTGTTTCTGATCGCGCGCACCCCCAATCAGCCCGGACCGCCGCTCGCGGTGAAGCGACTCTCCGTCGGACCGTTCCCGCTCGCGTTCGAGATCGGGCCCGACGACGAGATGATCAAAGGTCGGCCCTGGGATGGGCCGATCGCGCTGAGCGCGCGGGTCGACAGCGACGGCGACCCACTGACCCGCACGGAGAGCGAGGCGATCGCCGAGCTCGCCGAGCCTGTCGAGCCGGGCGCGGAAGGCGTAGTGCTCGAGCTCGCGCCCGGGTCGAAGTAGCCGACTCAAGTCGCGCGCCCCGCGCCACGACCTTCAGAGCTTGAGATGACCCCCGCGCTCTACTCGCGCCGCCACGGCGATCTCGAGATGACGATCGCGCTCGATTCGCTCGCCCGCGGACCGGCGCTCGGCGGCTGTCGCTGGAAGGTCTACG
>Ga0326726_10002600_pt1 | contig 16540 bp, 12 predicted proteins | sample MHFenrmetagenome_2_FD_207603 | JGI IMG/M metagenome (GOLD analysis project Ga0326726, IMG submission 207603) | Lab enriched peat soil microbial communities from Michigan Hollow, Ithaca, NY, United States - MHF15MN | ecosystem: Environmental > Terrestrial > Soil > Wetlands > Peat | place: USA... | reverse complement strand
AACCTGCGCCGCGGCGACCGGGAAAGGGTCGAAGGCGCGAACCCTGCGGGCAAGCAACGCGGCCGGCTCACGCCAATCGAGCATCGCCTCGCCCTTGGCGAGTTTGTGCGCGTACGTGACGCCGTCGACCGGCTGCGGCGTTGCGCGCAGGGACGCCGGCGCAGTCGCGAGCAACTCGACGAGCATCGTCGCGCCCAGGTCGGCGAGCCGGGCGGTCAACGTGGCCGTGGTGTCGGACGCGTCGATCGCCAATGCGCGCGCGCGAAGCATCGGCCCTGTGTCGAGGCCCGCATCCATCTGCATCAATGTGATCCCGGTCGTCGCGTCGCCCGCCTCGATCGCACGCGCGGCGGGCGCGGCGCCACGCCACCGCGGCAGCAAGGATGCGTGGATGTTGATGGCCGTCACGCGCCCGCAACCTGCGTCGCCGATGCCGGACGGCAGACCGAGCACGGCCTGGGGCAGGATCAGGCCGTACGCCGCAACAACAAGCAGGTCTGCGCGTGCAGTACGCAGCGTTTCGATCGCTGCATCCGCCTGCGCGGCATCGCGCTTGCGGCTGAACGTCAGCGGCGACGCGACCGGCAACCCAAGCTCGAGCGCCGCGGCTTTCACCGCGCTCGGCGCGAGCTTCAAACCGCGTCCAGCGGGCCGATCCGGCTGCGTAAGGACGAGCGGCAGTTCGAAGAGGTACTGTCCCCGGGCTGCAATCAGGGCGCGCAACGCCGTGGCGGCGAACTCGGGCGTGCCGGCGAAGACGATGCGCATCGCGCCGATTGTAGGGAGACTGGCGCGACAAGCGCGCGCGATGTGAAGACGCCGGCCGCCGCGCGGCGCAGGGGACTACATCTGCCGGAACAGGTGCACGTACTGGCGCGCCACCGGCAGCTCGCGCGGCAGATCACGCAGCCGCACGAAGAGCTTGCCGGCAAGGTCGCGGCGCGTACCGGCAACGGCGTTCAGGTTGACGATCACGCTGCGATGGATCTGCTGGAAGTCCTGATTGGCGAGTTGCCCGTTCAGCTCTGAAAGCGGCACGCGAATCAGCAACTCGCGCGTCGCGCCCCCATCGCGTAGCACGACGCAGGTGTACTTGTCGTCCGCCTGGAAATACAGCACATCGGCCACGGCGATCTGTTCGGTGACTTCGCCGTCGGCCGACCGCCGGCTTGCGCGGATCCAGCGTAGCGGTGGCGTGGCGGGTGCGCCGACGTGCCGCGCGAGTTGTTCGAGCAGCCGGGTCAGATCCGGCGGCGTCCTCTGCTGCGCGACCGCACCACGCAGCTTCTCGACGGTGCGTTCGAGGCGCTCGTCGCTGACCGGCTTCAGCAGGTAGTCGACGGCGTCGGCATCGAACGCATCGATCGCGTACTGGTCATACGCCGTCACGAAGACGACGCGCGGCCGCTGGGAGTCCTCCTGCAACTGGCGCGCCACGTCGAGCCCGGTCAGGCCCGGCATGCGGATGTCCAGGAATGCGATATCGGGCTTGCGTTCGCGAGCAACCCGTAACGCGTCGATGCCGTTTTCGACCATGGCCACGAGTTCGAGCTCGGGCCAGACGCGCGCGAGCCGGTCACGCAGGAATTCGACCAGGTGCGGTTCGTCGTCCGCGATCAGCGCCGTGGGCATCGCGCGCTCACGGAGAGAGCGGCAGGGCGACGCGCACCCGCGTGCCATGCGCCAGGCTTTCGATCGTCATTCGCGCACGGCCTTCATAAAGCGCCGCCAGCCGTTCGCGCAGGTTGGTGAGGCCAAGACCGCTGCCCGCCGACGGTGCAAAACCAAGGCCATCGTCCTCCACTTCGACGAGCAGCAGTGCGCCTTCGGAACGGACGCGAATCGTCACGGCGCCCCCTTCCATCTTCGGCTCCAGTCCGTGCCTGATCGCGTTCTCGACCAGCGGCTGGATGAGAAGCGGTGGCAGTGGGTTGTGCCGCAGCGCCTCCGGCGCGTCGATCGTGTAGCGCAGCCGCGCCCCCATGCGAATCGTGAGGATGTCGAGATAGGCGCGCACAAGTTCGAGCTCGCGACCCACGTCGACGCGCGTCGCGCGACTCGCTGCGAGCGACGCCCGCAACAGTTCGATGAGACGCGTCAGCATCACCCGCGCCTTGTCTGGCGCCGTATCGATCAAGCTTGCAACATTGGCAAGCGTGTTGAACAGGAAATGCGGTTCGATCTGCGCCTGCAGTGCGCGCAGTTGCGCATCGAGCAGCTGCTTGTCGGCGGCCAGCGCGCGCGCGCGTTCGCGTTCGCGTTCGGCCTCGGCCCGCGCAAGGCGCGACTTGTTGGCCATGTAGCGGTACCAGAACGCCGACAGCAGCACCGAAAAGAAAACGATCTGCCCCAGCGCGCGCGGCGACTCGGCGAGTAGCCGCTGCAAATCGACACCAAGCATGCTCAGGCCGACCGCGTAGCCGATCAGCACGCCGAGGAGCGGGATCCCGGCGTAGAAGAACCCGCGCTGGAGCTTGGTGAACCGGCTGAACCGGTCGGCGCCGAACAGGCGCAGGCCGACGCGGAACAGGATGTGGATCGAAAAGCCGATGCATTGCGCAACGACAAAGTTGCCCCACGCCGCCGCGGCCAGGTCAACCCTGCGCGAGAAACTCAAGCTGATCAGGGTGAGCAGGGCGGCGACCGAGGTGTTGAACAGGAACGTCCAAAACCACGGCAGCCAGCGCGGTCCGACCGAACCGCGATACCAGTCGGGCGACCAGTAATGGCGCCAGGAACTGCGCACGACCGAGGCGTCGAACATTGCGAATGCGGCGGTATCGCGGATTTGCCCCGCTCAGCGCGGATCGCGCTCGAGGTACTCGCGCACCTTGCGCTCCTCCCACGCGGCGCCGAGCACGCGGCCGTGCAGGAGAAGGTTCAAGCCGGAGAACGCAATGGCAACGCTGAAACCGAAGCCGACCCAGAGAAACCACCAGCGGCCAGGGCTGGTGACGAGGTTGATCGTGAACGTCAGCGCAAGCACCAGCGCTGCGGTGATAAGCAACCGGTAGAACGCACGCAGGTCGCGCACGTACGCGCGCGCCCGGGTTTCACGCGCGGTGGAGTCCGATTCGGTCGGGATCATTGCGGCAACTCCTCGCAGGCTAGGCAGGTGTTGCCGACTTTACGGTGCCGGCACCCATGCGCCAACGCCGCGGTCGCCAATCGACGCCCAGCCGGCGCGAATCGACGTCGCGCCGCCCCGGAGGGCGGTCACGCCTGCTTCAGGCCGCTTCCTTGGCCTTGCGCTTGCGCATCTTGGTCTTGATGCGGTCCTGCTTCAACGCGGACAGATAGTCGACGAACACCTTGCCGGTGAGATGGTCCATCTCATGCTGGATGCAGACCGCAAGCATGCCGCCACATTCGAGCTCGCTGGCGTTGCCGTCGAGGTCCTGGTAACGCACGCGCACGCGTGCAGGGCGGCGCACTTCGTCATAGACACCGGGCACCGACAGGCAGCCCTCCTCGCTGAGCGCTGTGTCATCCGAGGCCCATAGGATCTCAGGATTGACGAAGACCTGCAGACGATCCTTGTTTTCCGAAACGTCGATCACAATGAGGCGTTCGTGAACGTTGACCTGCGTGGCGGCCAGGCCGACCCCCGGCGCGGCGTACATTGTCTGGCCCATGTCGGCGACCAGTTGGCGCAGGCGCGCGTCGAAGGCGGTGACCGCTCGTGCCACCTTTCGTAGGCGCGGGTCGGGATATTCAAGGATCGGCAGGTGTGCCACGAAAGAGCTCTTTCGGTAGGGTCGGTTCAGACTCGACAAAAGTCGGATCGGCGGAGCGTGCAACCTGACAACGCAGAGGATCGGCCACTTTGCATGCCTTTTTGGCCCTTCGGAAGCCCCCCGCGAAGCGATACTCGGCGCCAAATATTGCTCCCTGGATTCATAGGTGAGCCACTTGGCATCGCCAATTGCAGCTAGGGACCGTAGGGAAGATCCGTTGCGATATCAAGGCACTAAGTCCAGAATTTTAAGCCTTTCGTGATGATTTCAACGCGCCGGCCCGGTTGGAGTTCCAACTGGGGTTGGTTGATGGGCAGGATGCCGGGTGTGCCCGACCCGGCAACCTCGCGCTGCCCGGGTTAGAAAGCCCGCCAAAAAGCGGACCGCGCCGCCGGTCCAGTCCGAGGGAGTTTCGATGAAGAAGCTTTGTTTTCCCCCACCGCGCAACTGGCTTGTCCTGGCCGTCTCCGGCCTCGGCCTCGCGGGCGGGCTCGCGGCCCAGGAATCCGCCACATCGCGCTACCCAATCACCACCGACCAGCGCCGGGTTGCGGACCAGGTGGCGCAGGCCGGTGTTCCGCTCTCTGCACTGGCACCCAGCGCACCCGATACGTACACGGTCAAACGCGGCGACACGCTTTGGGACATCTCCAGCGTGTTCCTGACGAGCCCTTGGCGCTGGCCCGAGCTCTGGGGCATGAACAAGCAGCAAGTCGCCAACCCGCACCTGATCTATCCGGGCCAGACCCTCGTGCTGGTCAAAGGCGCTGATGGCCGCGCCCAGTTGAAGCTCGCCGACGGCTCGAACGCCCCGGGCCTCCCCGGTGCTGCCGGCGACACCGTGCGCTTGTCGCCGCGCGTCCGCGAGGGAGGCGCCGAGCGCGGCGCAGCCGTCACGAGCATTCCGAACAACTTGATCGAGCCGTTCCTGTCGCAGCCGATCGTGGTCGACGCCGCGGAACTGGCGAAGTACCCGCGCATCGTTGCGACCCAGGAAGGACGGTTCAATCTGGGTCGTGGCGACGCGGCGTACGCGCGCGGCGTCTCCAACGACAAGATCGAGAATTACCACGTCTTCCGCCCCGCACGCCCGCTCTTCGACCCCGACGACGTCGATCGCAAGAGTCCGATTGCCTATGAGGCGTTCTACCTCGGGACGGCGCGCCTCGCGAAGCCGGGCGAGGTCGCCACGCTGCGCATCCAGGACAGCAAGCAGGAGATCGGCGTCGGCGACCGCCTCGTTCCGATCGAACGGCAGGCCCTGGTCGCCTACGTTCCGCACCGGCCCGAGAAGTCAGTGGATGGCCGCATCGTCTCGGTCTACGCCGGCGTCCAACAGGCCGGTCCGCAAAGCATCGTGACGTTGAACCGCGGCCGCAGCGACGGGCTCGAGATCGGTCACGTGCTGGCCTTGCTCGAAACCGGCGCCACGGTGCAGGACCGCACGGTCGGTGGCCGCGAGTTCGTCAAGCTGCCCGACGAGCGCATTGGCGAGATGTTCGTGTTCCGCGTGTTCGACCATATCTCCTACGCGCTGATCATGAACGTTGCCAAGCCGGTCAAGGTCGGTGATCGCTTCACGCAGCCGGACGATCTGCAGTACGCATCGGTCGAGCCGCGACCGGCCGCGTCCGCGTTGCCTGCAGCGGCGCCGGTGGTTCCGCCGGCGGTCCGGACGCCAATGAACGCGCCGCAGACCGTTTCCCCCGGCGGCGCACCGCCGGCGAACGATCAGAACCAGACCCCCTCGAAGTAGGGCTCCGCCAGCGCGGGGCCAACTTCCCGATCGCGGCGCGCCAATAATGGCGCGCCGATTTTTTTTCAGATGACGACATGGACGCGGCCGAACGCGCCGCCTGGTTGCGCCTGCTCCTAACGCCGGGCCTCGGTCCCGCGAGCACGCGGCGCCTGCTCGCCGAATTCGGCTTGCCGCAGGAGATCCTCGCCGCCGGCAGCGCTGCCCTGAAGGTGCTCCTCCCCGATGAGGTCGTGCACGCGCTTCGGCGACCACCCGATGCAGAGACGGAACGCGCCATTGCGAGTACCGAACTATGGCTCGCAGGCGGCGCAGAGCGCTCCGTGCTCTCGCTCGCCGACGCCGACTACCCCGCTGCGTTGCTTCAATGCCCCGATCCACCGATCGTCCTCTACGCTTGGGGACGCCGGGAGATTCTTGGACAGCCGTCACTCGCGATCGTCGGAAGCCGCAGTTGCACCCAGCAGGGACGCCAGACGGCGGAAGCGTTTGCGCGGGCGCTTGGCCACGCCGGACTGACGATTGTGAGCGGCTTGGCGCTCGGCATCGACGCCGCAGCGCACCGCGGCGCGCTGCAGGCCGTCGACGAAGGCGCCGCCGCCAGCACGATTGCGGTGGTGGGCTCCGGCATCGATGTGGTCTATCCAGCGAGTCATCGTGCGCTGACCGATGCTGTGCGGGCGCGTGGCCTCGTGCTCTCCGAGTTCGTCCCCGGCACGCCAGCGCTCGCGCACAACTTTCCGAAGCGCAACCGCGTCATCGCCGGCCTCGCGCGCGGCGTGCTCGTCGTCGAGGCCGCGCTGCGATCCGGCAGCCTCATCACCGCACGCCTCGCTGCGGAACTGGGCCGCGAGGTGTTTGCCATTCCGGGTTCGATCCATTCGCCCACGGCACGTGGCTGCCACCGGCTGATCAAGGACGGCGCCAAGCTCGTCGAAAGCGCGCAGGACGTGCTCGACGAGTTGCGTTTGCCGGTCCAGGCGCTGGCGGTTGCGCCGGCCGATCGGCGCGGCAGCGAACCACTCGGCGCGACGCAGCGCGTCGTGCTCGATGCGATGGGCCACGGTCCCGTAGACCTCGACACGCTCGCCGTGCGCTGCGCAAGCGCGACCGGCAGCCTGAGCGCCACGCTGCTGGAACTCGAGCTGGCCCAATATGTTGAGCGTCTGCCGGGTAATCAGTACCAGAGATTGCGATAGGTGCCCCGACGTTTTGACATGCCGCCGGGTTCGGCAGTAGAGTGGCCGCAGATGTTCGACATCCTCGTCTACCTGTTTGAGAACTACAGCGCCTTTAACGCCTGCGCCGATGCTGATGCGTTGACCCGCAAACTGGCCGCAGCGGGTTTCCCCAAGGATGAAATCACCGATGCCCTTGCCTGGTTGCAGGGGCTCGAGCGGGTCGCGCAGGACGCGTCCCTGGTGAGCGACGCGACACCCGGCGCGTTTCGCGTCTACGCGGGCTTCGAGATGGAGCGTCTCGGCAGCGATGCGATCGGCTTCCTCGCCTTCCTCGAGTCCGCCGGCCAGTTGAGCGCCGCGCAGCGCGAGATCGTGATCGAGCGCGCGCTCGCGATCGCCGAAGCACCCGTTGCGCTCGAAAAGCTGAAGGTGATCGTGCTGATGGTGCTGTGGTGCCAGGAGGCCGACATCGACGTCCTGGTGCTCGAAGAACTGCTCGACGACGGCGAAGAGCGCCTGCTGCACTAGTTGGCCCGCCCGCCTGCGTGGCGGGTCAACTTGCGTTCCTCCCCCCATTCGTTGTTATCCTGAAAAAAGGGGGGCGCCTGCCGCGCGCTTGAAATCTCCTTTGCACTTCGCATTCTTTCTCGTTCAACGACACGCCGACGCATGAGCAAAGCCTTGATCATTGGTGAAAAGCCCTCGGTGGCCGCGGATATCGCGCGCGCCCTGGGCGGCTTCACCAAGCAACAGGACTACTACGAAAGCGATGAATTCGTGCTTTCGTCCGCGGTCGGCCATCTTCTGGAGCTAAAGGCGCCGGAGGAATTCGACGTCAAGCGCGGCAAATGGTCTTTCACGAACCTGCCCGTGATCCCGCCGCACTTCGATCTGCAACCGATCGAGCGCTCGGAGCCGCGCCTGAAGGTGCTGACCCGGCTTATCAAGCGCAAGGACGTGACCGCGCTCGTCAACGCGTGCGACGCCGGCCGCGAAGGCGAACTCATCTTCCGCTACATCGTGCAGCACACGAAGGCGAAGCAACCGATCCGCCGCCTGTGGCTGCAGTCGATGACGCCTGCGTCGATCCGCGAGGCCTTCGCGCAACTGCGCGCCGACAACGAGATGCAGCCGCTTGCCGACGCGGCACGCTGCCGCTCGGAGGCCGATTGGCTGGTCGGCATCAACGGCACCCGCGCAATGACCGCGTTCAACAGCAAGGACGGCGGGTTCTTCCTGACGACGGTCGGCCGTGTGCAGACGCCGACGCTGGCGATCGTCGTCGAGCGCGAGGAGAAGATCCAGCAGTTCGTCGCGCGTGACTACTGGGAGGTGCACGCGACGTTTGCCGCGCGCGCCGGCGAATATCCCGGGCGCTGGTTCGATCCGGACTTCAAGAAGAACGACGAGGATCCTGATCGCCGTGCCGAGCGGCTCTGGGACCGCGCGCGTGCCGAATCGATCGTCGCGGCCTGTCGCGGCAAGGCCGGCATCGCCACCGAGGAAGCAAAACCAAGCAGCCAGGCCGCACCGCTGCTTTTCGATCTCACGTCGCTGCAGCGCGAGGGCAACTCGCGTTTCGGCTTCTCCGCCAAGACCACGCTCTCGCTCGCGCAGGCGCTGTACGAGAAGCACAAGGTCCTCACGTACCCGCGGACGGACTCGCGCGCGCTCCCCGAGGACTACGTCAGCGTCGTGAAAAAGACGGTCGATTCACTCGGCGGCTTGCGCGAATACGCGCCGTTCACCAAGCAGATCAGCAAGAACGGCTGGGTCAAGCCCAACAAGCGGGTGTTCGACAACAGCAAGATCTCCGATCACTTCGCGATCATCCCGACGCTCGAGACGCCAAAACACCTGTCGGAGGCGGAACACAAGATCTACGACCTCGTGGTCAAGCGCTTCCTCGCCATCTTCTTTCCGAGCGCCGAGTATCTCGTCACCACGCGCATCACGACGGTCGAGCAGCACGCGTTCAAGACCGAAGGCAAGGTCCTGGTCGAACCCGGCTGGCTCGCCATCTACGGCAAGGAGGCGCAGGAAGGCGAGGCGTCGCTCGTCAAGATCGAGCCCAACGAGAAGGTGCGCACCACCGCGATCGATTCGGTCGGCCTGCAGACCAAGCCACCGGCGCGCTACAACGAGGCGACGCTGCTCTCGGCGATGGAAGGTGCGGGCAAGCTGGTCGACGATGACGAGCTGCGCGCGGCGATGGCGGGCAAGGGACTGGGTACGCCCGCCACGCGCGCGGCAATCATCGAGGGCCTGATCACCGAGGCGTACCTCGTCCGCGACGGCAAGGAGCTGCATCCGACCGCCAAGGCGTTCCAGCTCCTGCGTGCATTGCGCGGCTTCGGCGTCGACGCGCTCGATGCGCCCGAGTTGACGGGCGAGTGGGAGCACAAGCTCGCGCAGATGGAACGCGGCCGGCTCAAGCGCGACACCTTCATGCGCGAGATCGCGCACATGACGCGCGACATCGTCGAGCGCATCCGGCGCGGCGCCGACACCGGCGACGTTCCCGGCGACTACGCCAAGCTCAAGGCGCCTTGTCCCAATTGCGGCGGCAGGGTGGTCGAGAACTACCGGCGCTTTGCCTGCACGAAATGCGATTTCTCGATTTCCAAGCATCCGGGCGGACGTTTCTTTGAAACCGCCGAGGTCGAGCAGTTGCTGCGCGAGAAGCAGCTCGGGCCGCTGACCGGCTTTCGCAGCCGGATGGGTCGGCCATTCGCCGCGGTGCTGAAGATCACGCCTGAACACAAGCTCGAGTTCGACTTCGGCAATGCGGCGCCGGGTGAAGACGGATCGGGCGAACCGATCGACTTCAGCGGCTTGACGCCACTCGGCGCGTGCCCGAAGTGCCGCTCGAATGTCTACGAGCAGCCGATGGCGTACGTATGCGAGAAGAGCGTCGGCCCGGTGCGCAGTTGCGACTTCCGCTCGGGCAAGGTCATCCTGCAACAGTCGATCGAGCCGGAGCAGATGCGCAAGCTGCTCACCGAGGGCCGCACCGATCTCCTGCGCGGCTTCGTCTCCAATCGCACGCGGCGCAAGTTCTCCGCGTTCCTCGTCCGCAAGCCGGACGGCACCACCGGATTTGAATTCGAACCGCGGCCCGCGCGCAGCGCTGCGAAGACCGGCGACGCTGCGGCCAAGGCGGGCAAGGGCGCGACGGCGAAGACGGCGGCCGCACCGCGCGCTGAAGAACCGGCGCCGCCGAGCCCATCCGCGAAGAAGCGCGCTGCCGCCAGTCCCGCCGCAACCGAAGCTGCGCCGCCAATCGCCCCGGCACGCGCATCAGGCAAGTCGGCGAAGAGTGTGACCCGGTCGCCGGTGAAGGCGCCCGCGCGCGCGGCGGGGAAAGCCGCACCCGCACGCAAAACCGCGCCGGCGACGGCTGCGCGCAAGGGCGCGAGCAAGGCAAGCAAGACCAGCAAGACCAGCCGCCAGTCGTCGCGCTGATCCGGTAGCGGGCCGGAGCCTCGAGCGGCCATACTCAGGTCCCGCAACTCGCGGGCGCCATGCCCGCTTCGGCTCCAATGCCCGAATCGCTGCGTTCAAGACTCGCAAGCCGCATTCCGCAGTTCGGATGCTGGCTTTCGCTGGCGTCGCCTTGTTCGGCCGAAGCGTTGTCACAAGCCGGCTTCGATTTTCTCGTGGTCGAAGCGCTCGCTGCGGCACGGGGAACATGAAACTGCGCGGCGCTGCTCTGTCGGCGCGCCTGCTGGGCGCCGTTGCGATGGTCGGAACGCTGACCGGTTCACTGGTGGTTTCGTGCGCCGGCGATGCGCCATCGTCGACCGGCGGCGGGTCGAACGCGCCGGCGAGCGCGGCGATGGGCCAGTGGACACCCGCCACGCAGGACACATGTTCGAAGGCGTTTCACGACACGTTCTTCGTGATCGGGCCCGACGGCAAGAAGTATCCAACCTGGCACCGGCCGGAAGAAACCGATCCCGCGACAAACCAGACCTGTCGGTTCGGCCACGACCACGGCGCCAATCCGAGCAGCTCTGCCCTGTGGCCGGCGCTGCAGAAGCACTTCGCGTTCGATGCCAACAACAACGGGGGCATCGATGCGAGCGAACTTGCCGTCAGTGGCATTCCGTTCGGGTATGTCGCCGAACAACTCGTCAACTCGACGACGCCGCGCCTCGAGGATCACACCGGCTACAAGATCATTTTCGCCAACGCCGTCAGCCGCACGGCGGTGAGCGGCGGCAACCAGTTCGTCAGCGTGACCTGTGATCTGTTCGCGGCCTACAACCAGCCGACATCCACCGCCGACGCATTTGCGAGCAACATGTTCTCCGTCACGTACGCGGCCGATTGCAACGGCGGGCCGTCCGCCACGCAGTATCCGGTGAAGGTCATCGCGAGCGTGATGGCGGTCTACGGCGACCCTGGCAGCTTCACGCTCGACGCGAACGGGACGCAACAGATCGTGAGCCAGTCACCCGTGCCCCCGGGTTCGCCGCCGGGCGGAGGAGAACTGGGACGGCGGATCCCGACCGCCGACAGCGTGTATCAGGACGCATTTGTTGCCATCGGGCAAACCTCGTCGTTCACCGGCCTGGCGGAACGCTGGGATACCAAGTTGCGGTTGCGCCGCGCGGACACCACCGAACTCGCCACGCTTTCACCGGCGTTTCGCGTCGACAATCCCGCGCGCTACTTCAACCAGGGTCTCCTGCACAGCGTCGATCTCTGCTACTCGGGGCTGAACGCGAACGGTGCACTGGTCACGGACGCGTCGCTCGCCCCGACGATCGTGCGCCAGGTACGCAACCAACCGGACTGCGTGGCCATCGCGCCGAACGGACCAGGGACCGGGGCCGGGCAGCGCATCGCCTTCGATGACGTACGCAGCCCGTTCAACGGCTGTTCACGCAGCGGCTTCTTCGGTGCCGAGGTCGTGCTCAATCCGCTGGGTCCGACGACCTGGTACACCAATGCCTTCGGTGCACAGGGCAGCACCGTCCCGTTCGCAAACAGCGTCAGGCAGTTCGTCGCGGCAACGAATACCGGCTCGATCGTTCTCAGTGAGGATCAGTTCGGCCAGCAGTCGTTCTGCCAGGCCGCAACGGTGCACGTGCCGAATTAGGCAACGACCAAGCGTCAGACGACGCTCTGCAAGGCGTCGGTCGCGGCGAGCGCGTGCAGCAGTGCCTGGTTGACCGCGCCTTGCGAAAGTTGCAGGGCCGCTGCGCTGGAATGCACGACAGCGCGGGTGCCACTCTCGAGCGCAAGCGCCATGCTGAGGAACGGCGCGAACTCCCCGCTACGCTCGGCGAGCGCCGCGCTCACGCGCGCCGGCAGCGGGACCTCGCGGCAAAGCTGCGCCGCGGGCCGTCCGGTGATCTTGTCGAGCAGCGAAAACGCGCCGACGATGAAACACTCGTCGCGAGAATTCCCCTTGAAACCGGCCGCCGCCGCGAGGTTCTCCATCAGAAAGCCACGCGCCACCGCCGTGTAGATCTGTGGCAGCGCCTTCGATTCCTTCGACGCGACCACCATCAGCAGTACCAGCCACTTCACGAGCCGCTGATAGCCCAGCAGCTGGATCGCATGCGCAATCGAGGCGATCGGCGCGCTGCGGATGAATGCCGGGCTGTTTGCGAGCGTCAGCAGCATGTAGGAAAGGACCGGCTCCGCCCTGAACGCCTTTTCAAGATCGCCGTTGGGCGCGTCGCCCTGAACGAGGCGGATGAGATCGAGCACCGCCTTCTGCACCGGCTGCAGTTGGCCCGATGCACCGGGTGCCACTTCGCTGAGCGGCCAGCCGACGACCGCATGCGCGCCGCCTTTGAACGCCTCGCTTACTCGCGCACCCGAATCTGGATAGAGCGCGAGCAGTGCGGCGTGGCCCGGCGCCGGCCCGTGTGAATGGGCGTCGGCAGCCAGGTATTGGAACAGCGGAAGGCGCTCGCGCGCGATGCGTGTGCGGTCGCTCACGCGCAGGACCAGCCGGACGCCGCGGCGCTGTGCCTCGACCAGCCGGTGCAGTCCCTGCGCATCCTCGAGTTCCTCCTGCGCGATCTCGAGGAGCACGTTGCGCGGGGCGCGCCATGTCGCGAGCGAATCGTCGACCGGAATGTTGGTCGGGGCCAGCACCACCAGGCCATGTGGAAGGCTCGCCGCGCCCTCGGCCACGAACCCCCTCAGCACCCCATCGAGCAGCGCCGCCATCGGCGGCGGCGCGTCGACACCGTCCTCGGCGCGCAGCACGAGGCGAAAGCCGACCGGACGAAGGTCGCGCGCGATCAGCGGCTGCCACACCGGCGTCACCACACCGAGATCGATCGGATCCGGCGAGGTTTCGCGGCTGACTGGCGGAAATTCGAACACCTGCAGACTCCAGCCGCGTTGAACACTCGGCCCCTGGAAGTCAGTCTCGGCATCCTTGGCGACAATCTTGAGTCGGCGAAAGGCTGGAATCGGCGCATTTCGTGGAGTGGCCCTCGAATGCGCGAGGCAGCGCCACCATCCGTAGGGCGTAGCGCCGCGTCGCTCGCGCCGGCTCGTCGCACCCTGCATGCGACAATCGCGCCCCGCGCGAAGACGCGTCGCGCCGGCCCTCTCGTCCCCTCCCCGGCCATGTTCCTGTTCGCTGCAACGATCCTCCTCTCCGCGTTCCTGCTCTTCCTGGTCCAGCCAATCATCGCCAAGCAGATCCTGCCGTGGTTCGGCGGCACCTCGGCGGTGTGGACCACTTGCATGGTGTTCTTCCAGGTGCTGCTGCTGGGCGGCTATGCCTATTCACACTTCATCACGCGGCGCCTGCCGCGGCGCGCGCAAGCCGGATTGCACATCGGATTGCTTGCAGGAAGCCTCGCGCTGCTGCCGATCATTCCGCGCGAATGGCTCAAGCCCGCCGGCGGCCAGGATGCGGCGCTCGCGATCATCGTGCTGCTCGCTGCCACGATCGGCTTGCCGTATTTCCTCCTTTCGAGCACCGGGCCGCTCGTGCAGAAGTGGGTGGCTCACCGCTTTCCCGAGCGGACGGTGTACCGCCTCTTTGCGCTCTCCAACTTCGGTTCGCTGCTCGGCTTGCTCGCGTTTCCGTTTGCGATCGAGCCGTTTGCAAACTCGCGCACCCAGTCGATCGCCTGGAGTTGGGGTTACGTGTTGTTCGCCGCGGCGTGCGCCGCGACCGCCTGGCAGTCGGCGAAGGGCGACGGGCACGCCGCGCGGTCGCCCATGGCAGCGCCAAGCGCCGATGAACCCGCGCCGCGTGCCGGCGACTACCTCATGTGGCTCGCGTTTGCGGCGCTCGGATCGGTGTTGCTGCTCGCCTCGACGAGCCACATCACGCAGAACGTCACCTCGGTGCCGTTCCTCTGGGTGTTGCCGCTGACGCTCTACCTCCTGACGTTCGTGATTGCGTTCGAAGGGCGCGGCGGGCGCGGCTGGTACGACCCACGCTGGGGCATTTATTTCGCGCTGGCGTTTGCCGTCGCAATGGCCGCCGGTCTCTCCGCATCACGCGGCGTGCTCGACATCAGCCTGGCGGTTCCGCTCTACTGCTTCGGCGTGTTCTTCGGCTGCCTTTTCTGTCACGGCGAACTGGCGCAACGCAAGCCGGTGCCGCGTTACCTGACGCAGTTCTACCTGAGTCTTTCCGCCGGCGGCGCACTCGGCGGACTGTTTGTCGGCCTGGTCGCCCCGCGTGTTTTCCCCGCGTACTACGAGCTGCCGCTCGCGCTCGCCGCACTTGCCGCGCTTGCCATCCTCGTGGCGTGGACCAATCGGCAGGTTGCTCGCGTCTGGGTCGTCGCGACGACGCTCACCGCCATCGTCGCGAGCATCGCGACGAGCTACTACGCGTGGTACTACGCCGATTTTCTCCGCGGCGACGTGATCCTCATGCAACGCAATTTCTACGGCGCGTTGCGCGTGCGCGAGCAGGGCAGCGGCGTCCATCAGATCCGCCGGCTGCTGCACGGCGTGATCCTGCATGGCGAACAGCTCACCAACTCGCCCGACCGCCTCGACCCCGGCAGCTACTACTCGCGCAGTTCCGGCGTGGGTCTTGCGATCGCGTCGAAGCAGGCCCACGGCCCGATCCGGCTTGGCGTCGTCGGGCTCGGCGCCGGCACGCTCTCCGCGTACGGCCGCGTTGGCGACACGGTGCGGTTCTACGAACTCGACCCCGACGTCGTGAAGATCTCGCACGAGAAATTCACGTACCTCACTTCGTGCCCCGCAAAACTGGAGTTCGCCATCGGCGACGCACGTCTTTCGATGGAGCGCGAACTCGCCGCCAGGCAACCCCAGCGCTATGACGTGCTTGCCATCGACGCGTTCTCGAGCGATTCGATCCCGGTGCACCTGATCACGCGTGAGGCGATCGAGGTCTACCGCCGCGAACTTGCCCCGGGTGGCGTCGTTGCAGTGCACATATCGAACCGGTTCCTCGACCTAAAGCCAGTGCTTGCCAACATAGCGGCGGCGACCGGCATGACGGCGCGGCTGGTCTCCGATTCGCCAGCCGAGGAAACAGGCGCATCGAGTTCCGACTGGGTGTTGTTGGCAGAAGACGAAGCCCCGTTCGATCACCCGGCGCTGGTCGACCGCGTCGAACCGATGGAGCCAAACCCGTCGCTTTCACTCTGGACCGACCAGTTCAACAACCTGCTGGACGTCCTCAAGAGCCGACCGCTGGAGGCGTTCAAGTCGCTGGTCGACCCGGACTAGCGTTGTTTGCGCTGTACCTGGGCGCCATCGTTGCTTGCCGCGCGGGCAGGCTCCCTGTAGCTTTGATGACTTAGGGGCGGGTGAGCGATGCTCTATTCGGAACGCAGTGCGCTGATCGTCGGCGCCGGCGCGGTTGGCGCTGTGCTTGGCGCCCGCCTGCACGCGTCCGGTTGGCACGTCACGTTCCGCATCCGTCCGGAAACGTTCCTGGGCTATCGCCGGCTCGGGCTGCTGCTGCACAGCGCGAACGGCACCGTCAAGATTGGCGGTGACCGGTTCATCTGCGACGCAGTCGCGCCCGGATCGCACTCGCTCGTGATCCTGTGCACGAAGATGCCGGACTTCGACCACGCGCTCGAAGGTCTGGCCGCCGACGACGACGGCAAGCGGATTTACGTCACCGTGCAAAACGGCCTTGCCGCGCCCGAGATGGTGGCCGCGCTGTTCTCGCACCGGCGCGTGCTGGCCGGTGCGGCGGTCGTCAATGCCGAACGCTGCGGCCTCGGCGAAATCCGGATGCACTCGGAAGCGCGCCGGCTCTCACTCGCGCCGCTGCGCGCCGCGGACGCGCCGCGCGCGCAGGAAGTAGCCGCGCGGCTGGCGGCCGCCGGCATTTCGGCGCCAGTGGCCGCGGGCGCAACACAACTGCTCTGGGCGAAGTTCGTCGGCATCGAGCCGCTCGCCACCACGTGCGCATTGACCCGGCTCACGCTCGGCGAGATCCGGCGAACGCCGCACGCGTTGGTGATGTTGCGCGGCTTGTTCGAGGAGGTCTTTGCGGTTGGACGCTCGATCGGCGTCCCGCTGCCCGACGATCTCTACGTGCGGCGCTGGCGCAGTTTTTTCGAGGGTCCCGAGCACATGCGGCCATCGCTCGCCGTCGACATCGAGGAACGCCGCCCGCACGAGCTGAACTGGTTGACCGGCACCGTGGTCTCGCTTGCCGAGCGCAGCAAGACCGCCGCGCCGTTGCACCGGCGCGCGCTGAAGATGCTCGCGCGCACCGAGGAACCGGCCGTCGCTGTACAAGCCGCCTGACAGGCGGCCTCCTGCCGGCCGGCGCGGGCCTTCTTCTGCGATACTGCGCGCCTTCCTGAACTTGCCCTTTCGCGCTGCACGATGTCCAGCAAGGCTCCGCTTGCCCGCCGCCCGGCGAAAGCCCCCCG
>Ga0326726_10002599_pt1 | contig 16540 bp, 16 predicted proteins | sample MHFenrmetagenome_2_FD_207603 | JGI IMG/M metagenome (GOLD analysis project Ga0326726, IMG submission 207603) | Lab enriched peat soil microbial communities from Michigan Hollow, Ithaca, NY, United States - MHF15MN | ecosystem: Environmental > Terrestrial > Soil > Wetlands > Peat | place: USA... | reverse complement strand
CCACAAGATGCCGCCTCAGGATGGCTACTTTTTCTTCCGGGGTGAAATGCTTCCGTTCCTTCCTCATACGTTCGCTCCGTTATCTTAACGGACGAACGCGTTCTCCATTTCCAACTGAGGCAGGACATTTCCTTGGCGAGATACGCAGCTTTCTTGTTCTCTATTGCCGCATGCTGATCACGTTGGCTCTCCTCGAACAGTCGCCTCTGTTGCTCCCACGCCAGTAGTTCCTTCTGATTCTCACTTTGCAGCCATTTGTTGGTTCGATCAAGTTCTTCCACCTTTTGCTGCCAAGAATTGCGAGCATAGTCGAACGCCTGCTCACTCTGCTGCCTCTTTCTTCTTTCCAGACTCGGAATAATCTTCTCCAAGAATGTTAAGCGGCTCTGGAATGCGGGATCGCTGCGCTGCGGCTGTCGAGAGGGAGAATCGTAAACTGGCTGTCTCGGCTTGGTCTGATCAAAGACGCTGTTGTCCTTCAATTCATCCCAATCGAACTTGTGGTCCACTTTTAGACTGTCGGAAAGAATGTGAGACAGGGATTCTTGCCGCTGCCGAGCGGTCGTAGTCTGTTTCTGCGCGAGGCGTCGGTTCTCTTCAATTGACCAATTCATGATCTTGGGCCGCCGCCTCGCTTACCTTTGTTCATCTCTCTCGCCGGGTGCCCCAGGTCTCGCGCTTTTCGAGACCTGGGACTCCACAGATCTTCATCGGCGAGATACCTTTCTTCACAGAAAACTTTACCTGCCCTCGGCCGGGTTCCCATAGACATTTTTTGACAGCATAGCCGCCGGGTGTACAATGAGTCCGGTTTTGAGGTCAAGACGTAACTCTTCCCAATCTCGCCTCAAACTGTCCTCAATCCTTCTTCCCCGCGGGCATAACTTTCCAAGCAATCGCCGCCGCCGCGACGAAGGAGGTAACAATGATCCCACTGAAAACCGCAGTTTCGCTGCTCGCTCTGACCATGGGTCTTCTCGTTGGTTGGGCCTCGGCACAACACAATGTCTATCTCGAAACTCCCAACACTGTCCCGTCTTATTGTCAGGAGACCGATATCTGGTGTGGCGCCGCTTCCGGACAGATGATCCTGGAGGGATATCCAAACGGCGTCGAACACCCCTTCTCGCAAACCGATGTCTGGAACCACATTCAGGCACACAAGGACGACTCCGGCGTGAACTGGGCGACCGATCCCGATGGGCTCAGCACCACCCTGGGCGACTTCGGCCCGGAAGGCCACTGGGTGGTTTTCTCTAACACGAATGCTCAGTCGCTCACCTTTTCGATGACCTACTGGATGACGCAGAGACGGTTCCCGAGTGCCGCCCTGGTGTACGGGTTCCAACACTGGGTGGTCATCGATGGCTTCACCACCGATGTTGACCCCACCACGTCGAGCACGGTCAATTTGCAGTACATCGACATCGTGGATCCTTGGAATCCGCCCTGTGCCAGCGCCACCCACGGAGGCATACGGCAGTTCATGACGGGGGCCAACTGGTATAGCAACTACTGGTACACTCCGGGAAACATCGCTGGCAGCAAGTGGAACGGCAAGTATGTCGCGGTGGTTGAACCGCCGCTGAGGGAAGGCGTGGCCAAAGCTCCAACCGAGGTTAGCGAAGGACGAGTGATTCCCGCCGCCGAAGCGCGTGAGCGGGCGGTACGTTTCCTCAAGGAGCTTCCTTTGAAGGAGCGCCGCGGCTACTACACCCTGCAGCGGAATGCCGCCCTTCAGCCCATGCTGGTGAATCAGGAGCGCAAGGGATACTACATCGTTCCCTTTGGCTATGAAGAGGGGGAGATCGCCCAGGGTGCGGTGCTCATCAATGCCTATGAAGGCGGTTTCCAGGAAGTTGGTGTATTCCAGAAACCAGTCAAGTTCCTGTCGGAAGCCCGCGCTGTAAAGCTTGCTCTCAGTTACTTGTGCTCCTGTGACCGGCCAAAGTCGGAGGTCCGGAGTCAGCTGGTATTCCGGCCCTCGCAGCAGACCCAAAGCCGGTTCCTTCCGGTGTGGGAAGTCACGGTGGGAAAGATCGCCGTGTACCTCACCCAAGAGGGAATCATTTTCGACCGGCTGACACCGCTAACTCCGGGGGACTAGTGCGGTTAGTTCCCTCGCACATGCACGACAACTGTCCGTAGGCCCCAGGTCTCCTTTTCGAGACCTGGGCTTCCAAGACAAGTCTGTTGGGAGTAGGAGGCGAACGGAGAGCCGACAGCTGAGAGCTGACAGCTGACAGCTGACAGCTGACAGCCGAGTCCTGCTAAACTCTCCGCGATGCCGACCGTCACCTACCTCGAGGCCATCCGCCAGGGAATCTGGGAAGAGATGGAGCGCGACCCCACCGTCTTCTGCATCGGAGAAGACATCGGCATCTACGGCGGCGCGTTCAAGGTCACCGACGGCTTCATTGACCGCTTCGGTCCCGAGCGCGTCATCGACACGCCCATTGCCGAGATGGCGATTGTGGGCGCCGCCTTTGGGGCGGCGCTTACCGGACTGCGTCCGGTGGCAGAGTTCCAGTTCATGGACTTCATCGGATGCGCCTTCAACCAGATCGTCAACATGGTAGCCAAGGCGCACTATCGCTGGGGAGCCCCGGCCCCCCTGGTGATCCGCGGGCCGAGTGGTGGCAACGTCCATGGCGGGCCGTTTCACTCGCAGAATCCGGAGATGTGGTTCGTGCACGCTCCCGGATTAAAAGTTGTCTGTCCAGCGACCGCCTACGATGCCAAGGGACTGATGAAGGCGGCGATTCGCGACAACAATCCGGTAATTTTCTTTGAGCACAAGTATCTTTATCGCCGCATCAAAGAAGAAATTCCCGACGACGACTACATCGTCCCGCTCGGCAAAGCGCGCGTCGCCCGCGAAGGGCGCCATCTTAGCGTGATTACCTACGCCGCGATGGTGCACACCGCGCTCGAAGCGGCCGAGATCTTGAGCAAAGAAGGGATCGACATCGAGATTGTCGACCTGCGCACCGTCTCGCCGCTCGATCGCGAAGCCATTGCCGCCACGGTGAAGAAGACGAACAAAGTCATCGTCCTGCACGAGCACGCGCGCACCGGAGGTCTGGCGGGAGAAATTGCGGCCATCATCAACGAAGAAGCCTTCGACGATCTCGACGGTCCCATCATCCGCCTGACCTCGCTCGACACGCCGGTGCCATTTTCTCCGCCGCAGGAAGAATTCTTCCTGCCCAAAGTGAGCGATGTCGTCCGCGAAGCGCGCCGCCTGCACGCCTACTGACAGGTCGCGGGGTTATATACTTGGTTTTCTAACCGGGGGATTCCATGAGGAAATTTATCTGGGGAGTCATCTTCACGGTTGTGGTTTTGCTGGTTGGAGGCCTGGGATTCGCCTTGCTCGGGTTTATGCCAACCAACGCCAACTCCACGCCGCCACGCCTGGAGCGGCAGATTGCCAACAGCGCGCTCGACGCCTCCATGGAACGCCATGCGCAGCGCCTGAACAGTCCCGTACCCCCGACCGAGGAAAACCTGATTGAGGGCATGAAGATCTACACCATGAATTGCGCTCTCTGCCATGGTGGCCTGGACCGGCAGACGTCGGTGCTGGGCAAATCGTTCTACCCTCCGGCGCCCAGCCTGATCAACCATCCTCTGGATGATCCGGAATGGCATGTGTATCACGCCGTGCGCAACGGGGTCCGCTACACCGGCATGCCGGCCTGGGACAAAGTGCTTTCCGAGTCCGATACCTGGAAAGTGACGGCCTTCCTCACGCGGGTGGAGAAGTTGCCGCCTGCCGCTCAGGATTTTTGGAAGAAATCAGTAGGAGTCGCGCCGCCCACCGAAAGCCACGAAGAGCACGATCACGCCAATCACAAGTAGGTGGTTGTTGGTCGGTGGTCTGCTCGCCATTCGCGAAGCCGAGGCTAACGACCAACGACTAACGACCACGCCCTATCCCGTCGGATAGCTGAAACTGATGGTGATGACAGTCTGGGTCTGTAGCGCGCGGCCGTTCACGTTGTAAGGTTGAAAGCGCCACTGTTTGACGGCGGCGATGGCCGCCTTGGCCAACACGAAGTATCCGCGCACCAGTTTCAGATCCTGCACGCTCCCGTCGCGCCCGATAATTGCTTGCAACACGACTGTGCCTTGCAGTTTCTGTGCCATGGCTTCCGGCGGATACACCGCATCCACCGAGTGGACCACCAGCGCGCGTGCCGAGTCTTCGCTCAGCAGAACGGGTTCGCCATACTGCGGAACGCCGGGTGCAGGCGAGGACACGGGCATCATCTGCGCCGGGCCTACCGTGACCACGACCGGAGAGGCGATGGGAGACGAAGACTTCAGGCTCTCGGGGACCTTAGCATGCTGTGCCATCGGCGGCGCCGGGTCCACGTGCAACTGGGGCGTTGGCAGCGGGAAATCATAAGGTCGCGGCACCCGGCCGGGGGTCTCGGGCACGTTGATTTCCGCCGCGATCACTCCGATTGGGTGAGCCTGGGTATTGTTCCGGGCAGGAGTTCTGGTGAAGTAGGCATCCTGCTGGGTGTCGGTCATAGCTGAGCCCACCGACTGCGCTCCGGGCCGGTTCACATAGAAGAGCGCGGCCGCGGATTCCTTCAGGACATGGAGAGTGCCCTCGGGCGTCCCCGCCAGATAGCGAAAGGCAGCGTGCGAACGCCACAGAAAAAATGCAGCGGCCAGTGCCAGCACGATGGCACACGCCGGACGGAACCCGATGAAATGCCGGCTGGGCTGACGGGCCGCAGGTTCGTCGGCAACAGTGCTCTCCGTACTCTCCGCTTCCGCGTGGGCGGAAGGAGCGGTTTCGGGCAGGTCGGTGGCGATGGGAACCAGGTTCGGCTCTTCTTCCTGCTCAGGCTGCTCCTCGAATTCCGGATGATCCATGGAAGCGGCGGAGTCGGTGGCGAAGGCAGTCGAGTGCAATTGCATCTGCTGGCGCGCTTTGGCCAGCACGGCGCGGGCTTCGTCAGCGACAATCGGACGGAAGATCATGAAGTCGAGGCGATTTTCGCGCTCTTCTTCAGGTGTGGGTTCGCCCTCAACGATGGCGATAGTGACCGCGGTACGGTTCGGCCCGGACTCGCGGGCGCGTTTCAGCAGGAAGCCGGCCTCGGGCTGGTCCGACCAATCGGCCAGAATGCAGGCAAAGGGCTGCTTCGTGCCTTTTTCCATGGCGGCGAAGATATCCGCGCAGACTTCGGTGCGGATGCCAGCTTCCCGCAGGACCGCGGTCAGAGCATCGGCGGTTTCAGGGTTCTTTGAAAACAACAGGGCGCGAAGAGCCATTCCCGCACAGCTTAGCGGGATTCTCGCTCGCGGGGCAGGTAACCAGTGGCACTGGACTTAGGGCGGGATTCGGAAATGGCTGGGCGAGAAGGGGCTTGTACTTGTAGGGGTGACTTTCGTCACCAAAGAACAAATCCCCTCCCGCTCCTACTGCCGACTAGATTTCGGTCCATTCTCCCGAGAATTCGTGGCGGAGCTTTTCCGTGCGCTGCTGTAACTTTTTCTGCGAGTCCTGCAATCTCTGTTGCACCTTGTCGAAACAGGGTTTGCTGTGTCGCAGCTTCTCCAAAGCCGGAGCCATGCGGGCGATCTCCTCTCCGGTGCGGCTCAGTTCCATCTCGGTGTCCGCGGTGAGCTCGGGGACCTCGAAGCTCTCCTCCATCAGACCGCCCGAATCCTTCTTCTCGGGAAGGGTGAGATTGAGGTTCTGCTCTTTCTTCTCGCGGATGACGGTGACCGCCGCCGTCCCGCCGGAGGTGGCACGCAGGGCGCGCGTGAAGTCGGAGGTGTCGTTTACCGCCTGATTGTTCACGCGGACGATCACGTCGCCGGCGCGGAAGCCGGCTTTTGCCGAGCGGCTGCCTTTTTCCACCGACCGCACCAGCACGCCGTTACCGCTCTTGACCCCAAAAAACTCGCCGAGTTGCGGGGTAATGTTTTCCACCATCAGCCCGCTGCGCAACGAGGAGTGGGCAATCACGACCGAAACCGGAATATCGAGATCGGCGATGGCAGGCATCGCGGGCATCACGAATTTGAGATCGGGCAGGTCGCGCACGGCCACCGACTTACTCCGGTTCGCGAGCTGCACCTTGATGGATTGCGGTTGGCCGTCGCGGCTGATGCCGAGCGTGACCACGCGGCCCGCGGGCGTTTCGCGGATCATCCGCCGCAATTGCGCGGCGCTCTCCACCGCGGCGCCGTTGAGGCTTAGGATAACGTCATGTTCCTTCAAGCCAGCTTTTCCGGCCGGGGCGTCCGCGTCAACCATAGTGACTTCCGCGCCATGCTCTTCCTTGAGCTTCAGCGCACCCAGACGCTCGGTGGTGACGTCGGCGATGTCCACTCCCAGATACGAGGATCCGCCGCCGCCCTCTTCCACTCCGTAACCCCAGCTCCAGCTCTCTCCGGGGCGGTCGTACGGAAGTTCGGCGGGTTGTGCGCTGGCTGCGAAGGAAAGGACAACCAGGCAAAGCAGAATGCGATGCGTCATGGGACCTCCCGAAAAAATCGACCGCGTTAGTGGCCAACGCGGACGAACTTAATGTTTCCAGAATTTGTACGGACCTTGAGCACCGGTCCGCCGCCATTGAGCTGGCCTTCGGCGGTCACGGTACGCGGTCCCCAGTCTCCGCCTTCGCTGGCGATGTGAATGTCGGCGAAGTCGGAATGTATGGTGTGGCCGTTGGCCAGTTCGATGGCCGCTCGCACCGAGATGGAGAGATCACTCGCCAGGTAGACGGTGATATCGCCGGCACCGGTCTCGAGCATCGAGTCGGTTCGGTCCCCGGACGCCAGAAACTTGGCGACGATTCCACCGCCACCGGTTTCCGCGCGCGCGGAGGGGACGCCGTTGAGCTCAATGCAGCCGCCTCCGGTTTCCGCTTTCACCGGACCCTTGGCGGAAGTCAGGCGGATGCTGCCGCCGCCGGTCTCGATCACGACCGGGCCGCCGATGTCGCCGAGATCGACACTGCCGCCGCCGGTGGTGGCGCGTACCGTGCCCTGACACCGTTCCACCTGGATGTTGCCGCCGCCGGTTTCGAGCGTCGCACCCTGCTGGCAGGAAAGAACCACGACACTGCCACCACCGCTTTCGGCGCCGAGTTTCCCTTTCGCCGAGGCGACCTTAATGTTTCCGCCTCCAGTGCGCACATTCACGTCGCTGCCGACCGTGCCCACATCGATGGTGCCGCCTCCGGTTTCGGCGTCGACGTTGCCGCCGACGTCGTCCACGTGAATGCTTCCGCCCCCGCTCTGAATTTCAGCGCGGCCGGCGATGCCGGTGGTACGGACACTGCCGCCGTCGGTCTCGATCTTGGCCATCTCAATGTTGCGGGGCACGTTGATGACGAAGTCGCCGGAGAACTTGCGGCTCCGGCCACCCTGCCAGTCCCCGACGATCCAGACCGTGTCTCCCTTCGAGTAAGCGCTGATCTTGTACGCGTCGAATTCGCGCCGGGCCTGCTGCTCCGAGGAGGTATAAGCACGACTATGAATAGCGTAACTAACCCCCGACTGCGAACCGCCCTCGACTCGTACTGATCCCATATCCACTTTGACGCGGATGTTTTTGGCAGCACCCAGGTTCCCGGTGATTTCCTGAACCCAGTTGCCGCCTTCGCGATAGACGCGGGTTTCCTGGCCCACGGCCAGGGAAGCCAGCGTCAAGAGAACCATGATCGAGCTGGCTGGTTGGAAAATGCGTTTCAATGCAAGTCTCCTTTACTACTTCGTCGTTGGTCGTTTGTCGTTGGTCGTTCGCCAAACCCGGCGTGCTAACGATTTCCGCAACGAACCGCGAACGACTAACGACCAGCGACTAACGACCGTTTATTAATCCATTTCCGGCACTTGCGCCATCATGGCACGTGCCTGCGAACGGATGGACGCGTTCTGATCCGACTGCGCGAGCTTGGTCAGGACGGATCGCACACCGCTGTCCGCCTTCATCGGCTCGACCAGGTGTAGAGCCTGCATGCGCACTCCGATATTGGCATCATTCATCAGCGATTGCAGGACGGCATTTCGCACGCGCACATCCTGACGCACGAAGCCGCTCAGCCCGTCCAAGGCTTTCAGGCGGACACCCGGATTGGTGTCATTCTGCAGCGAGTACATCAGCACCTCGCGAACGTTGGTCTCGTTGGGCGCCTGTGTGAGCAACTCCACCGAATCCATGCGAACGCCGGAATTGAAGTTATTGCGCGCCGCGAAGAGCAGAAGCTGCTGGATGCGCTGATCGTTGAGAGAACCCTGCACATCCTTGGTGGCAATGGTGTCGTACTTGATGTTGACCTGGTTGGATCCCGGTTCCTGGGTGATGGAGCGAATGCCGGTAATGGAAGCTTCCAGGGGGGAGGTCGCGGAACTTGAGGTCTCGCCCGCCAAATTGGCTACTGGTGACCGCGAGCTCATGAAGTTGTAAGTGGCCGCGATTCCGCCGCCGAAGCCCACGATGAAAATCACCGCCACCATAGCCGGAGCCATTCGAACCTGCCGCAGCCAGGTGCCGGGATCGAAGATCAGGCGCTGCCAGAAGCCGCCCTGGGTGGTCGTTTCCAACGCTTCCTGCAGCCGCATGCGCGAGGCCGCCAGAAGATTCGGGCTCGGTTCCGCCACCGGAGCCTGAGAAAGTGTGGCGTGGAACTTGCGCGCCGACTTCAGCTCTGCGGTGCACTCCGGACATCGAGCCAGATGCTGTTCTACTTCGTAACGGGCATCGTCTTCGAGCTCGTTATAAACGTAGAACACGATATTGTCTTTTACCCAATCACATTTCATATTGCCACCCCTTCGCGGGGATAAAACTCACTGTCTTCATTGCACTTCCTTGCCGGCGAGACGCCGGCGCTACATTCCTGCCGGAGCTACCTCATTTCCGACAGCGCGCTGCGCAGTTTCTGCGTGGCGCGGAACAACGTATTTTTGGCCGTTTCTTCCGTGGTATTCAGCATCTCGCCCACGGTGCGTAACTTGAGTCCGTGATAGTGCTTCAACTCGAAAACCATCCGCTCCCGCGGCGTCAGGCGGGACAAGGCCACGCCAATCTTCCGTCCCAGTTCGCGGCGCATCAGGTCGCGTTCCGGATTGGCTCCCGCCCGGCCGTCTGGGACCTGCTCCAGCAGGCTGTACTCTTCGCCCGAGTGATCGGTCGCTACCGGAGCGTCCTCTTTCCGAACATTCCTTTTGCGCAGGTGGTCGAGGCAGAGGTTGGTGACGATCCTATAAATCCATGTGTAAAACGAACACTCGAAGCGGAAACTACCGAGGTTCTTGTAGGCCTTCAGGAAGGCATCCTGGTGGATATCCTGGGCGTCCGCTTCCGATCCGGTCAGGTGGAGAGCCAGGCGCAGAACCGATTGATCGTAGTGACGGACGAGCACCTCGAAGGCGGCGCGGTTTCCCTGTTGCGCCTCTCGAATCAGAGTCGTGTCGTCAATGCGGCTGCCCTGTGCTGCCACGGAGCCCCTCAAGCCGGGGTTCTGGGTACCGCTGTCCTGCTCCCCCCGGGCCCCGCTTGGACGCCCCCGGGAAAGCTCGCCAACCGGAATTGCTGCTGCGTACGAATCGGCCGGCATTGTGCCTCTGTTTCCTCTACAAGTGACTTACCTTGCCTTGCAGGGAAATAGACGGGACAGCAACCAGATCGTTAGCGAATTATAGGGGTTTAGCCCTTTATTTCCTTTACAGTAAAACACCTGCAGTTTTGTCTCGAATCTGTCTTTTTCGGTTCACTTCAATCGAAGCCGCATCTCGTTGGTGGGAAGGAAGCCCATGGATTCGTAGAGCGGCCGGCCTTCATCGCTGGCATGCAGGACCACGGAACTGAAGCCTTGTTCCTTCAACCACTGGATCATCAACAACATAAGCCGACGCGCCAACCCCTGCCGACGGACTTCTTGCTCGGTGTAGACGTTGATGATCAGGGCTCGCCGGGTATTGAGATCTTCGGGCCGGGCTGGCCAGGTCGAGATCAGCACGCCGCCCCCGGCGACGACCTGGCCATTTGGCGCCTGGGCGAGCCAGCCGCGGTAGGAACTGTCGGTTAGAGCCTGCTTCAGCCAAGGCCGGGTGGCCTCGATCATCCTGTCCAGTTCGTCGGCGGTGCCCTTGCCCATGTCGCGGAACATGCAGCGGCGGTGGTGCAGGATTACCTCGCAGTCCCACCCCGTTGCTGGTCGAAAACTGATGTTGGACGACGCCATCCCACCTCCGCGCGGCCGCATTCAGCGGCGCTTTTGAAAGCGTACAATATCAATTTCAGTTTCGATTTCGGCGAGGGCGAAGAGGATTCATGTACGAGGTGACGGTCGAGGACACGTTTGCGGCAGGACACTACCTGCGCAACTACAAAGGCAAGTGCGAGAACCCGCACGGCCACAATTACAAGGTCCGCGTGACCCTGGCGGGGGAAGAGCTCGATAAGGCTGGTCTGCTGCTTGATTTTAAAGACTTGAAAGATGTGATGAAGCACGTCATCGACCGGCTCGATCATCAGATGATCAACGATATCGCGCCTTTTACGGTGCTGAATCCCTCCGCTGAGAATCTCGCCAAGTATTTTTACGACGAAACCAATACCCGGTTGCGCAGCGTGACCAATGGCCGCGTGCTGGTGCGGGACGTCACGATTTTTGAGACCGATACGACCACGGCGAAATATTCGGAGTGACAGCGAGAAGACCGGTTTCTTGTTTCTGGTTTCTAGTCAACGTCCCACGCTACCCCACGAGAAACTAGAAACCAGAAACTGGCTAATGCTTTCCATGCAGATCACCGAAATCTACAAGTCGCTCCAGGGCGAATCGACACATGCTGGTCTGCCCTGCGTGTTCGTGCGGCTGACTGGGTGTAATCTGCGGTGCTCCTGGTGCGACAGCGAATTCAGTTTCTATGGCGGGCGCAAGATGAGCCGGGAAGAAATCGTCGGGGAAGTAACCCGCCTGAGTCCGGGCGGCGGACTGGTCGAGATCACGGGCGGCGAACCGATGTTGCAGGAGCGCGAAGTGGTTCCGCTGATGCAGCAGCTGCTGGACGCGGGCTACAAAGTCCTGCTCGAAACCAGTGGCGAACGTCGGCTGGCAGGAGTGCCCAAGGCGGTGATCAAGATTGTGGACGTAAAGTGTCCCCACTCCGGTGAACCCGACACCTTTGCGCTGGAGAACTTTGAAGCGCTGGCGCCGGACGATGAGGTGAAATTCGTACTGACCGACCGCGTCGATTACGAATTCGCGCGCGACTTCGTGTCGCAGCACCAGCTCGCCCAGCGAGTGCATGCGGTGTTGTTTTCGCCGGCCTTTCGCAAAGACGCGTCCGGGGCTCGGGATTCTTCGCACTGCCTGCTTGATCCCGAGGAGCTGGCGCAGTGGATACTGGCGGACGATGTTCCGGCTCGGCTTAGCTTGCAGATTCATAAGTTGATCTGGGACCCGGCTGCGAAAGGCGTTTGACGGTGTAGCGCCGCCGTCCCGGCGGCTCTACAACCCCCAACTGTCATAAAATCAATTAGAAGCGTTGCCGTTGCGTTCGCGACTCTTGCAATGCCATCTAACCCTATGGGCGCTCGTACCCGTGCCGTGGTGCTGTTGAGCGGCGGGATGGATTCCTGTGTTTGTGCGGCGCTGGCGGCACGCGATCACGAGGCCGCGGCGGTCCATATCAGCTATGGGCAGCGGACGGAGGAGCGGGAACGGCGGTCGTTTGAGAGCATCTGCGAACGGCTGGGGATTCGGGATCGCCTGCTGGTGCGGAACGAAGCATTGCGCGCCATCGGAGGCTCGGCGTTGACGGATGCGAGGATTGCCGTGCCGGAGTCGCACGCGATCGGAGCCGGTGTTCCGGTAACCTATGTGCCCTTCCGCAACGCGCATTTTCTGGCCGTCGCCGTCAGTTGGGCGGAGGTGCTGGGCGCGGAAAAGGTCTATATCGGAGCGGTCGAACCCGATAGTTCGGGCTATCCCGACTGCCGGCCGGCTTACTATCGCGCTTTCAACGAAGTGGTGAAGACGGGGACCAGGGAAGGGGCGATCCAGATTGTGACGCCGCTGATCGCCATGCGGAAAGCTGAGATTGTGACGCATGGCCTTGAATTGGGCGCGCCCTTCGATTTAACGTGGTCGTGCTATCAACGGCAGGATCGCGCCTGCGGAGTCTGCGACAGCTGTGTGCTCCGGCTGCGCGCGTTTCGTGAGGCGGGCGCCGAAGATCCGATTCCTTATGCGGAGGCGGTCGCGAGATCGTCGTAAGAGTTTCCGTTTCTCCGTTGCCGACGATGCCTAGTCAGCGTCTTTGGTGGTCGAAAAACGGAAATGGTAAATCCAGGTTTTTGCCGGGAGGCAAGATTATGAAGAAGCAATTCATTATTCCCCTTCTGCTGGTGCTGGTCGTAGGTCTCTGTGCTCCGCCGGTGTTTGCGCAGGCCATGGGCACGGTGAAGGGAGTCTGCAAAGACACGGAAGGCAAGCCGATCGCCCAAGCCGAGGTGGAATGGACCGGGACCGAGACCGGCCGCAAGTACACGCTCAAGACCAACAACAAGGGCGAATACTTTTCGCTGGGCATCTCTCCCGGCAAGTACACCGTCAAGCTGAGCAAAGACGGCAAGGAGATCTATCACTTCGGCGGTGTCACGGTGACCGTGGACGAACTGGTGCTGGACTTCGACATGAAGAAGGAGCTATCAAGCTCCGTCCAGGCGACCGGTATGACGGCCGAGCAGGCCAAGCAGGTCCAGGAACAACAGGCGAAGGCAGCGAAGGAAACCAATGTCGTCAAGGCCCTCAACGAGAAACTGAACGCCGCCAAGACGGCGGCCGACGCGGGCGACTACGACACCGCCATCGCGACCCTGAATGACGCGATCCAGATGGACAATACCCGCGACCTGCTCTGGTTCAAACTGGGCGACGCGTATCGCGGTTCCGCTCTCAAGCAGACTGACCCCGCGGAAAAGCAGAAGCGTTGGGAAGCGGCCACAACCAACTACCAGAAGGCGATCGAAATTCGCGCCGGTTCGGAAGTGGCGCAAAAGGAACCCACCAACAATACTGTCATGGCCGCGTACTACAACAACCTGGCCGAAGCTGATGCCAAGACCAACAAGGTCGACGCCGCCGTGGCTAACTATGGGAAGGCTGCTCAACTCGACCCGCTCAAAGCTTCGCAGTACATGTTCAACACCGGGGCCGTGCTCACCAACGCCGGCCGCGTGGACGACGCGATTGTGGCGTTCGACAAGGTGATCGCGGCCGATCCCAACAAGGCCGAAGCCTACTACTGGAAGGGCGTGAACCTGATTGGCAAGGCTACCCTCAAGGGCGACAAGATGGTCGCGCCCGAGGGCACCGCCGAAGCCTTCCAGAAGTATCTCGAATTGCAGCCCAGCGGCACCTTTGCCCAGCCCGCCAAAGACATGCTGGCCAGCATCGGGGCCAGCATCGAAACCACCTTCGGCACCAAGAAGAAGGCAGTGAAGAAGTAGCGGAAATCGTTCCTTGCTGCGAATTGCGGGCGGCCTTCCGGGGCCGCCTTTTTCTTTTCTCTTCAGTTACTTAGGTCTATGGCCTTGCTGTCCTTCGCGTTCCCGGACATCCGCGCTACAGTGATGGCAGAGCTGCTCCGGCGTGTCGCCGTTTCTCCCCTGTGGTGTCAATCCGATTTATGGAGTGTGTGGAATGGCTGCTCCGGGGAATTCCCCGATTGCGATTGCCTTCGAAGGAGTCAGCGGATCGGGTCTGATCCCGACGCCGGTGCTGCTGGCGGGCATGCTGCGCGCCTCGGAAAAGGTCAGCGATCTGATCTTTTCGCCCGGCCGTCCTCCGCAGGTGGAGATTCATGGCCAGCTCACGGCAGTCGAGATTTCCGGGGCCAGCGTGCTCTCGGCCGACGACACGCGGCGCATTGCCGCCGACCTGATCGGCACCAACAAACAAGCCATCAATACCCTGCGCGAGCAGGGCTCCTGCGATGTTTCCTATGGATTGCCGGGCATGGCCCGTTTCCGGGTCAACGTCTTTATTCAGCGGGGAAGCTGCGCGATCGTAATGCGCGTGATTCCGACGGCCATTCCAAGCTTCTCCTCTTTGCGTTTGCCGAAACAATTGGAAGAAGTGGCGCAGGTGCGCAATGGAATTGTGCTGGTGACGGGGGGCAGCGGGTCGGGGAAGTCGTCGACCGTGGCGGCCTTGCTGGACCGCATCAACAGCGAGCATTGCTACCACATTCTCACGGTCGAAGATCCCATCGAGTTCCTGCACAATCACAAGAAATCGACTGTACACCAGCGCGAGTTGCACAGCGACGCCCCCAACTTCACCCTGGCGCTGCGAGCGGCGCTGCGGCAGGCGCCGCGCGTGATCATGGTGGGCGAAATTCGCGACCGTGAGACGCTCGAGATCCTGCTGGAAGCCGCCGAAAACGGACACCTGGTTCTATCCAGCATGAATACGGTCGATGCTTCGAAGACAGTGGAGCGCATCATTGCTACCTTCCCCGCCTCCGAGCACCAATCGGTGCGCGATCGTTTGGCCAAGACCTTCCGCTACATCATTGCCCAAAGGCTGGTTCCGCGCGCGGATGGCGGCGGGCGCACTGCGGTCGTCGAAATCCTGAAATCGAACTCGCGTACGCGCGACTGCGTCGAACAGGGAGAACGGCCCGGCCGAACTCTGCTCGATGCCATCAAGGCCAGCGAAAGCGAAGGCATGCAACACTTCGACGGCGAGATTGCCAAACTCGTCCGCTCCGGCCTGGTCGATCTGGAAACGGGACTCTGCTTCGCCAGCAACGCCACGGTGCTGGGCCAGGAACTGGCGAGAAACTAACAAAACCCATCGTGTAGAGACGCGTTTTGGCCGCGTCCAGGCGAATCCTCGCGAATTTTCAGGGGTACCCAGTTTCCGACTAGCCCGTCACTCGCCCGACTGAGGGCTCGCGCCCCCCCTGATTTTTCGAGAAAGTGGACTCATTTTTTGCTTGACAATAATTAATTACTTATATAATTTATCACTTATGAATACTCTTGACGCTGCGTTCTCTGCTCTGGCTGACCCGACGCGCCGGGCGATTCTTGCGCGCCTTGCCAAAGGAGAGGCCACTGTCAATGAGTTGGCGGAACCATTCGAGATGACGCAGCCGGCAATCTCCCAGCACCTGAAGGTGCTGGAAGAGGCGAGACTTATCGATCGCCGAGTCGAGGGTACGAAGCGCCCTCGTCGTCTCGCAAAAGCGGGTGTTGAAGCGATGGACCAATGGCTGGCGATGTTGCGGAAAGCCCTTGAGAAAAATTACGACCGGCTGGACGAAGTTCTAGCCGGGATCGACCCACACAAGAAAGGGGAAAAACGATGAGCAAGATGACGCTGAAGATTGAAGGAGATACTCACGTGATCGTGACCAGGCGCTTCGCTGCGCCTCCAGAAGCCGTGTACCGCGCCCATACCGATCCCAAGCTAATCCAGAAATGGATGCTTGGTCCGGAAGGCTGGACGATGCCGGTATGCATCAATGACGCCAAGCCAGGCGGCAAGATCCGTTACGAGTGGTCGAACGGCAAAGGCCGTGGATTCCATCTAACCGGCGAATTTTTGGACCTCGAGCCTTACAGCAGGATCGTTCATGTGGAGCGGATGCACCTGCCAGACCCTACGCCCGACAACCATGTCGAAACGAGATTTGACGAGGACGGCACGGGAACGTTGATGACAGTGCGCATGACGCTGCCGGACGCTAAGACACGAGCGGCGATGCTTGCGACAGGAATGGAACGCGGAATGGAAGCGAGCTATGCCCGACTGGAAGGGATGATCTAGTTGCTCGGAGGACTGCTCTGGAGGACTGAATGAACAATGCGGCGACAAAATCACTGGTTTCGATGAGGAATTCGTCTCAGGTCGCGGAATTGGCGCGTGGGTTAGCCATTCTCGCGACTAGTGCGACGATCTTTCTGCTGGTTATCCTGCATGTGTTGAGTCCCGAATTTTCGCCCTCATGGCGCGTGGTGAGCGAATATGCGTTCGGTCACTATGCTTGGGTGCTGTCGCTGATGTTTTTATCCTGGGGCATCGGTTCCTGGGCGTTGGTGGTCGCCATCGGGTCCCAGGTCCACACCAGATCCGGAAGGGTGGGCTTGTGGTTCCTGATCATCGCTGGTGTTGGCGAGGCGATGGCTTCCGTCTTTGACGTCAAGCATCCCATAGGGCATGGGATCGCAGGCCTGCTCGGGGTTATCGGGTTCCCCATTGCAGCCCTGCTGCTGAGCGTTGCTCTCGGTCGCAACGAAACCTGGAGCGCGGCCCGAAAACCGCTCCTCTGGATCGCGAACCTTAGCTGGATCAGTGTCGTCCTCCTGGTGGCGACACTGGCAATCATGACCATGCAAATGGCGCGGATCAATGGAGGCCATTTGCCTCAGCATGCGCCAAAATCGCTGCCCCCCGGAGTGCTTGCACTGGATGGCTGGGCGGACCGCCTGATCGTGCTGTCCAACTGTGCGTGGGTACTAGTTGCGGCGTGGCATGCAATT
>Ga0326726_10002598_pt1 | contig 16548 bp, 15 predicted proteins | sample MHFenrmetagenome_2_FD_207603 | JGI IMG/M metagenome (GOLD analysis project Ga0326726, IMG submission 207603) | Lab enriched peat soil microbial communities from Michigan Hollow, Ithaca, NY, United States - MHF15MN | ecosystem: Environmental > Terrestrial > Soil > Wetlands > Peat | place: USA... | reverse complement strand
GCCGATGATGCCCGTGACCATTACTTGTGCTCCTTGCCGAACGCCTTGATCTCGACGTCCACGCCGGCGGGGAGATCGAGCTTCATCAGCGCGTCGACCGTCTGCGGCGTCGGCTCGAAGATGTCGATCAGCCGCTTGTGCGTCCGGATTTCGAACTGCTCGCGCGACTTCTTGTCCACGTGCGGCGACCGCAGCACCGTCCACTTGTTCTTGGACGTCGGCAACGGAATCGGGCCGGCCAGCCGCGCCCCAGTGCGCTTGGCCGTGTCGACGATCTCGCTCGTCGACTGATCGAGGACGCGATAGTCGTACGCCTTGAGGCGGATGCGAATCTTGTCGCTGAAACTTGCGGTAGCCATATGCCCTTTGCCTTCTACCCTATGCCCTATGCTCTCTACTTGCCCTGCATGCGTGAGACGACTTCTTCGCTCACGTTCGGCGGCGCCTGCTCGTAGCGATCAAAATGCATCGAGTAGGTGGCCCGGCCCTGCGTGCGCGACCGGAGATCCGTCGCGTACCCGAACATTTCCGACAGCGGGACGCGCGCGGCCACGATCTGCGTGCCGCCGCGATCCTCCTGCGACTGAATCTGACCCCGGCGGCTGGCGAGGTTGCCCATCACGTCGCCCATGTAGTCCTTGGGCACGACGACTTCGACCCGCATGATCGGCTCGAGCAGCACCGGCCGTGCTCTCTTCGCCGCGTCCTGGAACGCCATCGAGCCCGCGATCTTGAATGCCATTTCCGACGAGTCGACGTCGTGGTACGAACCGTCGTACAGCTCGATCCGAACGTCGTCGATTGGAAACCCGGCCAGAATGCCGCGCGTGAGGGCTTCTTTGATCCCTTCGTCGATCGGCTTGATGAATTCCTTCGGGATTGACCCCCCGGAGATCTCGTTTTCGAAGATGTAGCCGGTACCCGGCTCACCGGGATACAGATGAATCTTCACGTGACCGTACTGGCCGCGGCCGCCCGTCTGCTTGGCGTACTTCATCTCGCCATCGGCGGGACGCGTCAGCGTTTCTTTGTACGCCACCTGCGGCTTGCCGACGGTCGCCTCGACGCTGAACTCGCGCTTCAGGCGGTCGACGATGATCTCGAGGTGCAGCTCGCCCATGCCGGCGATGATCACCTGGCCGGTCTGCTGATCCGTGTTGACGCGGAACGTGGGGTCTTCGGCCATCAGCTTCCCGAGGCCAATCCCCAGCTTCTCCTGATCCGCCTTCGTCTTCGGCTCGATCGCGAGCGAGATGACCGGCTTCGGGAAGTCCATCGACTCGAGGACGATCGGCGCCTTCTCGTCGCAGATTGTGTCGCCGGTCGACACGCTCTTGAGGCCGACGCACGCCGCGATGTCGCCCGCGTAGACTTCCTTGATTTCCTCGCGCTTGTTGGCGTGCATCTTCAGCAGGCGGCCGATGCGCTCGGTGCGCTGTTTGCTGGCGTTGTAGGCGGACGAGCCCGAAGCCAGCACGCCGGAATACACGCGGATAAACGTGAGCTGACCGACGAACGGGTCGGTCATGATCTTGAACGCCAGCGCCGAGAACGGCGCATCGTCGGAGGCCGGGCGCTCGATGAGCGTCTCCTCCGTCTTGTTCGGATCCAGTCCCTGAATCGACGGCACGTCCACAGGCGACGGCAGGTAGTCGACGACGGCGTCGAGCATCGGCTGAACGCCCTTGTTCTTGAACGCCGACCCGCAGATGACCGGCACGAACGCCGGCTCGGACTTCGAGTGGACAGAAGTCAGCACGCGCTTGCGCAGGGCCGCCTTGATCTCGTCCTCGCTGATCGGCTCGGCATGCAGGTACTTCTCGAGGATCTTGTCGTCGACCTCGCTGACCTTCTCGATGAGCTGCTCGCGATAGTGCTTCGCTTCCTCTGCGTACTCGGCCGGAATCTCGGACACGATGTAGTCGGCGCCCATCGTCTCGTCTTTGTACGTGATGGCCTTCATCTTCACGAGGTCGATCACGCCGAGAAACTTGTCTTCCGACCCGATGGGAAGCTGAACGGCCACGGGGTTCGCTTCGAGCTTGCTGATGATTTGCTCGAACGTGCGCTTGAAGTCGGCCCCGATTCTGTCCATCTTGTTGACGAAGCAGATGCGGGGGACGCGGTACTTGTCGGCCTGGCGCCAGACGGTTTCTGACTGGGGCTCGACGCCGGCGACCGCGTCGAACACGGCAACCGCGCCGTCGAGGACGCGCAGCGACCGCTCGACTTCGGCCGTGAAGTCGACGTGGCCCGGAGTGTCGATGATGTTGATCCGGTGATCGCGCCAGAAACAGGTCGTCGCGGCCGACGTGATCGTGATGCCGCGCTCCTGCTCCTGCTCCATCCAGTCCATGACGGCCGTGCCCTCGTGGACCTCGCCGATCTTGTACGTAATTCCGGTGTAGAACAGAATCCGTTCTGTCGTCGTCGTCTTGCCGGCATCAATGTGGGCCATGATGCCGATGTTCCTCGTCTTGGCGAGTGGTGACTGCCTGGGCATTACTCGTTATCTCGTCTCGGTACTCGGGGCTCGGTACTCGTTGAAATCAGTGGTTACCAGCGGTAATGGGCGAAGGCCTTGTTGGCTTCGGCCATCCGGTGAACGTCTTCCCGCTTCTTGACGGCGCCGCCGCGCAGATTCGACGCGTCGAGAAATTCGTTGGCGAGCTTCTCCTGCATCGTCTTGCCGTCGCCGCGCTCGCGCGCGTAGCCGACGAGCCAGCGGATGCTGAGTGACAGACGGCGGTTCGGATTCACTTCGACCGGCACCTGATAGTTGCTGCCGCCGACGCGGCGCGACTTCACTTCCAGGCTCGGCTTGACGTTGTCGACCGCCTTCTTGAAGACCTTCAGCGGATCGTCGCTGGTCTTTTCCTTGATGATGTCGAAGCTCTTGTAGATGATGCGCTCCGCCGTGCTGCGCTTGCCGCCGCTCATGATGCAGTTGATGAACTTCGTCACGAGCGGGCTCTGGTAGAGCGGGTCGGCCGCGATATCGCGCTTCGGGATTTCTCGTCTGCGTGGCATGACTTAAGCCTTCTTCGGGCGCTTCGCGCCGTATTTGGATCGTCCCTGCATCCGTCCCTGGACCCCGACCGCGTCGAGCGTGCCGCGGACGACGTGATAGCGAACGCCCGGCAAGTCCTTGACGCGGCCACCGCGAATGAGCACCAGCGAGTGCTCCTGCAGGTTGTGGCCGACGCCGGGAATGTAGGTCGTCACCTCGATGCCGTTGGTCAGCCGCACGCGCGCGACTTTGCGCAGCGCCGAGTTCGGCTTCTTCGGTGTCTGCGTGAAGACGCGGACGCAGACGCCGCGCTTCTGCGGGCTGTTCTGCAGCGCCGGACTCTTCGTCTTGCTGACGATCTTCTTCCGTCCGGCGCGAACGAGCTGACTGATGGTCGGCATATATTTCGTTGTCTCAATTGGTGATTGCGTGACGTCGTGACGTGAGTTCACGAACTCACCAAGTCACGAGATCACGAAATCACAGCGCTACGCGCCAGCGCAGCGGCTGTTCGCTTCAGGCCTAAAAGCTCCGGAGAGCTTGGCGCCTGAAAACCCTACAAGTTAGTCGCGTGAATCGGGTCTTACCGGCTACGACCGGAGACGCTATTCCGTAGCGGTGAAGCTAGATAGGGTGTCCTAGCCTCAGCAGAACCTGACGAATATAGCACGGCGTCAGAAGTCGCCGCAACCAAGCGACGATCAATAGTGTATAGTGCAGCGCGTCAACGGAAGAGGCGCGATGCCCCTTAAGGTGAGAGGAGTCAGCATGATGCGTTTCAGGCACGTCGTCGGAGCCCTGGCCATGGTCGCCCTGGCTGGCTCTTTGGCAATGGCACAGGCCCCCGCTGGTCAGCGCGGCGCAGCTCCACCAGAACCCCACAATCTCAAGGTGTTGCCGGCTTCGACCACGACGGCGAACATCCTGCCGATCATGCGGAACTTCTCGGCGGCGCTGGGCACCAACTGCGGTTATTGCCATGTCTGGACGGGCCCGGGCCTCCCGACCAACGACTACGCGTCGGACGAAAAGCCGGCGAAGGAAGTCGCCCGCGCGATGATGCGGATGGCCGGCACGATCAACGAGGCGCTCGCGGCCAACATCAAGAAGCCGGCCGATCAGCTCACGCGCGTGCAGTGCATGACCTGCCACCGAGGCGCGGCCATCCCGACGCTGCCGCCGCCGGCACCGGCCGGCGCCGCCCCCGCGGCGGGCGCCCAGCCGGCTGGACGATAGACCTCAGCAGATAGCGGCCGGTGATCGGTGGTGGGTGACCGCCGATCACCGGCCACCCACCACAGTCTTATTCAGGTAAGTAGCGCGCGACGAGCGCGGTGCAGTTGTCGCGGCTGCCTCGCGCGAGGGCCGCGGCGACGAGATTCGCGGCGGTATCCTGCACGTCGCTCGAATCAAGGATGACCTGTTCGAGCCGCGCGCCGTCCAGCACGCCGTGCACACCGTCCGTCGTCAGCAGCAGGAGTTCTCCTCCCTGGAGCGTCTCCTCGATCACGTGGACATCGGTCCGGCGCCTGGAGCCCACGACGTTGGTGAGGGCGTTCCTCATCGGATGCTGCTCGAGTCGAGCGACGTCGACCGACGGATCGTGCGCGAGCATTGACGCCATCCACGAGTCGTCGTGCGTGACCTGTCTGAGGCGATCGTTGGCGAGCACGTAGAGCCGGCTGTCGCCGACATGTCCGACGGACAGACGATTGCCGTCGATGAGTGACGCGACGATCGTCGTGCCCATTCCTGAGTAGCGCTGCGACGTGATGGCGGTCTCGAGCACCTGCATGTGCGCGAGCTGAATGGCGGTTCTCACGCGATTGCCGGCCGCGGAAAGGGCGGGATCGAAGCCGAACGGCCAGTCGTTGTCGGACGTCCGCGTCGTCAGGAACGTGACGACAGTCTCGACGGCTACTCGCGCGGCGACTTCGCCGGCGTTGTGGCCGCCCATGCCGTCGGCAACCACGCACAGTCCCTGCGCCGCTTCGAAGGCCCAGCAGTCTTCATTAACAGGCCTGACGCGGCCCTTGTCGGTCACACCGTGCGCGCGCAACACCGAATAAGTCTCTCGGAAGGTCTGCCACTCTATCGGTCCTCGCGCACGGACGCAACAGCGCGAGGTGCACGTAGTGGCACACGTCGGCGGCAAATGACGCGGCGCCGCAATTCAGTGCGCAACGTTCTTCAGATGTTCGCGCAGCAGGTCGCGTCCGAAGTCGCCGTTGAAGTCGCGCCAGACCGAGTGAATGTGGTTGCCGTCGTTCTGCGTGTTGTCGAATTCGACGAGAAACGTCGGGCCCTGGACGCGGTAGTAGTGCTTTCTGCCGCGTTCGACCTCGCCTGCCCACGCGAACGCGATCTTCTCCACGCCCGCCCTGGTCAACCTGTTCATCCGGTCGGCCGCGATATCGGCGGCCATCGCCGACGTATAGGCGTCCACGATCTGCAGCAGCATCTGACGCTGCGACGGGTTGAGTTCCGCGGCCGTGATGCCCGCCGGCAGGAGCGGGTTGATGTCGACCTTGTTGCCCGTCACGATGTCGTTCGGCGCGGCGCTCTGAATGATCGCCTTCGCGCGCTGCGACGCGTCGAGCGCCGTCACGAGCGCCCGCGCCGGGTCTTCCTCGTGCGCGAGAAGGCGCAGGCCCTTCTTCGGACCCTCCCGCACTTCGGCCGGGTTCGCGCCGAAGAACGACGGCGCGCCGACGTCCACGTTGCTGTTGACGATCGTGAAACGCAGCGAGACGTGGTGGCCTTCAACGCGCCAGCCCCAGGCGCCCTTGTCGGACGGTGTGCCGAACACGGAGACGTAGTACTCGAGAGGCTCGCGCGGGAAGCTCTCAGCGCTCAGTCCGGCGCCGCGGGCGGCACGCTCGACCCCGCCAAGCGTGCTTTCGAGTTCCATGATGGAGGCAGCCGTCATGTAGCCGCGCTGGCTGAGACCGGTCTTCAGCAGCGCGTGCGCCTTCTCACGCTGCGTGTCGGTCATCGCCTTGAACGTCAGCCCCTTGCGGGGAAATGCCTGCGGGGGGATGAAGTTCCAGCGTGCGCGCTCCGCCGAGTCGAAGTCGAACGTGGCGCTCGCGCGCTGCTCGGGAGTGAGACTCGCGAGAAACGTGGCAGCAGCGGCCCGCATCGAACTCGCCGAACGATCGGCGGCAATGACGGCTCCGGCGGCAACCGCAACGGCACAGGCGACGGCCAACAGAACTCGGGGGGCGCGAAGGAGCCGCATGGAGCCTCCTCTTTCAGAAAAACTCGCGGCATTCTACCCCACGCAAACGGCGGGTGACCGGCGACTGGCGTGACTGGTGACTGGTACTACTCAGTGCTCGGACCGGCTGAGCACCTGGGTGGGCCGCGGTCTCCTCGCGGTCTTTCGGACAGAGGGATGCCGGCCGTCGAGATACGCCTCGATCGCCCACGTGACCGGCGTGCAGCCCATCGTCGCGAGCGTGGCGCCGTAGTAGAGCACCGCGCACGCTGCCAGAGACGTCGCCAGGCTGATTGGCGCGACCGCGGACAGGGCGACTCCGACGGCGATCACGATCAGCGAGTCGACAATGCTCGCGACAAGCCGCCTGCGCGCGGGCATCGCGAGCGGGTTCGGCCGGGGGCCGCCGGTCGAGCTCAGACGTCGATCGGCCGCCACGCCGCCCGCCGCAAGATCATCCGACCAGGAGGACTTGTGGCCGATGATCGAGGCCTGGCCGCGCACCAGCCGGTCCACTCGACGGTCGCCGTTCTTGAACCACTTGCAGAAGTCGCTGACGACCGAATCCGCGTCGGCGCCGATTTCGAGCGCGTACGAACGGACGTAGGCGCGCGCGAAAATGCCATGCGGCCAACGCGAGAAGTCGTTTTGCTCCAGCCCCTCCAGCAGGTCCTGGCTGATTTTGGTGGTTCGGGCGATCGATTGGAGGCTCACGCCCTTCTTCAGGCGTTCGCGGCGCAGGTTGGGGCCAAAGGCGTCCCGCTCGGACATGGTACTGAAAAACCTACAAAAACCCTTCCATATCGATCGCGTGACGGGCGGAGAAAATCCGGACATCGGGGTGCGCCGGTGTTTCGATTTCCGACAGCCAATTACCGTTTCGTGAGATTAGGTTAAATGGCGTAAATCAGACTGCAACAGGTCACAGCCGCCTCGGCCTTGGCCAGTTCCCCGAGCTCGAGCGCGTGCACCACAAATCCAAGCCGCTCAAGCCGTTCGCGGGTACGCGGGAATCGATCCGCGTAGATGAGCTCGCGTCCTATCCGGAGGACATTGGCGGCGGACGGCTCTCGCGGGTCAATTTCGATCAGATCAAGCGCGGGGAACGCCTCACGGCTGACCCAGGCGGGGTTGATCAGCAGCCGGTCGTCAGCAAGCGACGTCACCGCCGATTTCAGGTGCAGGCAGCCGGTCACTGGCACTACGTGGATATCGTAGCCATGCGGCCCCAGGAGCTGACGCACCTGCTCCACGGCCGCATCGTTCGTACGGCGCGACTGTCCGATGAACACCGTTCGGCCAGCCACGAGCACGTCTCCGCCATCGACGGTCGCCGGCGCCTCGATCTCGCGCACCGGTCGATAGCGCCGCAGCAACTCGGCCACCGGCGGTGTTTCCGCCCGCCGTGAGACGGCGCCCGGTCTCGTGACGAGCGCCATCTCGTCGCAGACGATCGCTGTGTCTTCGACGAAGACCGAATCCGGCAAATCATCGGCTTCCTCGAGGCGCACGATCGTGCAGCCGGCGGCTTCGAGAGCCCGCTCGTAAGCGGCATGCTGCGCCCGCGCGCGCCCGATATCAATCGGCTCGCGATCGAGGTGCGTCAACTCGCAGCGATTAATCGACGAACTGACCGCACGGGTGACGGCGATCACAGACGATCACGTACGTAGCCACAGAGGCACAGAGAACACGGAGGACAGCACAGAGATCGCTCTTGTACCAACGGTACGTCCCTCTGTGAATGTCTCGGTGTTCTCCGTGCCTCCGTGGCTATGTGGTCTGATCACAGGACTCGTATGAGATCGGATCGCGTGAGGATGAAGGTCTTGTCGGTCTTGAAGTCGCGAACAAGTACCGCCGGGTTATGCGGCGTGATCATCGTCGACAGCAGATCGACCGGCGTCGAGATGTCGACGAATGGAAACGCCGGCTCCATGATCGATTCGACCGGATTTCCCTTGATGCCGGAATCGTGCACCAGCGCTTCATACAGGTGCGCTTCGTTCAACGATCCGACCAGCCGGTTATCGTGCGTTACCGAGATCTGAGAGAAGTCGTGCTCGGACATCACGCGAATCGCCTGCGCGACCGGCTCGTTGCACTCGAGCGAGAACAACTCCCCTGAAAGACCGGCGGCCACCAGGTCCCGCGCCGTCATGCCGGTCCGCTCAAGGAAGCCCTTCTCGCGCATCCAGTCGTCGTTGAACATCTTCCCGAGATAGCGCGATCCGTGGTCGTGGAAAATCACGACGACGAGATCGTCCCGCAGGAAGTGATCCTTCAGCTGCAGCAGCCCGGCCATCGCCGACCCGGCCGAGTTGCCGGCGAAGATGCCTTCCTCGCGGGCGAGCCGCCGTGTCATCAGCGCGGCATCCTTGTCGGTCACCTTCTCGAAGTGATCGATGACGTCGAAGTCCACGTTCTTGGGCAGGAAGTCTTCGCCGATCCCTTCGGTGACGTACGGATAGATCTCGTGCTTGTCGAACACGCCGGTCTCCTTGTACTTCTTGAACACGGAGCCGTACGTGTCGATGCCCCAGACCCTGACCTTCGGGTTGCGTTCCTTGAGGTAGCGGCCGACGCCGGTGACGGTGCCGCCGGTCCCGACGCCGACGACAAGATGCGTGACTCTGCCGTCTGTCTGGTCCCAGATCTCAGGCCCTGTCTGTTCGTAGTGCGCCGCCGTGTTGGAGAGGTTGTCGTACTGATTGGCCTTCCACGCGTTCGGAATCTCCGTCGCGAGCCGATCGCGCACGGAGTAGTACGAACGCGGATCTTCAGGGTCGACGTTGGTCGGGCAGATGATCACCTCCGCGCCGAACGCCTTCAGCGCGTCGATCTTCTCCTTCGACTGCTTGTCCGTCGTCGTGAACACGCACTTGTAGCCCTTGACGACAGCGGCAATCGCGAGGCCCATTCCGGTGTTGCCCGATGTGCCCTCGATGATCGTGCCGCCCGGCTTCAGCAGCCCCTTCTGCTCGGCGTCCTCGATCATCTTCACGGCCATGCGGTCTTTGATCGAGTTGCCGGGGTTGAATGTCTCGATTTTCGCGACGACCTGGGCGAGGACCGCGCCGCGCGTGATGCGGTTGATGCGTACCATCGGCGTGTGGCCGATGGCGTCGAGGATGGAATTCGCGATCTTGGACATGTATCCGATCGTCGTGTCCGGCTTCAGCCGGACCGGGACGAGTCCGCCTGAAGGCGGACACTACATACGGATTCTATTCCCGGTAGTCCAGCCCGCGCTGAATGCCCGAGCGGAGGGCTTCGATCGTCTTCGGCTGGCCGATAAAGAGGTCGTCAGGGAACTTCCGGTACCGCAGGATCTCGGAGTAAATGGGGCCGCTCTGGTAGAGGTTGAGGCCCAGCCCGGCGAGATACTGCAGGCGAAGATTGCGGTCGCGGTTGATGTTCGCGTCCTTGAGCCACTCCTTCAGATCGACCGCGCGACCGGCGTAGCTCGAGAACATGTCAACCGCCGACGAGAAGCCGATGTCGCGCAGCGATTTGACGACCGGCGCGTACTCGGGACGATTCAGCTTCGCCTGAATCTCGTCGACGTTGATGCGGATCGGCGCGTCGCCCTGCTGGCCGAGCAGCACCAGGTCGTAGCCCTGGCCGTTGTTCGTGTTGCCCCAGACGATGCCGTTCGGAAACGCCTCGAAGAACGTCCCGATCTCGCTCTTCACCGCGGCGGTGTTGCTCTCGTACAGCTGCACGAACAGCGTCACGACGCCGCCGGGATTCAGATGCGCCTTCGCGGATTCGAAGAACTCCCGTGTGTAGAGCATCGCCGCGCCCTTCACCCACGGATCGAGCGGATCCGACGTGATGGCGTCGAACTTCTCCTTCGACGTCATGACGTAGTGGCGTCCGTCGTCGATGCTGACGTGGACCTTCGGGTTCTTGACGACGTTGAAGTTGTGTTCGCCGAAATACTCGGAGACCACCTTCGGCACGAGCGGCTCGATCTCGGCAATCGTCTCGTTGGTGACCTGGGGATCGACCGACACCGCGCCGGCCGTCACGCCGGCGCCGCAGCCGATGACGACGACGCGCTTCGCGTCCGGCGGAATGAGCGTCGTCATGTGCCCAAGCATGCGCTGCAGGCGCATGTCCTGCGGCTCGCTCGAGGCCTGCACCTTTCCGGCGTTGTGATAGTTGAGGACGCCGTCCGACAGCTTCGACACGGCCACCGAGGCCGTCATGCCCTCGCCCGTGTAGATGTACTGGGCGGAATCGTTGGTGCGCATGTTCGCGTAGCGTCCGTACGCGATCATCACGGCCGGAATCGGCTGAACGCTGCGCACCAGCAGCGCGACGACGATGATCGCCGCGCACGCCGTCAGCGTCGGCGCCCACGACTTGCTTTCCGGCTCGCCCGACGGGGCCAGCAGCATGATCGATCCGCCGATGGCGGCCACGACCATCAGCAGCTGCTGCGAGTGCTGCGTGCCGATCCAGCCCACGAGCAGCAGACTGGCGCCGAGCGATCCGACGATGGCACCGACCGTGTTCGCCGCGTAGACGCCGCCGACCAGCCGCGCCGGATCCTGGCCGCGCGCGGCGACGCCCGCCAGCGCGAGCGGGAAGCTGGCCCCCCACAGAATCGCCGCCGGCAGCACGGCGAACAGCGCACGCACGCTGTCGACCTGCAGGTTGATCCACGGATCGGACACGGCCGACGGATTGATCGGCCAGTACGGCAGGGACTGGCTGAGCACGTATGCCGTCCAGGCCATCGACGCGCACAGCAAAAGCTGACACCACCCGAGCGCGACCCGCGGACGGGCCACGCGCGAGGCCATCGCCGATCCGATGCTGCTGCCGATGCCCAGGCCGAACAGGAACACCGCCAGAATCAGCGAAAACGTGTACGTCGTCGCGCCGAAGAGCAGCGAGAGGAGCCGCGTCCAGATGACTTCGGCGCCGAGCGCGGTGAAGCCCGACAGCGCGATCACCACATACACGGAAGACGCGCCGGCCGCGCGCGTCACGTCGGTCTCGAGCTCCATCGAGTCGACGCCTTTGTACGGCGCCATCTTCGCGATCACGAGTCCGCCGAGCGCGACGACGACGTTGATCGCGACGGCGATGTACGTCGCCACCGACGTGTCATATACGCGAAGCAGATAGAACCCCGCAAGGACGCTGCCCAGCACGGCGCCGGCGATGTTGCCGCCGTAAAAGAAGCCGAGCCACGACACGCCCTCGGGCGTGGCTTCCACCCATCTGGAGATGGCCGGCAGCGTCGCGCCCATCAGCAGCGTCGGCGGCAGCAGACACACGCCGGCGATCAGGCCGCGAAGCAGAAGCCCGGCCACGCCTGATCCCGCCCACGACGTGTAGACATTGCTGACGAGCGGCATGCCGACGAGCGCGAGCAGTCCGATGAGCCCGATGCCCAGCTCGAGACACGCATACACGCGCAGCGGATGCTGACGCGCCGACACGAAGTACGACAGCGCGAGGCTGCCCAGACACATGCCCCCCATGAATGTGCCGAGGAGGACTCCCAGCGAAATCGCCGAGGATCCGATCACCAGCTGCAGCAACTGGAACCAGACGATTTCGTAGATGAGGGCCGCGCACCCGCTGCCGATGAACAGCAGCAGGAGCGCCGGAAGAACGCGTCGCGACGTCATGACTTGCCCCGGGGATTGATGATGATCTGAGAGCTGTCCTACTTGACGTGCTTGCTGACGAGCTTCGTCATCTCGAACATGTTGACCGTGGCCTTGCCGCCGAACACCGGCTTGAGCGACGCGTCCGAGTTGATCATCCGCCGATTCTTCTTGTCCTGCAGGCCGTTCTTCTTGATGTACGCCCACAGCTTCTTGGTCACTTCCGTTCGCGGCACGGGCTTGCTTCCGATCACTTCCGCCAGCGCCGCATCCGGCGTGACCGGCTTCATGAACGCCGCGTTCGGTTTCCGACCTGACTTCTTTTTCTTTGCCACAGTAGTCTCCTTCGGTTGAGGACGCCCCAAAGGCGTCGGCGGAGCGTACCACAAAGACATTACGGTGTTCATGGGTATTTCCCGAGCGCGGATGCGTCGCGCGAGGGTTCGACGCCGTTTTCCGAGCGGCGCGCTAACTGGCGCCGCCGCCCGCCGCCCTGGCCAGATAGCTCTTTCGCGCGCGCACGGTCCGGCCCTCGCCGGCCAGGCGCACGTCCAGCGTGTGCATCTTGCCGTCGAGTTTTTCAGGCGCAAAACCGAGCGCATACTGATGATGCAGTTCGTCGGCGACCTTCGCGAACGTCGCCCCGAGGTGGCTGGTGGACGTCAACTCGAAGTAGCCCCCGCCCGTCGCCGCCGCGATCTTCGGCAGGCCTTCATCGGGTTTGTCTGAAACAATCCGGCGCCCTCCGCCGAACGGGCCGCCGCCGAACCCTCCTCGTCCGAAGCCACCCCGTCCGAAGCCGCCGCCGCGCGGGTATCCGCCGCTGCCGTGTCCATAGCCGCCGCCGGCGTTTGGATCCGAACCGGCGAGGCCGATGGCGTACACCATGACGTCTTCTTCTTCCGCGCGCTTCATGACGTCCTTGAGCGAGTTGTTCTGCGCCGTCGGATTGAATGGCGCGTCCATCCCGTCGGTGAACACCAGAACCACGCGCCGTCCCTGCTGGTGAAGCAGCGCCGTGATGCCGACGTTGATGGCATTCCACAGCGGCGTGGGCCCCTCTTCCTGCAGCTCGGTGTGAAGAATGCGGAACAGCTCCTCATGGTCGGACGTGAAGTCGCGTGGGTCGACCTGGATCCGGTTCGAAAAACTGCCGATGCGCGCCTTGTCGTGGGGCAGCATCACGTCGACGAAGTGTTCGGCCGCCTGCTGGACGAGCGAGAAGTTGGCCTTCATGCTGCCGCTGCGATCGAGGAGCATCACCACGGTGATCGGCTGGACGTCGTTGGCGAAGAGCGTCAGCTCCTGCCGTTTGCCGTTGTCGACGATCGAGAAGGCATCACGCGAGAGATCGGGCACGAGCCGGCCGTCGGCGCCGGTGACCGTCGCGTACACCGCGACCGTGCGGTTGCCGCCGCGGAACGTGGGCTCCCGGGGCTCCTGCGCCGCGACGGCGACCGTCAGCAGCGCCGCAAGAACAAGCAGCGTACTTTGCACTTTGCACTTTGAGCTTTGAACTTTCATAATCGCAGCCTTATGTCGCTGATCGATCCAGGCAAGAAAGCGCCGGCGTTCACCCTCAACGACCAGGATGGCAAGACGCATCGGCTGTCCGATTACGACGGCCGCCCGGTCATTCTCTATTTCTACCCGAAAGACGACACGCCCGGCTGTACGAAAGAATCGTGCGCGTTTCGTGACAACCTGCCACAGTTCAAGAAAAGCAAGGCCGCGGTCTTCGGCGTCAGCATCCTGGACGAAGCCAGCAAGAAGCGCTTCGCCGACAAGTTCGACCTGACGTTCCCCCTGCTGGCCGACGCCGACCACAAAGTCGCTGAAAAATACGGCGTCTGGCAGAAGAAATCCCTCTACGGTCGAGCCTTCATGGGGATCGTCCGCACGACGTACCTCATCGGTGGGGACGGGAAGGTGGCGAAACGTTGGGACAACGTCAAAGTCGACGGTCACGCCGGGGAAGTGCTCGCGGCCGTGCAGGAGCTGTAGCGTCCGCCGTGTAGCTGTAGCGTCCGGCTTCAGCCGGACGTCCCCAGCCTCCGCAACGGCTCTGCGGTGAGGCGGAACAGCGTCCATTCGTCCATCGGCTTCGCGCCAAGCGCCTTGTAGAACTCGATCGAGGGCGTGTTCCAGTCGAGTACGGTCCACTCGACGCGGCCATAGCCGCGCTCGACGGCGATCTGCGCGAGCCGTGCGAGCAGCATCCGCCCGAGTCCGTACCGCCGGAAGCGCGGGAGCACGAAGATGTCTTCGAGATACATTCCCGGCACGCCGAGAAACGTCGAGAAGGTCTGAAAGAAGAGCGCGTATCCTGCCGGCTCGTCCCCGGCGTATCCAATCACGACTTCAGCGGCGCGCTTTCTGAACAACGACTCGCGCAGGAGGTCTTCCGTCGCGACGACGGGGAGCTTCTCGTATTCCCCGAGCTCCTGTATCAGTCGGAAGATGACGGAGACGTCACGTTCGGTCGCGTCCGCCAGTCTGAATTCCATCAGCGCCGCACGTCGACTTCGATCACCTCGAGCGGCTCGGTTCCTGTGTTCCTGATCTCGTGGGCCACGCCGCCCTCAAACCACGCCCAGCGGCCCGGCTCGCCGAGTTCCCACGTCATTGGTCCGGCAGCGAGCCCGCGTCCCTCCGAAATTTGAACGATCACGGACTCGGTCGAATGCGTGTGCGACGGCGTGGACCGGCCGGGCGCAAGCGTGATGCGGTACGCACGGAACCACCGGTTCGCGAGCTCCGCCTTGCCCTGGAAGCCGTGGTCTACGTCGGCGTCGTCCCCCGCAGCGGCGTTCGTCACCACCATGAAGCGATACAAGCGGTCACCCGCGTTGCTGATACGGTGCGTCAGGGGCTGATCGTAGTAGCTCGTCGTGCTGGTCGGCCTGATCGTCGTCACCGCTCCCGCGGGGATGGGCGGAGCGCCGCGTCCCGCCGGTGCAGCGCCTCGTCCGGCAGGCGCAGGGCCGGCAGGAGCACCTCCCTCGCCTCGGCCCCGCCCCCAATCCTCGCCCAGCACCTGCGTCCGTTGTTGCGACGTGCTCAGCGTGATGTAGAGAACCGGCTCGGTGTGCACGTGGTACCAGGACGTGTCGCCTGGCGGCACCTGCCCTTCGAGAATTCTCGTCGTGCCCTTCGCGAAAAGCTGCCGATGGTGCGGCTCGTGATACACCGGCACGACCTGCTCACCCTTGGGCAGTGACGCCACCACCGTGGCCTTCTTGATGTACGCGTCCACCTGCTTCTCAACAAGCTCGAGCGGCAGCGTGCCCGCGCCAAGCACGGCACTGTGGAACTCACGGATATTGAACTTGTCGCCAAGCGCCTTCTTCGCCTTGTCGCGCAGCTCGAGCAGCTTCAGCTCGCCGATCATGTACGAGCAGGCCTGCCCCGGATTGACGACGTAGCGTTCCACTTCGCTGGCTTCGATGCCGTAATCAATCGCCTGCTGGCGCGTCCAATGCTTGGCGTGGATCCCGGTATCGACGACAAGCCGGCGCGCGCGGAACAGTTCCGAATCGAGCTGGCCGAGCCAGCCGATCGGATCGTCCTTGAACCAGTCCGACTCGGCGGCCAGCCGCTCGGCGTACAGCCCCCAGCCTTCGTTCAACGCCGAAATCACGCCGAAGGCGCGGACCGTGCGAAAGCGCGGCAGCCCTCTGTTCTCGGCTTCGAGCGCGATCTGGAAGTGATGGCCGGGTACGCCTTCGTGATAGAGGAGTGATCGCAGACCGAACAGCGTCATCCGTTCGGGCCGCAGCGGGATCTGCACGATTCCAGGACGCGAGCCGTCGGCGGGCGGCGCCGTGTAGTTGGCCGCGGCGTTCGCTTCGCGGAAACGCGGAAACGGCCGCGCCTCGACAGGCGCCCTCGGGGTCCGGTCGAACTGCAACGCGGCCCGCTTCTCCGCATCGCGAATCATGGCGTTCGCGTCGGCCATGATCTTCGTCCGGCCTTCCTCGGTCAGCGGATAGGCCTGTTCCTTCTTCAACTGCTCGACGCGTTCCTTGACGGAGCCCTGTGTGCGTCCGATCTGCCGCATCACATCGTCCATCTGTTTTTCGATCGCGGCGACCTGCTTCAGGCCGATCTCGTGAATCTCGTCGGCGGTCAGGTTCGTCGTCGTAAATCGGCGCAGCGCCGCGCCGTACGCCTCCGCGCCGCCCTTGAATCTCCACAACCCGGCATCGTCGGTCGCCCGGCCCGCGAGCGGCTGAAGCAGCGCGATCGCGCGTTTCCACGACGGATAGACCTGTGCCGCGAAGATCTTCTCCGCCTGGGCGCGCAGCTCTTCGCGCCGCGCATCCGGGATCTCCTTCACCAGCGCCATGCGCTGCGCAAACGACGCGACGAACGGGTTGCCCGACGGCTGTGTCGCGATGAACTGCCGCATCTGCGCGATCGTCGCGCGAATGATGAATCGCGGCGGAATCATGTTCTTCGCGACGAGCCCGCGCGCTTCGGCGATCGCCTCGTCCATGCGCGCGCCCACCTGTCCGAGCCGCGCGACGTAGTGGACGGCGTCCTTTTCGGTGTTCAGCGGATGCGTGACGGTGAGGATGTTCGGCAGGCCGACGTTGACGCCGCCAAACTGCTCGAGGGGGAAGGAGTAATCGCGATATTTGTCGGCCTCGACGACGACGGCCAATTGCCATTTCATCAGGTCGGCC
>Ga0326726_10002597_pt1 | contig 16548 bp, 12 predicted proteins | sample MHFenrmetagenome_2_FD_207603 | JGI IMG/M metagenome (GOLD analysis project Ga0326726, IMG submission 207603) | Lab enriched peat soil microbial communities from Michigan Hollow, Ithaca, NY, United States - MHF15MN | ecosystem: Environmental > Terrestrial > Soil > Wetlands > Peat | place: USA... | reverse complement strand
GAGGGCGCTGCCGCGGACGCCCACGCCAGCGTAATAGGCCAGGCCCTGCGGTTGCTTCCAGTGGGGCGAATCCAGCACGCATTGCGTCGCATCCGTTATTCTAGTAGCAGACCTATGGCAACCCGATCCAAACCTGCTAGTCAATCTGCCGCAACCGCGGTGTTGGAGGGCCCGAATGGCGAACGGGAGCGCGTGTTCGAGCTTTTCCGCCACTATGGATACCTGGAGGCCGACCTCGATCCGCTGGGATTTCTCCCTCCGGTGTCGCATCCCAGTCTGCGGATCGAAGGCGAACTTGCCGATGAAGCCCGCCGCGTGTACTGCGGCACTGTGGGCGCAGAGTTTATGCACATTACTGATCCCGGGCGGCGCCGCTGGATCCAGGAACGCATGGAAGGGCCCCAGTCCGCAGTGGACCAGGAGTGCGTGCTCGACCAACTCATCCGGGCTGATCTGTTCGAGCAAGTTCTGCAGCAACGCTATCTCGGCAGCAAGCGTTTCTCGCTCGAAGGCGTGACCGCCATGATCCCGCTGGTGGATGAGATTCTGGAAGCGGCCGGACAGCAGGGTGCGGTGGAACTGGTGATGGGCATGAGCCACCGTGGCCGATTGAACGTTATTGTGCAGGTGGCCAAGCGCTCGCCGGAGGAAATCTTTGCGGGCTTTGAGGACGTCGATCCGCGCAGCGTTCTGGGCAGCGGCGACGTGAAATATCACATGGGTGCGACCGGCGAGTATGTGACTCGCTCGGGGACGAAAGTCCATATTCACCTGGTTTCGAATCCCAGCCACCTGGAAGCGGTAGACCCGGTGACCGTGGGCCGGACCCGCGCCAAGCAAGACCGCGCCGGACAGGATGGCTCCCGAAAATTTCTGCCTTTGCTGGTCCATGGTGATGCCGCATTTGCAGGTCAGGGTATTGTGGCCGAGACCCTGAATTTGTCCGACCTGAAGGGCTACACCGTGGGCGGCACGGTGCATATCATCGCCAACAATCTGCTCGGCTTTACAACGTTGTATAGCGAGGAGCACTCGTCGCGATTTTCCGCCCAGTTGGCTCGTCGCCAGTCGATCCCTATTTTTCATGTGAATGCGGAGGACGTGGACGCGGTGGTACGAGTGGGCCGCCTGGCGCTCGATTATCGTTACACTTGGAGCGGCGACGTGGTGGTGGACCTGATCGGCTACCGCCGCCACGGCCACAGCGAAGTGGATGACCCCACCGTCACCCAGCCGCTCCTCTATAAAGCGATCAAGGACCACCCGCCCCTGTGGGAGATTTACGCCGAAGATATTGGCGCAGAGAATGTGCAGGAACGGGCAGCGAAAATCCGGGACGAACTGGAAGCGTCGCAGAAAAAAGCTAAAAACATCCGAAAGAAGCCGTCGCTGCGGGAGTTGCCCAGCTACTGGAATGACTACAAGGGCGGACGCTACAAGCCGGAGTATGAAGTGGACACCGGCCTTTCGGCGGAAGAACTCAGCGAAATCACCGCCAAGCTCACGACTTATCCCGCGGACTTCCACATTCATCCCAAGGTCAAGAAGCTGCTGGAGCAGCGGGCTGAAATGGGCGCGGGCAAGCGCCTGGTGGATTACGGTATGGCCGAAGCGCTGGCCCTCGGAGGCTTGGTAAAGGCCGGCATTCCTGTGAGGCTGACCGGCCAGGACACTCGTCGCGGGACTTTTAACCAGCGTCACTCCGTGCTGCTCGATGTCGAGAACGAACAGGAGTACGTTCCGCTGGAACATATTGCCGAAGGTCAGGCCCGCTGCCAAATCTACAACTCGTCGCTATCGGAGGCTGGCGTGCTGGGTTTTGAGTATGGCTACAGTCGGGACTATCCCGAGACCCTGGTGATGTGGGAAGCGCAGTTCGGCGACTTCGCCAACGTCGCGCAGGCGGTGATTGATCAATTCGTCAGCGCCGGCGAAGACAAATGGGGACTGCTCTCCGGAGTGGTGCTGCTTCTGCCCCATGGCCATGAAGGCCAGGGACCGGAACATTCGAGCGCCCGGCCGGAGCGCTTTCTGCAACTCGCGGCCCGCGATAATTTCCAGATCTGCCAGCCCTCGAATGCCATGCAATATTTTCATTTGCTGCGCCGCCAGGCATTGCGTCACTGGCGCAAGCCACTCGTAGTTTTTACCCCGAAGAGCATGCTGCGCCATCCTGACGCGTCTTCTCCGATTGAAGACTTCACCCACCAGCGCTTTCTGACCGTGTTGCCGGACACGGAAGTCAGCGGCGCGACCCGCATCCTGATCTGCACCGGAAAAATCGGCCATGAATTGCGCGCCGAACGCAAGAAGCGGACCGACCAAACCACCGCGATTATTTCGGTCGAACAGTTGTATCCCTTCCCCGAGAAAGAACTGGAAGCAGCGATCGGACAATTTCCTTCGGCGCGAGAAATTGTCTGGGTGCAGGAAGAGCCGGCTAACATGGGAGCGTTGTTCTATGTACTGCCTCGTCTCCGCCGCATCGCCGGCGAACGCGCAGTCCTGTCGGTGAAGCGTTCCGCCAGTGCCAGCCCCGCCACCGGATCAGCCAAGGCCCATGAAGTGGAGCAGAAGACGCTGCTGACGCTGGCCTTTCCCAACAAGCCCTAGCCAGGGTGGTGCGGCTGGTCTGTGTGGCGCGGGCGCCCCCGCCCGCGGGTTTTCCGGTTCGAGCTTTAACATCGCTGCAGTCCGAAATGTTACCCTTCCGCTTTGACTTCCATGCCATCTCGCCGCGGAACTCAGCCCCTGCACATCGCCATCGACACCGGCGGCACCTTCACCGACTGTGTCTGGGTGGAGCGCGGGCAGCTGCGCATGCTCAAGGTTTTCTCCACTCCGGCCGACCCTTCGCAGGCCATTGTCGAAGCGCTGGAGAAGATTGGAACGCACGATTCAGCAGTGCTTCTGCATGGCACCACCGTGGGCACGAACACGTTGCTGCAGCGCAAGGGCGCGCGCGTGGCGCTGGTCACCACTGCAGGTTTTGAAGACGCCATCGAAATCGGCCGCCAGGCCCGTCCCAAGCTCTATGATTTCTTCTTCGATCGCGTGGAACCCCTGGTGCCGGCGAACTTGCGCTTTGGCGTGGAAGAGCGGACTGCCAGCGACGGCAAGATACTGCAGTCGCCGTCGCCGCAAGCCCTGGAATCTCTAGCCGACAGACTCCAGCAGAAACGTCCCGAGGCGATTGCCATCTCACTGCTGTTTTCGTTCGCTAACCCGAAGACGGAAATGGCCGTCACCCGGGCTCTGCAAAAGCTCGGCGTACCGCTCTCGATTTCGCATCAGATCCTTCCGGAATTTCGAGAGTATGAGCGCACCAGCACCGTAGTAGTGAACGCGTATCTGCAGCCCGTCATGCAGCGTTATCTCGAGAAGCTCGATCGCCGGGCGCGGTCCCGCATTTTCGTCATGCAATCGAGCGGCGGCATTACCGCTCTTGGTTCTGCTGCCCGCGAGCCGGTTCGTACCGTGCTCTCTGGGCCGGCGGGCGGCGTGGTGGGTGCCGCTGCCCTGGCGCGTCGCAGCGGCTTCGAGAGAATCATCTCATTCGACATGGGCGGCACCTCCACCGACGTTGCCTTGGTGGACGGCGAAGCCCTCTCCAGCAGCCAGGCGGAGATCGCGGGGTTCGCCATTGGCGTGCCCATGCTTGACATACATACGGTAGGCGCCGGCGGGGGCTCCATCGCGCGTTTCGACGCCGGCGGAGCCCTGCGGGTCGGTCCCGAATCTGCTGGAGCGGATCCGGGTCCTATCTGCTACGGTCGCGGCACCCAGCCCACGGTGACGGATGCCAACCTGCTGCTCGGCCGGCTGCAAGCACAGCGCTTTCTGGGCGGAGATTTCACTCTCGATCTCGAGCGCACGCGCCGCCTGGTCGTCGAATGGCTCAAGCGGAACGGGCCGAAACTTACGCCGGAACAATTCGCCGCCGGAATCATCCGGGTGGTAAACGCGACGATGGAAAAGGCGATACGCGTGGTCTCGATCGAGCGCGGTTACGATCCGCGAGAGTTCGCGCTGGTCGCTTTCGGCGGCGCGGGCGGGCTCCATGCCTGCGAACTGGCGGACGCCCTTAGTATCCCGCGAGTGATTGTGCCTGCGCTGCCCGGAGCTCTCTCCGCTTTCGGCATCCTGGTTAGTGACGTGGTGAAGGATTATTCGCGCACTGTGCTCTGGCGAGTTGCGGAGAAGCTTCCCGCCGATCAACTGGAAAAAGACCGGCTGGAACGCGAGTTCGCCGCATTGCGCCGCCGTGCCGAAAAAGATTTCCGCGACGAAAAATGGACGGGCGCGATCAAATACCAGCTCAGCGTGGACGTCCGCTACCAGGGCCAGGGATACGAATTGAATGTCCCGTACACCCGCAATCTGATCCGTGATTTCCGACATGAGCATCAGCGCCGCTACGGCTACAGCTATCCCGCACGCGCAGTCGAACTGGTGACGCTGCGCTTGCGGGCCACAATCAAATCCCAGCAGACCCGAGGTCACGTGGGGACGGGCGCCACCGCCCGTCCTGGCCGGGCAAAGCCCGGCAATGCGTTGAAAGACTCCGCCGCAGTGCATCTCTCCGGCAAGAAGTTATCGGCCGCAATCCTTTCCCGTGATGTGCTCCCCGCCGGCAAGAAATACTCCGGTCCCGCGGTAATCACGGAGTACAGCGCGACCACCGCAGTTCCTCCGGGCATGGCTTTCCGAATAGATCGCTCCGGAAACCTGATCATTGAGATCGGGACATCCTTTAGAAAAGCCCACGGCCGGTAGCGCTACGTGCCAGATCCGTCGAGACTGAGGTCTCTCAGGATGAAGCCGTGTAGAGGAAGGGGTCCGATCCCGCAAGACTAGGTGTCCCACAGGCCCGCCCGCTACAATACCCTCCATGAAACCCAGCATCTTTGTGGTTGAAGACGATCCCGATATTTCTCGCCTGGTACGGCACCACCTGGAAGCGGACGGCTTCGCGGTGAAAGTGTTCTCCACCGGAAACACGGTCATCACCGAGTCCGAACGACAGCGGCCGGCCCTGTTCATCCTCGACATCATGGTCCCAGGCAAAGACGGCCTCGAACTGTGTCGGCAGATCAGGCAAATGCCGGCGCTGGCGCCCACTCCGGTGATATTTCTGACGGCGAAAAGCGGGGAAGCGGACCGCATTCTCGGCCTGGAACTGGGCGCCGATGATTACATCCCGAAACCGTTCAGTCCCCGGGAACTGGTCGCGCGGGTCAAGGCGGTGTTGCGGCGTTTCGAGCGGCCCTTGTCCCAGGGGCCGGTCAAGATTGGTGACATCGAAATCGATCCCAGCGCGATGACGCTTACCGTGCGCGGCAACGCAGTGACCACGACTGCCACTGAGTTCCGGCTGCTCGATTATTTTGCCCGTCATATCGGCCGCGTTTTTACCCGCGACCAGTTGCTGGATTCGGTCTGGCGCGACACCGCCTACGTCACTCCGCGTTCGGTGGATGTTTATGTGCGCCGCATTCGTGAAAAAATCGAGTCCGACCCTGAAAACCCGCGCTACCTCAAGACGGTCAGGGGAGCGGGTTACCGCTTTGAGGCCCCGAAGTGAGGAGCCGGATATTTTTCAAGTTGTTGGCCGTGTTTGTTCTGGTTATTGCCGCCGCCACGGTAACCTTCGACTTCTCGGTCCACCATGCCTGGAAGGACTCCCTGCTCCAGCAAATCGAACTCAATCTCAGGCAAAAGACGCAGATGTTTGCCCTTCACGTGAACGACGTGGGTACGCTGTCCGCGCTCGATCGGACGGAGACATCAGGGACCAGGCAAGTCGTGCCCTTGAAGAACATCGTCCTAGAAGAAGGCAGGGCGGCCGGCGCTCGCGCGACGATTATTGACTTGCAGGGCAAGGTCCTGGCGGACTCCGAGGCGGATCCCGCCTCCATGGAAAATCATGCCCAGCGTTCCGAGTTCGTTGCTGCCCTGAAAGGCGATGTCGGTACCGATACCCGTCGCAGCCGGACGGTCGGTATTCCGTTCCTTTACGTGGCCGCTCCCGTGACTGGTGGAGCAGTCCGCCTGGCATATCCCCTTTCCGATGTCGAAGCCGCGCTGACCCACGTCCGGCGCCACTTGCTTTTGGGTTCCCTACTGGCGTTTGTGGTGGCGCTGGTCATTTCTTGGATCGCAGCCCAGTCCATAGCCCGCCGTCTCAACCGCATTGTGCAGTTTGCCGACCGCGTCGCTGCCGGAGACCTGGCCGCGCGTATCGAGGAACCTTCCGGAGACGAAATCGGACAGGTGGCCACCTCGCTGGACAAGACCGCTCGTCATCTGGAAGAAAGTTTTGCCGCATTGCAGAACAGCCAGCGCCAGCTCGAGACCCTGCTCAACAGCATGCAGGACGCCGTCATCGCCGTCAGTGCTGATGATCGCGTGCAGTGGGCCAACCAGACCATGGACAGACTGGTGCCGCAACACACCCGCAAGAATGCGCCCCTGGTGGAGACGGTTCGCGATCCCGATTTCCTGACTGCGGTGCGGGGAGCGAGTGAAGCGCGAAAAGTATTTACCGCCCGGGCTGCGTCCATTGTCCCCGGACGCACCTTCGACGTGACTGCCGCACCCATGCCCGGCGGCGGTGCAGTGGTGGTGCTGCGCGACCTTACCGAGACCGAACGGGTGGAGAAGACTCGTCGCGACTTCATTGCCAACGTCTCGCACGAGTTGCGCACGCCGCTGACGTCCATTCAGGGCTACACCGAAACTCTGCTCGACAGCACCTCTGACAACAATCATGCCCGCGAATTCCTCGAGATCATTCGCAAGAGTGCCGTGCGCATGTCGCGCCTCACCGAAGACCTGCTCACGCTGGCGCGGGTGGAATCCGGCGAACAGCGCTTCGACATCCAACCCAGTGCGGCGGCGGACCTGCTGCAAGAGGCGGTGCAGAGCTTTCGCGAAATTGCGCGGATCCAAAACGTCGAATTAATTGTCGAAGACCATGCTGTGGCTCGAGTGGGCGCTGATCCCGAGGCGATTCATCAGGTCTTCTCCAATCTTGTGGACAATGCAATGAAATATGCCCAGTCGGGTGGGCGGATTATTCTTGGGGCACGACCCGTTTCAAGTGGCGTTGAATTCTATGTACAGGATTTCGGTCCGGGCATTCCCTCCGAGCACCTGCCTCGACTGTTCGAACGCTTTTACCGAGTGGACAAAGCGCGCTCGCGCGAATCTGGAGGAACCGGATTGGGGCTGGCAATCGCCAAACATATCGTCCTGGCCCATGGTGGCTCCATTCGCGCCCAGAGTGAGCTCAATCACGGTTCCACTTTCCTGTTCACGCTTCCACTGGCTTAGATCTCGCATGGCTCGCCTGGGGACAGCCCCTTCCACTTCGCTCAGGTCTCCGGGGTCTGGTGGAGCAAGCTGCGCAGTCAGCATCGCCGCGATCCCATAAATTTACGTCCTGTTAACCAAACCGTTTGAAAAACAAACTATCCTCGCGGTATTGACCATCCATGTCGGCAAGAGCAGAACTAGATTGAACATGGCGCGGCCGACCAGGGTCGCTTCCGGGAGGGGTTCGCACATGAGTACCGCCATATTCAGGAGCCCGGAACCGGAATCCGCCTACACCTACCTGGTGAAGCGCACAGTAGAGGCTTGCCGAGTCGCCAAGGAAGCCGCTGCCACGGCCGCCGAGGGCATAGCCACTGCATCCTGTCCGCTGCTGAATACTCTTCGCGACCGCGAAAAGGAGCTTGACCGACTGGACATGGAAATAGATGCAGGCGTGACCCAGGTTGTCACTCAGGTCACCGATGCGGAAGCGCGCGAACTGTTGGCCTGCATGAAGTTCATGATCAGCCTGGAACGTATCGGCGACTTGCTGCTCAGCTTTGCCGGCAGCGCGCAAGCAGTTTGTGCCCGCCTCGACCCGCAAGACATTCGCGACCTCACCCACATGGCGACAGTGCTGGAGAAAATGCTGGCCGACGCCGGCACCGCCTTTTCCACTCGTGACGTGAAGAAAGCTGTTGACGTGCTGCGCGCCGACGCTGAAATTGACCGCTTGCGGAACCTCATCTTCTTGCGTCACATCGAAAACCCCGAGAACCTGCAGCGCCACGCCAGTTTGCAGGTCATCTTCATGACCCAGTCGCTTGAGCGCGCCGGCGATCATGCCAAGAACCTCGCGGAAGAGGTATGCCATTTCGTCAGTGGCCATACCGTCCGCCACGTCCTGATGACTTACGACAAACCCATTGAACAGATGTTCCTCGATTGGTTGCGTGCCCGCGAAGAGCACCAGTAAATTGCGCCAAATGTGACGTCCGTCACAGCTTTACTGATCCCCGCAACCTACACTCTGCAACCAGTAGCGCCGCCCCTACAAGACCGCACCATGTTTTCCGGTCGCCTTACTCACGCCACGATCCGCATCCTCGACTGGATGACCAGCCGAACGCTGCCACCTGACACGGTTCCGGAGCACTTGCGTACCGGCCGCCGGGGCGAGGAAGACGCTTATTTCTATCTGCGAAAGCTGGGATACGTGATGGTTGCCCGCAATTTTCGTTCGCCCAACCGGCGCGGCGAAATCGACCTGATCGGCTGGCACCAGGACATCCTGTGCTTTGTCGAAGTCAAGACCCGCACCACCCACGATGTGAAGCCCGCCGAAGCTGCCGTGGATCGGGACAAACGCCGCGAACTGGTGGCCGTCGCCCGTGAATACCTGCGTCACCTGCCGCCTGCCTGTCCGTGGCGCCTCGAAGTCATCAGCGTGTACTATGATCAGGGTTCAAGCCAGCCGCAGATCGAGCTGTTCCGCAACGTTCAGCTCTAGGCGTAAGATAATTGCATTCGCTTCGGGCGGTCCACTTTGCGAGCCGCGGAAAGGATTCCAGTAATTGCCTGAGCTTCGAAAGGACCCGATCGTCGGCCGCTGGGTCATCATTTCGACCGACCGCGCCAAGCGCCCAACCGACTTCGCTCGTGAGGGAGTCAAAATCAAAGGCGGTTTCTGCCCCTTCTGTTACGGCAACGAATCGAAGACCCCGCCTGAGATCCAGGCCTACCGCCCCAATCCCAACGGCGGGCCTCCGCCGCAGCGCGACAGCCCAGGCTGGACGGTACGGGTAGTGCCCAACAAGTTTCCGGCTCTCGGCATAGAGGGCAATCTCAACCGCCAGGCCGAAGGCATGTTCGATCGCATGAACGGCATCGGAGCCCATGAGGTCATCATCGAGACTCCGGACCACAACGCCAGCCTGGCCAATCTTCCACCCAAGCGTATCGAGGACGTACTCTGGACTTTCCGCGATCGCATTCTCGACCTCAAGAAGGACCGCCGCTTCAAGTACATCCTGATTTTCAAGAATCACGGGGAAGCGGCCGGGGCCTCGCTCGAGCACGCGCACTCGCAACTTATTGCGCTGCCCATTCTTCCGATTTACGTGAGTGAAGAGATCGAAGGCGCCAAGCAGTACTTCATCTACAAGGAGCGCTGTGTCTTCTGCGACGTGATTCGCCAGGAAACCGAGACCGGCACTCGTGTGGTAGCTGAGAACACCGACTTTATCACTCTCGCTCCCTACGCGCCGCGTTTTCCATTCGAGACCTGGATCCTGCCCAAACAGCATGAGTCGGCATTCGAGAATTCTTCCACCCACATGTTTGAAAATTTGGCCCGGGCGCTTAAAACCCTGCTTACCAAAGCTGAACGTGTGCTGGACAATCCTCCTTACAACCTGGTCATCCACTCTTCTCCGGTGCAGGACCCAAACAACGACCACTATCACTGGCACATTGAGTTCATGCCCAAGCTGACCAAGACGGCGGGCTTCGAGTGGGGAACGGGCTTCTACATCAATCCCACGCCGCCGGAAGAAGCGGCGAAGTTTTTGCGCGAAGCCAGCGTGGAAGAGGCTGCGCCTACTACTACGGGCTAGCGGAAGTCGCAACAGGGCGCGCCGCGGTTTGACACCCTTGCCCACTCTCACTAAGATTTCCGACTCGCGAGACCGTTTATGAATCGTCTGCTCTTCCTGTTGCTGACCCTGACAGCGTTCGGCTACGCGGACGCTAGTCCTTCCGCGCTGATGAACAACGTTCCCAACCGCACCACCATCAGTTTGGATGGTGCATGGCAGGCCATCATCGACCCCTACGAAACCGGCCTGAAGGCCCGCTTCTACCTGAACAGCAAGCCCAAAGACAAGCAGGAACTCATCGAATACGATTTCGACAAATCCGATGTCCTGCAGGTTCCGGGCGACTGGAACTCGCAGAAGAAAGAGTTGTTCTTTTACGAAGGCCCCGTGTGGTACAAGAGGTCGTTTTCCTACCACAAGCGGGAGCACACGCGCGTATTCGTCTATTTCGGGGCCGCCAACTACTTCACCCGCGTCTATCTGAACGGGCAGGCCCTGGGAGAACACGAAGGCGGGTTTACGCCCTTCAACTTCGAAGTCACCGACCAGATTCGTGAAGGCGACAACTTCGTAGTCGCAGAAGTGAACAACGCCCGCCGCCGCGATGGTGTCCCTTCGGTGAATACCGACTGGTGGAACTACGGCGGGCTTACCCGCGATGTGACGCTGGTGGAGGTAGCCGAAACCTTCATCGAGGATTACGTTGTGCAGCTCGCAAAGGGGTCGAGCAGCGAGATTTCGGGATGGGTGCAGCTCAGCGGCCCCACGTCTGCACAGCAGGTCACGGTTGAAATCCCCGAGGCGAAGATCAAACAGACCATTACCACGGATGCCGCCGGCCGCGCGGAGTTCCGCTTTCCCGCGAAGCTCGAGCTATGGTCACGGGACCATCCCAGACTCTACGATGTTGTGTTGTCGAGCGGCGCGGACAAAGTACACGATGCCATCGGTTTCCGCACCATTGAAACCCGCGGCACTCAGATATTGCTCAACGGCAAGCCCGTCTTCCTGCGCGGCATTTCACTGCATGAAGAGGCGCCGGTCCGCGGCGGACGGGCGTTCAGCCATGAAGATGCCGAGACCCTGCTGGGATGGGCCCGGGAACTGGGTTGTAATTTCGTTCGCCTGACTCACTACCCGCACAATGAGAACATGACCCGCCTGGCCGACCGCATGGGAATCATGGTGTGGTCTGAAATCCCGGTTTACTGGGACATTGACTGGGAGAACCCAGCCACGCTGCAAAATGCCGAAAATCAACTTCGTGACATGATTGCCCGCGACCACAATCGGGCTTCGGTAGTCTTGTGGTCGCTTTCGAACGAGACCCCGGTAAAGCCGGAACGCGTCACGTTTCTCCGGCAACTTGCCGCTAGCGCTCGCCAGCGGGACCCGACTCGCCTGATCACTTCCGCGCTGAACCACGTTGACGAGGCCGGCCCGGACGTGCGTCTCCTCAATGATCCTGTTGGCGAATTTCTCGATGTGTTGGGATTAAACGAGTATCTGGGCTGGTATTGGGGACGTCCCGAGGACGCCGATCGCATGCAATGGAAAACAGCGTGGGACAAACCGCTAATCATGAGCGAATTCGGTGCGGAAAATCCCTATGGCAGGCACGGCGAGGGCGATGAGCGCTGGACCGAGGAGTATCAGGCCAGCCTTTACCAGCACCAGATCACCATGCTGAAAAAGATTCCGTCGCTGGCGGGTCTATCCCCTTGGGTCCTGATGGATTTTCACTCGCCTCGCCGCTTGTTGCCTGGCATCCAGGATTACTACAACCGTAAGGGACTGGTTTCGAATCATGGAGAACACAAGCAGGCGTTCTACGTGCTGCAGAAGTTCTATCGGGAAATGGAGGCCGCCAAATAGCGCGGCTCGTCTATGACATGGAAGGTGCTAAGTAGCGGCTCTGTCTATAGCTAGCTTTGGCTCAATGTCGCGTTCGGGCCAATGTCGGGGTTGGGTCAACGTCGAGTTCGGGTCAATGTTGGGTTTGGGTCAATGTGGCGTTTGGGAGGGGCACGGCTTCAGCCGTGCCGCAAAGCGCGAAACAGACGCGGCTTTAGCCGCTGTGGTTAGCTTCTAAGCTTGGGTACGATCCAGAAACTCCGCGTGCCACGCCATCTGGATTGCTTCCAGCTTGCCCTCGTTCGATTTCTTGGGATCATCCTTGAAATCCGGCAGCTCGGTCACCAGCCGGTGTAAATCGGTGAAGCGCACGGCCAGCGGATCGGTTTCCGGATGCTGCTCCGAGAGCAGGATCCCGAGGTCGTCCGCATCATCCCAGGTCAGCTCTTTCGCCATGCCGGCTCCTTGAATCAGTTTTCTGGTTTCCGGTTTCCAGTTTCGAGTTTTAGAACTGGAAACCAGAAAGCGGGAACTGTTCTCTAGTGTTCTTCCGAGACGTAATTCCGGTTCCACGCCGGAATCTCGACTACAACCTTGCCCGGCTTGTTGATCACAGCCTGACAGCCGAGTCGGGAGTTTAACTGTAAATCGGCGGCCATGTCCAGCCGGTCGGCTTCGTCGTCATCCATCTCGGAGAGATTCTCGGCGCCTTCCTTCACCCAGATGTGGCAGGTGGTGCAGGCGCAATTGCCGCCACAGGCGTGGTCCAGCCGGATGCCATGGTTCAGCGCGACGTCAAGTAGCGATTCCTCTTTGCCATGGTCTTTGTAGGGAAGCTTGCCGTGCTCGAACTGCACCGTCTTGCCCTCGGGCAGAAAGGTGACCTGGACCGTGTTCTCGCCGGGAGGATCGACGGTTGCCGTTCCCGAGCCCTGAGTTTTCTCTTCTGCCATTTAGCAGCTCCTTGTAGCGCCGGCGTCCCGCCGGCTGTCGCGAGGGCATCTTGCCCTCGCACTCCTGGGGCTAAAGCCCCCAATTGAAAATAGGCCGTAATTGCAGTGCTAAAGCGCTGCTCCACCCAAAACTTATTCAAACTCCGCCTTGGACACCGGATGCGGCGCGTGGGGGCCCTCGCCCATATCCGCCTGGTCCATGGTCTTGCCCTTCAGGGCCGTGGACACGGCGCTATCCATCATCAACTCTGCCAACCGTATCGTGCCCTGGTTCAGTGCGTCGATGGCGGTGCGGATTGCCTGATAATCGTCTTCACCCTTCACCTGGTTCAAGGCGTTTTCCAGCTTGGCGATCCGTTTCTTCTCAGCGCTGGTGAGCTGTCCCCAGGCTGGACTCTTCTTTCCTTTTTCGAGCGCTGCCAGGATAGTACCGGCTTCGTTTCGCGCCTCTATCACCTGCCGCTGACGGAAATCTTCCTCCGCCGAGTCAAAGGAATCGAGAATCATGCTCTCGACTTGCTCATCCGTCAAACCGTAGCTGGGCTGCACTTCGATTTCCGCTTCCGTTCCGCTGCGCTGCTCGCGCGCGGAGACGTGCAGAATCCCATTCGCGTCGATCAGGAACTTGACCTCGACACGAGGTATTCCGGCCGGCATTGGCGGAATGCCCTTCAGGTCGAAGCGTGCCAGCGAGCGGCAGTCCTTGGCCAGTTCGCGCTCGCCCTGAAGCACGTGAATGGCGACATTGGCCTGCCCGTCCACTTGCGTGGTGTAGTGCTGAGTGGCGGAAGCGGGAATCGTCGAGTTGCGCAGAATGATCTTGTCAGTCACACCGCCCGCGACTTCGATCCCGAGCGACAAAGGCGTCACATCGAGCAACAGCATGTTTTCCGTGGCTTCTGAGCCGCCAGCAAGAATATTGGCTTGCACCGCGGCGCCCAGGGCAACAACTTCGTCCGGATTCAAGTCGGTGTGCGGCGTACGCCGAAACAATTCTTCGACCAGAGCGCGCACTTTAGGAATTCGCGTGGAACCGCCGACCAGCACCACTTCATCAATCTGTTCGGGCTTCAGGCCGGCGTCTTTCAGGGCCTGTTTGCAGGGACTGGCAGTGCGATCGACGATGGGCTGGATCAGCTGCTCGAATTGCTCTCGCGTGATTTCTCTCAGGTAGCGCTTGCCGCCCGGCAGCTCGACTTCGAGCGTAGTCGCGGGTTGCAAAGAAAGCGCAATCTTGGCTTCAATGACGGCCTTGCGGATGGTGGCCACGGCCTCGCCATTGCGCGAGACATCTAGACCCATATCACCGCGAATGTCGTCCAGGGCAATCGTAATCAGGAGATTGTCGATATCATCGCCGCCCAGATGCGTGTCGCCATTGGTGGCCACAACCTCAAAGATTCCGTCGTGCAATTTCAGGATGGATACGTCGAACGTGCCGCCTCCCAGGTCGTACACCGCCACAATGCCGTTCTGCTTCTTGTCGAGCCCGTAGGCGAGGGAAGCAGCCGTCGGCTCATTTACCAGGCGCAGAACATCGAGGCCGGCGATACGTCCGGCGTCTTTTGTCGCTTGCCGCTGGGCGTCGTTGAAGTAGGCAGGCACTGTGATGACCGCTTTCGTCACTGGCGCATTGAAGAATCGTTCGGCGTTGCGCTTGAGCTGGCGCAGCACGAAGGCGGAAATCTCAGGTGGCGTGAACGTCTTCTCACCCAGCCGGATGCGCAGAACTTCTCCGGGCTGAAGATCGTCGGCCAGGCGGAAGGGAAACAGCTTTAGCTCTTGCCGGATATCTTCGATGCCACGCCCCATCAGGCGTTTGATGGAGTAAACGGCACGCTCGGGAGTCTCAATCAAATACTTGCGCGCCGCATTGCCGACAATGATCTGGTCTTTATCGTCCAAGGCGACCACCGAGGGCACCAGGTTTAACCCATCCTCGCCCGGTATCACGACAGGCCGATCCCCCTGCATGAAAGCCACCAGGGAGTTGGTGGTTCCGAGATCGATGCCGACGATGCGTTCAGAATTCATTGAGTAATTGTGTAATCGGGTAATTGAGTAATTGAGTAATTTGAAAATCGGAATCGGGTTCTCAATTACAAAATTACCCGATTGCCAAATCCTCAATTCCCCAGTGCTTCATTCACGTCCTGTACCAGGTTCCTGATATAGCTGCGGCGGTTGAGCAGATCGACCATGTGATCCAGCGCCGCGCGCTGTTCTTCGTTGCTATGGCGGTCAAGCGCCTTGTCCCACTGGTTCCAATGGCTCTTTAGTTCCTCGGCCAACTCCTCGTACTTCTTTTCGAGCCGGCTCCTATGCCCTTCCAGATCTTTCACCAGGGCAGGATCGTCCTCGCCCATCTTCTGGTTCATGCGCAGTTCTTCAAGCTGCATGTTCAGCTCAAAGACTTCCTCGAGTAGGTCGGGAGGCACAATCTGTTTCTTAACTTCGCCGCTGGCGCGCGCCTTCTCGGTCGCGGTCTTCGATTGCTCCTCGAGTTCTACGCCTTCCAGCCGCAGCAGATACTGCGTGCGCTTGATGGGATCTTTTAGCGTCCGGTAAGCGTCATTGAGCAGCGAGCTCTGCTCCAGGCTCCATTCCTGCTCACGCTTGTCGGCGCGGGCACTGAGATCGGGATGCAGCTTGCGGCTCAGTTCGTAAAATTCCCGCTCCAGACTCGCGACATCCACATTCAGCTTCCGCGGCATTCCGAAGAACGAAAAATAGTCCACCGGCGAGGGCGGTTGCACTTTCCCGCAGGCGTGGCAGAAGTGTGCGGCGCGCATCTCGCCGCACGACCAGCAACTGGCGGTGGCTTTGCCGCTTCCGGCCGCGGCAATCGTTTTGGAGGTGTCAATCGTCATGTCTAGCGTATGTGGCTACGTGGTTGTGTGGCGCGGGCGCCCTCGCCCGCGACCGGCGCATTGCAGCACAAAAATCTCAGGGATTTCCAACCCGCTGGACCGGAGAAGCTTAAGCGGAGCGCGGAGGGCCAGGCCGCTCCAGGCTTTAGCGGGCGAGGGCGCCCGCTCCACACAGGCCACACCACCAAATGCGCTTACCCTGAGAATGACGTTCCACATCCACATGACTTCGATGCATTCGGATTGACGAACACGAATCCCTGCTGCATCAGAGTCTCCTGGTAATCCAGGACCATGCCGTTCAGATAGATGAAGGATTTCGGATCGACAAACACGCGCACATCGCCGAACTGGAAAATACGGTCGCGCTCGCGAGGCTGGGTATCGAACCGGATGTTGTAGCTCAGGCCCGAACACCCGCCGCCCTGTACGCCCAGCCGCAGCCCGCCCTGCTCCGGCGAGATGCCTTCCTTGACGATGGCCGAACGCACTTTGGCCAGCGCTTTCTCCGTGACCTTCACTCCGCCCTTTGTCGGGGCCGTTGGCTTGGTCGCTTCTTCCGTTGTGGTCGCCATAAATGATCCATACGCGCGCAGCTCTTACTGACAGCTGACAGCCGAAAGCTACTTCGCTTCGGCTGCTACCGGCTTGGCCGCACCCTGCTTGGCCTTCCAGTCATGAATCGCCGCCCGGATGGCGTCTTCCGCCAGCACCGAACAGTGAATCTTCACCGGAGGCAGCGCGAGTTCCTTCACAATCTCGGTGTTCTTGATCTGCAGCGCTTCATCCACGGTCTTACCCTTCACCCACTCGGTGGCCAGGGAAGACGAGGCGATCGCGGAACCGCAGCCGAAAGTCTTGAATTTCGCGTCTTCGATGATGTTGGTCTGCGGATTTACCTTGATCTGCAGCTTCATCACGTCACCGCACTCCGGCGCGCCCACAAGACCAGTCCCG
>Ga0326726_10002596_pt1 | contig 16552 bp, 17 predicted proteins | sample MHFenrmetagenome_2_FD_207603 | JGI IMG/M metagenome (GOLD analysis project Ga0326726, IMG submission 207603) | Lab enriched peat soil microbial communities from Michigan Hollow, Ithaca, NY, United States - MHF15MN | ecosystem: Environmental > Terrestrial > Soil > Wetlands > Peat | place: USA... | reverse complement strand
GTCCTCCATCACGAGCGCGCGCGTTGGCTCGTCGAAGAGCAGCACCTTGGGCAGCACGCGCGCCTGGCCCGGGACGATGCGCCGCAGCACCGCGCCGTAGCGCGCCTCGAACACGATGCGCATCGTATCGACCCGATACTGCGGGAAGCGCTCGAGCGCCGGCCGCGCCTGCTTCACGATCACGCGGGCGCCGTCGGCGCCGATGACTCGCCGCACCCAATTGATGTTGCCGTCGCCCGCGGGCTCGACGCGCGCGCCCGCGGCGCGCAGCACGCCATGCGCCTCGAGCCACGCGGGCAGGCCCGCGTCGTCGAGGGCGATCAAATCGTGGTCACGCTCCCGCCGTCGACGGGTAGCACCGAGCCAGTCACGTACGCGGAAGCTCGCGAAGCCAGATAGATCGCCGTGCCGGCCATGTCTTCCGGCTCGCCGATGCGCCCGCGCGGGTTCTGCTTCTTGATCATCTCGCCGAAGCGGTCGAGCGTCGCCTTCATCATCTGACTCTCGAACGGCCCCGGCGCGATCGCGTTCACGTTGATGTTCTGCGGCGCGAGCTTGCGCGCGAGCACGCGCGTCAGGTGGTGCAGCGCCGCCTTCGCGGCGGAGTACGCGTAGGTCTCGAGAATCGGCACGTGCAGGCCGTCGATCGAGCCGATGTTGATCACGCGCGCCGGGTCTTCGTGCGTCGCCGCCTTGCGCATCAGCGGCAGGAGGTCGCGGGTCAGGAAGAAGATCGACTTCAGGTTCAGGTCCATGACCTTGTCCCAGCCGGCCTCGGGGAACTGGTCGAGCTCCGCGCCCCAGTTCGCGCCCGCGTTGTTCACCAAAATGTGTAGGGCCTGCTCGCGCTTCTCGAGCTCGCGCACGACGACGGCGGCGCCCTCCAGGGTCGCGAGGTCCGCTGGGATGGCGATGCACTCGCCGAGCTTCGCGAGCTCGCGCTCGGCCTCCGCACATGCGTCCTTCTTGCGCGAGCAGATGTACGTGCGCACGCCGTTCTCGACGAACCCGCGCGCGATCATGAATCCGATGCCGCGCGTGCCGCCCGTCACGAGGGCGATCTTTCCCTTTACCGAAAACAGCTCGTCGAGCTTCATCTGCTCCTCCCGCCGCTCCGCCCGCGGACGGCTTGGGCGCGCGCATCGTACCCGAAGCTGGATGTAGAATGCCGTTCAAATCGGGAGGGTAGAGATGCCCGAGTTCTGCAAGACCGAGCGCGACGGGCACATCTTCACCGTCACCATGAATCGGCCCGACGTGATGAACGCGCTGCATCCGCCGGCCAATCGCGAGCTGTCTGCCGCATGGGACGAGTTCGAAGCCGACCCCGAGCTGTGGATCGGAATCATCACCGGCGCCGGTGACCGCGCCTTCTCCGCGGGCAACGACTTGAAGTATCAGGCCACCGGCGGCGACATGCGCGGCCAGCCCGAGAAGGGCTTCGCGGGACTCACTGCGCGCTTCGGCATGACCAAGCCCGTGATCGCGGCGGTGAACGGCGTGGCGATGGGCGGCGGCTTCGAGATCGCGCTCGCGTGTGACTTGATCATCGCGTCGGCCGAGAAGGCGCTGTTCGCGCTGCCCGAGCCGCGCGTCGGGCTCGCGGCGCTCGCGGGCGGACTCCAGCGGCTGCCGCGCATGGTGCCGCTGAAGCAGGCCATGGGCATGATCCTCACCGGCCGGCGAGTGAGTGCGCAGGAAGGCAAGGAGCTCGGCTTCGTGACCGACGTCGCGCCGCACGACGAGCTGCTGAAGCGCGCCCGCGCCTGGGCGGAGCAGATTCTCGAGTGCTCGCCCGTCTCGATCCGCGCCAGCAAGCAGACGGTGATGGGCAGCTTGAACGTCGCCGACCTGAAAGAGGCGACCGACAACTCGCGCTACCCCGCGATCGGCGAGATGGTGCGCAGTCAGGACTTCGTCGAGGGGCCGAAGGCGTTTGCGGAGAAGAGGAAGCCCCATTGGAAAGGCAAGTGACTCAGAAGTCGCGCCGCCAGCAGATTGTCGAAGCGCTGTGCGAGCGCATGCTCGCGCGCGGCTTCGCCGCGACGACCTTGGCCGACGTCGCGCGCGCCGCGCACATGACGCCGAGTCACTTGCTCTACTACTTCAAGGGTAAGGAAGAGATCCTGAACGCCTGCTTCGAGGCCGTGACCGCGCAGATCATGACCGGCCTCGCCGCGCTCGACGACACGCCGCGCGCCGAGCGGCTGGTGCGCGTCGCCGACTACTTCTTCGGTGGGAAGCTCCTGGGCAAGAACGACCTGGCCATCACGCTCGAGTTCTTCGGCCTGGCCGTGCACGACAAGACGCTGCACGCCACCAAGGCGCAGTTCGACGGCATGGTGAAGGGCTGGCTCGCTCACACCTTCGCGGCGGTCGGCGCCGCGCCGGGTCTCTCGGCGGAAGACGCCGCCGAGGCCGCGTACGCCATGATCGTCGGTCTCTCCACGTCCGCGTTCTTCGACGAGCGCCTGGGCTTCCCGCGCGCTCGCGCGCTCCTGCGCGACTCACTCCACAACCTGGCGGGGACCGCGGTCCCCAAAGAGGTACTCCCATGAAGCTTCTGTGGTTCCACCTGATGCCGTATACGGATCTGCCCGACGACTTCACCAAGAAGCACCCGTCGGTGTGGGTCGACATCGATTCGCGCCTGTTCGATCCGGCGAAGGCGCACGCGATGTACAACGATTTCATGGACGAGCTCGAGTTCGCCGCCGAGATCGGCTTCGACGGCGTGTGCGTGAACGAGCACCACCAGAACGCGTACGGGCTGATGCCGTCGCCGAACATCATCGCCGCGTCGCTCGCGCGCCGCACGCGCGACTGCGCGATCGTGGTCATGGGCAACTCACTCGCGCTCTACAATCCGCCCACGCGCGTCGCGGAGGAATTCGCGATGCTCGACGTGATCTCGGGCGGGAGACTCGTGGCCGGATTCCCGGTCGGCACGCCCATGGACACCGTCTACTGCTACGGCCAGAACCCGAGTCAGCTGCGCGAGAAGTATCTCGAGGCGCACGATCTGGTGATGAAGGCCTGGACCGAGCCCGACGTGTTCGCGTGGAACGGCCGCTTCAACCAGCTGCGCTACGTGAACACCTGGCCCAAGCCGGTGCAGAGGCCGCACCCGCCGGTGTGGATCCCGGGCGGCGGCTCGATCGAGACCTGGCGCTGGTGCGCGGAGATGGACTACGTATACGCTTATCTGAGTTACTTCGGTTACAAGCTCGGCCAGGCCACCATGGACGGCTTCTGGCAGGAGATGGACCGGCTCGGCAAGGACCGCAACCCGTTCCGCGCCGGTTTCCTGCAGTTCGTCGGCGTGGCAGAGACTCGCAAGGAAGCGCTCGAGATGTACCGCGAGCCGGCGGAGTACTTCTTCAACCGCTGTCTCCACGTCGACGCGCGCTGGGCGAACCCGGCGGGTTACTCGAGCGAGGCGACGATTCGCGCGCGCGTCGCTTCGCAGGTGGTCGCGGCCGCAACCAAGGCGAGTGACTCGGTCGCGTACGGACCGCCGACGTTCGAAGAGATCGTCGACAAGGGCTACGTCATCATCGGCAGCCCGGACGAAGTCGCCGAGCAGCTGCGCGAGGTCGCGGTCAACATGAACGTCGGCCAGCTCATGATGCTCCTGCAGTTCGGCAACATGAACAAGGAGCTCGCCTTCTACAACACGGAGCTGTTCGCCAAGCGCGTCGCCCCGCAGCTGAAGTCACTCTTCGAGGACAAGTGGGAAGACCGCTGGTGGCCGAAGCCGATGGCGCGCGAGGAGCGCTCCAACCCCCGCCCGGTGGTGGTGCGATGACCGCCGCCGGAGTGAAAGAGACTCACGTCCGCATCGGCGGCGAGCAGATCCGCGTCTGGGAGAAGGGCACGGGCGAGCCGCTCGGTTACTTCGCCGGGCTCGGAGGGTTGCTCGCCTGGACGCCGTTTCTCGACAAGCTCGCGGAGCGCCGCCGCGTGATCGTGCCGTCGTTGCCCGGCTTCCCGGGCGGCGGGCTCCTCCACAAGCAGCTCGACACACTCTCCGACTGGATCATCTGCATGCTCGACTTGCTCGACGCCACCGGCCTAGGGGGCCAGGCGCTCGCGGGTCACTCGATCGGCGGGACGCTGCTCGCGGAGGTCGCGGCGTTCTCGCGCGCGTCGGTGAAGCGCTTGACCCTGATCGCGCCGCTCGGCCTCTACGACCAGTCAGAGCCGCCCGGCGATCCGTTCAACCGCCGCGCGAACGAGGTCGCCGCGCTGTTCTCGGCCAAGCCCGCCGACTTCCAGAAGGAGCGACTCACTCCGCCTGCCGATCTCTCGGCTGACGACATGACCGAGTGGACGATCGTCCAGGTGCGCGCCATCGAGGCGGCCTCGCGTCTGCTGTGGCCGCTGGGTGACTTGGGCCTGAAGAAGCGCCTGCACCGAATCACTTGCCCCGTGAAGCTCGTCTGGGGCGCCGAAGACCGCGTCGTCCCCGCGAGCTACGCGAAGAAGTTCGCGTCGGGCCTCGCGGGTCCGACTGAGGTCCAAGTCGTTCCCGGCGCCGGTCACGCGCTGGACTTCGACGCGCCGGAGGCGGCCAAGGGGCTCTAGGTCTGCCTACTTCCGTGCCGCGTAGAGAAGCGTTTCACAGCTTCGCGTCGGCGCCAGGATCACGATGGCGGCACGATGTCGAGACACTGGCTCGCCGTCTGCTCACTGGTGTTTCTCGTTCCCCTCGAAGCTCTGGCGCAGGATCCGGTGCAGGAGGTTCGAGAGTGCATGGAGCGGAACGTCCCGAAGAAGTCGAGTGTCGAGAACGTGCGCATCGTGCGTGTGGATCGTATTGGCGGAGAGAGCAGCTGCCGCGGTCGGGTCTTCGCGGCGCAGCTCGCGAACGGGCGGCGCAGCTCGCGGGTGTGCCTCCACGAGCCGCCGCCCATGCGCGGCACGGAGTATCTCTCGACGGAGGTTCCTGGTGGCGCGCTGGAGTCCTGGCTCTACCTGCCTGAAGCGCGGAGTCCCCGGCAGCTGACCGGCGCAGCGATAGGCGGAGGTGTGTGCGGATCCGACGTCAGCTACGAGGACCTCGAGCGCATGCAGCAGCTGAATCGGAGTGAGAGCCTCGATCGCCGACCCGATGCGAAGGTAGACGGGCGAGAGGTCTACGTGATCCAGGCGAAGCCGCTCGACTCAACTCAGTCGGCCTACACCAAAGTGTTGAGCTACGTCGATCGCAAGAGCTGCGTGGTGATCAAATCGGAGTCGTTCGCCAGCGGTGACTCGCCGCGCAAGAGAATGACCGTACGCGCCGACGACATGCTCGAGTCGAATGGCGTAGTCGCGCCGGCCGAGGTCCTCGTGGAGGACCTGCGCGACAAGACCCACACGACCGTCAGCTTCGACGACCTGAAGGTCGACGAGAAGATCGACGAGCGCAGCTTCAGCAAAGGCGAGATGGGCCGCCATTGCCGCTAGGCGTTCGCTAGTACGGCCGCCGGAGCAAGCGGATTCCTGGCGTCCCCCACGTCCGCTCGAGCTCCGAGTTCCGCTTCTCACTCACTGCGCGGAAGCCCGCCTTCTCGTACGCACGCTCCGCGGGGTCGTTGCCGATGAACACGCCGATGTCCGCGATGCTCGCGCCGCGAGACGCCCCGCGCTCGAGCACCGCATCGAGTAGCTGACTCACGAGCCCCTCGCGGCGGAACTCGGGCAGCGTTGCGACGTTCTCCACGATCCAGGTGCGCGGCGGGTGCTCGGGAGTCACCGAGAGGAAGTGACCCATGCGCGCCATGCCCTGCTGCGCCAATTCGGGCGGGCGACCGAGCTCGCGATCGACCTCGGGCATGACCGCCCCCAGCGCCTGGAAGCCGAGCTCCTCTTCGAAGTAGCCGCACAGCGCGGCCGCTGGCTGGCCCGAGACCTCGGCGACTAGAAACGCGGAGTAGTGGAACAGGTGCGGGCGCGCGGTCGTGGCGAGCGTCTCGAGATACTTCAGACACTCCGCCTCGCCCGTCTCGAGGTAGTAGTCCCAGAAGCCGCGCGGCAAGTGAGAGCGCGCCGCCGCGAGACACACCCAGGCGATGAGCGGCGCATGATTCCTGGTTCCGTCGACGATTCGGGTGGTCATGGTCAGCCGCAGTCCTTCGGTCCCAGCGCGCTGCCCACGTCGCGCACGCGCATGCCGGGCGCGAGCGCGGGTCTCGGCGTGCCGACCCAGTCGAGCCGCAGCACGATCGACTGATCCTGCTTGCAGCCCGACTTCACGGCGCGCCTCCGGCACACGATCACGAGCTCTTCGGGCGAGCCGCTGATCACGTTGCCGACCGTCTGACATGCGAAGCCGTCGTCCTGCGCGCGCGTGATCGCCGCTTGCCCCGTCAGTCCGGAGAGCCCGAGGCCGGCGACGTGCTGCTTGAACGCGGCATCGGAGTCGAACTGCTCCGGCCCGAACAGCGCGCAGGCGAAGAGGCAGGTCGCGAGCAGAAGAACGCCGAGCGGTGCGGCATGTCGAATTCTCACGCGCGGGATTCTGACACGCCCCAGCCGGATCTGAGACGATGGTGACACCATGACCCTCGAGATCGATCTCTTCTGGTCGTTCCGCAGCCCGTACTCGTACCTGGCCACGCCGCGGCTCGTCGAGCTCGCGCAGCGCTACGACCTGGACGTGCACGTGCGCCCGGTGCTGCCGATCGCGGTGCGCATCGAAGGCTTCTTCGAACGCGTGAACCCGCTGTGGCCGCCGTACCTGTTCCGCGACTGCACGCGGATCGCGGAGTCACTCGGCCTGCCGTTTGCGTGGCCTCGGCCCGACCCGATCGTGCAGGAGTTTCCCTCGCGCAAGGTCGCGGCCGAGCAGCCGTACATCCATCGACTCACTCGCTTGGGCGTGCTCGCTGCGGAGCGCGGCCTCGGCCTCGCGTTCCTCTACGAGATCTCGCGCGTGATCTTCGGCGGGACGATCGGCTGGCACGAGGGCTCCCACCTGGCCGACGCCGCGAAGCGCGCCGGCTGCGATCTCGAAGAGATGGACGCGGTCGTGCGTAGGGAAGGGGACCGCCTGCGCGCGGTGATCGAAGCGAACCAGAGCGCGCTCGAGAAGGCCGGTCACTGGGGCGTGCCCACGATGGCGTTCAAGGGCGAGCCGTTCTTCGGTCAAGACCGCATCGAGTTACTCGTGTGGCGCATGAAGCAGCACGGGCTCGCCGAGCGGCGTCGGAGCTCATGAGAGCGCGAACGATCTCTTCGAAGTAGCCCACCGATTCGCCACCGTCTGGTGACTCGGCCGTCATCGACCGCCCGTAGCCTGCGCACACCAACTGGACCACGGGGGACGATGCCATGAAGAGGTCTGTCTCGATCGCGCTGTGTCTGGCGCTCGCGTTGATCGCGCTGTCGGCGGCGAGTGCCATCGCCGATCCGTCCGACGACCACGCGCGCTCGAACACGCTGACGGTCGCGGTGTACGGCGACTCGCCCTACGGCACCACGCCGACAGATACGGACCAGTTCGTGGCCACGCCGGCGTTCATCGACTCGATCAACGCCGATCCGGACGTCGCCCTCGTGCTGCACGTGGGTGACATCCACTCGGGGAAGCAGTTCTGCACGCTGGACTACGACCAGTCCGTGTACGCGCTCTGGACGGGGTTCGACGATCCGCTCGTGTACACGCCGGGCGACAACGAGACGACGGACTGTCACAAGAAGGCCGAGGGCGGCGGCGCCTACAACGCCGTCACGCAGCAGATCGACTACGTGGTCGACGCCGGCGGCAACCCGGTCGACTACGCGAAGGGCGATCCAGTCGCAAATCTCGCCTTGATCCGCTCGATCTTCTTCCCGCACCCGAGCCTTACGCTCGGCGCGCACAAGCAGTTCGTGCTCTCGCAGTCACTCGCGTACGACCGTCGCTTCCGCTCGGACGGGAAGTTCGTCGAGAACGTGCTCTGGGTGCAGGGCGGCGCCCTGTTCGTGACGATCGACCTGCCGGGCGGCTCGAACAACGACACCGACGTCTGGTACGGCGCGCCGGTCGAGACACAAGCGCAGACACAAACGCGCGAGGAGCGGACCGGCGCCGACCTCCGTTGGCTCGACTTCGCCTTCAAGCTGGCGAAGGCCGCGCACGTGAAGGGCGTGGTGATCGGGGCGCAGGCGGACATGTGGGATCCCGAGAAGGGCGCCGCTCACCAGGCCGGGTACGAGCCGTTCGTCCAGAAGATCGCGTCACTCACGGCGGACTTCGCGCGCCCGGTGCTCATGTTCAACGGTGACTCGCACGTGTATCGCTCCGAGAACCCGCTCTCCTCGACGGCCTCGTGCACGTGGGAGCTCCCGGCCGCCTGCACGTCGGTGGCGTTCATTCATCCGGGCTACGAAGTGCCCAACTTCCACCGGGTCGTGGTCCACGGCAGCACCTTCCCCCTCGAGTGGTTGAAGCTGACCATCGACCCGCGAGCCGACGGAGACACTCCGACCGCGTTCGGGCCGTTCAGCTGGGCGCGCCAGATCCAGAACTGAGTCGGGCGACGCGCAAGAGAACGAGCCGCCCGTTGCTCCCGACTCCGCGCGCGAGGGTCGTCACCTGCACGCGCGGATCGTCCGGCAGCGCGCTGGCGCGGTGAGCGATGAGATACAGCCCAGCGGGTGGCGCGGCGTCCAGCACGCGCTGTAGCTCGTCGCTCGGCGTCGCGACGACGCGCCGCCCCAGATAGAAGAGCAGGCCTTCGTCGCGCACGCTGGGAGCGAAGCGCAGCTCGGCTGCGGGCGGCACCGCGGCGCGGACCGCGTTGGCGAACACATCCGGTGTCTCGGCGCGGCTCGCGTTCGCGAACTCGAGGACGGTCGTCGGGCCCGCGAGCAACAGGGCCATTCCGGTGGCGATCGCGAGCGCAGCCGTCGTGTTCCCGCGGCGGCGCGAGACACTTCGCGCGCTTCCCCAGAGCACCCCGGCTGCGAGCAACGCCAGGTCGACGATCAGCCAGTGAGGTCGAAGCTCGGCGAGCGCTCTGCCGCCGCGCGCCGCAGCCAGGAGGCCGCCTTCGTGAACCGCGCGAGCCGCGAGGTCGAGTGACGACGCCGACGCCGCGGCGACGCCGAGCGCGACGACGATCGCCAGAGAGCCGTCGAGCCAGCGCTGCTGCGCGCGCGGAAGATCGGATTCCGCGAACACCAAACCCACGAGCACGGCTGCCGCCGGATAGAGCGGCAGCAGATACACCTTCCGCTTGTAGGCGATCGCCGAGAAGATCACGAAGCCTCCGAGCAGACACACCAGCGTGAGAAGGCGGAGGTCTCGCCGGTCGCGTCGCACGGCGCGCAACGCGGCGACGGCGGCGGCGGGAAGAAAGATCGACCACGGGAAGAAGTCGCCGGGGAAGCGCGGGAGATAGAACCAAGGGGCCTTCAGGAACGGATCGCCCTGCATCGTCTGGCCGACGCGGTTCAGGCTGTCGTCGACGGCGCGCGCGAGATAGGGAACCGGATAGCGTGCGTCCGCGAGAGCCAGCCAGCCGGCGAGTGAGCCGACCAACACGATGCCCGGGATCAGGTCGAGCAGCGGACCCGCTCCGGGACGAGGGCCGCGAAGCCAGGGCCGCAGAGCCACTGCCGCCGCGAGCACGCTGGCGGCCGCGCTCGCCCAGAAGCCGACCTTCGCCGCTGCCACCGCGCCGAGAAGCAACGCAGAGAATCCCCACGTGCGAAGACCCGGAGTGTCTCGCTGCCACGCGAGCACGAAGACGATCGGCAGCAACGTCGGCAGCAGCGCCGGCAGTCCCTTCGCGAACAGCGCGCCCGCGAGCGCGACGTGACTCGCGAGGAAGGCGATCCGTCTCCGTTCGGGGCGCGCCATGCCCCAGGCGAACCCCGCGAGCGTCGAGGTCGTGCAGAGCACGAGGCCCGGGTCGACGCGCAGATAGAACGCGTAGCCCGAGAACAAGAAGCACGTCGCGAGCATCGCCCCCGCCAGCCAGCCCGCGCGCGCCGATCCGAGCTGATGCCCGAGCCACGCGGTGGCGAGGATCGTGCCGAAGTTCAGCGCGGCGACGGAGAGCCGGAGCACGCGCTCCGTGAGTCCGAACACGCTCGCGGCAGCGCCGGCCCACCAATACAGGAGAGGGCCTTTCGTCGGGATCCAGTCGCCGTTCGGGTAGGGCGCGATCCAGTGACCTTCGCGCACGACGTCGGCGATCACGTGGGCTTCCCGCGCTTCACCCTCGGAGGAGAACGGACGACTCAGCAGTGGCCAGCGGGCGATCAACACGAGCGCGAAGAGCGCACAGGCCACGGCCGCGAGAGTCTGGGTGCGCACGCGTCCGCTCGCGTTCACCGGCCACTCCACCGAGTCAGTCGTTGCCGCCGAAGCTGTACTGCCAGCCGAGGAGCAGCTGCCAGCTTCGGTCGCTCCTGACCTGGGTGCCGTATTCGATCGTCCAGAAGGGATCGATGTGCCAGCTCACGCCGAAAGTGACTTCCCTGGGTCGGTCACTTCGGCCCCGCCCGGTCTCGATCGTCTGGACGAACTCCGCGTCGAGGTCGAGCCAGCGGCTCAGCGGGTACTCCGCGGCGACCGAGATCTCGAGATCCGACTGCACGTCGCGATCGCCCGAGAACGTGTAGATCACGTTGGAGTCGAGGTCGAAGAACACCATGTCCTTGCTGAGCACGAGACCGACGGAGTAGTCGTGGTTGCGGTTGCCGAGCTCGGGATGGCTCGCGGTCGGCCAGCGAATCGTGCCTTCGAACCCCAGCGCGGGCGTCCAGCGGCGCTCGCGCAGGAACTCCCAGTCGATCGAAGTCTCCAGGTCACTGAGCCCGCCCACCGTGCGCACGTCCTCGGTCTTGCCCTTGATGTGACCGAAGGCCGGCTCGAGACTCACCTGCAGCGTCTCGGTGAAGTTGTATTGGATCAGGATCGGGAAACCCCACTCGGTCTGATCCTTGTTGGTCTCGAACTCGAACCCGCTCCCGATCGTCAGCGGCAATACCGTCGACCACGTGGACGAGGCCGACTTGCGCGTCTTGTAGATGGTGGACTGAGCGAACGCCGGCCCAGTACCTGCGAGAACAGCCAGTGTGACCAGGAATCCGCAGCGGACGAGCACGGCCACCTCTCAGCGTTGGCATACCATTTCTTCTCGGTGCCGGCCTCCGTTCGCGGGATCGATCTTCGGAGTGGTCGTCGGCAAGCTCAGTCGTCGTCTTCTTCGCCCCCCTTTGGATCTTCGTTGGTGATGACCCCGGCCTTGTCGATGACGAGCTCAGTCACTCCGCCGTCGTCGGCCACGAGAACCTCGTAGTTCGGGGCGTCGGTCTCCTCGAGGACGATGACTCGCTCGATGTGCTTGATGGTCGACTTGACGTACTTCGAGCCGGCCAGCCCCCTCTTCACCTCCGCGGGGAGATCGCGCACCTGGATCACTACGGCCTCCTCCAGGATCTTCCCGTCGGGCGAGAGCTCGATCTCCATCTTCTCGCTCGGGCGCTTGAGGCCGATCTCGAAGATGCTCTGGCCGTCCTCGGTCTCGTGCTCGAAGTAAGTCATCCTCGCGTCGGGATACTTCCTCTTCACCGCTTCGATGACTGGCTTCGGGACGTCGCCCTCGTGGATCTTCTTCTCGCCCGCTTGCGCACGCAGGCCCGGGAGCAGAGCTGCGAGAGCGATGCTGATCGCGGCAGTGACTCGCCTCATGGCTCCGTGCTCCTCTGTGTTGCGAACAAGGACTGCGCCGCCATCCTCTGCTCGGCGCACGAGTCGGGCACGTTCGTGACTGCGATGTTGATCCCCAGCCGGTACAGCCGTGCGCAGAAGGCGATGCGCTGGAACGGCCAGATGCTGTAACGCGGCTCGGTCCCGAAGCGAAACGCGTCTGCCGCCGCGACCTTGCCACTCCGTCGGATCGCCTCGAGATTGGGGTTCGTCGCGAGGTCCGGGTGGACCTGCACGCTGACGAGTCGCGGATCGCGGATCGCCAAGAGGCGGTCCAACGTCAGCTGACCGTTTCGCCCTCGCGGAGCTGCCTCGAGCGCGACGTAGCCGTCGTACGCGCGCGCCTCCTCGTACAGGCGCAGTCCCGGCCCCACTTGGAAGTACACCCACTCGTAGGCGGAGTACTCCTTGACGAGATCGATCGCCGGCTTGATGACCATGGGCGACTTGAACTCGGCGTCGATCACGACGCGACCCCGCGACCACTGCAGCGCTTCCTCGAAGCGCTCGGGGCTGTGCTTGAGGCTGCGCAGGCGGCAGTGCTCGATGCTGCTGGCCGAGTGTCTCGACATCGGCCCGCGGCAGTTCGTGGCAGGGCTCAGGTCCGTGTCGTGAAACAGGAACGGCACGCCGTCGCTGGAGACCTGGAGATCGGTCTCGACGATGTCCGCGCCCTGGCGCAGGGCCGTGCTGAAGCGGGCGATCGTGTTCGAGTCGGGGAAGGAGTAGCCGCCGCGGTGGGCGCAGACGCGAAGCCCACTGAGTCGATCGATGAGAGTTCGATCATCTCCGCGCGCAGTCGTGCACAGTACCATCCCGATCGCGAGACACAAGAGCGCGCAGCTCCGCTTCTCCATGGTGCCCCTCCGCTTCGCAAGGCACGTTGCCGCGCCGGCGCGCGAAGGGGAATCCCACAGAGGGCGTAGTACGCATGGACTAACGCGCGGAGCGCGCTGCGCCTCTGCCGCACTCGTTGTGAGTGACGGCTAAGGAGTCACTCACGACTGATCGAGACGAGCGTCGACACCTCGCCCGCCGTCGACTCGCTGCGCACGACGCCGATGCCCTTCGCGTACCACTTCCTCTCGGTGCCCGGCTCCAGCAGCGACCACTCCCGCGTGCGCACGCAGTCCTCGAACGTGCCCGCGGGCACCGTGACCGACTCGCCGCGCGCGACGATCTGGGCCATGTCCTCCGCCACACCGAGGCTGTACTCCTGGCGGTAGGGCTCGCCGGGCGTCGGGTCCGCCGGCATGAGGATGCCGGGCTGCGCACCGCCGACTCCGGCCTCCCACGAGCCATCCGTGCTGACGGCACCGCCGGCGCTGATCTCCTGCGTCGCTTCGCCGAAGGACCACACCGCTCCCTGCTCGTCTTGCGCGACCCAGTGGTAGGTCTCTTCCGCGACGGCGCCGCCCTTCAGCACGACGTCGTGCACCGCCACGCACTGCACTCCGAGGATGGTCTTCGTTTCGCGAGTGACGATGATCTCGTTCTCGCTCGTCTCGCCGCGCGCCTTCTCCACGTACTTGTAGCTCGTGCCCGGAACCAACGGGTAGTAAGGGTTGTCCACGGTCGTCCGGAATCTCGCGGGATCGATCTTCGGGTGGTACTCCGCCGCGCGCAGACCCAGGGCGACGCAGCCGATGTCGGCGGTGACTGCCAAGCCCACCAGGACCACCACGACTCGGTTCGCGCCACGCATCTTGCAGCTCCGCATTGTGGCAGGATGCGGAGAATCGAGGAGTGCAGCGCATGACTAGAACAATCCGCGTCGCATGTGTCGCGTTGCTCGCGCTGGCCGCAGCGACGAGCGTGAAGGAGTCCGGGCCGATCCCTCCCGACAAGATCCCCGCCGCGATTCACACCGCCGTGGGTGCCGCGGATCGGCCCGACGCCGACAAGGCGCTCGACGCGGGACGCATGCCCGAGCAGATGCTCGCTTTCTTCGGCGTCGCGCCGGGCATGAAGGTCGCCGACCTCTACGCGGGCGGCGGCTACACGACCGAGTTACTCGCCCGCGTCGTCGGCCCGAACGGCAAGGTGTACTCGCAAGAGCCGATGTTCCCGCCCGAGCTGAAGCAGATCGAAGACGCGTGGACCGCGCGCCTCGCGCGCCCCGCGCTCGCGAACGTCGTCGCCGTGCACAAGGGCCTGGCCGACGACTTCCTGCCCGCGTCGCCCGGGTCACTCGACCTGGTCGTGATCAACATGAACTACCACGACCTGGTGCTGCAGAAGCTCGACCGCGACAAGGTGAACGCGACCGTGTTCGCCGCGCTCAAGAAGGGCGGCGCGTACGGGATCGTCGACCACAGCGCGAAGCCGGGAGGCGGAGACGAGTCACTCCAGCTCCACCGGATCGGCGAAGGGTTCCTGACGAAGGAAGTGGAGAAGGCGGGGTTCAAGCTCGACGCGGCGTCGAGCGCGCTGCGGAATGCGAAGGACGACCGGACGTGGAGCACGTCGCCGCGCGTGGCGGGGGAGAAGAGAGGGACGAGCGATCGGTTCATGCTGCGGTTCGTGAAGCCGTAGCAATCCTGGCCCGTGCCGCGCCGCGTCCTCATTCTCTTCGCCCACCCCGCCTTCCACCGCTCGCGCGCGAATCGCGCGCTGATCGACGCCGTGCGCGGTCTCGAGGACGTCACGTTCCATGATCTGTACGAGGCGTACCCGGACCTGATGGTCGACGTGCCGCGCGAGCAGGGGCTGCTCGAGGCGCACGATGCCGTGGTGATGCAGCACCCGTTCTACTGGTACTCGGCGCCGGCGCTCGTGAAGGAGTGGCTCGATCTCGTTCTGACTCACAAGTGGGCGTACGGCGAGGGCGGGACGGCGCTCGCGGGGAAGACGTGGCTGTCGGCGATCACGTCGGGTGGGAGCGAGGAGAGCTACGGGCCGCGCGGGGGGAACCGCTTCTCGGTCGAGGAGTTTCTGCGGCCGTTCGAGGCGACGGCGCAGCTCTGTGGCATGCACTGGCGGAAGCCCTTCGTGCTGCACGCGAGTCACTTGGTGAGTCAGTCGGAGCTCGTCGACGCGGCCTTGAAGTACCGGGCGGAGATACTCGCGTTGCAGCGCGACGCGTGAGGGGCAGGCGATGGAACACGACTCGTTTCTGACAGAGGCATTCGTCTTCCTGGCGGCGGCTGTGGTCTCGGTGCTGATCGCGAATCGGATCGGGCTTGGCTCGGTGCTCGGGTATCTGGTCGCGGGCGCGCTGATCGGGCCGTTCGGGCTGGGCTTCGTCGGCGACCCGCAGAGCGTCATGCACGCGGCGGAGTTCGGCGTCGTGATCATGCTGTTCCTGATCGGGCTCGAGCTCGAGCCGGCGCTGCTGTGGCGCATGCGCACGGCGATCCTCGGGCTGGGCGGCTCGCAGGTGGCGGTGACTGGGCTGTCACTCGCCGGCGTGGGGCTCCTCGTCGGGCTCGACTGGCGGGTCGCGGTGGCGGCGGGCTTCATCCTGTCTCTCTCGTCGACGGCGATCGTCATGCAGAGCCTGCGCGAGAAGGGGCTCGGGGCGACGGACTTCGGCCGCGCGACGTTCTCGGTGCTCTTGTTCCAGGACATCGCGGTGATTCCCATGCTCGCGCTGTTTCCGCTGCTCGCGATGTCGGCTGGGACGGACGCGCACGCGGGTCCGCTCGCGGGCTTGCCGGCCTGGGCCGAGACACTCGTGGTGATCGCGGCGGTGGGCGCGGTGGTGCTCGGCGGTCGCGTGCTCATGCGGCCGTTGTTTCACCTGATCGCGCGGCTCCGCTTGAACGAGATCTTCACGGCGTGCGCGCTCGCGCTGGTCGTCGGCGTGGCGCTGCTCATGAAGAGCGTGGGTCTCTCGCCCGCGCTCGGCGCGTTCGTCGCCGGCGTCGTGCTCGCGGACAGCGAGTACCGCCACGAGCTGCAGAGCGACATCGAGCCGTTCCGCGCGCTGCTCCTCGGGCTGTTCTTCATCTCGGTCGGCGCGGGGATCGATTTCCCGCTGATCGCCGCGCGGCCGCTCCTGATCCTGGCGCTGGTCGCGGGTCTTGTCGCGCTGAAGGGCGCCGCGCTGTATGGGCTGGCGCGGGCGTTCCGCCGCCCGCGTCCCGACGCGCTCATGATCGCCCTCGCCCTCGCGCAGGGCGGCGAGTTCGCGTTCGTGCTGTTCGCGTTCGCGCAGACCGAGGGCGTCGTGCCGCCCTCGGTCGCGGATCCGCTCATCGCCGCGGTCGCGCTGTCGATGGCGCTGACTCCGCTCCTCTTCATGCTCGGCGAGCGCGCGGCGAGCGCGCTCAGTGACTCGGTGACTCGCGACGCACCCGTGCATCTCCCGCTCGCGGGCACGCCGCACGCGATCATCGCGGGCTTCGGCCGCTTCGGGCAGATCGTGCACCGCGTGCTCGTCGCGAACGGTTACTCGACCTCGATCCTCGAGCACAGCGCGGATCAAGTCGAGACGGTGCGCGGCTTTGGCACGAAGGCGAACTACGGCGACGCGAGCCGCGTGGATCTCTTGCGCGCCGCGGGCGCGGAGGACGCGCAGTTACTCGTCGTCGCCGTCGACAATCAGGACAAGGCGCTCGAGATCGCAGAGGCCACACGCAAGCACTTCCCGCACCTGAAGATCCTGGCGCGCGCCTTCGACCGCGGTCACTTCTACGAGCTCATGAAGCGGAACGTCGATGCGATCGAGCGCGAGACTTTCGAGGGCGCCCTGCGCCTCGGCACGGCCGCGCTGCGCACGCTCGGCTGGCGCGGGCACCAAGCCGAGCGCGCGGCGGGCCTCTTCCGCCGCCACGACGAGCGCAACCTGCGCGCCATGTTCGAGCACTGGGGAGGCGACAGTGACTCCGCCGCCTACCGCTCCGCAGTGAATGCGCGCCG
>Ga0326726_10002595_pt1 | contig 16556 bp, 17 predicted proteins | sample MHFenrmetagenome_2_FD_207603 | JGI IMG/M metagenome (GOLD analysis project Ga0326726, IMG submission 207603) | Lab enriched peat soil microbial communities from Michigan Hollow, Ithaca, NY, United States - MHF15MN | ecosystem: Environmental > Terrestrial > Soil > Wetlands > Peat | place: USA... | reverse complement strand
GCGCCATCACGTCGTAGTAGGAGCGCGACACGAGGATCTGTCCGGGCTCGGCAAAGCTCATGACGCGCTGGGCGACGTTGATTCCGTCACCGATAATATTGGGCTGGCCGTTGATGTCCTTCACCAACCTCACCGGTCCCAGGTTCACGCCCACGCGGATCTGCAGGCGCGGGCCGCTGGTGGTGTCCTGGCCGCTGACCGCGTCTCGCAGGCTCATGCCGGCGAACAGGGTATCTTCCGGGTCGCCGAGAAAACTCACCGCGGCGCCGTCGCCGGTATCCAGGATGATCCGGTCGTCGGTGGGAACGCCCGCGATTGCTTCGGTGAGGACCGCGTTGAAGCGCTCTTTGAGCGCGATCTGCTCGGCGACTGAGCGTTGCGAATACTCGACGATGTCGAGAAACAGCACGCTGCAGATAAACGTCCGATTGGTGTGCTCAGGCATCTTCGTCCGCCGCGGTCGCCTGTCCCATCCTCGCCCCCTGCGGCCGGTGTCCTCCGAACGCTTATTCTACCGCGACGAGGCACGGCGGGCATCGGAAAGTTGCTAGAATATCAACCTATTGCTCGCCGATCTTCCCAAAACACGGAGCATTGCACCCTCTCTGATGCCGATTACCCAGGAACAAGTTCACAGCGCCCTCAAGGAAGTCATTGACCCGAACACGGGCAAGGATTTTTTCGCGACCAAGTCGGCCAAGAACGTCCGGGTGGAGGGGGAGAAGGTCGCGCTCGAGATCGAGTTGGGCTATCCCGCGAAGACTCAACTCGACCCGATCCGCAAGCTCATCACGCAAAAACTCCGGGCGATCCCGGGGGTCGCCGTCGTCAACGTGGAAGTCTCGAGCAAGATCGTCTCCCACTCGGTGCAGCGGGGGGTGAAGCTCGTTCCCGGAGTGAAAAACATTGTCGCGGTGGCGTCGGGAAAAGGCGGGGTGGGCAAGTCGACCACGGCAGTCAACCTGGCGCTTGGTCTTGCCGCCGAGGGGGCGAGCGTCGGTGTTCTCGATGCCGATATCTACGGGCCGTCACAGCCTACCATGCTGGGAATCACCGGGCGGCCGGAATCGAAGGACGGCAAGACGCTCGAGCCCATGGTCGGTCACGGCATCCAGGCGATCTCCATAGGCTTCCTTATCGACATCGACACGCCCATGGTCTGGCGCGGCCCGATGGTGACGCAGGCCCTCGAGCAGCTTCTCAAGGACACCCGCTGGCGGGACGTCGACTACCTGATCGTGGACATGCCCCCGGGCACCGGAGACATCCAGCTCACGCTCGCGCAAAAAGTGCCGGTGACGGGCGTGGTGATCGTCACCACGCCGCAGGATATCGCCCTGATCGACGCGCGCAAGGGCCTCAAGATGTTCGAGAAGGTCGGCATTCCGATCCTCGGGGTGGTTGAAAACATGAGCACCCACATCTGCTCGAACTGCGGCCACGAAGAGCACATCTTCGGGCAGGGTGGCGCGGAGCGCATGTGCCGGGAGTACGGTACCGAGCTGCTCGGAGCTCTACCCCTGGACGTCAGCATCCGCGAGCAGGCCGATTCGGGCAAACCCACCGTGGTCGCCGACCCCGACGGCCGTGCCGCCGAGATCTACCGGTCGATCGCTCGCCGGCTCGCCGTCAAGATAGCCGAGTCGGCGAAGGACATGACCTCCAAGTTTCCGAACATCGTCGTCTCCAAGGACACCTGAGCTACCCCTTGCGTTCTTGGATGGAGTTGCCTACCATCCCTAGTGTATTCGTTGTGAGCGGCCCGATGGGGCCCCGGCGCGGGGAGGCGCGCGGAATGCGGAAAATTCCGCTTGATTTCGGAAACACAGTCCCTATAATCCCCTCATCACGGGCTCCGGTTCGGTTGTCTGCGCGGCGGACGGTCAAACCCGGGCCCGATGCTTTTTGGAGAGCGGAATTGAGCGACGCACCGGCGGAAAAGGAGGTCATCATGACAAGCAAGAGAGAGTTCTACGGCTCGCAGGATTTTTTCGCCCTCGATATTCCCGTAACGTAGGTTTGTGGAGACCCAAACGATGCAGATGCGTGCCGGCGTAGCCAAAAAGACCATCAAGTCCATCCGACAGCAGGCATTCGAGCAGACCCATCTCTTCGACTCGCACCCCGAGTCGAGCCTGGACTTCGAGAAGGTCCGGGCGGCAGCCAAAGACGGCTACGACAGGCCGTTTCTCTTGATCGATTCCAGCATCATCCGCGAGAAAGCGCGTCGCTTTGCGGCGGCCATGCCTCGCGTGCGGCCGCACTACGCGGTCAAGGCCAATCCGGATCCCCGTGTGCTCAGGATCCTGCTCGAGGAAGGCGCAGGGTTCGAGATCGCCTCCGTCTCCGAGCTCGACCTGCTGCTCGCACAGGGGGTTCCTGCGGCTGGCGTCTTCTATTCGAACCCCGTCAAGTCGCGTGAACAGGTCGTCAACGCCGCAGCGAAGGGCGTCGAGTGGTACGTGATCGACTCGCTCGAGGAGCTGAAGAAGATCCACTCGATCAAGGCGGACGCCAAGCTGTACCTGCGCCTCGACACGCCCAACATCGGCAGCGACTGGCCTCTCGCGGGCAAGTTCGGCGCCCATCCCGCCGAAGTTCGCGACATCATCGCGACTGCGGCCAGGCTGAAAGCCGACCTGGCGGGCGTCGCGTTTCATGTCGGCTCGCAATGCCGCAACCCGGAAAACTGGCGCGTCGGGATCGAGAAGGCCCGCGCGGTATTCGACCAGATGACCAAGGTGGGGCTCAACCCTCGGCTCTTGAATATCGGCGGCGGCTTTCCCGTGAGACACGTCAAGCCGATTCCGGCGATTGAGGTGATCGGCGAAGTGGTCAACCGTGCGCTCGAGGCGTTCCCGGCGAAAGTCAGGGTCATCGCCGAGCCTGGCCGGTTCCTGGTATCCGATGCGGGTTATTTCGTATGCCGGATCATGGGGACTGCGACCCGGGCGAACAAGCGCTGGATGCACCTCGACGCGGGGCTTTTCGGTGGCATCATCGAAACCGCCGAGGGGCTCAAGTACAAGATCCGCACCGACCGCGCCGGGCCGGATATCCCCTGGAACGTCGCCGGGCCGACCTGCGATTCGATCGACGTGGTGATGCGCGACGAGCCGCTGCCGTCGGATCTGCAGGAGGGCGACTACCTCTACCTGAGGAATGCGGGGGCGTACACCACGGCGTATGCGAGCAACTTCAACGGATTCCCGCTGCCCGAGGTACGGGTTATCTAGCTGCCAGGGGTTGGCGCTCGTACTCGACGAAGGCGTAGTCGAACCCCTCCGCCCCGGCGGCGGCGTGCCGCTCGCGTGAGATCTCGCGCCACTGCGCGCGATCGAGCTCCGGAAAGAAAGCATCTCCCTCGAAGTCGCGCGCGATCTCCGTCATATGGAGGCGTTGCGCGAGCGGCAGGGCAAGCGCGTAGATCTGTGCGCCACCGATCACGAACGCTTCGCGGGAGAGATCGACGGCGGCGAGCGCCGCATCGAGAGAATGGACTACGACGCACCCAGCGGGAGACCAATCGCGCGAGCGCGTGATTACGATATTGTCACGGCCGGGCAGCGGAGAGCCGATCGACTCGAAGGTTTTTCGCCCCATGATCACCGCGTGCCCCATGGTCAGCCGCTTGAATCGCTTCAAGTCCTCGGACAGGCGCCAGGGCATGGCGTTGTTGCGTCCGATCGCACGGTTGCGGGCCAAAGCGGCGACGATCGAAACTCGAGCGCGAAGAGGCATCGCGCTATTGTAGTAAAGTATTCACTCGACTCTGGTCCAGGCGAACGGCCCAGAAAAAAAGACCCCGGCGATCGCCGGGGCTGCCTGAACGCGCAACGGGAGGGTGGTGCGCGTGTGATTCAGGGCTTCGCAAATCATATTGAATCGCATGCTCGCGCGCTATCCCGATTTCCCTTACAAGTCTGTAGGGGTTCCACTACAGTTTCGCCTTTCAAGTGAGAGAATGCACGCCTTGAACGATGTAAGGGACAGGCGATGAAGATCGATCTCGACTTCCCTCAGCGCTACTATCCGAGATCGTTCCTCGGCCTGTTGTTGCTTGCTTTCCTGCTGGTCGCTGCTCCGCTCGTCATCGCGTTCTACAACGCCGCCGTCTACGTCGAGCAACTCGCCGGCCAGAGTCAGGCAGCGGTATCGCAGGCGGCGAGAGCCTCGCGCGGAAGCCGACTCCTGGTCGAGCAGACAACCGCTTTCGAGCGGGTCGTGCGCCAATATCTCATTCTCGATGACGAGGAGCTGCTCAAGGATTACGCTCGCCTCAGGGCCAACTTCAAGGCGAATACCAGCGAACTTTCATTGCAGCCGCTCGACGAGCTTCAGCTGCGCGAGCTCAACAGCACGATCGATATGGAGCAAGCTCTCTACGAGCAGCTGATGGGAAAACCTGCAAGCGCGCAGGACAAGACGACGCTCGTGAGCGGCTACATGGTCCTGTCGGACCTCGCGCGGAACGTGCTCAATACGAGCAACGCACTGATCGATCGCGAGGTGGAATCGATGCAACGGACCGGCGAGCGTGCTCAGCGCATCCTCTGGCTGCAACTCGCAGCGACGCTTCCGCTGGGCGTGCTCCTCGCGATCGCGGTAACATTTTTCATCGCGCGACCCATCCGCCAGCTCGATCAGGCGATCCGGCGCCTCGGTGCGGGCGAGTTCGAAGGCGACATCCGAGTCGTCGGCCCGGCGGACCTGGAATACCTCGGCGGCCGGCTCGACTGGCTGCGTCAACGTCTGATCGAGCTCGAGCAGCAGAAGCGGCTGTTCCTGCGCCACGTCTCGCACGAGCTCAAGACGCCATTGACCGCGTTGCGCGAGGGCTCGGAGCTCCTGGTCGAGGGCACAGCCGGACCGCTCACCAAGGGGCAGCGCGAAATCGTCGAGATTCTCAAGCAGAAGAGCCTGCAGTTGCAGCGGCTGATCGAAGATCTGCTCAACTATCATCGAGCGCAGGAAAGCATGGGGCGCCTGGAGTTGAAGGCGGTGCGATTGGACCAGGTCGTGGAGCAGGTGCTCGAAGACCATCGGCTGGCGGTACAGGCCCGCCGGATTCGCCCCGAGCTGCATCTGGACCCCTTCATCCTGCAGGCCGACGAGGGAAAACTGCGCGCGGTAGTGGCGAATCTGGTATCGAATGCCATCAAATATTCGCCGGACGAGGGTATGATTTCCCTCGCGCTGCGACAAGAGGGGGACGAAGCCGTGCTGGATATAGGCGACGCAGGCCCGGGAGTTCCCGCCGAGGACCGCGAAAGGATATTCGACTGGTTCTATCAAGGCGAAGGTGCCCCTCGCGGACGCCTTCGCGGCAGCGGTCTGGGTCTTGCCATCGCGAGAGAATTCGTCCTGGCCCACCGTGGACGAATCGAGATCCTGCAGCATTCCGGCCCGGGCGCGCATTTCCGGGTGACGCTTCCCGCCCGCACGGCCACCCCTGAACCATGATCCGCACTGCCGCGGCGCTCGGTTTGACGATCGCTCTGGTAGGATGCGCCAACCTCTGGGGCGTCGCATCCTCGACGGGCGGTGATCCGTCGGCGCGCGAGGAGCGCGAGTCGCGTCAGGTCGTGGAGTTGATCGGGTATGTGCAGCGGGTGGCGGCGCTCCAGGCGGAGGAGCAGCAAAAGGAATTGAACGCTTCGAGCCAGATCTTCTCCAAGGATCGTGGCGCCTACGGGCGGGTTAGGCTGGCGTTGTTGCTGTCGCTGCCGGGCACCGCGTTCTCCGACGACGCCAAGGCGGTGGGCCTGCTTGAGCCGCTGGCGCTGAAGGAGACCGTGACGACTCCAATGCACCAGTTCGCCGGCTTGCTCCATACGCAGATCGCCGAGCGCCTGCGCGAGCAGCGCCGCGCGACGCAATTGAAGGATCAGCTCGACGCGCTGAAGGACGTCGAGCGGAAGATAATGGAACGGGAGCAAGGACGGTCCAGATGAGCACGATTCTGCTAGTTGATGACGACCCGGATATCCTGAAGCTCGTTTCCCTGCGCCTCACCGCGGCGGGATACGGTGTGAGGGAGGCGGAGAGCGGCGAGAAAGCCCTCGCGCTGCTCGCTGCGTCGCGCCCGGATCTGGTCATCACCGATCTCAAGATGGACGGCATGGACGGCCTGGCCTTGTTCGGCGAGATACGCAAGCAGTCGCCGACTCTGCCGGTGATTATCCTCACCGCGCACGGCACCATACCCGACGCGGTCGCCGCCACGCAACGCGGTGTTTTCGCCTTTCAGCCCAAGCCCTTCGACGGCAAGCACCTGCTCGATCAGGTTGAGCAGGCCTTGCAGTTCTCGGGGGCCGGGCAACCCGGGGGCGACGAGGACTGGAGGCGCGACTTTGTCACGCACAGCCCGAGAATGGAAAACGTGCTCCACCAGGCGAGGCTGGTCGCCCAGTCGGAGGCCAGCGTCTTCATCCAGGGTGCAAGCGGCACCGGGAAGGAGCTCCTCGCCCGGGCGATACACCGCGCGAGCCGGCGCTCCCAAGGACCTTTCGTCGCGGTCAACTGCGCCGCCATCCCGGAGAACCTGCTCGAATCGGAACTGTTCGGCCACCGCAAAGGTTCCTTCACGGGGGCGAACTACGATCATAAGGGTCTCATCCCTGCCGCGGACGGGGGAACGCTCTTCCTAGACGAAATCGGCGACATGCCTTTCGCCCTGCAGGCGAAGCTCCTGCGGGTACTGCAGGACCGCGAGGTTCGAGCGGTGGGCGCGACCCAGGGGGTGTCCGTCGACGTACGCATCATCTCCGCGACGCACCGTGACCTCGACGCGCAGATGAAGGAAGGTCGGTTCCGTGAAGATCTCTACTACCGGCTGAATGTCGTTTCGCTCGATCTGCCGCCGCTTTCCGAACGGCGCGAGGATATCGTCCCGCTGGCAGCTCACTACCTCAGGGTCACCGCGGCACGGTACGGAAAGGACGTCCGCGCGTTCGCCCCGGAGGCCCTTCAGCTGCTGCTCGCGGCGCCATGGCCCGGGAACGTGCGGCAGCTCGTGAACGTGGTCGAGCAGGTGGTCGCGCTGTGCGCTTCGGCCCTGGTTCCAGTGTCGCTGGTGCAGCAGGCGTTGAAGGAAGAGCCGGCCCAGCTCGCCTCGCTCGAACAGGCGCGAGGCGCCTTCGAGCGCGAATACCTGATTCGAATATTGCGCATCACGGGCGGCAGTGTGACCCAGGCGGCGAAGCTCGCGCAACGCAATCGCACCGAGTTCTATAAGCTACTCGAACGCCACAAGCTCGAACCGAAGATGTTCAAGCCTGAAAAAGTCTGAACTGTCCTGACGCATCGCGCTGGTATGTCGCTGAAGGACGACACGAAATCTCCTTTTCCTTCAGTTCGATTTCTACTGCGCTGCGGTAACCGTCGTTGGCAGGCGACATATTTTCCTGTGGCGGGCCTGCCGAACTCAGGTTAACCCATTGACTGAGCACAAGACTCTCCTCTTGGCACGGCCATTGCAAGTCTCGGCGGAGCAACTCACGGGGAGAGCAGGGCGTCGATGGAAGCCGCTACAAACCACCAATCGGGATCAATGCGGATCAGGTCGCTCGTCGTCGCGGCAGCGGTCTCGATGACGGTCGCAGCACTGATTGCCCTGAGCGCGGTTACAGGCGTGCTGCCGAGCAAGCGCGCGCCGACGGCTGACGAGGCCTTGTCCAAGGCCGAACTCAAGTCGAGCCCGCCGGGTGCTTGCGCCCTGTGCGGTACCATCGAATCGGTCAGGACGGTCGAGGTGCTGGACGAGGCAAGCGCGACTTCGGAAGCCGCGGATTCCAGGAGCGGGACTGACACGAACAACGCTGGCGCGAGTGCGTCCGCATCATTGCTCGACACGCTGAGCGGCGTCGTCTCCGGTAGCGCCCCTGAAAGGCGGAAGCGCGTTGTCTACCGCGTGACGCTGCGCATGGACGACGGCTCCTTCCGCACCATCTCGATGTCGAGCCCGCCGGCCTTCACCGTCGGCGACAAGGTGCGAGTCGTCGAAGGGCGTCTCGTACGGGCATGAAAACTCGGGTATAAGAAACTCTTCTTCTTCAAATGAGGAGAAAAAAGATGCCCCGTATTGACCGAATCGTCGCGCGCGCCCTGGTGGTCTGCCTGTGCTTCGCGGGCGTGCCCATCCCCGCCGCGCAAGCCGAGTTGATTGCGACCGACCGGATCGGCGCCACGGTACAAGTGCGGCCGAGTTCGCGCGCGTTCCTGGAATCGCTTCTCGACCGAGTCGACGTTCGCGCCGCGCTCGAACGCCAGGGCGTGAGCGCCGAAGACGCAAGACTCCGCGTCGCCGCTTTGAGCGACGACGAAGTCGAGGGCCTCGCCGCGAAAATCCAATCGCTCCCGGCAGGGGGCGACGGAATCGAGGGCGTGCTGGGGCTGGCCGTTGTGGTCTTCCTGATCCTGCTCTTAACCGACATTTTGGGCTTCACCAAGATTTTCCCGTTCACCCGGCCGGCCAAGTGATCCTCCCCTCTCGACCGCGCCGGCGTGTCGCCCGCCGCCTAACGGCGGCGGGCATCGTACTTCTGGGGCTTGCAGGGTGCGCCACCCCGCAGCTGCAGGCCCTGCTCGACACCGCGTCCCCGGCCCTGCCGCAAAGAGCCGAGCTGGACGCGGTCCCGTTTTATGCGCAGGACGAGTACCAGTGCGGCCCCGCCGCGCTCGCCATGGTGCTGGAGGCTGGAGGAAAGGTGATCCAGCCCGAGGTCTTGCGGCCCCAGGTCTATCTTCCGGACCGGCAAGGCAGTCTCCAGGTCGAAATGCTGGCAGCCGCGCGCCGCAACGGGTTCGTCGCAGTGGAGTTGAACCCGAAGCTCTCCGATCTGCTCGCCGAGATAGCTGCCGGAAATCCTGCGGTTGTTCTGCAGAATCTCGCCCTGGACTGGTACCCGGTCTGGCATTATGCGGTCGCGATCGGCTACGACCTGAACGCGCGGCAGATCGTCCTGCGCTCGGGAACCGAGCGCCGCCTCGAGATGCCGCTTTCCACCTTCGAGCGCACTTGGCAGCGTGGCGGCTACTGGGCGATGCTCGCCTTGCCGCCCGGCCGTTTCCCGGCGAGCGCCGGCGCCGCGGAATACTTGAGCGCGGTGACCAAGCTCGAGAAGGCAGGCCCGCTCGAGTCGGCACAGGCAGCCTACCAGAGCGCGCTCGAGCGCTGGCCCGATCAATTCACTGCGCTGATAGGCGCGGGCAATACCGCCTACCGTGCCGGCGATTTCGTGGGAGCCGAGCGGGCGTTCAGACGTGCGACCATGGTCTATCCCCGGTCGGCCGCCGCGCACAACAACCTCGCGCAAACACTCGCCGACCTCGATCGGTACGACGAGGCGCTGACCGAGGCGCGGCTCGCAGTCGGCCTTGGCGGTCCTCTGGAAGACGCTTCGATCCGCACGCTCGATGCCATCGTCAAGCGGACCGGCCGGGGAGAGCAGGAATGGAACAAGTGATTCTCCGCACGCTCGTCCCCGGTGCGCTCTGCTCCGTCCTCGGGGAGATCCAAGGGGTCAGGTCCGGCGCCGGTCCGCGCTAGGCTTCGAGGTCAAAGTGGCACCACACCGCGGGGGATCCCCGCACAGCTTTGTGAGCGGCCTGCGGCAGATTCTTTCGCACGGCACCGTCACCCTCCTTGCGGTGGCGATCGCGTTTTCGCTGCCCGGATTTGCAAACTACATCCTGAACGAATGGTGGCCGGAGGTCGAGAGCAACGCGAACCTGCTCCTGGGGACCGAGATTGCTCTGGCGTCGGTCCTGGCGCTGATCTTCAACATGGCGACCATCGCTTGGGATCACCGGCAGCGCGTTCAAACGGCGCGGCTTGCCTCTCTGGTGCACGCGCGCAACGCCAACGCCGGCTGGTGGTCGCGCCGCCGCGAGCGCGCGCTGGTGGAGCAGCTCACGACGGCGCGCGACGCTTTCGTGCTGACCCTCACCGGGTACGATACCTTGGTCGCGGCGGACAGCCTGCTGCGCCCGGTGATCGAGAAGGCCTACGAGATCCGCGTGATGCTGGTGAACCCGTGCGGCCAGGGGTTGCGCCAGCGGGCCGAGTCCCTGCCCTCCGACGTTACCGTGCTTACGCTGCACACCGAGATCGAAGCGACCATCGGAGCGCTCTCGGCGCTGCGCAAGTACGGCAAGAAGGTGAAGCTCAAGTTCTACGACGAAGAGCCGTTCTGGAAACTCGTTGTGCTCGGTGACTACATATGGGTGCAGCACTGCCACAGCGGCTTTGTCGTGAGAGAGCAGCCCGAGTACGTGTTCGCCCTGCAGCACACCGAGCCCCGCCACGGGCTCTTCGTTCCGTTTTACATGATTTTCCTGAATCACTGGAACGACTCCCGGCATCCCGAGTACGACTTCGACACGAACGAACTGGTGTACCGCGATGCCGGCGGAAAGGAGACAGGGCGGGAGGTTCTCGGCGTACCTATCGACGGGGCCGGCGTTCCCTTGCCTTCGCCGCCCGCTACGGCTCAGGCGGCCCTTCTGCGCCGGACGGTACCCGACAGGACCGCGGTCTACTAGACCGCGATCGGCGCCTTGATCGCGGGGTGAGGATCGTACCCCTCGAGGGTGAAGTCCTCGTAGCGAAAGCCGAAGATGTCCTTGGCCGCCGGGTTGAGGCGCACGCGCGGCAGCGGCCGCGGCGAGCGCGTCAATTGCTCTCTCGCCTGCTCCAGATGGTTCAGATAGAGATGCGCGTCGCCGAGAGTGTGCACGAACTCGCCCGGCTTCAGCGCGCACACCTGAGACACCATCAGCGTGAGCAGCGCGTAGGAGGCGATGTTGAACGGCACGCCCAGGAAGACGTCGGCGCTGCGCTGGTACATCTGGCACGAAAGTCGCCCGTCGGCCACATAGAACTGAAATAGGACATGGCAGGGCGGGAGCTTCATTTTCTCGATCTCCGCCGGGTTCCACGCCGTGACGATGTGGCGGCGCGAATCGGGCCGCGTGCGGATCGACTCCACAACCTGCGAGATCTGGTCGATCGTGCTGCCGTCGGGTGACGGCCAGCTGCGCCATTGCGAGCCGTAGACCGGTCCGAGCTCGCCCCTCGCGTCCGCCCACTCGTCCCAGATCGACACGCCGTGCTCCTGCAGCCAGCGCACGTTGGTCTCCCCCTTGAGGAACCAGAGCAGCTCGTAGGCGACCGACTTGAAGTGCACCTTCTTCGTCGTGAGCAGGGGGAATCCGGCGGCGAGGTCGAAGCGCATCTGCCAGCCGAAGGTGGACAGCGTTCCAGTGCCGGTGCGGTCGCTTTTTCTGTGCCCGTGATCGAGCACGTGACGCATGAGATCAAGGTAAGGCTTCATCCTGAAATCATAGCGCGTTATCCGAACGCGATGAACGCGCATGCGGCGGTATCGCGTGCCATGCCCAGAGCACGGCGAGGGCGAACGCGCAGTAGGCCATCACGAAGACCCATTCCGGGAAATCGTAGTAGAGCAGGCGGGCGACCCAGCGACCGACGAAGCTCCGCTCGGTGCCGCCGCCCCTGAACAAGTCTTCCCACATCGTCAAAGGGCAGGTGATGCCGAGCAGCGCTTCGACGGTGACGAGTGCTATTGCGGCCAGATGCAAGGCCCGGAACGATCGGTTACGTACCCAGTGCCAGCGCCGGGCGCCGAGGAGAATGAGGACGAAACCCCCGACCACGAAGAGGACAAACAGGGCATGAACGACCAGGATGGCATCGGCGATCATCGCTCTCTGGATCGCGGCTCGCCCGAGGCGACCGGGCGCGAGGGATCGGCGCTCCACTCGCTCCAGGAGCCGGGGTAGAGACGGGCGCCGCGCAGGCCTGCCACCTCCATCGCGAGCAGGTTGTGGCACGCCGATACGCCGGAGCCGCAATAGTTGACGACTTCCGCCGGGTTCGCTGCGCCGAGCACCGTCCGAAACTCCGCCTTGAGCGCTTCCGCTGTCTTGAAGCGGCCGCCGTCGTCGAGGTTGTCGCGGTAGAAGCGATTGCGCGCGCCCGGAATGCGGCCGCCCATCGGATCGATGGTCTCGTTCTGCCCGCGATAGCGGTCGGGCGCACGGCCGTCGAGCAGGACCATGGCCTCGTCCTCTAGGTGTGCCCGGATGAAATCGGCGCCGACCCAGCTGTTCTTCACTTTTCCGGTGAATCGCGCCGCCTGCAGCCGGGGGATATCGGCGGTTTGCGGGCGACCTTCAGCGAGCCACTGGGTCCAGCCTCCGTCGAGGACCGCTACCGGAAGATGGCCCAGCCAGCGCAGCAGCCACCAAAGCCGCGCGGCGGCCATGCCGCCCTGCGCGTCGTAAGCGACGACCTGCTTTCTGGAATCGACCCCGGCGTCGCCGAGCTTCTTCATCAGACTCTCGGGATCGGGAAGCGGATGACGGCCATTCTTTCCGGTCTTCGGAGCCGAGAGGTCCTCGTCCAGATGCAGGAAACGCGCGCCGGGGATGTGCGATTGCGCGTACTCGGCGCGGCCGCGCTCCGGCGCCATGAGATCGTGACGGCAGTCAAAGACCACCCAGTCCGGAGCGGCAAGGTGCTGCGCGAGGGTTCCGGTGTCGACCAGTGCAGTGAGAACCATGCCGCTATCTTACTCGCGGCGCCGAGGGCACTGCCCCCCGGGAGGACGACCTGGACGCTAGATGCGGCCGGCGAGGCCGCGCTTCAGGTACTCGTGGAAGTACATCATGCCGTCTTCCATCGGCGACTGGTAGGGGCCGACTTCGTTTTCGCCGCGCTCGTACAGGGCCCGCCGGCCGCGGTCCATGCGTTTCGCGATGATGTCGTCCTCGTCCGCGGTTTCCATGTACGCCGCCTGCTCGGCGGCGATGAAGTCGCGCTCGAACAGCACGATTTCCTCGGGGTAATAGAATTCCACGACGTTCGTCGTGTGCGTGGGCGAGCGGGGCAGCAGCGTGCTCACCACCAGCACGTGCGGATACCACTCGATCATCACGTTCGGGTAGTAGAGGAACCAGATCGCGCCCTGTCTCGCCGGCTTGCCGTCCATGTAGCGGGTGAGAGCCTCATGCCACTTCGCGTACGTCGGCGTGCCGGCCTTCGAGAACCCGTCCTTCACGCCCACGGTCTGCGCCGAGAACGCGTCGGCGATTTCCCACTTCAGGTCGTCGCAGGTGACGAAGTTCCCCAGCCCTGGGTGGAAGGGGACGACGTGATAGTCCTCGAGATACACCTCGATGAAGGTCTTCCAGTTCTGCTCGAGCTCCAGAGTCATGACGCGGTCGAGCATGTACCCGGAGAAGTCGAATTGATCGGCGATGGACAGGGAAGCGAGGTCTTTCGCGACGTCGCGCGCACCCGCGAACAGCAAGCCGCGCCAGTTCTGGAGCGGAGTGGTGCCGAGGTTGAGACAGGGGTTCTCCGGAAAATGGGGCGCGCCGAGCAGCTCGCCCTGCATGTCGTAGGTCCAGCGGTGCAGCGGGCAGACGATGTTCTGGGCGTTGCCGCGGCCCTCGAGCAGGATCGACTGGCGATGGCGGCAGACGTTCGAGAGGAGCTCGATCCCGTGGGTGTTCCTCACGAGCGCCTTGCCGTGGTCCATCCAGGCGAGGGTGTGGTAATCGCCGACGTTGGGGACCATGAGCTCGTGTCCCACGTACCCGGGAGCGGTGTCGAAGAGCAGCTTCTGCTCAAGCTCGAATACCTTGGGGTCGAAATACCACGAAACGGGAAGCTGCGAGGCGTTGGGTTTGAGTGCTCGTGAACCGGGCAGGTCGGACATTGCGGCTTGAGGGCTCCCTGTGATTGGGTAAATAAAATGCGCGCGATTCTAGACCTTTTTACCCGGGGGTACCAGGGTTTTCTGGGGTCTTTGCCGCGACGCGCCCATCTGACCTCGGCGGCCCGGCCAAGTTCACCGCGCGGCTTGCAATTTGACCGCCCCTCCCCCATGGGCTATTTTGCCGGTTCCCTATGAGTTCCAAATCCACAAAAACCGATCAGCCCGAGAGCTTCGAAGCGGCTCTGGCCGAGCTCGAGAAAATCGTGGCGACGATGGAGTCGGGGAAACTGACCCTGGAGCAGTCCCTCGCCGCGCACAAGCGCGGCCTGGAGCTTGCACAATACTGCCAGGGGGTCCTAGCGCGGGCCCAACAACAGGTGAAGGTGCTCGAGGAAAATACGCTGAAGAATTTTCCCGGTGCCGACGACGAGTGACTTCACGGCCTGGATGGCGCGGATCCAGGCCCGGGTCGAAGCGGCGCTGGAGCGTCTCCTGCCTCCCGCGGCGATCGCACCGCAGCGCCTGCACCAGGCCATGCGCTACGCCGTGCTGGGGGGAGGCAAGCGGATCAGGCCTCTTCTCGCGTTTGCGGCCGGGGAGGCCGCCGCTGGCGAGGCTCAGCGCGCCGACCCGGGCCGGCTCGACATTCTCGGTTGTGCGCTCGAGTGCATCCACGCCTACTCGCTGGTACACGACGACCTTCCGTGCATGGATGACGATGTGCTGAGGCGCGGCAAGCCGGCCTGCCACGTCGAATTCGACGAGGCGACGGCACTCCTCGCTGGAGACAGTCTGCAGTCTTTCGCGTTCCAGCTGCTGGCCGAACACCGGCTCTGTGACGATCCGTCGGTGCAGGTGGAGATGCTCAGGATTCTGGCGGTCGCCTGCGGAAGCCGCGGAATGGCGGGCGGACAGGCGATCGACCTCGCGAGCGTAGGGCAGATCCTGACCGTGCCCGAGCTCGAGTTCATGCACATCCACAAGACCGGCGCGCTGATCCGCGCGTCGGTCGCCCTGGGAGCGCGCTCCTCGAACGCGCTCGGTCCTGAGCAGCTCGCTCGTCTGGATCACTACGCGAAGTGCGTGGGACTTGCGTTTCAGGTCGTCGACGACGTGCTGGATCAGGACTCCTCGACCGCGACGCTCGGCAAGACGGTCGGCAAGGACGCGGCGAACAACAAGCCCACCTACGTCTCGGCGCTCGGGCTTGCCCGGGCCAAGGCGCTCGCCGAAGAGCTGCGCAAGGACGCGCACGACGCGCTCTCGGGCCTGGGCGGCGCGGCGCACCGGCTCGAGGATCTCGCGGACTTCATCGTTCTGCGGAAATTCTGAGGCCGATCCCTGCTCCGGCGCGCGTAGGGTCCGCTTTTGCGGGATAATCCGCAGCTCATGAGCGCGATCGGAAAAGCGGACTTGCCGGGGAGCGCCCCGGAGGCCGGATCGGTCGATTTCGATCCCGGCGCGTACGAGATCCTGAAGACCGTCGACGATCCCTCCGCCCTGCGCGCGATGGACCGCCGTGCGCTCGGACGGCTCGCGGTGGAGTTGCGCACCTTTCTCCTGGAGTCGGTCAGTCAGACGGGCGGCCATCTTTCCTCCAACTTGGGCACGGTCGAGCTGACCATTGCCCTTCATCACGTCTTCAATACGCCCCACGACCGGATCGTGTGGGACGTCGGGCACCAGACCTACCCGCACAAGATCCTCACCGGCCGGCGCGAAGCGATGAGCCGCCTGCGCATGACCGGCGGCATCTCGGGCTTTCCCCGCCGCAGCGAGAGCGAGTACGACACATTCGGTACGGCGCATTCGAGCACGTCTATCAGCGCCGCGCTGGGCATGGCTCAAGGCGCGAAGCTGAAGGGCGAGACCGGAGAGAAGAAGCGCCACGTCGTCGCGGTGATCGGGGACGGCGCCATGTCGGCCGGCATGGCATTCGAGGCCCTCAACAACGCCGGCGTGATGGACACGGATCTGCTGGTGATCCTGAACGACAACGATATGTCGATCTCGCCCGCGGTCGGCGCGCTCAACCGCTATTTCGCTCGCCTGATGTCGGGGCGGTTCTATGCGGCGGCGCGGAAGGCCGGCGAGAAGGTGCTCGCGGGAATGCCCCCGCTGTGGCACCTCGCCAAGAAAGTGGAAGAACACGCGAAGGGTCTCGTCGTCCCGTCGACCCTGTTCGAGGAATTCGGATTCAATTATGTGGGCCCGATCGACGGCCACGACCTGGACTCCCTGATTCCCACGCTGAAGAACATCAAGGAGCTGAAGGGCCCGCAGTTCCTGCACGTGGTCACGAAGAAAGGGCAGGGCTACAAGCTCGCCGAGGCCGATCCCGTGCTCTATCACGGCCCGGGGAAATTCGATCCCGCTCAAGGGATCAAGAAAGCGAGCGGCGGAAAGCCCACCTATACGCAGGTGTTCGGCGAATGGTTGTGCGATATGGCACGGCTCGACTCGCGCCTGATCGGCATCACTCCGGCGATGCGCGAAGGCTCGGGCATGGTGCGCTTTGCCGAGGAGTTCCCCGACCGCTATTTCGACGTCGGCATCGCGGAGCAGCACGCGGTCACCTTTGCGGCCGGGCTCGCCTGCGAGGGGATGAAGCCAGTGCTCGCGATTTACTCGACTTTTCTGCAGCGCGGCTACGATCAGCTGATCCACGACGTCTGTATCCAGAACCTGCCGATCGTGTTCGCGCTCGACCGCGCGGGCCTTGTCGGCGGCGACGGGGCCACGCACAACGGAGCGTTCGATCTCACCTATCTGCGCTGCGTGCCCAACATGGTGGTGATGGCGCCGAGC
>Ga0326726_10002594_pt1 | contig 16557 bp, 15 predicted proteins | sample MHFenrmetagenome_2_FD_207603 | JGI IMG/M metagenome (GOLD analysis project Ga0326726, IMG submission 207603) | Lab enriched peat soil microbial communities from Michigan Hollow, Ithaca, NY, United States - MHF15MN | ecosystem: Environmental > Terrestrial > Soil > Wetlands > Peat | place: USA... | reverse complement strand
CGCTACGACCAGGCCTACATCCAGTGCATGTACTCGAAGGGCCACAAGGTGCCGGTCTCGGGTCGCCTGAGCTCGACGCCTCCGAGCTACGTGCCCCCGCCGCCTCCCCCTTCTCCTGCCACGCCCCCGCCTCCGCCCCCTTCTTCGCGGTAGACTCTCCACACGGAGGAGGGTGATGAAAGCAAGGATCCTGACGCTTTGCGTCGGCGCGGCGGCTTTGTTCGCGGTAGCTCTCGCGCAGGCGCAATCCGCGTGGCCGTCGAAGCCGATCCGCTGGATCGTGCCGTTTCCGCCGGGTGGGCCCGCCGACGTGGTGACGCGCTTGGTATCGTCCAAGCTCGCCGAGCGAACCGGCCAGCCCGGGGTCGTCGAGAACCGCGCAGGCGCCGGCGGCAACGTCGGACACGAGGCGGCAGCCAAGGCTCCGGCCGACGGCTACACCGTGCTCTTCGTCGTCCCGGCGATCATCACCAATCCCTTCTTCCTCAAGGCGAGCGTCGATCCGTTCAAGGAGCTCGCCCCGGTGATCCACCTCGACAGCGCCTCGATGGTGCTGCTGACGAGTCCCGCGTTTCCCGCCGGCAGCGTGTCGGAGGTGATCGCGCTCGCGCGCGCCAAGCCCGGCAGCGTCAGTTGCGCCGCCTCAGGCGCCCTGCCGCAGGTCGGGTGCGAGATGCTGCGATCCTACGCCGGCTCCGAAATGATCATGGTGCAGTACAAGGGCAATGCCCCCGCGCTCAACGCTGTGATGGGGGGCGAGGTCAATCTGCTGTTCGATCTCGTGAACACCGCGCAGGGTCAGGTGAAGTCGGGGCGCGTGCGCGCGATCGCATCGACGAATGCGAAACGCGGAATCGGTCCCTTCGGCGACCTTCCCGTGATTTCCGAGACGATCCCGGATTTCGAGCTCGTGACCTGGCACGGCGTGATGGTCCCCGCCGCGACGCCAGGGGACATCGTGCAAAAGCTCAACCGCGAGATTCAGTGGGTGCTCGAGCAGCCCGACATCCGCAAGCGGTTCTCCGACGGCGGCCTCGACATTACGGGAGGAACGCCCGAGACGTTCGAGGCGATCCTCAGGCGCGAATACGCGAAGTACGGAAAGATACTCGCCGGGGCGGGCATCAAGCCGGAGTGAGCGGCCCACGCCGCGCCTCAGCCGGCTCTGGCTCTAGGATGGCGGCCGCGTTGTCGCGAAGCAGCTTGGAGAAGTCCTCGGCCGGCTGCGGCTTGCGGAAGAAGTATCCCTGGAACTCGTGACAGCCGTGCTCGGTGAGGAAATCGAGCTGCTCCTGGGTTTCCACTCCCTCGGCGATCACCTTCAGCCTCAGGCTGTGGGCCATGGCGATGATCGCCTGCGTGATGGCGACGTCGTCCGGGTCCTGCGGAATGTCCTTGATGAAGGAACGGTCGATCTTGATGCAGTCGAACGGAAAGCGCTTGATCGAGACCAAGGACGAATAGCCCGTTCCGAAGTCGTCGATGGCCAGGCGTATGCCCATCGACTTGATCCCGTCGAGGATCTTCTTCGAGCTCTGGATATCCCGCATCACCATGCTCTCGGTGATCTCGAGCTCGAGACAGTTCGGCTTGAGCGCGCTCTCGGCCAGGGCCCGCTCGATCTCGCGCAGCAGGTGCTTGTCCTCGAACTGGCGCGCCGACAGATTCACTGAGACCGTGAGCGGCGCCGGGCCGCGGCCTTGGAGGGTCTGGTTCTGGACGCACGCCGTCCTCAGCACCCAGGCGCCGATCGGAACGATGAGCCCGGAGGTCTCGGCGTGCCCGATGAACTCCAGGGGAGGAAGCAATCCGAGCTCGGGGTGCTGCCAGCGGATAAGCGCCTCCATCCCCGTGATCCGGCCGGTGTTGATCTCGACCTTGGGCTCGTAGTGAAGGATGAACTCGTTTCGCTCCAGAGCGCCCTGCAGCCTGGTTTCCTTGGCGATTCTCGCGGACAGGTGGTCGTTCATTTCCTCCGAGTAGAAGAGGTAGTTGTTCTTGCCCTGCTCCTTAGCGCGGTAGGTGGCGATGTCGGCGTTCTTCAGAAGGCTCGCCAGTTCCCCGCCGTCGTTCGGATAGAGGCTGATCCCGATGCTCGCCGTCATGTGGCTGGTTTCGCCTTCGAGCATGAACGGCCAGCGCAGCGCGTGGAGAATCTTCTGCGCCACGCTCACGACGTCGCCGGGTGCGGCGAAGTCCTCGATGAGCGCGACGAACTCGTCCCCGCCGAAGCGGGCGATGGTGTCGCTCTCCCGCAGGCACAACCGGAGGCGCCCCGCGACTTCCTGCAGCAGCCGGTCGCCGTAGGGGTGGCCGAGCGTGTCGTTCACGAACTTGAAGCGGTCCAGGTCGAGGAACAGCAGCGCCATGGTCTTGTGATAGCGCTGCGCGCTGTTCAGCGCGTGAGCGAAGCGCTGGTTGAACATGTAGCGGTTGGGCAGGCCGGTCAGCGTGTCGTGCGTCGCGACATACAGCAGATTTTCCTCGGCCTGCTTCCGGGCCATGAACTGGCCGATCTGGCTGCCGATCACGCGAACCATCTGCAGCAGCGACGGGTCGGGGTTGCGAATCTCGCTGCTGAAGAACTCGAGGACCGCGAGGGTGACGTTGCCGGCGAGGATCGGGAAAGCGAACGCGCCGTGCAATCCCGCCTTGGCGGCGAGCTGCGCGCGCTCGAAGCCTTCGTCCCGGCTGACGTCCGGGATCCAGTGCGGGGTGCCGCTCACCCAGACCTGCCTCACCAGGCCCTTGTTGGTGGGCTGGAAGGTCAGCTTGCGCACCTCGGAGATGAATTGAATGACCCCCCTGTCCGGGCCGCTCCAGGTCTCCACGCAGGAGATGGCCTTCCTGCGCTCGTCCATGCTCCAGCGCGCGCCGCAATCCCAGCTGAGGGTCTCGCAGATGGTCTGGACGATCCTGGGAATGGCCTCGGAGAGGGTCTCCGATTCGGCGAGCACGCGCGTCACCGCGTGCTCCATTCTTTCCCGCTGCTCGGCGCGCTTGCGCTCGGAAATGTCGCGCGAGACCAGCACCACCTTCGTGACCTTTCCCGCGGCATCCCTGATGACGCGGCCCTCCGATTCGATGTAGCGGACCGCTCCATCTTTCAGCAGGAAGCGGAACTCGATGCGCTGGCCGACTCCGGTCCGGACGGTATCGTGGAAGATCGCTTTCACGCGCTCGCGGTCGTCGGGATGGATCTCCTTGAACGAGTCCGTGCCAGGCAGGATCTCTTCGTTCTTGAAGACCGTGCGAAAGGAGGGACTGCTGTAGATGCGCAGGCCTTGCGTGTCGACCATGGCGACCAGGTCGCCCACGTTCTCCGCGATGAGACGAAAGCGCTCCTCGCTCTCGCGCAGCTGCTCCTCGGCGCGCCGGTGCTCGGTCACGTCGCGGAAGCTCCACACCCTGCCTATCGTCTGTCCCTCCACGAGCTGCGGCCTGGAGTAGCGCTCGAAAATGCGGCCGTCCTTGAACTCGATGGTGTCGAAGCTCTCCTGTCCGGGATGCGCGTAGAGCTCGCTCACCTTGGCGCGGAACTGCTCGGGGTCCTTCAGCTGCTCGAGCACGTGGTTGAGGGCGTCGTCGTCGTTGCCCGAGGAAAGGATATTCGCCGGGATGCGCCACATCTCAGCGAACTGCTGATTGTAGGTGGTGATCTTCCCGAGATTGTCGACGACCAGAACCCCGTCGGCCGTGGACTCGAGCGTCGCACGCAGCAGCGATAGGGACTTCCGGTGATCGACTTCCGCGGGGCCGAGGCTCCTGCCCTTTTTCATTCCCCTCTCCCGATGCAGCTGAATTGTATCCGGAATTTGCCGTGGCAGCGCCGAAGATGCGCCGTCGTCCCGGGCCCGCATCGATTTGGGGCACCACAATCGCTTGCCTTGCAGAGGCCATCAATTTCTGCCTAAACTGCGCTCGGTTTCAATTGACAAACGCGCGCGCGTAACGGATGGAACCATGAGGCTGAGAAGCGTGGAACTCGAGATGCCCGATCGCGATTCCGCGGTGCGGTTCCTCCTCGATGTCTGGGGCCTGCTCGATGCGGGGGAGCGAGGCGGCACCTCCTATCTGCGGGGAACCGGGGATCTGCCCTACGTAGTTTCGGTCACCCGGGCGGGCGCGCCCGCGGTGGCGGCGGTTACCTTCTCCGGCTCCAAGCCTGAGGTTCAGGGAATCCGCAAGCGCGCTGCCGCCACCGGGGCACCGCTTGGTCCCATGCGCGATTTCGACGAGCCGGGCGGCGGCACGGGATTTCTCGTCCAGGGGCCCGAAGGCCACGTGTTCCGGTTCCTCACCGAGAAGAAGCGTACGAAAAGCAAGCGGCCCGACCGCGACAGGCCGATGCAGGTGACTCACGTCGTGCTCAATGCACAGAACCGGGAGGCGTGCACGCGCTTCGCGGTCGACGTGCTCGGGTTCAAGCTCTCCGATCGCACCGGGTTCATGAATTTCGTACGCTGCGACCGCGTCCACCACGCCATCGCCTACGCCCAGGCGGACAATTCGCTGCTCAACCATATCGCTTTCGAGATGACCGACATCGACGCCGTGATGCGCGGCATCGGCAGGCTGAAGGACGCCGGTTTCGAGACCTTCTGGGGCCCGGGGCGCCACGGCCCGGGCAACAACGTGTTCGCCTACTTCGTGACGCCTTTCGGTGCCGCTGTGGAGTACACCGCGGAAGTCCAGCGCGTCGGCCCTTCCTACAGGGTGGGAACGCCGCAGGACTGGAAGTGGCCGCCCAACCGGATCGACCACTGGGGCGCCTCGGCGAGAAACCACCCCGCGGGCTCCGAATTCCGCTTCCGTCCGATCGCCGCCTGATTTGACCGGATGATGCGGCCGACACGGCGCGTGGTCACCGGCCACGACGCATCCGGAAAAGCGGTGGTCCTGATCGACGGCACCGCGCCAAACGCGAAGCTCAGAAAAGCAACCGGCCTTACCTCGACGCTCCTGTGGGTCACCGACGAGTCCCCGGCCGACAATTCGGGCAGCGCCGACAGCGCCGAGCGCGAGATCGGCGTGGCGCCGCCGACGCGGGGCTCGATCTTCCGCATGGTCGATTTTCCTCCTGCCGCAAACGTAGGAGCCGTCGACAACGCGGCGATGCTCAAGGAGATGGGCATCGCCGGCGGCGCTCACGCAAACCCGCGCCATGCGACCATGCACCGCACGAGCAGCATCGACTACGCGGTGGTGATCTCGGGCGAGATCGACATGCTGCTCGACAATTCCGAAGTCCACTTGAAGGCAGGCGACGCGCTGGTGCAGCGCGGGACCAGCCATGCCTGGGTGAACCGCGGGAACGAGAACTGCCGCATCGCTTTCGTGCTGATCGATGCGGAGGAGCCCGGCGGGCTCCTAGGTCGATGAGTCCTGTCGGACTCCACTAACGCACTCGAAGCTTGAGCTGAATCGCAACGAGTCGGTGGTCCGGGTCGGAGGCGGGAACGATCAGGAGATTGGCGCCGAAGCGCTCGCCCTCGAAGAAGAACGCGGGCAGCGCTCCGAAGAACCAGCCGCCGTCGCGGTTTGTCGGGTAACCGTCCAGGAAGCCAGCGATCAGGCCGGCGCTCGTGTGGACGCCATGGGGCTGCCAGTGCAGAGGGCGCCACTGGTACATGGCGTAGTGGCTCCGGAAATTGTCGCTGTTGATGAAGTTTCCGGCGAAGAAGCCGTGATCGGGCGTGACCACCGCCTCGACTCCGATTCCGATGTTGTCCTCCCTGTAGTCCTTGCTGCGGTCGGCGTGGTAGGAGAGAAAACCGGGATTAAGCCAGACCCGCGGGTAGTCCTCGCTCGCCGCGCGCTGGCTCGTGAAACCAAGTGCAAGACAGACCGCGAGACTTATTGCGCGCGCAGGGCGCATGCTTCGCCCGCTCAAGGGGTCAAGGGCACGAGCAGGTAGGCGGCGCGTCCGCCGCCGCTATGCACGGTGTGCGTGCCGGCGAAGCTCGATGGCGGGCGGTCGCCCGGATCATCGTGAAGGAACCAGCCGGAACCTTTCTGCACGCCGGTTTCGCCGGCGCGCTCGAAGTCCTTGCCCTGCAGCGTGAGCGCGAGGCGGTACCCCGCCGGGAGGGCGAGGCTCGCCGGCCAGATCTCGAGATCGACTTCCACGATCTCGTCGGGCTCGAGCTTCTGCGCTTCGTCGTGCGTATGCCAAGGTTGAAATTCCGTCGAGCGCTTCGCGTCGAGCTTTCTCTGCGATACACGCAGCCAGCCCTGCGAGACGGGCGCCTTGGGCTCGACTGCGGAGAAGAACGTGATTTCCTTCCCGCCCGGATCGAAGGCGCGCAGCGTCGCGAACAGATCCATGTCGTCTGTGGAGGACGATACCCAGAGCTTCGCCTTGATTGGCCCGGCGAATTCGATCGGACGATCGAGGGGCGCGGTGCGGAAGGTGACTCCTTCGCCGGTCGCGGCGTAGCTCGTGCTCGCGGTTTTGCCGGGAGCTGTCGCGTCCAGGGAAAGATTCGACGCATCCAAATAGAAGCGCGTCCACTTTGTCCCCGTGAGCGGCCATTGGGTGTCGCTCACGACGCGCTTGACCGTGTCGTCCGCCGCGCGCACCGCGACCTCGACCTTCGGTTCGCGCTCCCAGCCGTTGTTGATGCCTTTTAGGTAGCGATCGAAGAACTTCCGCTGCAGGGCGACGTTCTGCGGCAGCAGGAACGTAAAGAAGTACGAGCCCGACTGGACCTTCAGCCACTTTTCGCGCGAGGCGATGCCCAGATAGCCGAGGATCGTGCCGCGCAGGTGCAATCCGAGGCCACCCCAGTTGGCGACGACGAGGGCGGGAATCTGTATGCGCTCCAGGCGCGCGCTGCGCTCCTCGTACCACGGGCCGTTCAAGGGGCGCGCGAGCAGGTTCGCGATGTAGTCCTCGCGGTTCGTGGCGAGCGCCTCCGGGGAGAGGGCAGGCCCGGTGTTGCGCTCGCCCGTGTCGATGTCGACAAGGGGCGTATCGGGATTGCCGTACTGGTTTCTCAGCACGCTTCGGTTCCACCAGCGATTGAGAAAGCCGCTGCCGAGAATGCCGCCCTGGCGGCAGCGGTCGCGGTAGAAGTCGTAGGTGCCCTGCCAGGGAAGGATGGCGGCGAGGTGCGGCGGCCGCTCCGCGGCGATCATCCACTGGCCGGCCGCGTAGTAGGAAATGCCGAGCAGCCCGACCTTGCCGCTGCTCCAGGGCTGCACCGCGGCCCACTCGATCGCGTCGTGGAAGTCGCGGAACTCGGCGGGCGAGTTCACGTCGAGCCGCCCCGGCGATTTTCCGGAGCCGCGCGAATCGACCTTCACCACCACGTAGCCTTCGGGCACCCACATCTCCGGGTCGGGCGTCTCGAACACCAAGTACTTGCACGAGGAGGCCTTCAGGATTTCGGGGTGGCGGCGCTTGAGCGCCTCCCAGGCCTCGGGCATGAACTGCGAGAGATGCACGTCCTTGCCGTAGGGGCCGAGCGTCATCAGCACCGGGTATTCCCCACTGGTATCGGGACGAAAGACGTTGCAGCGGAGCACCGCGCCATCGCGCATCGGGACGGCGACGTCGCGGTCGAGAACCATGCGGTGCTTCATGGCGCGGGCTTGGCTGCGATCAGAACGAAAGCGATGACGCAGGGCGTGTCGCTGCGATTGCTCCAGGCGTGATTCGTGCCGCGCTGAACGAGGCAATCGCCGGCGCGCAGCAGCACCTCGCCCTCGTCGAGCACCGCCCAGATTTCGCCTGAGAGCACCACGCAGTAGTCGATGGTGTCGGTCTTGTGCATGCCGGGGTGCTTGCGCGCCGCGGCGTCCGCCGCCCGGGCACCCATGCCGCGGAAGAAGCGATCGGGGTCGAGCGTTTTCAGGCGCACGCTATCGGGCGGGTATTCGATGATGCGGAATACGCTCCCCCCGCCGACAGGTTCGATGCGCCGCTCGTGATCGCCTGCGTCCTGGCTTCCTGCGTTGTCCGCGGGCGAGGAGCGCGTCTCCCAGATCTCGGTGAGCTGGAGGCCGCCCGCTTTTTCCAGGAAGAAGCTGTGCAGCGACTCGCCGTCGAAGAGCACGATGGCGCGTCCCTTGTCGTCGTGCCCGGTGACGACTCTCCGCGGCCGCTTCCCCGCGGTCATTCCGGCTGGATGCCGATGTCCTTCACGATCCGTCTCCATTTCGTCGTGTCGGCGCGGATCGCCTCGGCCACGCCTTCCGGCGTCTCGGCGCCCTCGGTGAAGAACCCCAGCGTGCGCAGCCGCTGCGCGGTGTCCGGGTCCTTGAGGATCCTGTCCATCTCGCGATTCATGCGCTGCACGATGTCCTGTGGCGTTCCCGCCGGCGCGAGCATCAGAAACCAGCCGACCAGCTCGAACCCGGGGTAGGTCTCGGCGATCGCGGGAATGTCCTCGAAGCCGGGGACGCGCTTGGCGAAGCTGGCCGCGAGCGGCCGCAGCTCGCCGCTCTTGATGCGCGGCGCCGCCACGGGCACCGCGAGGATGATCACTTGCGTGCGGCCCGCGATCGTGTCCTGGATGCCCTGGGGCATACCGGCGTAGGGCACGGTGAGCATGCTGGTGCCGGCGATCTTGTTGAGCCACGCCGCCATCATGCCGGTGAAATTGCGCTGGCCGTCGGTGGCGAAGGAGAGCTTCCCCGGGTTTGCCTTGTCGTACGCAGCGAGATCGGCGAGCGTCTTCGCGGGAACGCTCGGATGCACGAGCACGAAGAAGGGTCCCTTGGCAATCATCCCGACGGGAACGAAGTCGCGCGCCGGGTCGTAGGGCAGCGACTTGAAGGTATGGAGATTGGAGACCAGGGTTGCCGCCGTGGCGCAGAAGAAGTTGTAGCCGTCGGGCGTGGCGCGCGCGGCGGCCTGGGCAGCGAGGATGTTGCCGGCGCCCGGCCGGTTGTCGACCACCACCGTTGTCCCGAGCGAGCGCGACAGGCGGTCGGTGACGAAGCGGCACACGATGTCCGGCGCCGAGCCCGCGGCGAAGGAGACGATCACCTTGATGGGACGGGCGGGCCAGGCCTGGGCGTGCGCCTGCGGGAGCGCGCCGAGCAGCGCGAGGACAAGCAGGCCGTGCAGTATTCGATTCATCGTCCCTCCTTTGCGCTTCTGTCATCCCGAGCAGAGCGAGGGATCTCCAAACGCGCGATATGCCGGAGGAGATCCTTCGCGGAGTTCATTCTGAGCGAACCGAAGAACCTCCGTCGGCACACTGTACCGGCAGAGTTCCCTCGCTGCGCTCGGGATGACATGCTCAGGATGACAGCCTCGCGGTCGTCACTCCGGCTGGAGATTGATGTCCTTCACCAGCTTCGTCCAGCGCACGCGCTCGTCCTTCAGGAACTGCGCGAGCTGCTCGGGCGTCCCCGGCCCCTCGTTGATCGCGCCCAACTCGAGCAGGCGCTTGAGGATGTCGGGCCGCGCGAGCACCGCGTTCACGTCGGCGTTGACCTTGCGCACGATGGCCTCGGGCGTACCCGTCGGAGCGACCAGAGCGAACCAGCCCACGTACTCAAAGCCCGGGTAGCTCTCGGCCATGGTCGGCACATTCTCCAGTCCGCTCACGCGCTTGCCCGCCGTGACCGCGATCGGGCGCAGGTCGCCGCGCTTGATGAAGGGGCTCATCGCCGCTGAGCTCACCAGCACCACCTGGGTGCGGCCGGCGACGGTGTCCTGCAGCGCCGGCGCGACGCCGTTGTACGGAACCTGCAGCAGGCGCATGCCCGTGGCGACGTTGAGCAGCTGGCTCATCATGCCGCCGAAGGTTTTGGTGCCTTCGTTGGCGGCGGCGAGCTTGCCGGGGTCCTTCTTGTCGAGCGCGATCAGCTCGGCGATCGTCTTCGCCGGCACCGAATTGTTCACCGCGATCACCATCGGCGACTTGCCGATCATCGCCACCGGAACGAAGTCGCGCTCGGTGTTGTAGGGCAGCGACTTGAAGGTGAGGGGATTGCTGACCAGGGCGGCGGTGGTGGCGAAGTAGTAGTTGTAGCCGTCCGCCGGCGCTTTCGCCGCGGCCTGGGCGCCGATCACGTTCTGGCCACCCGGGCGGTTGTCCACGACGACCTGCTGGTTCCAGGCCTTGGAAAGCTGGTCGGCGACGAGCCGAGCGCTGATGTCGGGCGAGGAGCCCGCGGGCTGCGACAGGATCCAGTGCACCGGCCGGTTCGGAAATTCCTGGGCAACCGCTTGTCCTAGGACGGCGGACAAGGCGGCGATCAGGACTGCGCGAGTAGCAATTTTCATCATTTCTCCTTTTTGTCAATCTCTAGTCCAGCTCGAAAATCTTCTGCGGAAACCGGTGCAGCCTCTCCGCCACACCCGTCTCTCCGATCAGGAAATTATCGCAGCACCAGCTGTAGGTGCGCTCCGTGACGTAGGTCGGGTGACACACCATGTTCATGTTCTTCTCGATCCTCATTGTCTCGTCGTGACGGACGAGGGGCCGCTCGACCATGTCGTAGCCCTGGCCGTGCGAGTGCAGGCGCTTTTCCTCGGGGCGGCCGTTCTTCTTCATGAAGGCGTTGTACTCGGCGAAGATCTCGCTGCACTTCGCGCCCGGCTTCATCCGGTCGAGGGTGAACTGCTGCGCCTCGAGCACGAAAGCGAACTCGTCCTTCATCTCCTGGGACGCTTTGCCGAGCACGCAGGTGCGGCCCAGCTCCGTATAGAAGCCGCCCGGCCCGTTGTTCTCGATGAGAATGGTGAACTGGTCGCCTTCGCGCAGCACGCGGTTCTGCTGGTAGCGGTTGGCGAACACCGCGGCGGTGCCGACCGGGCCCGAGCCGGCGAGGAACAAGCCTTGCTCGCTGCCGTGCTTGTGGCCGACGTGCTCGGCGATGGCGGCGACTTCCAGCTCGCGCATGCCCGGCTTGATCGCGGCGAACGTCTCCTCCATCGCCTTGTCCTGGAGCATCGCGGTTTTCCTGATCCTCTCCAGCTCCTCGGGGCTTTTCACCGCCTTGACGCGGTCGACCCTGTCCGAGGCGTCCACGAATTTCACGCGCAAGAGCTTGCGACGCAGGTGATCGCCGAGCGCGAAGGACATCGCCGCGCGCCCGAGAAGGCCGATCGTTCCGCCCGCGTAGCGCTCAAGGGCTTTCTCGGCGAGCTCTGCGTCGTAGTCGGCCGTATAGGGGCAGGAGGCGTAAGAGGGCATGCCGATGAAGCGCGCGGTGCCGCGCCGCACTCCGTCGCCCTGTGGCCCGAATTCGCGCACCACGCCCATGGGCCCCTGGCCGATGACCGTCATGCGCTCGTCCTTCGGGAAGATCACCGTGACGGGATAGCCGTTCGTGGCCGGCACGTCGGTGAAGTACTTGACGTAGCCGCCCATCCAGTCGTTGTTCGACTGCATGACGAGGGCGTCGATCCTCTGCTCGGCCATCGCCGCACGCACCTCGGCCCAGCGCCGCTCGAGTTCGGGCGTCGAGATCGGCGAGTTGATGCGCTCGTTCACTTGAGTCATTCCGCTGTCCTCTGTGTCATCCCGAGCGATGCGAGGGATCTCTATCGGTACAGCGTGCCGGCAGAGATCCTTCGGCCTGCGGCCTCGGGATGACGCTGTTATCCATGCTTCACCACGTTAATCATGCTTTTCACATCTCCAGCGAGGAATTTGCGGAAATTCTCCACGACCGTGGGGAGCGCTTCCTCGGCGTACTGGTCGTGAAAGCCGCCGAGATGCGGTGTGACGATCACGTTGTCCATGCTCCACAGCGGATGGTTCGCGGGCAATGGCTCTTGTGCGAACACGTCGAGCGCCGCGCCCGCGAGGCGCTTCTCGTGCAGCGCGCGCACCAACGCCTCTTCGTCCACGATGCCGCCGCGCGCCAGGTTGACTAGATACGCCGAGGGCTTCATCGCGGCGAGCACCTTCGTGTCGACGATCCCGTGAGTCTCGGGCGTATAAGGCGTGAGCAGCAGCAGGAAGTCGAGCTCGCGCACCGTCCGCTCGAGCTCGTCGCGGTGCACCACGCGGTGGAAGCCCTCCACCTCGCGCACGGCCGAGGTGATCCCCACCACCGTCATGCCGAAGGACTTGCACTTGGGCGCAAGCGACCTGGCGATCGTGCCCACGCCGAAGATCCCGACGGTCTTGCCCTTCAGGAGCCGCGAGGGATAGCGATCCCACCTGCGCGCGTGCTGGTTGCGCATCGCGCGCGGCAGGTCGCGCGCCAGCGCGAGCATCAGCATGACCGCCGCCTCGGGCACCGAATCGCCGTGCAGGCCGTGCATGTTGGTGACGAGCACGCCTTCGCGGAACGGCGGCCGGTCGACGATGCCGTCGACTCCGGTGCCCAGGGCCTGGATCCACCTGAGCCTCGTGCCCTTCTCGAGCACGTGGTCGGCCATGTGCGCGCCGAACGTGAGCAGGATGTCGGCCGAGCCGATGAATGGATCGACCTTGGAATGATGATCGACGAGGTCGATCGTCAGCTCAGGAAATTCGGCGCGCAGGCGCTGGTGGTACTGCATTCTGATTTTTTCCGGCAGGGTGAGCAGAATGAGCAGCCGGGTCACGGGTTCATTCTCGAATCCGCGAGCGTGCCTTGTCAAGGCGCGCGCTGCGGACGCGGGCAGGGATACAATGCCGCCAGGATGAAATACAAGGATTACTACGCCGTGATGGGCGTCGAGCGCAACGCGAGCCCGGAGCAAATCAAGAGCGCCTACCGCAAGCTCGCGCGCAAGTATCATCCGGACGTCTCGAAGGAACCGAACGCCGAGGAAAGATTCAAGGAGATCGGCGAGGCCTACGAGACGCTGAAGGACCCGCAGAAGCGTGCCGCCTACGATCGCCTGGGGAGCCACCGGCCCGGCGAAGAGTTCCGGCCACCGCCCGGCTGGGAGACTCAGTTCGGCGAGGGGCAGTTCCACTTCGGCGACGGGCAGTTCTCGTTCGAGGACCTCGACCTCTCCGATCTTTTCTCCGGGATCATGGGCGGGCGGCGCGGCGCGGGCGGGAAGATCCGCATGCCCGGGCAGGACTATGAAGTTACCGCGCACATCTCCCTCGAGGAGGCCTACCGCGGGACCGAGGTCGACCTCGATCTCCAGGTGCCCGAGCACGACGAGCGCGGCTTCACGCACCGCGTGCAGCGCAACTTCAAGGCGCGCATCCCGAAGGGTGCGACCGACGGGCAGCGCCTGCGCCTGGCGGGGAAGGGAGGCAAGGGCCTGAACGGCGGACGCGACGGCGACCTGTATCTGAATATCGCGCTGCGCCCGCACCGGCTGTTCCGCGTGAGCGGCCACGACCTGTTCCTCGACCTGCCGCTAGCGCCCTGGGAAGCCGTTCTCGGGACGACGGTGGAAGTTCCGACCCTGGGAGGTTCGGTAAAGCTCAAGGTTCCGGCGGGCACTCGCGCCGGCCAGCAGCTGCGCCTCGCCGGACGCGGGCTTCCGAAACCTCATTCCGGAGAGGGCGATCTGTTCGCGATCGTGCAGATTGCCGTGCCGAGCGCGGCCGGCGAGCGCGAGCGCGCGCTCTATAAGGAGCTGGCCGGCATATCGACGTTCAACCCCCGCGGACATTTCGGGGAGGAGGTGGTGAAATGAGAATCGAGCAGGAGAGCTGGCTGCACGAGCGCTATGAGCTTTCGCTTGCGCAGCTGTGCGAGATGTCGGGGCTGTCCGAAACGGAGCTGCGCGGCCTGGTCGACTGCGGGGCGATCGCGCCAGCCGATCCCGGCGCGGACGAGTGGTCCTTCAGCGCGGACCGGCTGCTTGTCGCGCGCAGCGCTCACCGCCTGCGCAAGGATTTCGACCTCGATTTCCAGGGGCTCGCGCTCGCGGTCACGCTGCTCGAGCGCGTCCGCGATCTCGAAGATCAGCTGCGCGACCTGCGCGCGCGGTTGCCAGGGGGCCTGCGGTAGAGTAACGGCGTGCTTGCGGGGATACAATCCGACGCGCGATGCCAACATGAGGAGAAAACGATGTCCATGAAGTCCAGCTCTGCCGCCACCCTTCTCGCAGGCGCAATCGCCTCCTTGTACCTCGGCGGCTGTGCGATGTCCGGCACGCCCTCGACCGGCCCGAACGTGTTCACGCTCACGTCGTCGGGCTCGGGCTTCAAGGACGGCGCGATGCTCGAGAAGAAGAACGCCGGCAACAATCCCAAGAACCCGAACTGCATCGGCGAGAATGTCTCGCCCCCGCTCTCCTGGTCGAATCCGCCGGCCGGCACTCGGAGCTACGCGCTCGTGATGGTCGATCCGGAGGGCAGGCAGGGATTGGGCGTGATTCACTGGGTCGCCTACGGCATTCCGGCCAGCGTGACCGGCTTCGCCGAGGGCGAAGTGAGCCAGCTCGGAGACAAGTACGTTGGCGGCAAGGGCACCAACGGATTCGCGAACTACCAAGGACCGTGCACGCCGCCCGCGACCGGCATGCACCACTACACCTTCACGCTGATCGCGACCGACCTCGATCCCAAGGAGCTGCCGTCCGGCCTCACGCGCGACGAGCTGTTCGCGAAGCTGCCGGGCCGCACCAAGGGCGCGGCGGGGCTGGTGGGCTTGTTCGGCAGGCCCTAAAGTTCGGCGGCTTTACAGCCTTTCCTCGATGCGCTCGAGGCTCGTCCGGCGCGGCGCGAAGGCGCGCCGCGCTTTGCCTTTAGAAGCTCGCGATCGCCTCGCTCACGGGAATCCCGCCTTCCAGTAGTCCCTCGACCTGCCTTCGAGATCGTCGTACATGACCTTGCCGCCCACGACGGTGAGGACCGAGCGCAGGTCCTTGATCCTCTCGTCGGGCACCGCGCGCTCGTTGAAGTAATCGGCGCTCAGCACGACGAGATCCGCCAGCTTGCCTTCCTCGATGGTGCCGAGCTTGTCCTCGGCCTGGAGGAACCAGCCGTTGTTGGCGGTATAGAGCCGCATGGCATCGTTGCGGCCCAGCGTCTGCGCGGCGTTGATCAGCTGGCCGCGCGCGTTCCTCCCGGTGACCACGTAGTACAGGTTGATCCACGGGCTCATGGTCGAGATCTGCATGCCGTCCGAGCTCATGCCGACGGGTATGCCGCTCGCCAGGATGTCGCGGAACGGTGGGCCGTTATTGCTCGAGTCTCCGGTGAGCCAGCGCCAGCCGCCCAGGACGTTCACGCCGCCGCCGAGGTTCTTCAGCTTCTGGAGGTAATCGGGTGTGATCACGGGCACGTGCGCGAGCACCCAGCGCAATTTCTTGATGCCATCCGGGTTGCCCGCCGCCACCATCTCGTCGTTCACGCTCTGCCAGCCGTCGATGATCACTCTCCAGTCGAGCGGCAATCCGGGCAGGGCGAACACCGGGAAGTTGAGCGAATGGTTCTCGTTGCGCCATTGCGCCTGTGCGACAAGCCGCGTGCCGTTAAACCACGCTGGGGTCCCGGGCGCGATGAACGCGCTCGCGGTGAACTCGCCGATGCCGAGCACGCGCAGCATGTTGTCGCCGAAATCGTCCCAGCTGTTGAGCAGGCGCGCCCTCAGTTCGGGCGTGTTGACGTCTTCCTCGACGTGCAGGAAATTGATCCAGATGCGGTTGGTGAGCTCGCCCTGGTGGTAGAGGGCGCGCACCGAGTCGTGCGCGCGGTAGCGGTCGAAGCTCGCGGCGCCGTCGCTTGGGTCACCCACCAATGGGACGGTGAACGGGAAGCCGCCCTGGTCGAGATGCGTGGTGACGCCGATGCCCGCGGCGTAGCGCATCGCGTCCCGCAGACCCTGCAGCATCGAGTCGCGCGTCTGCATCTGGCGCAGAAGGAAAAGCGCCGTGGTGCAGGGCGTGGCGACGCCGAACGCGCCGCCGTCGACGAAGCCTTCATCCTGGCCGAGCGGGCCGACCGGCACGCCGTTCGCCGTGAGGAACGCCTTGCCGAGCGCGTTGGTCGCTCCCGGGCCGCTAAAGCCTTCCATGATGAACACCGGGTGATTGGGCACCGCCGCCGTCAGTTCGGCGAGCGTCGGGAAGCGAACCGCCTGGGGAGCGCGAAAGAATTGGTTGCGGCTGAAGCCGCCGATCGACGTCACCCACTCGCCCGGCTGGATTTCTGCGGCCCGCGCGGCGAGCGTCGCGAGCGCCTCGCCGATGGAGTTGGCGTTCTCCAGGCGCGCGTCGCGTCCGGGACGCAGGCCCAGCAGCACGATGTGATTGTGGCTGTCGATGATCCCCGGCACCGCGGTGCGTCCGTGCAGGTTGATGGTCCGGGCGCAATCCCCGTCGTCGTTGCCGTACCCGTGACCCACGGCGGCGAACCTGCCGTTCTTGATCAGTACGGAGGACACGATCTGGTCGTTCGCATCCATCGTATGGATCCTGCCGTTGACGAGCCTGAGCGAACCGCCGTGCTTGCAGTCCCTGTCGTCGTCGGCCCATGCCGGCATCGCGACGACGGACGCGACAAGGACGACGGAAGCCAGACGCGCACGGTGTGAAATGAAAACCATATTGGCCTCCCCCGGAAGAACAGTGGTTTTCGAAGTGAAGCGGGTCACGCTATACCTGTCGTGGAGATTCTGTCAACCACACGCGTGCCCACCACTCGGCGGCGTACAATTGGCGCCCAAAGCGACGGAGGAATCCCGCAT
>Ga0326726_10002593_pt1 | contig 16568 bp, 18 predicted proteins | sample MHFenrmetagenome_2_FD_207603 | JGI IMG/M metagenome (GOLD analysis project Ga0326726, IMG submission 207603) | Lab enriched peat soil microbial communities from Michigan Hollow, Ithaca, NY, United States - MHF15MN | ecosystem: Environmental > Terrestrial > Soil > Wetlands > Peat | place: USA... | reverse complement strand
GATCTGGACTGGCTCTGGGATGTCACCATACGGGAAATCCGCCTCGATCTGGCACCGATCTATTCCCGGGCGAAGCCCTTCGTCGTTGTCCTGACGGATGCGCAAACGGGCGCTGCACACTACAAGCTTACAGGCGCTCACGATCTCGAGCATGTCCTCAAGGCCTCCAGCGCCATGCCGCTGCTATACCGTGGCTATCCCGAGGTCGACGGCCGCCCGATGACGGACGGGGGCGTGGCGGACTCGATCCCGGTCATGGAGGCGATCCGCCGAGGCGCCCGCCGCATCATGGTCATCCGCTCGCGGCACCGCGATTACATGAAACACCATGGCCTGTCCGAACGCGTCATGCGATGGCATGTGCGGCACTATCCGCTCTTGCAACAAGCCATGACGAAGCGAGTACAGCGTTACAACGATGCAGTGGCGCTCATCCGCAAACCGCCCGCCGGAGTATCCATCATCGAAATATGCCCGCCGGAGAGCTTTCGCGTCTCTCGCCTCAGTCAGGATCGAATGATCCTTCAGGAAGGTTACGAGCAGGGCCGTGCATTGGCTGCAGAGGCAATCGCACGGTGGGATACGGTATGGCAGATTTCAAATAGAAATTAGATCGCATCCAGGAATTTGCTTCCTGAAGTCATCGAATTAGAATTTTTCAGAAATCTAAGGATTACGATTGACAATTCGCGAAAAAAAGGGACCCCGAACAGGCGGTCCCTAAAAAGGAGGTAGTCAGGTCATCACCCCAACCTGACCCGCGACAAGGTGCCCAATTGCTAATTTCTGTTGCTACCCTTCATAAACTCGATGATTGCTGAGTAAGAACTTCCGTTTGCAGAGAACTAGAAGGCAGCAACAGACGAAAAACAGTCCCTGCACCTGCTTCGGATTCGACCGTCATAGAGCCATGGTGGTTTTTGATCACGGAATGACATACGGCAAGACCCAGTCCCAACCCTTTCTTGCCGTCCTTTATCTTCGTGGTGAAATAGGGGTCAAAAATCCGTGACAGATTTTCCCTTTTGATGCCGAGGCCCGTATCTTGTATCGATATTCTCACGTATTCCCCCGGTGAGAGTTGCAGGATGTTCTCTGCGCCAATCGCGGTGCTTTCCGCATGGAACTCGATTTTCCCGCCTTCCGGCATGGCCTCCACAGCATTCCGAATGATATTTTCAAAGACCTGATGGATCTGCTTTCTGTCGACTTCGACAGACGGCAGATCGTTCTGGATAGAGACGAAATATTGAACGTTGCAATCTTTCGGGGCGTTCTCCACCGCTTCCAGGATCAGTTGACCGATGGGCTCGACTTTCCGCATTTGATAGCCTCCCCGGGCCAATGTGATCAATTGATGCGACAATTCTTTTGCCTGCAGGCTGGCCTTTTCGGCGATGGTCAGACCCTCTCCAAGGATTTCATCCTGATCATCCGCCGATAATTTCGCGAGGAAGATATTGCGCAACACAGCCGACATCAAACGATCGAAATCCTCGGCCACGCCGCTGGCAAAAGTATCAATCGATTCGAGCTTCTTCATCTTGATCAGCTCTTCCTCGGCGACTTTTTGCTCCGTGACGTCTTCGAGCGTTTCGATCGCTCCGAACAGATAACCCCTGGAATCCTTGATGGCGGAGGCCGTGAAACGGAGCCATCTGCCTTCGTTGCCGAGCTCTGGGAAAAAATCCACGGCTTCGTAAGCTTTCTCGATCAGCTTCGATTTTCTGTATTTTCCCGAATACCAGTTCGGGACGGTCTCGAGGGTGTCGTCAACCACCAGATCCGCCATACACGGCCGCGCAATCTTGTAGAAAGCTCTCCAGTGTTGGTCGGTGCTCAGCACTTCGTCGGCTTGGATCCCGCTTAGAATTTCCAATGCCCGATTCCAATACACGATCTTATGATCTTTCCGGATTACGAAGATCGGAATGGCCGATGCCTGAATAATACTGTACAGCCGCTGCTCATTCTCCTTGCGCTTCCATGCAGAATAGACGAAGCCACCAAATGCCGTCACAATCAGGCCAAACATCACGACTTGAAAATGCTCCATCGCGGCCTCCAACGAACAGGACCCTCAACGATACGTTCATGACAGGCAACAAACGTCGTGCCTTCCTTCATGCCGGCGGACGGAAGGGGTTTATCCAATGCATTGAAATTTGTGTATGGCAAACGAGATTATCATCATCGGAGAACCTTTTAGATGTTTTTTCGGCTAGGTCGCAACTTCCTTTAATCTATGATTCAGATAAGAAATAGGAAATCGTCAAAGCTGACAAAAACCAGAACTCTCACTCTAGTGTGGTGAATATTGCAGGGAGAATCATCCATGAACAACTTGCGCTACGATTTCTTCTTCTCCTTTTTGACAAATACGATTTTCTCGATGTCTGCCAAGTGATTGAGCATGGCCTTCCGGGCGGCCCTGCCGTTGCTGGATTTGATGGCATCGAGGATAAGCTGATGACCCCTGACCGATACACGTCTTCTCTCCTCCGACTGAAGGTATGCGTCCCGCGTCTGACTCAACAAATCCATCAAGGCCATTGACAGACGCTCCAAGACCACGTTTTTGGCGATGCGGTACAGAAGGCGATGAAATGTCGAATCGATTTGCACTTCCTGGCCGCCACCGATGATATTGTTTTCCTGTTCCCTGAGGATCTTCTCCAGTTCCTCGATTTCTTCCGCAGTGGCGTTTCCCGAAGCAATCTGTGCCACCTCCGGTTCGATAATCTTCCGGAGGTAAATGATATCGATGAGATCGTCCTTCTCGCCGAAAAGAGCGGATGCCAGAGGCTGCACCAGCACTTCTTCGCTAGTGGCGATCACATACGTCCCGTCGCCCTGGCGCCGTTCCACCAGCCTCAATCTCTCCAGGGACAGGATGGCTTCGCGCACTGTTGATCGGGAGACCTTGAAGGTGTCCGACAGCTCCTTCTCATTGGGGAGTTGGTCGTCTCGGTTCAATCTTCCTTTCGTTATGAGATCCCGAATCTGTACGACGATGTCTTCGTAAGCACGCTTCTTCCGAACTTCCTTTAACATGAGGATGTGCTTTCCTTCCCTATTTTAAAGCACGGGGACCGATAGCGTCATACGGTCCGGGTGGTCTACTTTCTCTCTCTAACGCTCCCCCAGCCGTGCTTTTCATCAATCGTTTCCATAATCCGTCCTAGTTCATTCTTAAAATCGAGGAAGAGGCCGCCCTGGTCAGCATCAAGGCGGCCTCTGAGGGCTATCGCGCCAGTCGAATGGCACGATCGCATGGTGCCGAAGAGATTTTTCTAACTCCTTCACAGGTCATGACCATCTTCTTCACCATGTTCCTTACTTTTTCATTTCCTCGCTGATTTGCTGCTGCACTGCATCGAATTTATTAGCATAATCTTTTAAAAATTGGCTTGCTTCTGCATTCGATATTTTCCCTTCTCGGTGTTCCTTTCTCATTTCCTGTGACTCTCGCATCAGCTCGACGGCTATTTTCATCAGTGACAGTAGTCTGTCATTATTTCCCATATCAGCCCTCACTCCAGCTCACCACATACATTGCGGACTTCGGGTCTTTCTGAATGATTCTGTGTCAGGGTCGCGAGATATTTGGGAAGGGACCTGCGATTCTAACAGCGAAGGACAGAACTGGTCTGGGTGGTTGAAACAGGATTGGTAGATGGGAAGGATTTTGTCTCGAAGAGATTTATGCTGGCGGACTGAAGAGGTTCATCAACTGCAGCAAAAACATTGGGATTTTTCCTCAGAAAACTCAGCAAATCTCCATTATCAGCCATCGAAATTTGTGTACGACAAACGAGATCATTATCATCGTAGAAATCATAATACAGAAATGCCACGACCAGTGGCAGTGCCAAGGCAATGGCCACTAGGAACAGAGAATGTTTTCTCAACCACTTCATTTCTGGGTTCCTTTTGATCAGCGCCGTCGAATCAAATCATTTTCCACAGAGGCTGTCAATATGAGATTTGATTCCAAGAGTCTTGTGGAATAAATTTAAATCCTCACATCATTAATTTTGCAATAGATATAATCATTTCAATTGGTAATATGCAATTTACCCTGGATGTTGAGAGTGAAGACTCGTGTACTCGCCAAAGGTGGGATGCATATCGAAAGATTTCGGCCAGGTCGGATCTTCCTTCCTGAAGTCGTTGAAATCGGATTCTACGAGAAAATTGAACATTGCAATCGGCAATCGTTAGACAAACAAAAGGCAGAGCCAATCGACTCTGCCTTCGTCCTGTCCATGCTCTAACACTTTTTGTCCAACTCAGGGGGTACCCCCAATAATATCGTCGAGTTTCTCAAAGTGCTCTTCAACCGCATCAAGATAAGACTTCTGGATTGACTTGTATTTCTTTGCCCATTCCCTGACCATATTTAGTGACCCTTCCTGCAGGACACCACTTTTCTGGATCATCTCCAGCATCGTCTCCCCTTGCTCCTGCATAGCCATCATTGACTTCATGTAAGCTTCCCATTGCGTTTTCCAAAACCGCAAAATCTCTTTGGATGCGTCTTTCATGACTAGCTACCTCCTTTAAGATTTTTTCAAGCTACGGCCCGGAAACTCCCTTTCAGCCAGAAAGGCCGGATAAGTGGAATAAATTACAGGTAACGAAGTGCAGAAGGATCAGGTTGCCGGGACCAGTCTCGCACAGCTCGCGTTGATGAAGAAGAGTTTCGTGAAGTAGGACTTCATGGATTCGCCCTTCTTGGCGCACTCCTCGCACTTTTTCTCGTCGTTGAGCTTCGACACGATCCGTCCGCATTCAACACACGTCAATGTCATGGTGACACCTCCTTATGCCCGCCGGGGCAATACAACCGCTCGGGGAAACCAGCAAGAAACAAGTCACTATATGGGCAGATGGAGGAAGCGACAACGGCCGAAGAGACATGTTACGGGAAAAATCCAGATCAGGAGATGAGCTCTGGGTTAGCGGGCATTGGTCTTTTCAATGATATTCTATGCCCTGCAGCGAGGAAAAGCAAGGAGCCGGACGGTTCACATAGGTTGACACGGAACCCGGCACCGCTCAGTTTCAAATCAGCAGAGACATCAAGCTTATGTGGGATCCTATCCCGGCGGTGGCACCGAGTCGGTTCCTAACCCCGATCTTCCCGAACCTCATGAATTAACTGATCGCCGTTTAGCGCAAAGAACTACTCACGGTCAAAAGCATGAAGAACCAGCAGGGGTAATAACCCCCCGTATATTTGCATAGTTAACAAATACATTGATTTTGCTTTTATGCTTCAATATGAAATAGATAACCTCTTAATGATTTAAAGGCGAATTTATGTCCCTGCAGAAGAAAGACAAAAGCATACCGCCGGAGTCAAAAAAACCGAAAAATCAAAGTAATGCTAAAAAGGCGGCCGACAAGCAAATGATCCGGCTGGTCCAGGAACTGAAGGAGACGGCGAAGAAGTACGGGAGTATCGTTGAAAATATTGCAATAGGCGTTGCCGTGATCGACCCGGCAATGAGGATATTGACCTTGAACCGGCATATGCGAGAGCGGCGCCCAGATGTGGACCCTTCTGCCAGACCTCTCTGTTACGAAGCATTCAACGACCCTCCGGCAAGAGAAATCTGTTCCTACTGCCCTACAATCAGGACGTTGAGAGACGGTTTGATCCACGAAGCTGTGACCGATACGCCGTCGAGAGGAGGGGTAAGAAATTATCGGATCATCGCGGCACCCGTGAAGGACTCCAAGGGTCGAGTCGTGGCGGCGATTGAGCTGGTCGAAGACATCACCGAGCGCGAGCGGGCTGCGGAAGCTCTCCGTGCAAGTGAGCAGCGCCATCGATCCTACATTGAATTAACCGGACAATTGGGCTGGACGACCAATGCTGATGGGGAACTTGTGGAGGATCTTCCTGCATGGAGGATATTTACTGGTCTGAGCGAAGAAGAAATCAAAGGTGCGTGATGGACCAAAGCGATTCATCCAGACGATTTAGAACGTACTCTGGAGGCATGGAATAAGGCAGTCGCAGCAAGAAGCGCCTATGAGATTGAGCACCGTGTACGCAGACATGATGGGGTTTATCGGCATTGGCTTGTCCGCAGTGTCCCTCTCTTCAAGGAAGATGGAAGTATCCGGGAATGGATTGGCACCTGTATCGACATTACAGACCGAAAGCGTGACGAGAATTCCCTCAGGGCGAGTACCGAGGAGCTGAAGTCCAAAACCCGTACGCTTGAAGAGATGAATGCAGCCTTGCGTGTGTTGCTGAAACAAAGGGAGGAGGACAAGAATGAGCTCGAAGAGAGGGTCTTGGCGAGCGTGAATGAGCTTGTCATGCCGCACCTGGAAGAACTGAAAAAATGCCTGTCCGACCAAAGGGATCTGACCCATGTCCAAATCCTGGAATCCAACCTGAAAGGCATCATCTCCCCCTTTGCACAGAAATTATCCATGCAATTTCTGCATCTTACGCAGAAAGAAATCCAGATTGCCAATCTCATCAAGGAAGGAAAGACGACAAAAGAGATTGCCCGGTTCATGAACCTGTCAAAATTCGCCATCGACACTCATCGTGCCCATCTCAGGAACAAACTGGGGTTAACCAATAAAAAAGCCAATCTCAGGACCTATCTTTCATCCATCACAAAGTAGTGTTTTTTAACACTACTTGCCCGCTATTCTTTCAGTATTGTTAATCTCCCAATTCTTATTTATTTAATAAAGGAAAAGCGCTTTTTTGGCGAAAACGAGACTCATCCGATAAGCTGAACGACGAGATCATGTAAGGGGTTCCCCCGAAAGGCAGGTATAGAGTCATGAAGCTGCTGACTGTTAGAACGACGGAGTTTGGAGCAGGAAAACAGTCGAGCATGGCATCAAGTATTATTAATACGATGCATGTCTACTTCCAAAGCGACAAGCGGAGAATGGGGAACTTAGAGCAATCCATCATGAATTCAGTTGAGAGATACTTCGAGAAACAGCCGCTGCCCAATGAAACTGCGTGAGCGCGATACTTAAGAGTGCTACACACATATATCCCTCCCCTTCCTCAATCACCCAGTCCGGTCCCCGCCTCATGCCGGATGGGTGATTCATTTTTGGAATCCCAACAAATCTCTGAAACGGAGCGTCGCAATGACCTATATCTTTACATGTCCCATTCCCTGTAACCGTGTCATTCGTATTGACGCGAACGATGCTGACGATGCAGTCCGGAAAATTGTCAAGGCCGGAGGTATGGCCTGCCGTAATGTAGAAAGTCCTGGATCCTGTGGAGAGAGCCATCCTCAGATGTCGCCATTACCTGACAGGAGGTTGAAAGACCTCGTCCGATTCATAATGAAGGAGGAAGACGGCGAAGGAGAATACATCCGAATGCCTGCAGCGTTAGAATAATGATGCCGGGACGAATCGGTGCTCCAGGAGAAGGGTCAGAAGAAAGTCGTAATGTACTTACCAGGTGCAGGGCTTCCCCGAAGAGGACAAGAAGGCCGTGCAGGAATGGATCAAATCGTACGAGAAGGACAGCCAGGACGTCAAGCCCGCCATGAACGAGAACTTCAAGAAGGTAGAGTATTTCTTCGCCGAGACAGTGAAGTCCGCAATTTAGAGAAAGCATATTTCACCGAGGAGGGATGAAATGATGCAGTTCAAAAATATGTTCACGCAGATGATCGACTTCAACAAAACCACGTACGAAAACACCTTCAAAAATATGAACATCCTTCAGGAGCAGATGGAAAAGGCGATCAACCTCTACATTGACCAGGCCCCGATGTCCGAGGAAGGCAAGAAGGCCGCCAAAGAGTGGGCTTCGATGTACAAGAAAGGTTACGAGGACTTCAAGAAACTTGTGGATGACAACTTGAAGAAGATGGAATCCTTTTCTGAGCAGAAGACGTAGCAACAGGGAAGCATTTCAGATCATTCGGTAGAAGACGCAGGCCTGAAAATGGCCCTGTCGATGACACAGATATGAAGACCCTTTTCCCCCTGCTGTTTATGATGGGAGGAACAACCCCCTCGAGCAGGAGCCGAGGGCTTACTTGACCAAACCCAGGAGAGCATCCATGCCCAAGAAAAGCCGCACAGAAATCACGGAGAAGCTGAACGCCCTCAAACCCGGCGAACCGACCAGGACGAGAGGCAAGGCCGTCCGCAAGGCCTGCGAAACTGAAAATCCAGGTGAAGGAAGGCTTCCCTCCACATGACCCGCAACCGGCGCTTGAGCCGCAGCGAGACATCCCGACCCCAGGGATCGCGATACACGGCGTGCCGACCGAAAATGCGGAGGTGTACAGTGCCATTTATGAAGGCTGGTTCCAGATCGTTCGCAACTGCAGCGGTATGGTCGCCGACTGCAACCGCATGTTCCTGAGCAGTATTTCACATTTCATGGACTCCGGCCGGTGGCGCCGATCCTGATTCGTACCCTATCGCAGTAAATCTTACGTTAGGGCGGTGCGCATGAAAGGGATCGCAAATAAATCGATAAGAAGGGTGACATTTTCCTTCCACTCGCCTGACGCGAAGGAAGTTTTTATCGCCGGCACGTTTAACGACTGGGATCCAAGCATGAATCCATTCAAGAAGCATTCAAAGGGCTGGAAAGCCGTCAAATATCTTGCTCCTGGCATGTATGAATACCGACTTGTCGTGGATGGGATCTGGGTGGATGATCCAGCCTGTACGAACCGTCGACCGAATCAATACGGTGGTGAGAATTGCGTCTTGGAGGTCCTGATTCACCGGAAGCGAAATGACAGCATCCATGACCCTTTCTTTACAGAAATCGAATAAACCTATCAGGCAAAGTCGCATGAACTATTCCAGCTGTCCGCTTCAGTCCAGATGAAGGAGTAAAAGCCATGGTATCAGTAAAAATATTGAAGGAAGCGATTATTTTTAAAAATTTAAATGACGCTCAATTAGATAAGTTGGCAGCCATGGCTGTGAGCGAAACACATCGGGCAGGCACCGTGTTATTTAAAGAAGGGGATATAGCTACTCATTTCTACATCATCGAAGAGGGAAAGATTGCTCTACGAACCACGGTCGATGTGGGTCCTGTGCATCCTGCTATGCAGTTCACTATCACTACAATCACTCGAGGAGCGGCCATGGGTTGGTCCGCTTTCGCGGAACCACATAAATACACGTTGAGTGGTCTCTGCATGGAAGATTCAAGGCTGGTATCCTTTGAGGCCGATAAACTGAGAGAATTGGTACATCAGGATCATGCTCTTGGTATAGAAGTCATGAATGGAATTGTACAATTATTGGCCTCCCATCTCAAGAATATCAGGGTACTGATGTTTGCTGAGAGAGCCGCGGCTCAAATAGAAGAGATGGAAACCCCGGGCATGTAATTGATCTCCCATATCACTGATTGGTGAGAGAGCCATAACTCAATTGTGAAGCAAAGGGGAGACCCTCTTATGAGCCATGGCTATCCCGGTGAGGATCGGAAAGGCATCAAAGTAGGTATGTGGCTTAGGATCACTCAAAAGGGGTGGGCAATTGCCCATCCTTTTTTATCCTTCCAGCGGATTTTCATGTTTCATTGGAACGCTTGATTTCTATCCGCAATATTGAGTTATGAAAATTACTTTAGAGTGCAGATAAGTAGGTGAAGTCGCTATTCACAACCAGTAGAGTTCTCTTTTCATAAGAAAAGCCCATGGCCTCATCGGTCGTGGGCTTTAAGATTAACTCAAGGAATGAAATCGCGATTCCAGTGGCCGCCCTGATGCCCACATCACATGATGTTGATAATAATGCTTCCCATGATCGTGAGAAATACGTTGGCAAATGCAAACGGGGCGGCGAACGCCAGGGCGGGTGTCGTGCTCTCGGCATCCTCCTCCAGCGCGGTCATGGCCTGTGGGATGACCCGGGCGCCCGTCAGGGCCCCCAGCAGCAGGACCGGGTTCATCCTGAGGACGTATCTGCCGAACAGCATCCCCGCGACGATAGGTACCAGGGCCAGCACAATCCCCGCCATGAAGATGGACATGCCCGTGGTCTCAAGGGCCTGGATGGCTGCCCTTCCCGATGCAAGCCCGACGCAGGCGACGAAGAGGCTCAACCCCAGATCATTCAGGAGCCACTGCCCGCCATCGGGTATCTGGCCGAATGTCGGGTGCAGCGACCGCATCCAGCCAAACACGAGACCCGCCACCAGCACTCCTCCCCCTGTGCCGAGAGTCAGGGGAATGCCGGCTATCGGGATGACGATCATGCCTGCGAGTGTTCCCAGGACACAACCAACACCGACCATCACGAGGTCGGTGACAGCCGTGGGCCGTTCGGGATATCCCAGCATCTGTGCGGCTCGTTCAACATCGGCCTTTGAACCGACGACATGCAGGATGTCGTGCTTGTTGATCACCGTGTCTGCCAGAAGAGGAATTTCGTGCCCCTGCCGGGTCATCCGGGTCAGGAATATGCCGTGAGCCCCTTCGGTTCTCCCCATCTCGCCCAGCGTCCTGTTGACCACAGCCGGATTGAGCACACAGACATCCAGGGATTCGCCGATCATGTCGATCACGGTGGTGATATCGATCTCATGCCCGATGATATCCGCGGCGCACACCAGGCCCACATGCTTTCCCCCCAGCACCAGGACGTCATTGCACTCGATAAGCGTATCCTGGGCACATTCCAACAATCTCTCCGCACGCTTGATGTGATAGACGGCGACTCTGGCCGGGAAGCATTTTTCGATCTCCCTGATCATCTTGCCCGCGATCTGCCCGTTGGTCGCTTCGTAGGCCCGCAGCTCTACCTGCCTCGACCAGGAAAAGAGCTCCGGGCTCTTGAGCTCAGATCCTCCGCCCATCTCCTGTTCGAGTTTTTCGGCCTCCGCTTTTAAGTTGATCCTCATCAGGCCCGGCAGCAGTTTGAAAAACAGGATCACGCCCACGACGCCGAACAAATATGTGATCGCATAGGCCACGGCGATGTTGTTGTACAGGACCTTCTTTTCCGCTGCCGATATGGCCAGCTGGTCGACGGCCCCGTCGGCCGTGCCGATGACCGCCGACTGCGTCATGGCACCTGCGAAAAGCCCGGCCGTTGTCCCCTTATCAAAATGAAGCGCTTTCCCGAGGAGAATCGCCGTCGCCAGTCCGGCAAGCACGACGACAATCGAGATCATGAGGTAATTCATTCCCTCTTTGCGCAAGGCTCCGAAAAACTGCGGTCCCACCTGGTAGCCGATGCAGAATGCAAAGAGCGCGAAGGCGATGCTTTTCAGGATAGGCGGCACATCGATCGTGAACTGCCCCAGGACCATGGCAACGAGCAGCACGGAGGCGGTTGTGCCGATGCCGAACCCCTTGATCTTGATTTTCCCGATGAGGTATCCGAGGGCCAGAGATAAGAAGACCAGCACTTCCGGGCTGTCCTGCACGATCGCCATGATCTCTCGAGCCATATTCCCTCCGATGCAGAGGCGAGGATGTTGTTCCGGGTTAGCTCAGATTGTGCGCATCCGTCATCAGGCCTGGCCCCGGCGGGGGGCTTTGCCTTGAAGGATGTGGACTACAGTGGAGTCCACCAGGCCCATGCCTTCGAATGATATCTTGCTCAGGTTGCGGATCGATTCCTCCGCCGAACTCCCGATGATCCCATCATCCGTGGAGATGCCGTAACCGGCCAGGGCCATGAATGCGGAACGCATGGCCGTATCGGCGCCGGTGACGATCTTCATGGAACATCCCGACTTGGCCCCGTCACAGATGATCCCGGAGAGGTCCGCGATGATGTTGTCGACGGCAAAGGTGATCTTTTCCTTGTCGATACCGGCCTTCTGATACACGATGGCCGTGGCCGCAGCGATACTGGCGGCAATCGCACAGCCGCAGATGACCGAGAGCTCTCCCGTGAAGCACTTGATGTAGGAATTTACCGCATGGCTGATGGCGACGCTCTCCTGGATGCGGGGCAGTTCGACCGCCCGATCCCGGCCGACGAGATACGGCAGCAAAATGGTCAGAACGCCCTGGTTGCCGGATCCTCCGCTCGTCATCACCGGTTCCGGAAGGCCTCCCATGCGCGCGTCAAGAGCGGAGGCGACCCGCTGCTTCACGCGGTAGAACAGATCGTCCGCCATCAAGCCCTGTCTCATCATCTGCTGCAGCTGGTAGGCGTTTCTTCTCAGGTCGACGCCTTTTTCGGATATGGCCAGGTTCATGTCGATGCCGCGCTGGATATAGGAGCGCGACTCATCGTCGAGCCTGATGACCTCGCTCAGGACCGCCTCCATCTTCATCGACCGCATCCTGTCGCGGTAATCGGCTGTCTTGCTGCCGGCGTGGGGATGGGTGTCGAGAATGGATCGGCCGTCTTTCTCCAGAAAGGTGATGTTCGTATGCCCTTCCGATACGATGCAATGAACACGTGATCCGCCGCCTTCGGCCGTCACCTCGATTTGAAATCCCTTCTCCTCTTCCCTGCACTGATAATTGAGATGGCCCCTATCGATGAGTTCCTTCGCTCTGCCGAGGATCTCCGGGGTGACGGTTTTCAAAATCTCCAGCCGCAGGGCCGGTTGAGCGATCACGGCGCCCATCGCCGCAGCGATGACATTCCCTTTTTGTCCCCCGCTGTTCGGGATGGTCACCGCTGCGCCGTTTTTGTACGTGCCCGGGTCGACAGTCAGCTCGAGCTTCTCCACCGGCGCATTCAGCTGCTCCGCGGCAGCGGCGCACGTGTACGCGCAGGCGATCGGCTCCGTGCACCCGATTGCGGGAAACACCTCATTGGCGAAGATTTCCTTGATAAGATCCATCGAAGCCTCCTTGATTTGATTCCGCAAGGGCAATGGAAGGGCAAATCGGTCGATTGCATCGCGTTAGCGGCGCCGCATCCCTTTCAGCCTCACTCCTTGGCCGGTTCACAATGCACGCCCATCTCCTTGCATACCCGCAGTACGGCGTTCAGCACCAGCGAGGTGGTCTCCGCCGTCGACGACGTTCCTGTCGATACGATCAGCATCTGGCAGAGATGATCCTCGAGAGGACTGATCTGAATCCCCGCAATCCGTTTGCCATCGGTGAACTCGACGGTACGGGCCCCGTCGTCCTTCCGGGTGATGCGATAATCCTTGTTGGCCTGCAGCAAATCGACGGCCGTGCTGTAGACCTTGTCCGCGCGTGCGTCGAGGAGAACCGTCGCGGCGTCATAGCCGGACTGCTGGCCGCTCGTCGCTTCGCTGGTCAGCTGCCGCACCTTCCCGACAGCCTTTCTCCCAACGTAGACCCATTGTGCCTGTGCGATATCTGCGACAAGAAATGACAGTGCCAGAAACGCGGCGAAGAATCGTACGGTGTGAATCATTGGCGTCCCTCCCCCTCTTCTGATCGCGAAATCAGACTTTCAGAGCTCACTCATTCGTCATAAACCATCGTGATCCCAGAGAAACGGCAGAGCTAAAATGCCCCACATTTCTGTTTATTACAATCGAAAATTATCATTCCCGCGCATTCTTATGAATTGGACAATCAAAAGCCCATGACCGCTGAGTCATGGGCTAACGATTTGTTTGCCTGTCTTTCGAGTCACCCGACTGCTTGGAAGTCCCTTTTCAGCCGGAAGCCCGAGTCCCGAATCCTGAAGCCGTTTTATTTCAGTTCCCCGATGGCCCTGGCGATATTGGCAGGACCTTTGACCACCTGCTTCCGGCCGCTGTCGATAATCACTGCAGTCGGTGTCGAGCGTACCTTGTCCTCGGCGAGGTAGCCGGTGAGGAACTGGAACGTCGGCGTGGGGTCGTAGACCTTGAATTTGATGCCGTTCTTTTTCAGGTACGCCTCCAGCTGCTCCCTGTCAGAGATATTCAGCGCGGCTGCCTGGAACAGGGTGTGCCTTACCTTGTTGGCATAGTCGATGTCCTTCTTCTCATTGAGCGCGTACAGGAAATAGCGGGTGTAGAGTGGCGTATGCTCGTGGACCGGCGTGTCGACGAAGGTCACCCGGATGACGTTTTTCTTGACGAGATTGGCAATGGGTGCCGCGATCTCCGGGTCGAGCTTCGAGCAGGGGTTGCAGAAGTAGTCACTGTAGATTCGCACATGGATCTGCCCGTTGCCGAAAGAGGGTTTCAAGGGCTCTGCGGCGAAGGCGGGAGTCACAGAGCCGTTGAAGAAGACAACGAAGAGCAACAGTCCCAGGACGGCGAAAAGACCGACGAGCTTCCGTTTCGACCAGTCCAGGTTGATGGCGAAAAGAAACAGCAGGACGGCCCCGAAGCTGAGGCAGTAGGGGCAGAAAACATCGTGATGGACCTGGAAGCCGATGAGAAACACCTCCGCTCCCACGCCGGCCGAAAGAAGCAGGAGCCGGTAATCCCTGAGGCCGAAGAAGCTGAGCACGACGAGAGTCCCCATAAAGAGAACCCCCATGTACTTGAGGTCGATCCCGAAGATCGATCCCTTCAGATAGGAGCAGGAATCCCCGCAATAGGCGTAGACGAATACCAGCGCGATCCCGGCCAGGGCCAGGAGGATGTTTAGCTTTTCTTTTCCGGTTAGGACTGTTTTCATGGCCATGCTTTTTATCAAGATTCGTACCAACCTTACTTCTTCATCAGGGTGACCTGGAAGAGTTTTCGGGGGAGCGTCCCCTCCTCGAACTCCTCGATGTCGAGGATGTCAAACCCGCCGGCCAGGTGCTCCACCATGGCCCTGTCAAAATAGTGTACGACAAAACCGTTCATCTCGTAAAGATCTTCGCCGAGGTGGGTTCCCTGCCCGTAATGGGCGTCCCCCTTGTGGCGGACCGTGTAGACGTTGAGCCCGCCCGGCTTGAGGACCCGTCGGATTTCCCCGTTGAGGAACTCCAGTTCCGCCCGGCTGAAGGCCATGCAATATAGCATGTGGGAGAAGCAGCAGTCGAGAGAAGCATCCCCGAAAGGAAGCGGCTTTCGGAGGTCGTGAAATACGGGGGTGATCATCTCGCCCAGCTCCGTCTTGACCCCTTTGTCGATGATCCCCCAGAGGCCGCTTTCGCTGTAATCCAGCGCGTAGACGCGCAGTCCCACGCCGGCAAAAAACAGCGTGTCCCGTCCCTGGCCTGCTCCCAATTCCAAAAGAAGGCTGCAACCCCCTTCCAGGAAACGATCCGCAGCCCTTCGCGCCGCCAGGCTGGGCTCGTCACCGAAGAAATCCATCTCCGCGGTGTATGCCCTGTCCCAGTGATGCTGCTGCTGATCAAGATTGTCTTTTTTCATGCTGGAGTCATTCCCGTTCTGCCGGATTCTTGTGGCCGCAAAAAGGGTTGCCGCTTTTCTGAACTGCTTCCCGGAAAAAGTCAAATGAATTTAAGGAGGGTCAAGGGTAACGGGTCAGGGGTCCAGGAAATTTCGGATGTATGAAAAAGATCACCCGGCGGAGGGTTGCCGGGTGATCCTGAAGGGGGAAGTGTCTAAGAAGAAGGTCTCGCGTCTTGTGGTTACTTCATGTTACCGCCCATCCCAGGGCCTGCACCGGGGGCCATCCCGGAACCCATGCCGGGACCTTTGCCGGCACCCATGCCCTTGCCGGCGCCCGGCCCGGAGCCGAAACAGCGGCCCGCGGCCTTATTCTCTTTCAGCAGTGCCTGCTGTTCGGGAGTGAGGATCTTGTAGGCGGCCCAGCGGTAATCGCTTCCCTTGTCCTGCATCTGGTCGCGCAGTGCCCGGATTTCTTTTTCCGTGGCCCGGATCTTCGCCTCGTCGGGGGTCTTTTCCAGCCAGAGCAGTCTCAAATCGCCCGCCTTGCTGTACATCTTGTCCTGAAGGGGTTTGATGTCCTTCATGTGGGCGGTCCTGAGGTCCGCGATCTTTGTTTTCTGCTCTGCCGTCAGGTTGAGTCCTGGTACAGCCGAGAGGTCGTTTCCGTTGCAGAAGCCGTATCCGTGGCCTTTCCCGCCGCCGCGCATGGCGTCGGCCGGCATCACGAAGGCCGTCACAAGAAGAAGCGCAGTCAGTACAATCATTATCTTTTTCATGGTTTCACTCTCCTCTGGAGTTGTTTTCTTGCATATACCATAGGGCAACGACCGTGCCAGGAGAGGAAATAATTTGTAACTTCACGTAATTGTTTATTTATCTCGATATCTAACTATCCTGGCCTTCCACGTTTCAAGAAAAATATGGATATTTAGTATCCAGTACATGTATACATATGAGAAGAAAGTATTCACTTTCTGCGAATCCGGGTATCGGGTCTCGGGAAAAGTGCAAGATGAAGGAATCCGGCAAGAAAAGGATATGGGTGCTCGTCCCTCCCTGGGTCATCCTCGGGGCCGTGGCGGTGCTGGTCCCGCTTTTCGTTTTTTTTACCTGGGAAAATGTCAACCGCCACAAGGACATGAGCACTCGTCTGCTCCTCGAGAAGGGGGAGGCTCTCATCCGTTCCTTCGAGGCGGGCGCGAGGGCCGGCGAGGGGATGGCTTGGGGGAGTTTCCAACTGCAGAAACTCCTGATCGAGACGGCCCAGCAGCCCGGCGTAGAGTACTTCACAATCACCGACACTGAGGGGCGGATCCTCGCGGACAGCGACCCGGGTGTGGTCGGTGAG
>Ga0326726_10002592_pt1 | contig 16571 bp, 13 predicted proteins | sample MHFenrmetagenome_2_FD_207603 | JGI IMG/M metagenome (GOLD analysis project Ga0326726, IMG submission 207603) | Lab enriched peat soil microbial communities from Michigan Hollow, Ithaca, NY, United States - MHF15MN | ecosystem: Environmental > Terrestrial > Soil > Wetlands > Peat | place: USA... | reverse complement strand
CTTCGCCGCCGGCTTCTTCGCCGCGGGCTTCTTCGCGGCCGGCTTCTTCGCCGCGGACTTCGCGGCGGGGACCGGCGCACCGTACTTGACCCGCTCGACGACCGGCGCGGCGGTGGCGACCGCGTCGTCGAGATCCCCGAGTAGGCCGGTCGCGAGCATCCAGGCCAGTGACTTCTCCCACCACAAGTCGTTGGGGTGATCGGCGGCGTGGGTGAACACGCGATGCTCGGGCGTCGCGATGTCGGCGACGAACGTCATCGGCTTGCCGTCGAGCGTCTCGACCAGGACGTCGAGCGCCCTGACGACCGGCGCGAGGTGCTCGGCGTTGGCGGGCGGCAGCTTCGCGAGATACGCCTCGGCTGCCGCGCGCGCGACCGGTCGCCGCGCCAGTACCTCGAGGGGGCCGAGTAACCGCGCGCCGCGCTCGCCGAGGGTCCAGCTCGCGCCTCCGGCCTGCGTCCACAGCGCGGCGAGGACCTCGGGGATCGGCTGCGTGCGCGCTGCCGCGAACGCGGCGAGATCGGCCGCGGGTGCCGGCGCGACGATCGTGGTCTCCAGCGGGACCGCCACCCGGTGATCCTGGAGGTACTGCGCGATCTCGGCGAGTGCCTCGACGTGCCAGGCGGCGTCGCGCTTGTCATCGCGGCAGCGCTTCGCGATCCACTCGCGGATGGTGAGATCGGTGCGGCGCCGCCGGGTGTCCATCCACTCGACGCACGCGAGCACACCACCCCCGGCGAGCCACGCCGCCTCGCGCCGCGCGTGCTCGGCCGCGCCGGCCGCGTCGCTGCCCAGATCGACGTCACCGACCACGCCGTCGACGACCGCGATGACCTCGCGTTTGCGCTCGGCGCCGGCGCGCACGTAATAGGTCCGCACGACCGCGCCCTTGCCGGCGAGGTAGTACGGATCCGATTCGGTGTAGCCCGGCGCCGGGTTCGCCCGGAGCTGGGCGACCGCCGCGGCCGCGGCGGCGTCATCGGGGAACGTCAGTGCGTAGCGCTCGAACGAGCCGTTGTTGAAACCCCACGACAACAACAGCGTCGGACCGAGCCGCATCACGTCGCGAAAGTGCTCGGCCCGCGCGTCCCACCACATCGCCCGCTCGGCGATCGCGCGCGCGGCCAGCTCGACGCCGTCGTGGCTGACCACGGTCGCGGTGAACGGCGGTGCCACCACCGCGTAGCCATCGAAGTACCGGATCTGCTTCTCGGCGTCGACAAACCACACCGCGCCGGTCACGCGGTCGTGGAGCACGCGCTCGACGACCTTGGCGCTCGCGAGCTGGCCGAGCGCGTCGTCGGAGACCTCGAAGTTCGGCTTGCCCCTCGTGCGCCGGTCCGCGGCGGCCGCCACGAGCTCGCGCTTCGCGGCCTCGGCCTCGCCCGACAGCGCCGCCGCGAGCGCGGCCTTCGTCACCTCGTCGTCGAGCGGGTTCTTCCACGCACGACCGCGCGCGTGCGCATCGGGCTCGATCGGCGGCTCGGCGATCCACGCGGCCGACTCGTGTGCGAGTCGCACCAGGTCGTAGTCGCGCGCCGCGAGCGCGGCGTCGATGCCGACCACGAGCGCGTAGTGCAAGAAGCCGCGCGCGACCTCGGTATCGCCCTGCCACTCGCGCACGAGCCGCGCGAGGTCGACGAGCGGCGCACCCTTCTTCACGAAGTCGTGGAGCGCGTACGCGTAGCACCCGGCCGCGCGCGGATCGCAACGCTCGGCGAGCAGCGCCATCACGCGCGCGTGCACCTCGGGGCTCCAGATCTCGGCGAGCGCGTTGCCCATGCGCCAGTACGCTCGCCGCTCCGCGAACAGCCGCTCGATCAACGCCTCGCGCGACGCCGGCGTCCCGAGGTTGCGAACCGCCGCATAGAGGTTCGACACCACGTCCTCGAGCTGGTCGTGCTCGGTCTTGCCGTGATCGAGCGCGACGCCGCCCGGTCCTTTCACCGCCGCGTAGCGCACCGCATACTCGGTGAGCGCATCGATGAGGAACGTCTCGGCACCGACGTGCGAGAACTTGTATAGCTGATGCCCCGCGGCGTTGCGCGCGTGGATCGATGGATGGCGCAGCTGGGTCGCGATCATCGCGCGCGCGACACGGACCGCCTGCGCGGCATCGAGCTTGCCGAGCACGTACGTCTTCTCCTGGAACGGGCTGAACAGCTTCGCCCAGAACAGATCGACGACCGCGCCGCTCGCCGGCCGCTCGACGAGCACCATCAGCCGATCGAACAGCTGCGGGAACCACGGTGCGAGCGCGACGAGCGCGGCTTCCTTCGCACGTTTGAGTGCGAACTGCGCCGCGTGATCGTGATCGGCCGGCTCGGGCCCGTCGACGCACGCGATCAGGACCTCGATCAGCGGGTGATCCGCGCGATCGATCGCGTTCGCGATCGCCTCGACCACGCCGGTCTGCGTGTCGGTCTCGAGGCTCGCGAACGCCGTGCTCACGAGCGCGACCCCGGCCGGATCGTCGACGACCTTGCGCGCCGCCCACGCTGCGAGCGCCGGCGGCGGCTTGTTGATCTGGGCGCGTTGCAACACGCGCCACGCCAGCGCGCGCTCGGCGGGCTTGCCGGCGAGCGCTGCGACCGTGGTCTCCCACGCGCGCGGTTCCTCGCAGAGCCGCTGGAACGGAGCGCGGATCGCGTCGGCGAGCGCGAGCTCGGCTTCGATCGCGTCGATGTGGCGCGACGGCTCGCCCGACATCTGCGCCGCGCGCATCGCCATCTGGAGCGCGCGCCGGTGATAGCGGTCGCACGCCACGATCGCGCGCGTCGCCGCGACCAGCGCCGCGGTGTCGTACGCGAGCTCGTGGGTCTGCCACATCGCCTCGAGCGCGAACCACCACGGCTCGAGGTCGGTCGTGCCGATGAACCGCGCGACCGCATCGGCATGCGGGCTCGCCGACAGCCCGGCGCGCTTGTCGAGCACCGCGCGCACGAGCTCCGTGCCGGCGGTGACCTCCGGGATCCGCGCCAGCACGCCGGTCACGATCGCCGGGCCCTGGCCCTTGTCGAGCCCGGCCACGACTTGCAGCGCGTGCATGATCGAGGTCGTGCCGGGTGCGAGCTCGAGCGCCAGCAGGCACGCGCGCGGGACGTCCTCGATGGCAAGCTCGAACGCGCCGTACGTGACCGCCAGTGCACGACGCGCGCGGAACTCGGGGACGATCGGCAGATCGCCACCGAGCGGCAGCATGCCGAGCCGCGTGACGAACGCGCCCGCGAGCGCGCACGGCGGCGGCCCGATCGCCTCGACCACCTGCCGACGCCGCTCGTGATCGGCGAACACCGTGGTGTGCAGCAGCCAGTAGATCGCGAGGTGTGGATCGTCGCGCAGCGCGCCGAGCTCGGCCGCGAACGCGGCATCGTGCGGCTCGCGGCGCGGCCACACGTGGCGAAACCGACCGATGCCGCAGCGCACCAGGTAGTCCGCCGCCTGGATCGGTTTGCCGTGCTGCTGCAGCGGCCTCGCGAGCATCCACACGAGCCATTGATAGCGAGCGCACAGCTCCGCGGTCGAGACCACGCGGCGTGTCGGCTTCGCGATCTTGTCGGCCTCGAGGACCACGTCACGGGTCTCGTGGTCCTGGAACCACACCTGGCCGCCGTCGCGCAGATCGAGCAGCGTGTAGTCATCGCCCTTGTCGTCGAGGATGACGAACCCCGACAGCGTCTTGTCGATCGCGCCGAAGTACGAGTAGTTGATGCCGAGGTGCGCGTCGACCAGGTCCGCGATCGTCGGGTCGGTCAGCTTCTCGGTCACGCGGGCCGCGATCTCCGGCGTCACGGTCATGCCGTAGAAGGCGGTCGCCCACCCCGAGTCCATCACCACAGCAGTATCACGGCTCACCAGGCGTCGTCGGGCAGCTCCATGAGATCGAGATCGCCTTGCTCGATCAGCTGGCGCGCGAGCGTGATGCCCGGCAACACGGTCTTCGCGTAGAACCGCGCCGCGCCGAGCTTGCCGCGATAGAACGCCTTGTCGTCGGCTGCCGCCGTGCCGAGCTTGCCGAGCGCGACCTGCGCCGACACCGCGAGGCGCCAGCCGATCACGAGCTCCGCGAGCGCGAACAAGATGCGGTTGCCGTGCAAGCCGACGTGATAGACGCTCTGGCCGAGCTTGCCGAGCATCGCCGCGACGATGCCCTGGACATCCCCGAGTGCCTTCGCGAGCGCCGCCTTCTCGACGCCGAGCTCCGCGGGCAGCCCATCGGTGGTCTTCTTGATCTCGCCGAGCAGCGCCTGCAGCGTCGCGCCCTGATCGCGACCGATCTTGCGGAAGAACAGATCGAGCGCCTGGATATGCGTGGTGCCCTCGTAGAGCGAATCGATCTTCTGATCGCGGATGTACTGCTCGATCGGGTAGTCCTCGCAGTAGCCCGAGCCGCCGAAGCACTGCAGCGACAGCGACAGCAGCTCGTACACCTTCTCCGAGCCGTAGCCCTTGATGAGCGGCAGCATGAAGTCGTTGAGCGCGTCGAAGCGCTTGGCGTCGGCGTTGCCGTGACCACCCTGCATCGCGACCTGGTCCTGGACGTGCGCGGTCCACAGCACGACCGCGCGCAGGCCCTCGGCGAACGCCTTCTGCGTCATCAGCATGCGGCGCACGTCGGGATGGCGAATCACCTCGACGCGGGGCGCGGTCTTGTCGGTCTGCTTCGCGAGATCGGCGCCCTGCTTGCGCACGCGCGTGTACTCGAGCGCGTTGCCGTACGCGGTCGACAGCGTCGCCATCGACTTGGTGCCGACGGCCATGCGCGCGTACTCGATGACGTGGAACATCTGCGCGATGCCGTCGTGGACATCACCGACGAGCAGCGCCCGGCACGGCACGCCGTCGCCGAGCGTCAACTCGCACGTGGCCGAGCCCTTGATGCCCATCTTGTGCTCGACCTTGGTGACGAACGCGCCGTTGCGCGCGCCCAGCGTGCCGTCGGCCTCGACCCAGAACTTCGGGACGATGAACATCGACAGTCCCTTCGTGCCCGGGCCCTTGCCCTCGGGGCGCGCGAGCACGAGGTGCACGATGTTCTCGGGGTGATCGAAGTCGCCGTTGGTGATGAACCGCTTCACGCCCTCGAGCACGTACTCGTCGCCGGCGACGTGCGTGGCCTTGGTGGTGCCGGCGCCGACATCCGAGCCGGCGCCCGGCTCGGTGAGCACCATCGTGCCGCCCCAATGGCGATCGACCATGTTCTTGACGTAGCGCGCGCGCTGCGAGGGCGTGCCGAGCGCGTCGATGATCGTCGTCAGGAAGTTGCCGAGCACGTAGAACGTGATCGACGGGTTCGCGCCAGCCATCAGCTCGAATGCCGACCAGCGGATCGTGGGCGGTGCGCCGAAGCCGCCGAGCGACTCGGGCAGCTCGATGTTGTTCCAGCCGCCGTCGTAGTACGCCTTCAGCGCGTCGACGAAGCCAGCCGGGAGCTTGACGTTTCCCACGCCGTCGAAGTGCGCGCCCTCGCGGTCGCCGGACGCGAACGTCGGCGTCCACTTCGCCTGCATCACCTCGAGCATGCCCTCGAGCGACGCGCGCGCCGTCTGCTCGTCCATCGACTCGAACGGCGCTTTCCCGAGCACGCTCGATTGGATCTCGAGCACCTCGAACAGGTTGAAGAAGACGTCGCGAAGGTTCGGCTTGAAATGCTGGACGGTCGTCACGCTCGGAGCATAGCGCCGAGCCGGGTCGTTGAGCTCCTCCGGACCGGCTCAGGTACAGCCAGGGGTGCCGGTGGCAAAGACGAGATTCAGCGTGCGCGACAGCACCTGGCCGAGCGGCGGGACCTGCATGGAATCATTGTTGGACCAGCACACCGTGGCGGCTTGCTTGGCCTTGACGTGGATCATGTAGCCATCCGAGGGCACGGTCGTGGCGGTGACGGTCTGGTCGGTCTCGATGCACGGGCCGTTGACCGGGGTCGTGCAGTTGATCGTGTACGTGCTCGCCATCGCGCCGGTCAGCGCGCTCGCCGAGATGTCGACCGTCTGGGGCTCGCACGACGAGTCGCTCGCGTGGACGAGCGTGATCTGGGTCGACGTGATGCCGCCGCCGCCGTTCGCGACGAGGCCGCAGTTGCCACCGGCCCGGCCGGTCGAGAGATGCAACGACAGCCCGCCGGTCGCATCGACGGTGAACGCGAGCGGAGTCAACCGCACGTTCGCGTTCGACGCGATGTCGATCGTGTGCTGCGCGGGCGCGGTGGCGAGCACGCCGGTCGTGGCGTCGAGCTCGAAGTCGAAGTCGTACGTCCCCGGCGGCATGGCCTGGCTCGTGCCCATGCCGGTCGAGCACGTGAACACCTGCGTCGAGCCGCCTTGGACGGCGCGGTTGTGCGCGAGCACGGTGACCGACTGGGCGCCGATCTGGTCGCACGTGATGTTCTGGTTGCCCGCGTCGGTCACGGCCCAGTCGAGCGTGAACGTGCCGCCCGGCGGCGCCACGTCGATCGCGCGCCCATCGGGGAATCCACCACCAGAACCGCACGCCGCGAGTCCGAACACGAGCCACAGGCGACCTGCCATATGGCGCGAATCTTATCGTGTCAGGCCGCGAGGGTCACGATCGTCCGGAGCGACCGCTGCATCTCGATGAAGTGACACGCCTGCTTGACGGGCCGATGCGTGTACGGCGTCACACCGACCTCGCGGTAACCCAGCGACCGATACCACCGGCCGAGCTCCTCGCGGAGGTTGATGATGCGCAGGCTCATCGTCTCGCAGCCGGCCGCCTCGCACAGCGCCTCGGCGATCCGGACCAGGCGCGTGCCGAGCCCATGGCCCTGGAGCTCCGGCGCGACCGAGAGCATCCCGAAGTAGCCGCGGCGCTCGACGTACACGGCGCCACCGAGGTCACCACCATGCTCGAGCACGAGGAACGTGCCGTCCTTCATCATGCCGATGATCTCGGCAGCGTTCGTGCGATCGCCATCGACGAACGACTGCTCGATGGCATACGCCGCGTTGATCAGGTCGGCGAGCGCGGAGGCATCCGCGGCGGTCGCGCGACGAACACTGGCGGAGAGAAGATGCTGCACGTCCGATCGCCTATCAGAAGGGTCGGACATTCACCCGCGCGAACGCAAGTTCCTGCGAGATCCCGGCGCTACGAAGGCAAGCGGTGCGGGTTGCGCGCGAGCACGCGCGGGTCGTGCGCGAGTGCCTTGCGCGAGCGATCCGCGAGCGCGACGTGAACGAGCACGATCACGGTTCCCACCGTGACGTTCGATACTGCCTTCACCATCCGATCAGCCAAGCTCCACATGTTCCTCATCCTCCGCCTCGAGGCCCGCAACCAGGTGACGACCGGGCCACGTTGTCACGACAACTCCGCGCGGGCAACCGCTATTCCGTGGTCCTACACCGCCTCGATCCAACATGAAATCCCTTACCAACCTCGTGCGTTCGATCCTCGGTGCGAATCCTCACGCTCGTGCTCGCCGCGTGCACGACTGCCTCGAGTGCTCCGAGCACACCTGCCCCACCGGCGAAACCGATCGCGACCGCGCCGTCGGTGACCGCTCCCGTGCGACTCGGTGACGCGGCCGCGTCGGGCAACATCACCGCGGTTCATCTCGTGGCGTCGGTCGATGGTGGGGTCGCGTCGGATCGCCCCGCCTACGCGCGTCACGACCAGGCTGTAAAACTTCACGTCGTGGTCGAGGCTGGACACGTGTTCTATGCCGATGTCGACAGGGTGGTGTTCGGATCCCGCACGATTCGGACCACGCCGATCGCCGAGGCGCCGGCGTTCGAGCTCGCGTGGAACAAGGTCGAGCCCGCGACCAACGACTACTCGAACACGGATGGCGGCACGTTCCACTTCACCGCGATCGACTACCGGACCACGCCGATCGATGCCCGAACGCCGGCGATCGCGGCCGACGTGCGCCCTACCCTGACGCCGGATCACGGCCACGGCGTCGGCACGATGCGGTTCCAGGCCGTGGTCACCCAGGGCGAGCACACGATCGCGAGTGCCGGTCCCGATGCGCGGCGTGGTCGTGGCTCCGGTGGGCTCACCGATGACGTGATGCGGGTCTCGATCCGCCGCGACGATACGTACCTCGGCTACCTGACCGAGATGTACGGCCAGCCGTACATCTGGGCGTCGGCGGGGATGACGGACGCGTCGCATCAGAGCGAGCACCTCGAGGGTTCCGACTGCGCCGATTTCATCGTCTACGGCGCGCGGCGCGCCGGCAAGAAGCTCGCGTACACGTGGACCGGAGGGCTGCCGCAGATCACGTCGCTGCTGGGCGCGGGGACGCGCGGTGATGATGGTGTGTATCGCGACGCGAAGGGCGAACCAGTTCCATTCACGAAGCCGGGCGATCTGATCCTGTTCCCGCGCCACGTCGGCGCGCTCGTGGAGGACCGCGGCACGATCGGCGTGCTCGATGACCACGACATCATGATGCACACGCTGTTCGACTCCCCGAAGGAGCAGCCGATCGCGGACTCGGGGTACGCGGACAAGCCGGTCGAGATCCGCCGCTTTCGATAGTGGACACCGCCCCTCAGACGACGTCTTCGTCGGGGTCGACGACGTAGCCGACCAGGCGCGCGATCGGAGGTACGAACGCCGTGGACCCGATGGGCAGGAGCGCGCCGAGCTCGTCGGCGTGCGTGATCTGCGCGACCGTCAGCGGGCGCATGACGATGCCGAGGTCGGCGCCGCCGTCGACCGCGGCGATCACCGCGGCGGGATCGATCGTGGTCTCGGACGTGAGGCCGGGAGCGAGCTTACCGAGAAACAGGCGCTCGACGACAACCGGGTCGTACTTCTGGATCGCCTTCGGCACTACGACACCCGCGGCGACCGGGCTGACGTCGGGCGACAGCGTCAGCTTCCACGCGTCGGCATCGCCGGGAAAGATCGCGATGAACGCGGGCTGGTGCGCGACCGTGTCGGCGAGCGCCGCGAAGTGCTTCGCCGGGAGTTTCGCCGCGCCGGGCAGCTTCTCGATGATGAAGTAGGCCCTGGCCATGTCGAGCGCGACGTCGCGCGTGACATTGGCGCCCCGCACGATGCGATGGCGAGCGCCGACCGCGAGCGCCGGATCGTCGAGGTTGACGAGGCACGCCAGGCCGTAGTTCGCCGACGAGTACATCGACAGCGGCGCCTTCGCGCCGAGCTGATCGCGATACGCGACCATCGCTTCGTACCGCGCATGACCGTCGAGGACGTGCAGCTTCTTCGGCGCGAACAGCGGCCGCAGCTTGCCGATCACCTCGGCGCTCTGGACGCGCCACAGCTTGTGATCGGTGCCGTCCGGTGTCGTGACCTCGACGATCGGGCGCTCGCTTTCGGCCTTGCGGAACAGCCGATCGACCTCGCCCGCGGCATCGTGAAAGCCCGCGAGCACGGCATCGGTGTGAAGGCCGGAGCTCGCGATCGCCGCGAGCGTGGCGTCGCGCTCCTTCGGATCGGTGAGCTCGTGCGGCCGCACGAGACCGTCGGTCCATGGCGCGAGCGCGATCGCGGCAAAGAACGACTTGCGAACGAGCGTGCGCGACCCGGCCGGGAAGGCCTGGTGGTAGCGGTAGATGGCACGCGTCGGATCGCGCACCAGCTCGCTCTTGACCAGCTTGGCGAGCTCGACCTTCGTGTCCCAGAGGATCCCGCGGAACCCTGCGATCTGCGGCATGCCGCCACGGTATCAGCGTCGAGCGCCGATGTCGCGGCGGGCCTGCTTGCCGTCGAGCTCGATCGCGTCGACGACCGCGTACGCGCGCTCGCGCGCTTGCTGGACGCTGATGCCGAGCGCCGTCACGCCGAGCACGCGACCGCCGTTGCTCACGAGCACGTCGCCCCTGCGCGCCGTACCCGCGTGGAACACGACCACGTCATCTCCATCCGTGTCGTCGAGACCGGGGCCTCGAATGGGGTCGCCGGTGCGAACCGTTCCGGGATAGCCCGCCGCGGCAACCACGACGCACACCGCGACCCGCGCATCCCAGGCGAGCACGCCGATCGGCAGCTCGCCCCGCGCCGCACCGGCAAGTACCGCGCCGAGATCGCCGATCATGCGCGCCATGATCGGCTGCGTCTCGGGGTCGCCGAAGCGGCAGTTGTATTCGAGCAGCCACGGCATGCCCTGCGCGTCGACCATCACGCCGGCGTAGAGGACGCCGCGATAGTCGATGCCGTCGGCGGCAAGCCCGCGCACCGTCGGCTCGAGGATCTCGCGCTTGACGCGCGCCATCACCGCATCGCTCGTCCACGCCGGGGACACCGTGCCCATGCCGCCGGTATTCGGCCCGCGATCGCCGTCGAAGATCGTCTTGTGATCCTCGACCGCGGGAAACACCTCGAGCCGCTTGCCGTCGGTGAGCGCGAGCACCGAGACCTCGCGGCCGAGGATCTTCTGCTCGATCACGAGCGTGGCCCCTGCACTGCCGAACCGCCCGTCGAGCATCTCGCGCGCCGCGGCACGAGCCTCGGCGGCATCCGCCGCGACGACCACGCCCTTGCCCGCGGCGAGGCCATCGGCCTTGACGACGACGGCGCCCCCGAGACGATCGATCGCGGCATCGGCCTCGGCGACCGTGCGCGCGATCGCGAACTTCGCGGTCGGGATGCCGTGCCTCGCGAAGAACTCCTTGCTGAACGCCTTCGAACCCTCGAGTTGCGCGCCTTCGGCGCTCGGCCCGAAGGTCGCGATGTGCTGCGCGCGCAGCTTGTCGGCGAGCCCCGCCACGAGTGGCGCCTCGGGCCCGACTACCACGAGATCGACATGCTCCGAGGCGGCGAGCTCGATCAAGCGCGCGTGATCGTCGACCCCGACGTCGACACAGCGCGCGAGCTGCGCGATGCCCGGATTGCCGGGTGCCGCGACCAGCTCGTGACCCGCGCGGGCGAGTCGCCACACGAGCGCGTGCTCGCGACCGCCACCACCGATGACGAGGATCTTCACGTCGGAAATCTAGCCGGACTTCTCGGAGGTTGCCAGGTCGCGATAGAACACGAGCTTGTTACCGGCGCCATCCTGCACCACCATCTCGCGCGTCCCCCACTCCTGATCCTGGAGCCCGGGGCGGTAGTTCTTGTACGGCCGGCTCTGCAACTCGGCGTGAAACGCCTCGAGCGCGTCGACGAGCACCCGCACGTTCGCGCCGGGGCAGCCATCGCCGTGATGCTCGCTCAGGTGGAGCTTGCAGTCGCCGCGCGAGATCCCCATGTACAGCGGCGTGCCCGGCTCGAAGCGATGCTCGAAGTCGACCTGGAAGCCGAGCCAGTCGATGTAGAACTCGCGCGCCTTGCCCTCGTCGAAGCTGCGCAGGACCGGGACGGGTGGGTGGAACGTCATGGCTCAGTGCCTGAAGTGGCGCATGCCGGTGAACAGCATCGACAGCTTGTGCTCGTCGGCGGCGGCGATCACCTCCGCATCGCGGACCGAGCCACCTGGTTGCACGACGGCGCTCGCGCCGGCGGCCGCGAGCACGTCGACGCCGTCGCGAAACGGGAAGAACGCGTCCGATGCCACCGCCGCGCCGACGAGCTTGTCGCCCGCCTTGCGCTCGCAGATCCGCACCGAATCGACGCGGCTCATCTGGCCGGCGCCGATCGCGACCGTCGCGCCGGCCTTCGCGAACACGATCGCGTTCGACTTGACGTGCTTGGCGACGCGCCACGCGAACGCGAGGTCGGCGCGCTCCGCGTCCGTCGGGGCGCGCTTGGTGACGAGATTCGCCAGGTACAGATCCACCATCTCGTGATCGACGCTCTGCACGAGGGCGCCGCCCGCGATCGTCCGCACCGACCACGCGAGCGCGTTCGTCGGCGGGCTCCACGCGCCGCCGTTCGCGGCCGGGGCGGCCACGAGGCGCAGGTTCTTCTTGCTCGTCAGGACGTCGCGCGCCGCCGCCGAGTACCCGGGGGCGATCACGCACTCGAGGAACGTCTCGACCAGGAGCTTGGCGAGCGCCTCGTCGACCTCGCGGTTGACCGCGACGATGCCGCCGAACGCCGACAGCGGATCGGCCTCGCGCGCGCGGTGATACGCGGTGGCGATATCGGGATCGGTCGCGACGCCGCACGGGTTGTTGTGCTTGACGACGATCGCGACCGGCTCGGTGAACTCGAGCGCGAGCCCGAGCGCTGCATCGAGATCGAGGATGTTGTTGTACGACAGCTGCTTGCCGCCGAGCACCTCGGCATCGGCGACCGTCGGCCGGCCGTGCGCGGCGAACGACGACGCCAGCGGCGACGCCGCGTCGCGATAGAACGCCGCGCGCTGGTGCGGGTTCTCGCCGTAGCGCAGCTCGTACAGCCGGTGCCACTGCATGCCGAGCGTGTCGGGCAGCTCGCGGCGCTGCGGCTCGCGATCGCGCGCGGTCGCGACACCGTCGTCGACGGAGGACAGATACGCGGCGATCATGGTGTCGTACGCGGCGGTGTGCGCGAACGCCTTGCGCGCCAGCTCGAGGCGGCGCAGCGGCGTCATCGCGCCGGCGCGCAGGTCGGCGATGACGGTCGCGTAATCGTCGGGATCGACCACGACCGCGACGCGCTCGTGATTCTTCGCTGCCGAGCGCAGCATCGACGGCCCGCCGATGTCGATGTTCTCGATCGCCTCGTCGAAGGTGGTGTTGGGCTTGTCGATCGTGGCCGCGAACGGATACAGGTTCACGACCACGAGCTCGATCGGCGCGATGTCGTGCGCGGCCATCTCCTTCTCGTGAGCCGGCGTGGCGCGACCGAGCAGGCCGCCGTGGATCTTCGGGTGCAGCGTCTTGACGCGACCGTCGAGGATCTCCGGCGCGCCGGTGTATGCCGACACCTGCGTGACCGCGACGCCCGCGGCCGCGAGGGCCGAGGCCGTGCCACCCGTCGACAGGATCTCGAAGCCTAGCCCGGCGAGTGCCTTGCCGAGCTCGGCGATACCCCGCTTGTCCGAAACCGAAACCAATGCGCGGCGAACCATCCCGCGCGTTTACCACGGATCCCCGACGCCCATCTCCGACAGCCGAGACGGTTCGGGATCCAATCAGTTGCTGGGCTTGCCCGGCTTGCCGTCGCGCGTCTGGCCCTCGGCGACCGCCGCGAGCAGCTCCGCGCCGAGCTCGTCGGGTGACGGCGAGCCCATCTTCAGCTTGAGCAGCCCGCGGACCTCGACCTGGCGGATGCGCTCGCGCGTCAGGTTCATGATCTCGCCGACCTCTTCGAGCGTGATGCCGCCGCGCTCGGCGACATCGAGCGCGCAGGTGTGCTTGAGCTCCCACGGCTCGAGGTCCGGGAAGTTGATCTTGATCGACCCGGTCTCCGGGTTGATGTCGAGATAGAGGTGGTGCTTGCAGGCCACCCACGGGCACGGCCGCGCTTCACCGCGGCACTCCTCGCGCGACGTCGGCCGCGGGATGTCGACGGGCGGGTACATGAGCGCGCCCTGACGCAGCTCCTCGCGCGTCAGGCGCTTCATCGCGATCGTCTTCGACCGTGGCCGGGTGCGGCGGCGCCGCCGGCGGATCTTGCGGCTGATCTCCGGCATGTCGCCGGTCTCCCCCGCGGCCTCGTCGGAGACCTCCAGATCATTGGTCTCCTCTTCGAGCTCCTGGCCCTCGTCTTCATCATCGCGATCGTCGTCATCGAAGCTCATGGTTCTCCTCGGGCTGCGGGTTAGAGCAAGTCCTCGGCGCCGCCTGCGGCGCCGGCCATTCGAAGCGTGTCGGTGCGTGGCGCCGCGACGCGGCGCGCGAGATCGAAGAGGCGAGCGACCAGGCGGTCGCCATCGCGGCGGACCTCGGCGAGCTCCTTCTGGACGTCGCGCCGGGCGGCACCTTCGAGGCGGGCGGAATCGACGTCGAGCTGATGCGACAGCTCGCTCAGGTGCTCGGCCACGCCCTCGACGAGATCGGTGTAGAGCAGGACCTGGCCCTGGATCTCCTCGATCGTCAGGCCGTCGTTCATCAGCTGCTTGACCGTGTTGATCCGGCGGATGGTCTTCGCCGGGTACACGCCCATCGAGCCCTTGTGCTTGCCCTTGCGGCCGACGCGCTTCGACCGCGGCAGCAGGCCGAGCTGGACGTACTTGCGGAAGCTTGCTTCCGAGAACTTGATGTTGCGGCTCGTGAACGCGTCGACGATCTGGACCGCGGTCAATCCCGCGCCATGCGACGTCTCGATCGCGCGAAGCTCTTCTTCCCCGAGCACGGTCGTGCGCGCACCACCACCGGCGGTCGCCGTGTCGTCATCGCGGCGTGCGGCGACATCGATATCGCGCGCTCCGTGACGTGCGCGGAACGGCACGACGGTTCCCGTCGACGACGTTTCAGAGTCCCAGCTTCGATGACGAGATAACAACAGAGTCCCCTTTGGCGGCGGTCACGACGGCGAACGCGTGGCGTTGGCATCGACAAAGAGCAGCTCCCTCGCGCTGCGCTTCGTCCCCGTGATGCCGTTGCCTGCGTTCGTGCGTCGTCTACTTTTTGCGAGCGCTGGAAGAACCATTGTCCGACCAGGTATCGTGACGATATTCGTGTGAATGTAATCCGTCAACGATATCTCGTACTCAATAGTCCTCTTTTTGACTGTGATTCTGTTCAGGTCTTCAGTAGTTGCTGCTACCGTCGCCTGCGATGAAGCGCTTCGTCGGCTTCGCGATCGCCGTCGCTGCGATCGTGATCGCGCTCCATCCCGTCGACGCGGAGCTCGAGAATCACGTCTTCACCTCGCGCGCTGACCGGCTTCAGCTCATCGTGCCGCGCGGCTGGCGCGAGTCCGATGCGCCGAGCTACCCGGGTCTGTTGCTGTGGATGATGCGACCGGAGGCGAAGATCGTGCTCACCGCCGAGCCGTTCACGCGCGAGCTTTACTGCTCGTGGCCGGTCACCTGCCGGACCAGCCACGAGGTCAACACGATGCCCGGCAAGCTCGCGTGCGCGCTGCGCCAGAAGCTCACCAACCAGCGGATGCGCATCGGTCCCGTGCAGGCGGGCCCGAAGGAGAACGAGGAGGTCGGGCTACCGTCGGTGTGGTTCGAGTACGACGACGGCAAGCACTTCATGCGGCAGGCCGTGATGCTCGCCGACGACCGGGCGATCAGCCTCGTGCTCAGCACGACCACGGCCGATGCGCGCGCGAGTCAGGTCCGATCGTTCGAGCAGACGTTGCGCACGCTGCGCCCGCTGTCGGCCGCCGAGCTCGGTGCCAGCTCGGTGCAAGGCTCGGCTGCGCCCGTGCCGTCGCCGCCGAGCGACGCGGGCGTGCCGGACGCCGGGACGGCAGCCGCGCCGAGCGACCTAGCGCCAGCCGCGAAGATCAATCCGGTCGGGCCGTGTAACTAGGAGCGAGTGCATCGCGGCGGGCGCGAGCGTGTCGGATGCCGACGACGTCGACGGAGCCGACGCGAGACGCGCGGCCGGCGGTGACGCGGCCTGCGGCGCAGCGGCGACCTGTGGCGCCTGCGCCGCGGCCCGCGCGGATTCACGCATCACGACCGCGCCGATCTTGTCGAGGAGCTGGGACCGCTCGGCCTCGTGCTCGGCGAGCAGCTCCATCGGGCCGATGTCGACGCAGCCGTACGACCGATCGGCCCTCGAGCAATACACGCGCACGTGCATGTGATCGTCGTGGCGCGCGCTGTCGCCCGGCTGGCGCAGCGTCTTGCGCGCCCGCGCGATCAGCGCCTCGGACTCGCCGATCTTCTTCGCGTGGTCGAGGAGCAACACGGCGATCGGCTCGTACATGAAGATGAACTGGACCGGCGCCTCGGGCGCGACGACGAGCTCCTTCACGAGCAGCCACGTGCGCGGGACGTCGATCGTGATCCCCGTGCCGTCCTTCGCCACGCCGGCGTTGTCGAACACGTGCATCGCGTCCGGCTCGAACGGCTTGTCGGCGCTATCGCGCATGTAGTAGAGGAGGTCGGCATCGCGGCCGCTCTGGTGCGAGCGATGAAACGCCGACGAGCCATTGCCACCGCCGCCCTTGGAGGACAGATCGGCGACGACGAGCTTCACGCCCTTGACCTGCGTCGTCATGCGGCGGGCCACGCCGGTGACGAGCTCGAGCAACTCGTCGGTGGCGAATCGGTTGTTGCGCTGGAGCCAGACCTCGCGGGTCGTGAAGCCCTCCCCCGAGTCGGGCAACCGCTTCGCGTCGACGAGGTAGCCGTGGCTCGGTTTGCCCACCGAGATGCTCTTCCCGTCGGTGATGACGCCGAGCTCGGCGCACCCCGCCAGCACGACGACGGCCGCGAAAACGACGCGACGGACCACGATGTCAGTATGACACCAGGTCCGCCGAAGTGTTGACTAACTTGAGGGGGGTTACTTGACGTTGACGAACGCCTGGTTGACGGTCCGCAGGTTGGTCGGCTGGTGGAGGATGGTGCCGTGGCTGCGGTCACCGGCGACGATGACGCCGTCGGGCTTCGTGGTCGCGGTGTAGATCTTGTCCTGGATCGAGCTCGCCAGCCCGGTCGGCCAGTCGATGCCGTGGATGTTCATCGTGCGAGTCGAGTTGAGGCGCGCCTCGTTGAGCGAGGGGCACGGTGCCTCGATGCAGCGGATGCCGTTGTCGCGAATCATGACGAGGCTGCCGTCGGTGACACCGTCCGGGATCTG